>Ga0265293_10002473_pt1 | contig 36963 bp, 30 predicted proteins | sample Munlanlewell138R_FD_192505 | JGI IMG/M metagenome (GOLD analysis project Ga0265293, IMG submission 192505) | Leachate microbial communities from a municipal landfill in Southern Ontario, Canada - Leachate well 138R | ecosystem: Engineered > Solid waste > Landfill > Unclassified | place: Canada... | reverse complement strand
ATATCGGATTGATAGACCCCCATGCCTTAAAAACTCACGCCCGAAGGGCCTAAAAAAGTTGAACGGAGCACAGATTGCTCCCTAAATAGTTACAGGAACTGTCTCAATATCGTTGTCAGACTCCGTTTGCGCTAAGGCTTCCTCTATTTTTTCATAACAAGAGTAGGGCGCCCGGACACGGCCCATAACGGGTCTTTCCTTTTTGATATCCCCATGGCAATCGCTGCCGCCTGTAAGGAGCAGTCCGCGCTCTTCCGCCAGCCCTTTAAGGCGGTGAATCATCGCTGTGGTGTGACTGATATGCCAGACTTCAATACCGTCGAAGGGCAGTCGGAGGAGTACGCCCAAGCGTTTGCGAAGGGTATAGCCCAGACCGGGGTGGGCTACAAAGGCGAGTCCGCCGGCGTCATGGATGACTTGGATAACCTTTTCCGCCGAGGGCAGCGTTTTGGGCACAAAAGCGGCACAGCCTCGGTTTAGATAACGGTCAAAAGCTTCTTGTACCCGACGAACCACACCCAATTCATGAAGTGCCACGGCTACGTGGATGCGACCGGGCTGTGCTAAATCTTCCAGATAAGGTTCCATCTGCGCACGGGATGCTACCTCCGCTTTATCAAGACGTTCCATGATTTGGACAGCACGATGAAGTCGTTCCTTGCTTGCTTCGTCGAGAAAGACGCCCAGTTGCGCGGCATTCGGATCTATTCCCAAGCCGAGGATATGCATTTCATTGCTTTCGAACGAGGCGCTGATTTCCACGCCATTAAGATAACGCATACCGAGCGCTTCCGCTTTTTGTCGTGCTGCGCCGACGCCTTTGACCGTATCGTGATCGGTCAGTGCGACGGCGGCGGCACCACAATCGAAGGCACGTATCATCACTTGTTCCGGCGTGTCTGCGCCGTCCGAACAATCACTGTGCAGATGTAAATCAATCCAATCGTTCAAAGTTCTCCCTGCTCCGGGGAAGGGGCTGTTATTTCTATAGGCTTTTCGTCTTGTTGGACAATACGATTTAACAGGCCGGTAATAAAGCGCGCAGAATTATCATCACAGAAGAGCGCCGCGAGACGGTTCGCTTCTGAAAAGACAATAGCTTCCGGACAATCTGAACAGCAGCGCAATTCGTAAAGGGCAATCTTCGATATGGTCCATTCCACGCGACCCACTCTTTCCGGCCGCCAATTATCAAGGAGTTCGCCCAGGATTTTTTCCAATTCTTCCTTCGCTTCGCAAATCCCTGTGACACGCTGTTCCACAAACGCACGAACCCGTTGGAAAGCAGGATCTTTATCGTTTGCTTCTGCCAGCTCATGCTGTTCATTCATCCCGAAATAACCACAGCTCAGCGCTACGGGATTCATTTTCCAGAATTCCGGTAAGGCGAACTGCCAATCCAAATCGTTAAATTCCAGACTGTACAGAAATTGTAAAGTCAGTTGACGACCCAGGCGATATTCGTGTATACGTGTCACTAAAATTGTTCCAAAAGATTAATCATTTCGAGGGCGCCCATAGCGGCATCCACACCTTTATTGCCCGCTTTGGTTCCTGCTCGTTCAATGGCTTGTTCAATGCTGTCGGTGGTCAAAATGCCAAAGAGAACCGGAATGCCCGTGTCAAGCATCACATGCCCGACGCCTTTGGCGGATTCAGCTGCAACGTAATCAAAATGGGGGGTAGCGCCACGGATCACACAGCCCAGCGCTAAGATTGCATCGTAATTGCCGGTCTTCGCCATTTGCTTGGCAACGAGCGGAATTTCAAAAGCGCCCGGTGCCCATGCAATGGTGACATCTTCATCCTTGACTTGATGCCGCTGCAAGGCGTCCATGGCACCACTCAACAGTTTGGTGGTAATAAATTCGTTGAAACGGGCTACTACGATCCCAATCTTTTTACCTGCACCTGAAAAATCACCTTGTATTACCGTCGCCATCTAATGGTTCTCCTTGGTTAGGGAAAAGAGGTCTCTTATTCTGACAGAAGATGACCCATCTTTTCGCGTTTCGTTTGTAAATAATGTCGGTTCAGATCACAGGGGGGGATTTCCAAAGGAACCCGCCCGGTGACCGTTAGTCCGTATCCTTCTATACCTGCCCGTTTAACCGGGTTGTTAGTCATTAACCGCATGCCGGTGATGCCCAGATCTTTGAGTATCTGTGCGCCCAGACCATATTCACGAGGATCGGCTTTAAAGCCCAAATGCAGATTCGCCTCGACCGTATCCATGCCCTGTTCTTGAAGTTCATAGGCTTTCAGCTTGTTCATCAAACCGATGCCGCGACCTTCCTGACGGAGGTAAACCAATACGCCGCATTGCTCTTCATCGATCATACGCAAGGCGGTGTGCAGTTGGCTGCCGCAATCACAGCGCAGCGAGCCGAGCACGTCACCGGTAAAACATTCCGAATGCATCCGTACCAATACATTTTCTTTGCCCGCCACGTCGCCGCTAACCAATGCAAGATGCTGGTAGGAATCCACATCATTTTCATAGGCGATAAGCGTAAAGTGACCGTAACGGGTCGGCATCTTAACCGTGGCGACGCGGCGTATCAGTTTTTCATGACGCCGCCGATAACGAATTATATCGGCCGTGGAGCAGATGCGGATGCCGTGTTCAGCGGCAAAGATTTCCAAGTCGGGCATGCGCGCCATGGAACCGTCGTCCTTCATAATTTCGCAAATTACCGATGCCTTGCGCAAGCCCGCCATGCGCATCAGATCAATGGATCCTTCTGTTTGGCCTGCCCGTACCAAAACCCCGCCCGGCCGAGAGCGCAGCGGAAAAACATGACCGGGCCGCACCAAATCATCGGCTGTCGACGCCGGATTTGCCGCTACCAAAATCGAGTGGGCACGGTCGTAAGCGCTGATGCCCGTGGTCACCCCTTCTTTTGCTTCAAAGGTGACGTGAAAGGCGGTGCTGAGTTTTGCGGTATTTTCAGAGACCATGGGCGGCAGCCCAAGCCTTTTAATATCTTCATCTTCCATGGGCATACAAATGAGACCACGCCCGTAGCGCGCCATAAAATTGATAGCTTCCGGAGTTACTTTTTCTGCAGCAATGACGAGATCGCCTTCATTTTCGCGGTCTTCATCATCGACTAAAATGATCATTTTTCCTTGGCGCAAATCTTCAAGTATATCGGAGAGCGGGGTAAGCATAGGATGTCCTTACATATAACCATGACGGGCGAGAAAATCAGACGAAAGACCGTTTCCGCCGTTCATAGTGAGATAATGGCGGACATGTTTACCAAGAATGTCCGCCTCCATATTAACCGGATCGCCCGGACGCCGCGTGCCAAGCGTGGTATTACGCAGCGTGGCCGGGATGATGGCTACACTGAAATTATTTCTTTCCGGCGCGACAAGGGTCAGGCTGATGCCGTCGATGGCAATTGATCCTTTAGGCGCAAGGAAGCGGGATACTTCTTCCGGAGCAGAGAATTGCCAGAGCGAGAAGTCGCCTTGATCCCGAATAGAAACAACACGACCTACACCGTCCACGTGCCCCAGTACAAAATGACCGCCGAAACGATCGTCCATGCGCATGGCTCGTTCCAGATTCACAGCGTGTCCGGCTTGTAAACGGCCCAGAGTTGTTCGCGCATAGCTTTCCGGTGAGACTTGAACCACAAATCCTTTGGGAAAAAAGGCCACTGCCGTCAGGCATACACCATCAACCGCGACGCTGTCGCCTTCTTTCAGGTCGCCCAGCACCTTGTCGGCTAGAATGGCCAACTCAGCGCCGGATCGGCGTGACACAGCGCCCACTTCTTCAACGATGCCGGTAAACATTAGTTACTTTCCATTTCATGAGCAGTTCGTTTCTTTACGAGAGCCTCCATGAGGATATCCTTGCCTACTTGCAAGGAATGCAGATTGTCCAAAAGGATGGCTTCTTCCATTCGCTCACAGCCCACGCCTTCAACAGGGGTGATCGCTTCTCGGCCGCCAATAATTTTTGGCGCACAAAAAAAGCAAACTTTATCTACAATATCACTGGAGAAGGCGGACGCCAAGGTTGCGCCGCCGCCTTCGATCAACACGGATTGGATACCCCGCTCCGCCAGCGCCGCCAGTAAGGCGCGCAGATCAACGCCTCCCGATCCCGGAGGCAATACAATAATTTCATCAGCAAAATCGTACCGGTTACCGGCTGTAGTGGCTATCCAAGTGGGAGATTCGCGATCTTTCGCAAAGACCCTACGATCAGCACTTAAATAGTCGCCGGCATCCAAAATGACTTTGATGGGATGACGGCCTTTACCTTCAGGCAAGCGTGTTGTCAGCCGGGGATTGTCGACCATGATCGTACGGCTGCCCACTAAAATAACATCATGACTGTGCCGTAGGCGATGGGTATATTCTCGCGCCTTTTCACCGGTAATCCATTTCGAATGTCCGGAACGGGTTGCGATTTTACCGTCAAGGGTCATGGCACATTTCGCCGTTACCCAAGGAATCCCGCTTCGTACATGTTTGATATAAATTTCGTTGAGCCGCCGTGCTGCCGTCTCACAAATACCTACATCGGTACGGATGCCGGCGTCACGTAATCGGGCGATACCGATGCCATTCACCCGTGTATTGGGATCTTCCATGGCGATCACAACACGGCCGGGCCGTCGTTCCAAGAGCAGATCAACGCAAGGCGGCGTACGTCCTGTATGAGTACAGGGTTCAAGGGTGACATATACGGTGGCACCCTCTGTATCCGCAACACCGCAGCTGCGGTAGGCGTTGACTTCGGCATGGGCGCCGCCGACTCGTTCATGCAGCCCTTCACCGAGGATGATGTCATCTTTAACAATAACACAACCCACCATGGGGTTGGGGCTGGTTTGGCCTGCTCCTTGTGCCGCGAGCTTTAGGGCGCGGGTCATATAACTGTAATCGGATTGCATAGGATAAGATACCCCGAATTATTTTGAAGCTGTTTCGGGGGGCGAGGAGGCGGGTCGTCAACCGGCGGCTTTTTCTTAAGCCCTTTTCGGCAGTGGAACAGCGCACACCTTCTCTCATCCGGACTCTAACCGTCGGCTCCGGAATTACACCGGTATCAGCGCTAAATAGCGTTCGCGGGCTTTCACCGCCGGTCGGGAATTTCACCCGGCCCCGAAGGCAGGCTTATCTATGGTTTTATTGTAACCTTGAACTTGGTGAAGAATCAAGTACGAAAGGGATTTTTGGCGGATTCAAGGTGGAAATGCAGTTACGACCGAAATTATATTTCGTATATTAAGATCAGATTTCCACTTCGTTCGTTGTCTACGCCAATGGATGCGGGTGTGGATCCGGACCAAGGCGCATTACGGCGTGCCTTGATGACACAAAAGCCTCGGGCGCGAGAAATCTAGCCCTTACACAAGAAAGCTTTGTGCGTTTCTCGTCTATCCTGTCCATCACAGAAGAAGATTCTTCGCGGCACACCGGCGCTGCAGCGGAACGAGGTGTCGGCGAAGATTTATTACAAGCTAGTTAAGAAGCGTTAGCCCCTTTATTAATCGGCGATTTCGGTATTGTCTTCGGGAAAGGGTTTCCGTTTTCTATTCAGATAAACCCATAGGGCCGCCCACGCCAAGGGGAGACAACCGAAGAGGATGAAAATGGAATCAGCCGGCATCCGCATCCACTCAATGGTACGCATGAGGTCTTGCGTCAGAAATAAGGGACTGCGCGCATGCCAATATCCATTTGCGAGCACGTCATATAATTGAAATACACCGCCCGGGAAAAGATTCAGCACGACCATGAGCAGCAAGCCCAGATTTAATCCGAAGAAGGATATCTTAATATACTTTTTCAATGCGTTTCCATTCTTTGTCCGTAGATGCTTCCCGGAAAGCGAAAACCATCAATGCTACTCCGAGCATGCCGAAAACACCCATCATGGCGGCGTGCCCGTGATTTGGTGTTAACAAGGTTCCTACTTCAAAATAACTGACTACAGGCAGGTTAATGAGGAACCCGAAAACGCCGGCGCCCACGAAATTCCAAAAACCTACGGCCATCAGGAAATAGAAGGTCCAGATGTGCGGGATGGGCACTTTCTTTTCACACACAACACAATCCCGTTGCGATAAGGAAATGAAATCCCAGGCGTCCAAGGTGAGCAGCGTCAGGGGAACCACTTCCAATGCGGAAAACACGGCGGAAAAGGACATGGCAATATGGCTTTGTCCTGTCCAATACCAATGATGACCGGTGCCGATAATACCGCCGCTTAAATACAAGATTGCGTCAAGATAGACGACACGAAGGGCTGTCTTTTTGGAGACCATGCCGAGCAAAAAGAACATGAGCGCGACCATGGTCGTGACGAAGAGTTCAAAAAAGCCCTCGACCCAAAGATGGATAATCCAGAAGCGCCACATTTCCACGACGGATAGGTTGGTGCGGCTGCCGAAGAACATGGCGGGCAGATAGAAAATGGGGATGGCAACAGCAGAATAGAGGAAAAGCGACGAAATATGACCTGTTTGCGGATCTTTGCGAATGGGCAGCACGGTACGGGCGACTAAAATCAGCCAGACCACCAGCCCTATGGCAAGCAGTATCTGCCACGCCCTGCCCAGATCCAGGAATTCCCAACCTTGATGACCGAGCCAGAACCAAAAGCGGCCGAGCAGTTGATTGATACCTGCCCATTCCCCTAACAAACTGCCCACGACAACGATGACCAAAGCGGTGAACAGGAAATGGATGCCAAAGGCTTGACCTTTCGGCTCTTTTTTGTTGACCGCTGAGGCGAGCCACAGACCACCGGCAACGAAACAGGTGGCGATCCAAAAGATAGCTAACTGCAAATGCCAAGTGCGCACGATATTGCTGGGTAAAATCTTGTTGATTGGGATTCCATAGAATCCATCGGGCTCGGCGCGATAGTGGGCCACAGCGCCGCCGATGACGGTCTGTGCGAGGAAGAGCAAGGCGGCAATGGTGAAGTACTTTAAGATTGCCAACTGTCCCGGGCTCAGTCGCTTGGTAAGGAGCTGCGGATGGTGGTGGCGGTCGTGTTTCCATCCTAGGAAATCGAAGCGGCCAAAACCAAATAACGCCAATCCTGTACCGCCCAATAAGGCGATAAGACTGAGTGCGCTCCACAAAATGGCGCCGTGGGTCAGTTCATTATTCACTTCAGGGTAATAGGGGAAATTGTTGTGTAGGAGAAGTCTTTTCCCGGTCTATTGGTGGAGGATGCCCATGAGGTCCAAAAAAAGAAAGCGACGAGTTGGCGCAATTCAGTTTCATCGTTTATATAGGTATCCGGCAATCCAAAATTATGGGCAGGCTCAGAAAAAAAGTGGCGCCATTCTTCTTGTTGACGTTCAAAGCTGAAGGTCTGCATATCGTTGAGGGTCAGCGTATTGGCAACAGGATCATAGGTGTTGATACGTGTCTCTCGTGCCACTTCCGCCAGGATAATATCTTTTTGTTCCGTCGTTACTGCGGCCCAATCGGTGCCGTATTTCTGTTGTGCCAAAAAATCGTAACTGTCTAAGGTTTGCTGATGGAGGTAGCGGGCGGAATAATCGGGGCCGAGATAGGCGCCATGTCCCCAGACCGTTCCGTTTTGCATCAATCCATATTTGAGGAAGACTTCTTGTCCCGATCGGATATCGTCGCCCGTGAAAATGGTGTTGCCCGACGTATCCACGATGGCATCAGCGATGGGGGGCGCATCCTTGTAGGATCGTACTGCCAACCAGACCAATATGGAGAATCCAAAAATTAACACTAAAATAACTGCATTTTTCCACCAAGGCGAAAATTTTTCTTCGTGACCGGGATTATTCTCCATACAGCATTCCTTCTTTAAGTCTTCCCAAAAAACGAAACAAAAAACACACGCCATGCAGCCGTTAACAGACAGACCCCTTCCGTTGCGTGAGTCTGTTCAATCCGAGCATAGGCGTCACCAGTATAATGCCTATGGAGCGCACTTCATAAGAAGCACGCGCCAAGGCATCATTCTGAGTATATCATTATTTTTAGTGTTTCTCTATATTACGCGATATATTCAGGAGCATCAGCTATAAGCGTTTTGTCACACGACAAGGTGAGCGTACGATTTTCCCAATCATAGTCTTGTATATGATCGATCGGGAATGCGGCCACTTTGCCCCCTAAAGCCGGGGCGCGACGAACCAAAAAATGGGGCAAGATCCACTGATCCGTATCAACGAGGAAATCTTCTACTTCACCGACGGTTTCTCCGTGCGCCTTCAGGGTATAGCCGAGAAGATGGCGAACACTGCGCAAATGGGAATCACCGGTAAAGACGAATTCCCATTTAGGGATGGGCGCCCCACTGAAAGGTGTCCAGTGGGCGACCCATTGATAGTATTCTTTTGCCTGATCTTGAAACTGTTGGTGCACGGGTTTGTCTGCGTCTGAGGAGGGGTCATGACCCAACTCCTCTCCGCTTTGATGGATAAACAGCATATGGGTTACGGGATCAACCATGCCGAGCAGATTGCCGGCGATTAATACTTTCCGCTTACGAAAGATATTTCCAAGCTCCGCCACCACATGGCGCACATTTCGGCGTTTATCGTCGAAGTAGAGGTCATAGACCGTTCCGAGCAAGGAATCAGATTCATGCAGATTGTACCCAAACAACGATTTTGCACTTCTTAACATAAGGTGTCCTCCTTAATAAGTTGTTTCGTTGTATTACAGAAAAAGGCTTTAGCCTTTCATTAAATCATGGGCAAACTGATGGAATTCTTCATGAACGCCTTCGCCGATTTCTTCGGATTCCACAGCGACAAAGGCTTTATAAAGTTCTTCTTGGTCTGCCGGACTGAGCAGTCTATCTGCCATCACGAACAGGATGTTGTTTTCTTTTTCGATATGATCGCGGAGAATTGCGGAAAACTGGAGGAGACCGTTCGCAAGTTGTGCGGCAGCGTCGGTTTCACCCGCTTCATATCGTTGCAAGGCGTCGGCAATCACTTTCACTTCATTTCTGCCTAAATCGTGTTCATGGAGCATCACGGAGATGGGGCCGCCTTCGCGGGGCAATCCCCGTTCATGCAAGCGTGGAAAGAGAAAACGCTCTTCTTTGGAATGATGGCATTTGTCTAGAAATGTCCGGAAAAAGTCGAGCATCTTATGCACTTTTTTGGTGTCCACGGCAGTGCCGCCTTTTATTTGTTTTGCTTCTTGTTCTGCGCCGCCAAGGACTGCCAAGACAATTTCGTGTTCATGTTTCAGGATGTCGGTGGGTTTCATGTTGTTTCTCCTTTTGCTTGTGTACGCTGAAAGTTCAAGTCATTGTAAATCGAAAGGTTTTCTTCTTTCCGCACGACTATGACTAGAAAGTAGTCTCTAATCACGGTCGGTCATCGTTATTTTCCTATCTCATTTCTATAAAAAACGCTTTAATTGAAAGTGACCCTAATTGGCTATAAAGGAATAGAGCGTATTTTTAACATCATTAACTATACTCATAACCTAACACCATGTTTTTCGGTTTTAATCCGCAATAGGGTAGTTTCATGGAGATGGCCCGACAAGATAATGGAGCTGTGCAGCAATGGGCTTAAAAGGAAATTGACAAAGCGACACGTCAATACGCATCATAGAGTCTATAGCGATTATTTCTTGTGTTGTTTAACATTAAAAAGCGATGAGATTGAAGGCCGTCGTCATCGGTCTTGTCAAAGGAAAACATGAGCATGAGAGTTTTTATGTCCTCTTTGTTAGTCTTTTTAAGTTGTTCTTTTGTTGTCCTATCAGCACAGCCTATTGCTGTTGAGAATGCTTCTTTTGAGCTGGGAGCGGAAAAACCTGAGGCATGGCATTTGTCCGGCGGCGAAGGCGGTTTTCTTGAGGAAGGAAGCGAAGGAGGGCGCTCCATTTATGTTAAATCTATACCCGATTCCTCACCCGGCACGGCATGGTATTCCAAAGCCTTGGCTCTCGAAAACGATAGCATATACCAGCTTTCCTTTGACATAAAGCGTGCGGAAGGAGGATCCGGCTCTGCTGTTTCGGGGCCGACCTTTTGTAATCGCGACTTAAACGCTATGGGGACTGAATGGAAAGAGGAACGTTCTTATTTCATGACCCCTTCAATTCCCTTAGATAATCGGCTGCGTTTGGGACAATGGGAATCGGAGGGAATGATCGCCTTTGACAATGTCAAAGTCTTTCCTGTTATGCCTGTCTATCGCATGTTTGATTCCATTCGCCTGGGCGACGGCGAAAAAATAGAAGGTAATCATTATCATTTCACCGCTCCTTTAAGCAGTGATCGGGCTAATTTCTCACGGCCTTTAGTCGGTCACTATTGCGGTTTCAACCAGCCTCGTTGGGTCTTCGCACCCGGAAGTTGGGTTCATTATGTCCATCGCGTGGGGAATATGAATCAGCTATCGGGAGCCTTGGAAATAACCATTGGCTACTACCGAGAGGGAAGCTTAGCCGTTGAGGTTTTTTCTGAAGACGAGCAACGCTGGATTTCGGTGGGAACCTTAGATAAGGAAGGTTCTGAGAAGCTTGCGTTGCCGGAAAGCTTGTTCCCAACGCAAGAAGTGTCGGTGCGCTTGAAGGGCGTTCCCCGAGAAGATAACAAGATCGTGAATTTACAAGTCTATGGATATGCCTATCATGCAGAATTGGATCAATCCCCGGGGAGCCTAGTCGGCGAGACCCATTGCATGGCGATTACGGAAAACGATGCGAAAGTTCGCGTAAACATCCATGGTCTTGAAGAGGGGTCACAAGGGCAGCAATACCTACGCTTAAGCGTCAGTAATTTGACTGCATCGCCTGTAACCTTAGCGCCGCAGCTGCGGCGTGCAAGTGCGCAGGATGATGCGATGGAGACGGAGCCCATTTTATTGCCGCCCGCGGAGGGTGACGAGGCCCCCCCGGAAGTGCTTATCAGAACGGAGTTTCCCGCACTTCCCTCCAAGAAACAGGTGCTGTCTTTCTCTTTAGGTGACGAAGTCCGCTACCTTGCAGAGATGGAAGTAAATGTCTCCGTCCTGCATGATGCCGGTTATGGCTATGTTTTGCCTGATAGTTCTGACTCTCTGGGGTTGTGGTGGGCAGGTTCCGGATGGAAAGTCAGCCGCACACGAGCAGTGCCCAAAGAAAAGAGCGCCGCCATGCGTATTCAACTGGCACGCAATGAAAGTGAGTCTGCGCAATTTGTTTTGACCCCCCAACAGGATATTGCTTCGCTCCGTATTGTGACAGAAGACCTTGTAGGAAAGAATGGAAAGCGTATACCTGCGGAAGCGGTGGAAGTGCTGTGCGTTGCCTATGTACCGGTGACTCAGCCTACCGATGCTGTCGGCGTGATTGGTGATTGGCCTGATCCCTTACCGCCGATGAAGATCGCGCTGCCGCTCAAAGCCCATGAAAATCAGCCTTTCTGGATAACGATCCATGCCGATAAAAACTTTGCCGCCGACACCTATGTCGGAACTATTCTCGTTCATGCAGATGGAAAGGAGCTGCGCGTTCCCTTGGAAGTTGAAGTTTTTGATTTCACACTTCCTGATACGAGCAGCTGTGTTTCAGCTTTTGGATTTAGCCCGCAATTGGCGTTTCAATATCACAATGTAGAAAGTGACGGAGATAAACGTCAGGTCTATGAAGATTACCTGCGCCTTCTGAGTGAATACCGTATTTCAATCTATAACCCTGCCGCTTTGGATCCAATCCAGTATAGTTGGCCCTACACGCCGCTGTGGCAAGGCGGCTTGATTGTGCCTTCTCCGGATGCGCCCGATACGAACAGCATGTATCTACGGGATGATTCAGAGACCGCGAATGTTTCCACAACCTATACGACCCATTTTAAGGTTCCTGAAACTCGGATGCAGCTATCTTTTGTGTATAAAACAGAAGCGCCGGAACATGCCTTTTTGCTCACGGTGCTTCATTATGACGAGGCGGGCTGGATGTCGGGCCGCAACAAAGATATTGTCGTTGTTGGAGACGGCAGCCGGCAACGCTTTGAAACGATCCTTGACGATTTTCCGCAAGGAGCGCAAACTTATACGCTGCGTCTGTCAGCAACTCGTTACACGGAAGAGGGTCGCCATACAGGAGCCGTCTATATTGAGGAACTTCTGATGACGGATTTAGCATCGGGGGAAACCTTGCTGTCTGAAAACTTCTCCATTGGGGATGAAGAAAAGTTGGAGCAACTTTTTACCCCTGCTTTTGATTGGAGCGCTTGGGATGTTGCCATGACACACGCCTTTGATGATCTTGGCTTTACCAGTTTTTCTTTACCGGTTCCCGGCATGGGCGGCGGCACTTTTCACGCCCGCTATGAACCGGAATTACTGGGATATCATGAAGGCACAAGAGAATATCAAATTGCTTTCAACGGGTGGTGCCGCGAAGCGGAAAGTCATTTGCGTGAAAAAGGCTGGCTCGACAAAGCCTATGTGTATTGGTTTGATGAACCTGATCCCGATGATTACGCCTTTGTCATGAATGGATTTAAAAAATTAAAAGACGCGGCGCCGGATATCAATCGCATGCTGACGGAAGAAATCAATCCGGAACTTATCGGCGGTCCCAACATTTGGTGTCCTGTCACGTACAACTATGTGGAAGCTGACGCACGGCTTCGACAAAAAGAAGGAGATACGATTTGGTGGTATATTTGCACGGGCCCCAAAGCGCCTTATGCCACCTTATTCATTGATCATCCAGGCACGGCACTGCGTACATGGCTGTGGCAGACTTGGGAGCGAGATGTTGAAGGCATCCTTATTTGGCAGAGTAATTATTGGACGAGTACCGCTGCCTACCCCGACACGCCGCAAAATCCTTATGAAGATCCGATGGGCTGGGTTACCGGCTACAGTACGCCTGCGGGTACTCGGCGCGCTTGGGGCAATGGTGACGGCCGTTTCTTGTATCCTCCGGAAAGTGCTGCCGACGGCAGACCGTCTGCACCTGTCTTGGAGCCGCCTGTCAGTTCCATTCGCCTTGCCATGCTCCGAGACGGTATCGAAGATTACGAATACTTGGTACTATTACGCGGCTTGATTGAGGAATACGAAAAGAACCATTCCGCTGCGGAAGCGGCAGCATATCGCGAATTACTGCAAGTACCGAAAAGTATTTCAGCGTCGCTCACAGACTTTACTTGGGATCCTGCGCCTATTGAGGTGCGTCGCGAAGCGGTGGCACGTGCCATTGAAAGCTTGACGACGCAATGAGCGTTACCTTGAATTTTGCATTAGAAAAAAAACGCAGAAGGAGTCACTTACTCCCAAAGTGCTTTGTGCTGCGGGTATCCGCGATTTTCCTTAATGGTCCAGACCGAACGGAAATCCCAGCCGGCAGCCAGGTAATCTGTCGCACGCTGCATGAAGTCTGTGGTCAACCCGCTGCCGCCGTCTGATACAGGCAATAAGGAGAGGGTTGTATCCCAAAAACAAGCCAGCGCTTGCGCATCGACCGATTGACCGACGAGACCGCCGGCCCAACGGCTTCCGGAAACAGAAGCGGCGGCATAGCTCTCTTGGATGAGACCCTCGTAATTGCGTCCTACAAGACCGCCTACAAATTCGATTCCGTTGACGGCGCCCAAGGCGTAACAGGCGGTCAGACTTCCACGGTTAATGCCGGCGAGTCCGCCTACGCGCGAAATACCGGAGACCGTTGTATCGGAAAAACACCCTGCCACAGCGGCAGACCAATTTTCGCCGACTAAGCTGCCTGTGTAATGACTTCCAGTAATCGAGCCGCCTACGAGTCCCAAATTGATCACTTTGCCGGAAGCAGCAATAGAGCCGAAGAGGCCGACGCCTTGTTCATCCGGTCTGTTAATGAAAAGATTGTGAATAGCGTATCCTTGTCCATCAAAGACGCCGGAGAAACCGACACTGTCATCATCTTCGAGGCGTGGGCCAATGGGTTGGAAGCCGGCGCCGCCATTGAGGATATAGCTGTTGGAAGCGTCAATGTCTTGGGTTAATGTATAGCGGCCATAGAGGGGATAGTCGGGATCGGCGCCGATGCGTAAGAGATCCTCAAAGGAATCAATCGCAATTTGGGCGGTGGCGAGAGGGATCACGCCGCAGAAAAGGAAAAGGATAAGGGCAGCAAATCGAAAAGAAGTAAGTTTCATAAGAATCTCTTTCACGTTCAAAAAGTTTTCCAGCCTGAGGCCGCGTACATCGTTTAGTATAACGTCCTCAGGTTATGAAGAGATAACAGCTTCTATTTTACGAAATCACGCGGCTTGATGCCTCTTTTTGTAGAGATGTCCCAGGTAGACAAGGATACTAAAGCCGCCGAAAATGACGATTGTCCATGTCTGACCCAATTTCCCGTAAATGCCCCAGATACTGCCGAAGAAGGCACAGAAAAGAGATACCAACATGAGGCTGTTCCACAATATGCGTTTTCCGCCTCGGGGGAGATCGTCTTTCAATACTTTTTTCTGGTTCATCAACAAGAAGAACGAGAGGTAGGCAAGAGGCAGCAAGGTCATGCAAAATACGGAGGTAGGCGTGGCGGCAGCCATCAGAGCGCCGTCCCAGGCAAGCATAACAAAGAGCGATATGGAGGTCATGGCACCACCCACAATTTGCGGCCATCCTTTTGCCGGGCGGTTCAGCAATTCGCAAAAGCATAGGCTGTTAATGATCATGAGCATGGTGGCTGCGGAAATGCCCATACCGAGTATGCCGAAGCCAAAGACAAAGCGTGATACGGTGGAGCCCGTCAACGGTTCGAGAGAAGCAGCAAGTTGGGGCGCATCACGACGGACCAACATGGCCGCCATAACCCGTTCCGACTCCTCAAAGGCTTCCGTACGGCTTACTATTTCTTCGGTACTGAGTTGAGCGAAGGCTTCCCCGCCTATTTCATCGCGCAGTCGTTCTTCCAGCAGACCGTTAAAGCCTTTGACCAAACTCGCTTCTACGGCGATCAGATTGCCCTGTTCATCATAGGGCGAAACAAGCCCCGCCTGTGCTTTGGCATGGAGTTGCGTTCCTGCAGCAATGACGATGCACGAGGTGGCAATCAAAAAAGGAATTAAGAGTCCGGTGGACAAGTCGAAGATGGCAAGACCACGGAAATCGCGATCCCATCCTTTGCGCATCATGGAATAGGGGAACATAATGGTCATGTTAATTCCCACAGCCGTTGCAAAGGCGGAAATAATGAAATCTCGCTGGTCGCTCAAAATTTTGCCCGTCCAAAATACGCGGAATTGTTCCGGCACTTGCTCTAAAAAGGGCAGCAGTTTCGGACCCGGTTGAAACATCATGTTGAAGCGGGGGATGAATCCGCCCATATATTCACGCCAGTCTGCCAAGCCATTGCGGGTAACGACGAATACGACCCCAAAAAAGCATAGGACCGTTAAACCGACCATACATTTGATAATGGTTTCAAACATTTTCATGCCCCGTCCGCCTGAGCTGTATAGGACGAGGAAAAGGATATTAATGGCAAGAATACACAAGGCGGCGATGAGCCTGCCGTAGCTTCCGAAAGGTCCGTCTACGCCCAAGATTTGCGGGAAAAGCATTTTCGTGAAGGCGGCCAAGGCAAGCCCGAATTGGGGCATACTCCATACTAGGTTGGCGACCATGGACGCAAATAGCCAGCTCCATCCGAGGACGGGGTTGATATGGGTGTTGATAGCGCGCAGGGGCCGTTCGCCCGTGGATAAGGTTACATAGGCGATGGCACTGAGCATGACGACACCTACCGCCATGGCGACAGGCTGCAGCCATAAAAAGGTGAAGCCTGTGAGCACTGCCAAATACAGACTGTTCGACAGCGTGCCGCCGCCAAGGGTGATGGCGCTTTGCAGCCAGCCGGGACCTGATAACCGTACAAATACGCCAAACAAAGGCCCCTTCCCTTTGGCGCGTGCATCATTGATTAGCTGTCGGTCTCGTTCAATGCGGTCATTTACTGAAAGGTTAATGGTCGATGCCTTCTCCGAATCTGCCATTATACGAATCTCCCGCGCCGAAGCGCATTGCAAAAGTCTGAAGCGTGGATAAACGTTAAATCAATAGGGATGCTCCACCTGCTTAGATAGTATCATTAATTCTTGTCGTACGGCAAAGGGGAAAGCAGCCGCGTATTTTAGAGGCGACCGTGTCATTCCCGGTTATCATGTTGCGTCCTTGTTAAAAGCTATAAGAATAACCCAAGGCAAAGGATAGGGCGCCCGTTTTAATGCTGGTGCCTTTACCCATAAAGGACATTAAATCACCAGTTCCGCTTTCACGCAGCTTGTGTGCCGGAGCCCAAACAGCTGCAAAATGAACCGCATTTTTCGGATTGATCTGATGGGATATACCTGCAGTCACGTGTTGTTCCACAACGACAGGGACGAGGCCGGACAAAAAGACGCCATCGGCACGAACCGGGGAATTGCTGTAGGCATAACCTGCCATCAAGGTCCATTTAGGCAGCGCTTTCCATTCCACGCCTAATTTAATGCCGCTCTGATTGGTCCATCCATAACCACCGCCTCGGAATATGGGTGAGCCGTAGGTTCTGATACGGCGCCAGTGCAGCCATTTGAAGTCTGCTGTCAGTTCCAGCTTGGGCGTCACTTTATAGGCGAAACCTGCCTGCACCACACGGGGCGTGTCCAGAGGCGCACTCAACAAATCATTGTATTTTCGCATGGACTCAGTCCAATGGCGTGAACTGTAGTTCAATCCGAAGGCCAATTGATCCCAGCGCTTGTAAAAGCCAACACCGAAGCCGGCACCATAGGCATCATCCCATTTATTATCGTTGTGGGCGCCCCGCAGCGACAGGGTGAGATGATCGGTTCGAAAACGATTCATAGAAACATGGAGTCCCAAGCCGACTGCCCAGCCATTTTCAAATTCATAGGCATAAGACAGCACGCCGCGGAAATGTTGATAGGCAAGTCGTCTGTCACAATTGCCGCCCACAAGACGGCTGATAATATTGCGTGAGTGGGGATACTCCACGCCTGCGCCGCTGGGGATAAACAGACCGCCGCCCAAGGTGCCTGTTTTTAAAGGCCAGATAAATCCGGTACTGACAATGTTGGAAAGTTCATCGGAGACCAAAGTGCCATCTAAGCGGTTTCCAATCAGGCCACGGGGTTTTAATTTCACCTTGGAAAATACACTGTACCAGTTTACGTCGATACGCCGATCAAGATCCACAATAGACGCCGGATTCATGTAACTCCAATAGGCGCTGCGCGGACTCGCAACACCGCTGGAGGCGCGGCCCAGTTGGAGGGTATCATTGCCCAGCAAAAAAACTCCTTCTCCCGCGTAAACTTGAGACAGGCCCAAAAGGAATGATGCAAGAAAACAAAAAAGAAAAGTTCGTATCCAAGTCCCTCGGTTCCGTGTAAAATCTTTCAAACTAGGTACTCCTATATGTTTTTGGCGGCCAACTGAGGGCATGTTACAGCGATAGCAAAAAAAAAGAGTCTTTCAAAACGGTATCTATCCCGAAAAGACAGCGGCAAGGGATACAACTCAGGAAGGGACAATTTAAAGCAGCTCCAGCCCTCCCGGTGAATGATATCCTTAAAGCCAAAAAAATAGATAAATCTAAAGTATAACCTTTACAAACCAACGCTGCGGTTTTGTTGATTGGGTGAACCGTTATGAAATCAATTAAAAGGACACACTATCATTCAGCCCGACATGGTGTCTATGCCATTTTAGTTGTCAGAATATGTATCACAAACGAGGTGATGAAAGCAAAATCTTTAACATCTAATGCAAATATTATTATTCGTATATTGGTCTGATGGATGCATCAAAACCCGCTTATACCAGTCTGTTTCAAGGGTAAATCCTGCTCCTTGCAGCCGCATTGAAAGGAAAGTTTAGCGTTATAAATTGTGAAACAATTCGCAATCTGGAAGTAGTGAATCTTTACACAAATTGCCGGCGCAAGGAATGGAAGGACAGGATCCCATGTAAACGATCTTTACGCTCAAAATTATTGGTGCTGCTCCTGAAATGGAGTTTCCCAAGCCTTCTCTTTCCGCTTTTGCGGGATTTTGATTCCGCAAAAAATATGTATCTTATTGTTATTCTTTAGTTTGTTTCAATATCAGCGCTTGGCACGATATGTGCTTATACATCGGCATGAAGTACAAACTCAGTTCCTATCAATGGCCTGCCATGGTGATGGTGTTCTTATTGAACGCTATGGCCTGGGCAAGCTTCACTATAGAAGCCAATCCGCAAAAATATAATGCCCATCCCGGTGAAATATTTCCTGTGGAATACGCTATTGGCAGTCAGGACGCCGGGCAAGCCTTTGTGGTCTTAGCGCCCGAACTGCCCGCTTTGGATTGGTGTGACACGCTGCTTTTGGAAGAACGCGCCCGCTCTGCCGATGGTAGGCTCCAAACACTTTTTTTAGTGGGATTCGTTCCGGGAGCGGCAGGGGACTATGAGATTCCTCCTTTAGAATTTCGCGTCATTCCCTCAGATCAGGAATCGAATACCGGCGTCTTGGCTGTAGCGGCGGATGCCTCGGCGCAGCTGCTGCATTCCACCGCGATCCCTGTGAAAGTACGCTCGGGACATCTTGCCAAAAACATAGCACTTATCTTTTTCGTCAGTCTCGTCTTCCTCCTGCTTCTTTCGGCCGTGGTTTTGCGCTTTAAGAAAAAGACTGAGGTGGAAAACGACGGTGAGAATACCATTGAACAGGCGACAGCCTTACTGCATAAGGCACGCCGCCACAGGTTGGACGGCGACTTCTATGCCTGTTACCGGGCCTTGCGCCAGCTTTGTGATCTTGCTGCGGCGCAATCGGGAACAAAAGATGAGGCGCTTTGTGAGCGTCTAGATACACGTATTGAAGATACCGGCTATCGCGGTGTGCGCCCTTCTGATGACATGCTGGAGGGCGACTTCAAAGCAGTAGAAAAACATGTAACGAACATGAAACAGCATGGGACAAAGGAGAGTTAGTCCATGGCAGTAAATGTTGAAGCCCTCAGACGCAATGTAGAGCAATATACGCCTGCAATAACGCGGCTGCGCGAAGAGATCGGAAAAATTATTGTTGGTCAGCATTATATGATCGACCGTTTGCTCACGGCGCTGCTCGCCAATGGTCATGTCTTGATCGAAGGGGTGCCGGGACTGGCAAAGACCACGGCAGTCACCACTTTGGCACAAGCCATGGACTGTAGTTTCAGGCGCATTCAATTCACGCCGGACTTGCTTCCTGCCGATTTGATCGGTACCCTCATTTATGCGCCAAAAACGGGTGAATTTGAAACCAGAAAAGGACCCGTATTTGGGAACATCATTTTGGCCGATGAGATTAACCGTGCCCCTGCGAAAGTGCAAAGTGCTTTATTGGAAGCCATGCAGGAACGGCAAGTAACTATCGGTGATAACACCTTCAGTCTAGACACGCCTTTTATGGTGCTGGCGACCCAAAACCCCATCGAACAAGAAGGCACCTATCCGCTTCCGGAAGCACAAGTCGACCGGTTTATGTTGAAACTCAAGGTCAATTATCCCACGCGCACAGAAGAGCGGCAGATCATGGATCGGGTGGATTTGCTGCATCCGCAAAAGGTGGAGCCCGTTTTGACGCGCGAGCTTTTACTCGAAGCCCGGGAAGTGGTGAACCAAATCTATGTGGATGATAAGGCAAAGAATTACATCGTTGATCTTGTTTACGCCACACGTGACCCGGAAAGCTACGGGCTGAATATCAAACCTCTCATTGAATACGGGGCATCTCCCCGCGCCACCATCTACTTGCAGCAAGCCGCGCGGGCCCTCGCCTTTGTGCAGGGCGAAGGCAATGTATTTCCCAATGACGTAAAACAGGTTGCCATGGATGTGCTTCGTCACCGCATCAAAATTTCTTATGAAGCGGAAGCCGAAAATATGACCAGTGAAGACATCATCCGAAAAATCTTGGACAATGTACCGGTTCCTTGATCGCTGGCAATGCTATTGACTGTTGTATGAACCTTGGAAAGGACCGTGCACAATGATCCCTCAGGAGATCATGCAAAAAATAAGGCGCATTCATATTCGCACGCGCCGTGTGGTAAACGAAATTCTCGCAGGCCAATACCAAAGTGTATTTAAAGGGCAAGGCATGGAGTTTCGTGAAGTGCGCGCCTATGTGCCGGGTGATGATATCCGTAGTATTGACTGGAATGTAACCGCCCGTACGGGCGAGCCCCATGTAAAAGTGATGGCAGAAGAGCGCGAATTAACGGTGATGCTCGTTGTGGATATGAGCGGTTCCGGCCGCTTCGGCAGTGTTGCCCGATTTAAGAATGAACTGGCTGCGGAACTCTGTGCTGTATTGGCAGCTTCCGCTATAAAAAATAATGATAAGGTCGGATTAATTATTTTTACTGATGAGGTGGAATTATATGTGCCGCCGAAGAAGGGCAGCCGCCATGTACTTCGTGTTATTCGTGAAGTGCTGTATTTCCAGCCTCGCGGCACCGGTACAGACATAAGCAACGCGCTCCGCTATCTGGGCCGCGTGATTCGCCGTAAATCAGTAGTCTTTCTCGTTTCTGATTTCTTCGCAACAGACTATGAAACAGCGCTCCGCACGACCAAACGGCATCATGATGTTATCGCTGTCACAGTAACGGACCCACGAGAGCTTAGCCTGCCCGATGTGGGGAGAGTGGCAATGCGCGACGCGGAAAGCGGCAAGGAAACCATGATCAACACAGGCGATCCCCGCGTGCGTCGTGCCTATGAGCGTGCGGCGGAAGAACGTCAGCAAGCACGGGATGCCTTGCTGAGCAGGAACCGCATTGACACACTTCATACACGCACCGACCAATCCTATGTGGATGAGATTTATCGCTTTTTTAAAATGCGTGAGCGGCGCAAATCAGGACGCGCTGCCGTATGAGAAGCTTTATTTTCATACTCTCAGCTTGTCTGTTGAGCATGGCGGCGGCAACAGCATCAGATGTTTTGGTGCAGGAAGTGCGGCTGTCTCCGCCATCCATACCCTTCCATCGTACAGCGGAATATAGTGTACGTGTGGAAGCAGCGCCTGATGTGCAGATCCTCTTTCCGGAAATGAGCGATATACCCGGGCAAATCGAAATCAAGAAAACAGAAAGCGATACAGAAACGCTGCAGTCCGGTCAAGTCGTGCACGTGCAGCGCTACCGCGTTGATCCTGTTGCTGCGGGCACTTATATTTTACCGGCCCTAAACATTGGCTGGCAGCGCCTGAAGGAAGAAGGAAGTATCGTAACGCCCATTCTGAGTTTTGAAGCGCGCGAACTGACGGAAGCAGAACGGGGCGCCGCAGAAAATTTTGTGGCCATGGTTGGTCCTGACGCTATTTTAGCGGCGCAGACACCCTTCAAAAAAAGCCTTTGGATCCTTTTGTTGTCGGCGGCCGCAGCGGCGCTCCTTCTTCTAGCAATCTTCCGGCGTTATGGTCGAAGAAAAGAAGCGGCGGCGCCCCTGCTTCCCGCTTGGGATATCGCGCTCAACCGGCTGCGGGAATTGCAGTTGCGCGATCTGCCTAACCTTGGGAAGATAGAACTGTTTTACGTAGATTTATCCGCTATTCTGCGTTACTACATTGAAGATCGTTTTCAAATCGCCGCTCCCGACCAGACCACGCCCGAACTTATGGAAGCAGCGGCTGAGCACCGCATATTTTCTGAAACACAGGAAACATTTTTAGCCGAATTTTTGCGTCATTGCGACCGCATCAAGTTTGCCCGATTCAATCCGCCGGCAGACCTGAGCAACGCACATTTCAAGCAAGTGCGTCTCTTTGTGAAAGAAACAATCCCTGCTCATGAACAGGATCAGACACGGGAGACGGCGGCATGAAACTCTTACAAACTATATTTGTTTTTGACGGCATGTCCCATCCTGAATTTTTCTGGCTTGCCCTTGTCGTCGTCGCCTTGCTTATAGTGGAGTTGATGCGCCGGCCCGCCGGCACGATAACCATTTCTACGGCGGATATGGCAGCGTCGCTGCGCAGAGGTACACCGGATTTTATACGGCATATCCCCGCACTTTTGCGTGCTGCAGGACTCTTACTGCTCCTTGCAGCCTTAGCGGGCCCTTTACACGGTTATTACGTTCGCAAAGATCGGGCCGGGGTCATTGATATTATGCTTTGCCTGGATACTTCGGGCAGCATGCAGCAGCCTGACTTTTTCATAGGAGGAAAGCAATACGATCGGCTTTATGTAGCCCGTGAAGCAGCGCGAAAATTCGTAAACAGCAGACGGGAAAGCGACAAATCTCGTTATGGCGTGGATCGTATTGGATTGATACTGTTTTCCGGATTGGCATGGACCAAATGCCCGTTGACTTTGGACTACGACATTCTCGAACGAGAAATAGAAAATGCTTCCATTACGCCCAAACACAAAGACGGCACCGCAATCGGTTCCGCCCTTGGTCTGGCTATCCGACGCTTAAGCCGCTCCGAGGCAAAATCCAAAGTGGTGATCTTGTTGACCGACGGCATTAATAACAGAGGGGAGCTTGACCCGGTCACGGCTGCGCGTTTAGCCAATGAATACGGCATTCGGGTTTACACCATCGGCGCCGGCTCCACAGAAGAGATTGTCATACGGAACGGATTATTTCCCATGCGCACGGAAGCCATTGACGAAAAAGTACTCAAACAAATGGCGGATATTACCGGCGGCAAATATTATTTGGCTTCCGATACGGAATCGCTGATGAAAGCTTATGATGAAATCAGCGCTATGGAGACCACAGAAATCGACGTAAATGATTATTACGAAGCACGCGAAGAATTCATGCCCTTTTTAGCTGTAGGCGCTTGTTTACTTCTGGCTTCCATACTATCAAGACGGTTGTGGTTTGAGATGGTGCCATGAACACCTTCAACACAACCCTACTTTTTAACCGAGTCTTAGCAGTTATGCCAAGAACAAACTATTGAGTGTATATGGAGTTTTATTTTCCCATACATCAAATGCCTTTATGGGCGACAGCGGGCGTTGCCGCACTGGTCGTGGTGTTTTTTGTGCTTCGCTTTTTCGACAAGCGCCATGAAAAACAAGTGCATCGTTTTGTTGATGCTGATCTCGCCGACCGTTTGATTCTGCCGTATTCGCTGCGCAGCCGCCGCCCTTTATTTTGGCTTTCCTTCTTCGGAATCCTGTTCCTATTGCTTGCTTTGGCACAGCCCCACTGGGGTAAGAAGTGGGCGCCTGTTACCCGAACGAGCAGAGACATCTTAATCCTGCTGGACGTGTCGGGAAGTATGGACGCCGACGATATGCTGCCGTCACGGCTGATCCGCGCTCGTCAAAAGATTCAATCCTTGCTCGAGACATGTCCGGCTGACCGCTTCGGCTTAATTCTCTTTTCCGGCGAAGCCGCTTATCTATGTCCGCTCACGCTGGATCAAGGATATTTCCGTTCCATATTGGATGCAGTCGACACAGATACGCTCAGTGTAGAAGGTTCCAACTTGACGGCGGCACTTGTGGAGGCACGCGATGCTTTCGAAGCGGACGCCAAACGTTTCGGCGATAGCGCCAATAACACACGCCTTATCCTGCTCATCAGCGACGGCGAGGAGACGGCGGAAGACGCTGTTGCGGAGGCCCATAAAATTGCGGCTCATGCAGTGATTTACACCCTCGGCATCGGTGATCCTGCGGGCAGTGTTGTCGAATATCCCCAATGGATGCGCCAGCATGTTTCAGTTCCTGACCAACAACTGACCCACATATCTAAGCTCGATGAAGATACCTTAACGCAGATCGCATTGGCGGCAAAGGGTGCCTACGTGCGCATTACGCCGGATAATGGAGACATTGATTTTTTACGTGGAGAATTTGACGCTGTTCGGGCGCGGCATACTTCAGACACCCTTAAATTTCGGATGATCAATCGGTATCGCTGGCCTCTCGCCGCGGCATGGCTTTGCTTTGCCGCAGAAGGGCTATGGTTAAGCATCTTGCCGATATTGCGCCAACGACGCCTGCGACGCATGGAGAGGGCTTCCCATGGTTGATAGATTATTCCTATTTGCCCTATCGATAGGTATGCTGATCGGCGTCGGCTTTGCGCATGGCGCGGATGTGACGCAAACGGTGCAGAGCGCCACTCGGCTTTTAAATCAAGGCGACGCTGACGGTGCGCTGAAGCTGCTCCGTGAAGCCCAGGTCGATCATCCCGAATCAGCTGAATTGCAATTCGGTACCGCTTGTGCCTTCTATGCCAAAGCTACCGCCTTCAGCGAATCCGGTGCTGTGGAAGAGGCGGCAACAGCTTATGAAGAAGCACGGAGCCGATTTTCCAATCTCAGCACGAGCAAGAATATACGCATCGCCGAAGAGGCGGCTTTTAACGCGGCGAATGTGACTGCGAAACAAGCACTCGATTTAGCCGCTTCACCAACAAATCGTAATGAAGCGATTGCGGCACTTCGTAATGCGGTGAGCCGTTATGAAGCCGCTTTAAAACATTTCCCGAATCATAGCGGATTACGCCAAAATTTGGATCATACCCAGCTCAAATTAAAGGAACTGTTGCAGACGGCAGATGAAGAGCAGCAAGAACAGGAACAGGAGCAGCCGCCCCAAGACGATACGCAAAAACTTTTGTCGCGCTTTGGACAAGCGGTGACGGAATTACCCGGCGCATCGGTTAAAGTTGACGGCAACACAGCGACCCTGATCACGCCTAAATCACAGGAGGGCGAATCATGAGCCGCGCCCTTGTTATCATAGCCTTTCTTCTTGCTTGCCCTTTCTTCGCTATGGGTCAGCCCATGCTGCCTCCGGATCCGGCGTCCATGCAAGGCGTGCCCCTTCCCGCGCCGACCCAGTCCGCTCCGCCAGCGCCTATTGGACAAGTCTACGCTGTCTTGGCTTCCGGCGGTGTGCCTCAAAGTCTGAACATAGACGAGAAACTTAAAGGCATCGCTGCAATCTTTAATGACCTGCCTTATACCGAGTATGAAGCCATCGCTATCAATAGCCAAGAAATGCCTTGGGGCGAAGAAGTCTTGTTTCCCATTAATGCCCTTCATGCCTTTAAGACTACGGCGTTGAGCATGGATGCTGAAGGCGGGATTGTCCTTCATGCGCGGGTAGAACGGTTGCAAGGTGAAGATTATGTCAACGCTTTGGATACGCAGGCGGTCGCCGCGCAAGGTCAAGCCCTTGTGTTTAGAGGTATCCCTGCAGGTCAGGGAGAGCTGATCCTCGTCATGCTTGTGCGTGTACCCGGCGATGGCGATGGCGGCGGTGAGTCTGAGGAACAACAACCTCCTGACAGTGACGACGAAAATCAAGAACAGGAAGAGCAACAGCAGCAGGCGGATACCGACGAAAGTGAAGACGATCATGGAGACGATACGGAAGAAAATTCCGTGAACAGCGACGCCGCCACGGAAGGAGAAGTGCCCGTCGGTGATGAAAATCTTGAAGCGCTGCTCAATTCTCTGGATGATATAGATCGCAGAGAACAAGTAGAGGAACTCAAACAACGGGATCGTATTGATTTTAAGGGAGATTGGTGGTGATCTGTAAAATTCGATACATAGCACCTCTCTTGCTCATAGCCGCACAGGTCTATGCACAAGGACGGGTGACGACCACCGTGTCCACCAAACGGGCTGCCGTCAATGAAATGTTCTACATTACCATAGAGGCGGAAGGCGGAAATATTCAAGAGCCTGACATGTCCCCGATCCAAGAGATCGGTCTTCAGCTGGGCACGCCGTCTACAGGCTCACAGACCCGCATTCAAATGATCAATGGGCAAACAACCACTATGCAATCGCGGTCTTGGCGTTATCCGGCATCCTCAGCACAGGAAGGGACCTTTGAATTACCGCGCATTCCCGTTACCATTGACGGCCAACAATTTTTTAGTCAAGCTGCCACCATAGAGATAACACACAGTTTGGATTTGGGCAATCAGTCTCCGCAAGAACAGCAATCCATCACAGTCGATGATCTTGCCTTCGTGCGTATGTTTACCGATAAAACAGAACTTTATCCCGGCGAAGCGCTGCTCTTAACCATGCAGGTACTCTATCAGCAACTGGGTAATGTGGCTGTTGAAGGGAATCCTCCTTTTCCGGAAACGGAAGGCTTTTATCCCGGCGCTGAGTGGCGAAACAACACGGCAGAAGTGGTCAATGGAAGTCGTTATCAAGTCACCGAATTTGTGCGCATTCTCTATCCTACTTTGTCGGGAAACTTCCAAATTGAAGCCTGGGACTGGCAAGGTGCCGTGCGTTGGTATGATCAACGAGGGCGTATGAAACGCGTGGCAAGAATTTTCCACGCAGATGCCATCCCCATCACAGTACGGTCGCTGCCGCAGCCGCCTGAAGATTTCAGCGGCGCTGTGGGCAACTATAAAATTCAGGCGCAATTGGCGGATCAAGAATTAACACAAGGGATACCGGTGCGCCTGACCCTTACCCTCAGTGGCCAGGGGAATCCAAATGTGTTAAGTGCGCCCGTCCTTCCAAAGACAGCATGGGCACATTTTTCTGAAGCGGAAACGACGCTGCACTCGAAAGAAAATGATCCTGAAGTTGTAAAAGAATTTAGTTATCTCATTACCCCTTTAGAAGTGGGTGAGCATGAATTGCCCTCCTTAAATTTTGTCTATTTTTCGCCGGAAACGAAACGTTATGAACAGGCAGAAACAAAGGCGTTTACGGTGTCTGTTCATCCCGCAGAAGGAACAGGCGGGCTCATTGCTGTTGGCGGCACGGCCGAAAATAAACGGAACCAAATCGAAGTTTTTGATGATGATATTTTGCCGATTATCACCGATTCTTCTGTCCTTACTCAGCCGCTGCCGCGTCTTTCACCTCGATTGCCCCTGCGCTTATATTTCGGGCCGCTGCCGCTGCTCTTCCTTTTTGCGCTTCTCTTAGCACTGCTTCGTTGGCGCGGACGACTTGCCGCTGATCACGGCTATGCACGCCGCTTTTTCGCCGGCAAACGCTTTGAAAAAACACTGTCCGGAGTCCTCACGAAATCTGACGCTGTCGATATATTAGAGCGTGCACTCAGAGGATATATTGCCGATGTATTTAACATCAACGATGCGGGACTCACCTCGTCCGAAGTGGAATTGTTGCTGATGGAACGGCATGTGGATGAAGAAACCACCAACATGGCTGTACGGTTTCTCCGTGCCTGTGAACGCACAAAATACGCAGGGCGAAATTCTGCTGCCGATGAAGTGGAGGCGCTCCATGCTGCTGCACGGAAGACGGTGGAACGGCTTCAGACACAGATCCGGGAGAAACGATCATGATAGCGTTGCTCATACTCAGTTTGCAGGGTTTCGTGCTCTCCCCTGAAGTGAGCCAAGGCTTTGAAGAGGCAAATGCCGCCTATACGGAAGGACACTATGCCGACGCCGAAAAAATTTATAAAGAATTGAATGAGCGCTATCGGATGAATAACCCGGTGGTCTTGTTCAATCTTGCGAATGCCTGCTATAAGCAGGAAGAGTTCGGCCGAGCAATCCTCTATTATGAGGCGGCGTTGGCAGTAGATCCGGACTTTACGCCGGCCCGTACCAATTTGGAAAAGAGTCTGGGCAAAACGCGGCGCAGCTTGCCTGTGCCTGATCCGCGCATGGCGACGGGCAGCATGCTGCTGCGTTATTATCCCTTCTCGCCGCGGCAAAGTCTGGGCTTGGTTTATGCCTTCTTAATAAGTGCTGTCCTATTGCTTTTGTTGCGGCACTGGTTCAGGCTTTTGAAATATGCATGGCCCCTATGGATTTCTTTGGGCTTAGCTCTGTTTTTCTATGGCTTTGCTTTAGCAACCGACTATGCCCTCCGCGACCTTCCGAAAAGGGCGGTCATTATAAGCCAAGAGATACCCGTTTATTTTAGTATGAACGAATCTGAACAGCCGCGGTTTATGCTCTATGAAGGCGACCGCGTATTGGTCGATCGGCTGGACGGTCATTGGCTGCGGCTCATTGCCTATGGAGATGAACGGGGCTGGACCAGAAAAGAAGGAGTCGGCATTGTGGATCACAGCCTTTGATGCCCGAGAAATTTGATGTCTTATCGAGACATTACGGAAACAGAAATGATGAATTGGATGTTTCTCTATACAACAGATATACAGATTGGCTTGACAGCGGAGTGCCCATTAGGATTGAAGCACTTCTTCTGCAAGGTTATCTTGTTGTTCATCTATAGCGTTAGGTATGAGCAGCACCTTCCGGTTGCAAAAATACCCAGCCTATGGAACAAATCCAAGTTCGGCGATGTATTAATTTTAAAGGGACAACAGTTGTTTTCGGCCACAGCGCCGCTTTATGAACACAAATAAAATAACCGGATCGTGCAAGAGATGTCTCTGCAGCGATTACGAAGAAAAGATTAACGTAACGATGGATAGCGGGATTGTGACCGGTAAGTTTTTCCGGAACCCCGGTACCCGAAACCACTAAGGAGATTGAAACATGAGATTCAGAACACAGTTGGTACTCGGATTGGCAATGCTTTTAATGGGCAGTACCGTCACCTACGCCCATGATGGCTTGGAACTGCTCCGCGAAATTCAAGATGGATTTGTCCAGCTTCACGATCGGCTTAGACCCGCCGTCGTGAACATTGACGTTCAAGGCAAAATGGAAACGGTAGGTATGACACCATTCGGCCCGATGGAAGATCTCTTCCGATTTTTTAATTTGCCTGAGCAGCCCGAGCGGCGTCAGCAAAGAGTGCGTCCCCAGGGCACCGGTTCCGGATTCATTTATGACGCGAGCGGCTTAATTATTACGAACAACCACGTCGTTGAAGACGCGGAAAAAATACTTGTTCGTTTGTATAACGGCAATGAATATACGGCAGAAGTAGTCGGAACCGATCCGGAAACCGATATTGCTGTCATAAAAATTAAAGCCGATGAAACACTGACACCTTTGGCGCTTGGCGATTCCGGAAAAGTAAAGGTCGGTGAATTCGCTATTGCCATCGGCAGCCCGCGCGGATTTGAAGGTTCCGTTTCTTATGGACATGTGAGCGCCCTCGGACGGGAAGGTTTGCAAGGACTTGCCATGCAAGGGTTGACCTTCCAAAATCTTATCCAGACTGATGCCGCCATTAATTTGGGAAACAGCGGCGGGCCATTGTGCAATATTGACGGCGAAGTAATCGGTATTAATACAGCGATTGTATTTGGCGCGAATTCTATCGGATTTGCCATACCGATCAATACTGTTAAGCAGACTGTGCCTGCCCTCATCGCTGAAGGTAAAGTGTCACGGGGCTATTTAGGTGTGTCCATTGACGACGCTTCCTCCTATGCCGATGTTGATTCCTTAGGCCTGCCCGACAACAAAGGCGCTGTAATTCGACAGGTACAGCCCGACACCCCCGCCGATAAGGCCGGATTAAAAACCTATGACGTTATTCGGAAAGTAAACGGAGAGGCCGTAGCCAATGCTTCGGAACTCGTGAGAAAGGTTTCCGCTAACGCGCCCGGCTCAACGGTAACACTGGAGATCTGGCGTGACCGTGAAACCATCGAAGTAAACGTTACCTTGATGGAACGTAATGTCGGTGTAGCGCGGCAGAGCGGTGAAAGATCAGCGCTGGGACTTAAGGTGCATGACATTACACCGACCATTTTGCAGCGCCTCGGTCTTGGAAAGGGCGTCAAAGGCGTTGTGGTTGTTGAAGTAGAACCTGAAAGCCCCGCCCAAGAAGCGCGCCTGACCGAAGGTGATATTATCATTGAAGTTGGACAAGTGCCTGTCACCAATTCACAAGAATTCTTCACGCAAATAGATGCGCATGCGAAACCGGGTAAATCTTTACTGGTGCGTTTTGTCAGAGGAACTAATGATCCTGATATAACCATCATTCGAGTGCCCGAAAACTAAGTAGGTCATCCTTTTGCCTCCTCTCTTCGCGAGTGAAGAGAGAACGCCGGCGTAGTTGTCCGCAGCTGCGCCGGCGATTGTTTTTAATCTGGGTGCATGCCGTGAATCTGATGTGCGTAAAAGGAAGAACACCTCTGATACAGGGTGGGGGAGGGAGGAGCAGTTCTTGAAGTTGTGTTCAGGATTCGCTAAGGGGATTAAAAAAAGCGTCCCATTGATCGTCTAATATTTTGATGCTCTCTTCAATGCTGACCACGGAATATTTGCCGTCTTTTTCGGTGGCTAATTTTAATTCAAGCAATTTGGGAAGCGCATCGTCTACCTCAAAATCCAACACACAATTCCATTTATCTTTCATCCAGGCTTCAATCCGATCATCCAGCTCTTTCATTGTCAAGGCTGTTTCGCTGGTCAACAAAAAATAATATGCCAGCAGCGCTTCTTTGCATTCTTCTTCTGCCGCGTCATGTCCTACATGGAAAAAGACACCGGAATTGTTGTCCATATTTTTGAAATATAAATTTTCCAAGAGTTCTTGTAGGATACGAACTTTTCCATTCTTGAAATTATTGAAGAGCTTCCACAAGTACGCACCCAGAATACCGATGCCCATCATCAACGCGACCAGTGTCGTTGTTTCTTTGAGATCGGGCGCTTCCTGTGTACGGCCAAACCAATATCCGAAGAGAGAACTAAAAATGGTCAGCGATGTGATCAGTTTCGGCAACGCCATAGCACCGCCGCCAATGGCGGGCAATCCGATGAGCGCTTTATCCAACCCACGCATACCCGGTTCAGGATCGGGAAATACCATTTCAATATCTTGTTTGGGTACGTTGCGAAACATCTTGATGAGGGTCGTGCCGCCTTTCACTTTCGTTTTGTTCTTCGCTGAACTGCAATAATCATCACGATAGCGTATGTACAGGACGACACGATCGTAATTGGTGAAAGATACGGAGGGATTAAACCAAGAACGGATCCCGGTCAACTTTTCTTCTCGTGTCGAAACACCTCGATAATAAATACGTTTATCGGAAAAGTTGTCGAGATTAATCGTCAAGGGGATATTGAACAAATCGGATTTGCTAAGCGCTTCTTCTAGCTCTGCTTCGGTTAGCCGTTCGTAATTGGCTTTTTCCAGAAGATGCTCAAAAAGATCAATGAACTGTTCATTGCCCTGTGCACAATCAAAGTCCAAAACGCAGGTATCGGCATCGGGATCGATGGGCGCATATACGTCTTTGAGTCTTTCGATTATTTCGTGAAAGTTGAAGTGGTAGGTGTTGTCCAAGATCCTAAAAAAATAACGGAAAGCCTCTTCTTTGCCGCTCAGCTGTCCATCATGCAAACACATCTCAAGTAAATCACGTTTGCGAAAGGGTATAAACCGAAATCTTCTACAACCACAGTTTGTTTGCATAAACAGATTCACCGGAAAAGGCTTTCACCTTTCCCCTCCTTTAGATCTAAGATGCTCCGCTTAACCATGAGAGACGGGTCTGTCTCAATGACAAATCGTGAAGACCAAGCCGAAAAACTGCAGTCGGTCATGATCCATTCTCCAAAAAAAGTATAACCCAATTCAGAAACCGAATCAATGGCGAATGATCAAGAGCAATCAGAGGCTTGCTTACCATAAATGGCGCACTTATATATGATTCTTCAGACCCATTTGAATAACCAATGTCGGGATAGCGTTGTAAGGAAGGAACGTGAGATCAGGCTTTATCTTTGGCTTTCAAGTATTCTTTTGTTATGCTAATGCCGTTTTAGACGCTATGGCAATAAACCCTTTTGCCTTTCATGTTTACTGTCTTTTCTGTCCTATAGAAAGAACGATTTTTAGAGCTAGGATACCGCTACCATGTCAATTCATTTTTATAATTCACTGACGCGCTCCAAAGAAGCATTTCATTCGATCAAGGCCCACGAAGCGGGCATGTATACCTGCGGTCCAACGATTTATAATTACGCCCACATCGGCAATTTCCGCGCCTATATGTTCGAAGATCTGGTGCGCCGCTACCTGACCTATCGCGGCTACAAAGTCACCCATATCATGAACCTTACCGATGTGGAAGATAAGTTGATCCGCACCTGCCGAGAAACTGGTAAGTCGTTGAAAGAAATTACCGACTATTACGCGCAAGCGTTTTTTGAAGACATTGATCGTTTGGGCATCTGGCGTGCTGATGCCTATCCCGCCGCTACCGAACATATTTCAGAGGTCGTGGAACTCATTAAGAGTCTCCGTGATAAAGGACATACCTATGACGACAAAGGCAGCATTTATTTTAAACTTTCCACCTTCCCGGAGTATGGGCAGCTGAGCCGCATGAACTTGGACGATCTGAAGACGGGCGCCAGCGGACGCGTTGACGCAGACGAATATGAAGCTGAAGAGGCACGAGATTTTGCTTTATGGAAAGCCTGGGACGAGGAAGACGGCGACGTTTATTGGGAAACAGATTTAGGCAAAGGACGGCCGGGGTGGCATATTGAGTGCAGCGCCATGAGCATGAAATATCTAGGCGCACATTTCGATATCCATTGTGGCGGCGTCGATAATATGTTTCCTCATCACGAAAACGAAATTGCGCAATCCTGTTGTGCTACCGGAGAACCCTTTGTTAATTATTGGCTGCACTGCGCGCACCTGATGGTGGAAGGGCGCAAGATGTCGAAATCTTTCGGCAATTTCTACACCCTTCGCGATCTGTTGGAAAAAGGGCTTGATCCTCTCGCGATTCGATACGCACTTATTTCCACCCATTATCGGCAGCCCAGCAACTTTTCTTTCGACGCCGTGGGAGCAGCATGGCAAGCCTTGTGCCGTATCCGTGACTTTAGAATTCGCCTCGACGAAATCGAAGGAGAAGGACAAGGGCTCAAAGAAGAATGCGAGCGCTGTGAGACGGAATTCGTTGAAGCCATGGATGACGATCTAAATATTTCCGGCGCCCTCGGCGCGGTGTTTAATTTTATCCGCGATGTGAACCGAAAACTGGATACAGAGACGGTCGGGCGCGCCGGCGCGATGCAAGCCTTGGCGTTGCTGGATCGACTGAACGAAGTTACCGGCGTGTTTGCGCCGCCTCTCGAAGAAAGCGTTCCGCAATGGGTATTAGATCGTGTTGCAGAACGTCAACAGGCACGTTCAGAGAAACGTTTTTCGGATGCTGATGCCATACGCGATGAACTGCGAGGCAAAGGTTGGATTGTTGAAGATACGCCGGATGGACAACGGGTCAAGCCTTTGTGATATACTACGTGGTACAGTGTCCGGTAGAGCGCAATAAGAGCACGGCGACACCACCCTTGGCAAGGTGATCGCACTGTTGTGAATAACGCGTTGGGGCGTGTTTTCACGCTTTAAAACTGTGCGGAAGATTTGTTGCCACTGTATTTGACATTGCTGTTTTTTATTTGCTATACTGTGAACCTGTCTGCAAGCAATCCTTTTCTCTGCGCAGGAAGTGTTGCGCAGTAGCCCCGTTTATTACCTACTTAACCCTTGGTGTGGAGTTTGTATTTTGCCTACGATTAATCAACTGGTCCGAAACTGTCGGAAAAAGATAGAACGTAAAACGAAGTCACCGGCTTTGAAATCTTGTCCGCAAGCTTCCGGTACGTGTACACGCGTTTATACGCTTACACCGAAAAAGCCCAATTCCGCTTTACGTAAGGTAGCGCGTGTGCGTCTTAAAAACGGTATGGAAGTTGCCGTTTATATTCCGGGTATCGGTCACAACTTACAAGAACACTCCCAGGTAATGATTCGCGGCGGTCGTGTTAAAGACTTGCCCGGTGTTCGCTATCATCTTATCCGTGGCGTACTGGATGCTACGGGCGATTTGGGCGGCACCGCCTCGGTCAAAGATGAGGGCGGCAAAAAGAAACATATCGGGCGTTGGGTCAGCCGTTCTAAATATGGCGTTAAACGGCCCAAAAAATAAAAGTACATTGAACTTGTCGGCGTTTTAAGCGTCGCATAACGATAAGGTCTAATAAGAATCATGGCAAGACGGCGTGAGATAGTCAAACGTAAAATGCTGCCCGATCCGAAGTATGGAAGCACAGCAGTAGCGATGTTTGTCAATACCATCATGAAGAGCGGCAAAAAAAGTGTTGCCGAAGGTATAGTCTACGGAGCCTTTGATATTTTGAAAGTCAAAGTCCCTGATGAAAATCCCTTGTCCGTATTCGAAAAGGCCATTGAAAATGCCAAGCCTTTGTTGCATGTGAAATCGCGGCGTGTCGGCGGCGCTACCTATCAGGTACCTGTCGAAATCGCGCCTGCAACGCGTACCGCTATCGCTTTCCGGTGGATTATCGAATTTTCCCGTAAACGCGGCGAGAAAACGATGCAGCAGAAATTGGCCGGCGAACTTTTTGATTGTTATACCAAACAGGGCGCCACAATGAAACGTAAAGATGATACGCACCGTATGGCAGAAGCCAACAAAGCCTTTGCCCACTTCCGTTTCTAAGGACGGTTGCGTTTTTGGTTTTTTTATGAAGGAATTAATTATCACATATGACGGAGAGTGACGCGCAGTTTCGTCAACGATGCGCGCGTCGCCTCTGTCAGGTATTCAGAAAGTTGAATCAGGCAGAGAGTGTAGGGCTAAATTCCAAAGTATCAGGATAGCCCTTTTCGGACGTGCGCCTTCTGTATCGATCTAAGCATTGAATTGAAAGAAAGTTAACGTGCCCCGAAAAGTAGCAATCGAGAATATTCGCAATATTGGAATTATGGCTCATATTGATGCCGGCAAGACCACCGTGACAGAACGGCTCTTGTACTACTCCGGCCAAGTGCATCGCATGGGCGAAGTCCATGACGGTGCCGCTACCATGGATTTCATGGAGCAGGAGCGGGAGCGCGGTATAACCATTTCATCTGCTGCTACAGCCTGCGAATGGAAAGGGTACCATATCAATATCATTGATACGCCCGGACACATCGACTTCACCGCTGAGGTGGAACGCAGTCTACGTGTGTTGGATGGTGCTGTGGCAGTATTTTGTGCGGTCGCAGGGGTGCAGCCCCAGTCAGAGATGGTCTGGCGCCAGGCGCAGCGGTATCGCGTACCGCGCATTGCCTTCATCAATAAAATGGATCGTGTTGGGGCGGATTTTTATAAAGCCGCAGCCAGTATGCAGTCCCGCTTGGACGCACATCCCCTCCCTTTACAGATGCCCGTCGGTGCAGAAGATCATTTTGAAGGTATTATCGATCTCGTGGATTGGCGGTACATCACGTGGCAAATCAAAGACGGCGAAAATCAGCAAATTGTTGGTGAAGTGCCGGAAAGCCATCGGGCAGAGGCAGAAAAACGTCGCGCAGATCTCATCGACCTCGTCGCCTCCACTGATGAAATTCTCATGGAACTTTATCTAACGGAAGAGCACACGATTAGCATAGCGGAACTAAAAGCGGCGATCCGACGCTGTACGTTGAATTCTCAATTGACACCCGTTCTTACCGGAACGGCCCTACGCAATAAAGGCACCCGGCTTCTCTTGGACGCGGTGGTGGATTATTTGCCCTCTCCCGTTGATATGGGAGAATACGAGGGTACAAAACCCCGCCAACCCGGCCGTATCGTGAAGCGTCGCCCCAGTGATGACGACCACTTTGCCGCATTAGCATTTAAAGTAGTCAATTATCCCCATATCGGACGCCTCACTTTTGTGCGTGTATACAGCGGCAAAATCAAGGCAGGTCAACAAGTGGTCAATGCCCGCACTGAAAAAAAAGAACGGCTTGGCCGACTCATTGAGATTCATGCGGATGATCGTAAAGACATTGATGAGCTTCATGCGGGCGATATTGGCGCAGTCATTGGCTGTAAAGAAACGACAACCGGTGATACGCTGTGCGATCCTAAGAAAGTTGTTGCGCTAATGTCGGTCGATTTCCCTGAACCGGTGGTTCATGTTGCGATTGAAGCGAAGAGCAAAGCGGAGCAGGATAAGTTATCGACTACTTTGGCGAAACTCTCAGAAGAAGATCCTACGTTTCGGATTCGTTACAACGAAGAAACAGGCCAGACCATTATCGGCGGCATGGGCGAACTTCATCTGGAAATACTTATTGATCGGATGCGTCGTGAATTTCATGTGGAAGCCAATGTAGGTAAACCGATGGTCGCCTATCGTGAAACTTTGCGCGGTAAGGCACAGGTGGAAAAGCGCTTTGTGCGCCAAACAGGCGGTCGCGGCCAATTTGCCCATGTTGTATTGACCTTGGAAGGCGGCGAGCCCGGCTCCGGTTTCGTTTTTGAAGATAAGACGGTCGGCGGTGTTATTCCAAAAGAATATATTCCTGCTGTGCAGAAGGGATGTCGCCAAGCGGTAGATACGGGTATTGTAACGGGCTATCCCATGGTTGACATTAAAGTGACACTCACTTTTGGATCCTATCACGAGGTTGACTCCTCGGATATGGCCTTCCAGATAGCAGGTTCAATGGCGGTCAAAGAAGCAGCAGTTCAGGCTTCTCCGGTGCTTTTAGAGCCGATTATGAAAATGGATGTTATTACACCTGATGAATTTACAGGTGATGTTATAGGAGATTTCGATCGCAGGCGCGGTCGATTGGTAGGCATGGAAAATGAGGGCGCCGCCCAAATGATTCATGCAGTTGTACCCTTGGCTGAAATGTTCGGGTATGCAAACGATTTGCGTTCAAAAACGCAAGGACGCGCAACCTACGCAATGGAATTTTCCCATTACGAACCGGTACCTGTAACAGCAGCCAACGAGATTATGGAAAAGATGGGCGTATCTTTCCGATTTTAATGGATGGAATACGCTAAAAATACATGAGTAAGCAATAAAGTCGGTGTTGCGCCTTGCGGCTGTACCATGCAGCTTGGCAGGAGTGTGACATAACCACGAGCGCAATTAGGGCGCCGTGTGAAGGAGAGAGTCGCCATGGCGAAGGCAAAATTTGAACGCACTAAGCCCCACGTCAACGTGGGAACCATTGGACACGTCGACCACGGTAAAACGACCCTTACCAGTGCAATCACCAAAGCGCAGGCTAAAAACAACAAAGCCC
>Ga0265293_10002472_pt1 | contig 36969 bp, 40 predicted proteins | sample Munlanlewell138R_FD_192505 | JGI IMG/M metagenome (GOLD analysis project Ga0265293, IMG submission 192505) | Leachate microbial communities from a municipal landfill in Southern Ontario, Canada - Leachate well 138R | ecosystem: Engineered > Solid waste > Landfill > Unclassified | place: Canada... | reverse complement strand
CGATAAGAAGAAGAGAGAGAATTAATTTTAAATGTTTCATTGTGTCAACCTTGAGCGAGCGCCCTAATTTTTGTAAATAATAATAACATAATTTATTAAAATAGATAAACTTTAAGCCATAGAGAGATTTTAATCTAAAATGTTATTATAGTGAAAATATAATAGAAGGCGTTTTGCCGACAAAGGATTAAATTGAAACTACAAACAGTATTTGGCACGGTTGTTCTTGGACTAATGTTTTTAATGAGTGGCTGTGCAGGTAAAAATGTGGATGCCAAAAACAGCGGATTTTTTAAAGACTATACACAATTAAAGAGTACAGATAAGGTTAAGCTCTCAAAGTACAAAACTATTTTAATTGCTCCGACTCAAGTTATGTCTATAATTGCGCCCAAAGAGCAGACGAACTCACAAAAGAGACTCTACAAAGAGATTTCGGACTATTTAGATAAAGGGTATAAAAGAGAGCTTCAAAATAGCTCTAAATATAAGGTAGTAGAGAAAGAAGGTGCGGATACACTGATATTTGAGTCGGCAGTCTCGGCGGTAGAGGTACACTTTGAGGATAAAAAATGGAATCAATTTTCACCAATAGCGATGGATATTACCGTAACATCCTACAACTCCTACATGGATGAAAATGTAAGAATATTAGGTGAGAAGCGCATTGTTGACTCTACAACGGGAGAAGTATTGATTGAGAGCATGGATATAATAAAAGATAAAAAGATTATATTAAATGGTGATACTTTGGAGTTTGAAGCTATTAAACCTGCTCTTGATGCATGGATAGAGCATGTCAAAAACTATTTTGCCAACTAGGGGATAAAGTAGAGTGTCTCTGCAGGTCGGCTGGAAGCATTTTCCATTTGAAGAGGTTGCATTAAAGAGTGATACTTTTTGCACTTCGTTAAATGGATTACGTATAGTTCAGCTATCTGATCTTCACCTTGGTAAAAATGTTAAAGTTGATTATATTCGAACTCTTGTAGAGAAGATAAACAAGATAAAGCCGGATATCCTCCTCTTTAGTGGAGATATACTCCAGACCTCTGCCTTACATGTAAAAGATCATTTGCGTTGCTTTAGAGAGCTTGAAGTTCCATCATACTATGTGAGTGGAAATCATGATATTTTTTATGGTCCAAAAGAACTTAAAACCATAATGCAAGAGAGTGGAGTTGTCTGTCTTGATAATAAAATAGTAGAGCTTAAAATAAAAGGCTCTCTTTTACAGCTAGTCGGGCTTAGTGATAGATATAGTTTTGTCCGAGGAATCAGACGGCCCATAAAGGAGCTTTTTTTGGAACTAAATCCTGATTTATCGACAATACTGCTAACACATCAACCAAAAGATATCTCATATGTAGATAATTTTCGTATAGATATTCAACTCAGTGGACATACACATGGCGGGCAGATATATCCATTTAGTATTATAGTTAAATATTTTCAACCCTATATATCTGGACTCTACAAACAGAGAAATACGCTTCTTTATGTCTGTCGAGGTCTTGGATATTGGGGTGTTGATGTTAGGTACAAGGTTCCATCTGAAATACCGGTTTTTACCATCAATTAACATAATGGTAGTACAATTCAATTTTAATAATTCAAGGAAAAAAATGAATAAATTTTTAGCAGCTTTAACCATGAGCGTTGTTTTATTAAGTGGGGACTCTCTTAAAATAGACTCTCCGCTCAATATATTGGATAATTTTAAGTATGAGACGCCTACTGGTCGTCAGATGAAGATACCACAAAAAACAAAGTTGGTAATAGTTGCTTTTGAAAAAGATACGGGAGCTTTAGTCAACGAATATCTTGATACTCAAAGTAAGTTTTATCTTCTTAAAAATAACTCTATATTTATAGCAGATATAAATAAAATGCCATCAATTATTACAAGCATGTTTGCTCTGCCAAAACTTCAAAAATATAAGCATCTTATCTATCTGCACTATGGCGATAAGTTTCAAAACACGGTTCCAAACAAAGAGGAGAAAATTACTCTGCTTCGTATAGAGGACTCAAAAATCAAAGAGATAACTTTTATCTCTTCAAAACAAGAACTCAAAGCAGCGATTGAGAAATGATATCGCTAAAAGCACTCAGAAAAAATCCTTTTAAAAGCCTTTTGATATTTTCATCCATTACCATTGCGGTAATGGCTATTTTTCTTATCAGTTCAGTATCTCAGGGTGTAATTGGAATGTACTCAAAGATGATAAAAACAGATGGAGATATTATCATTACCCAAAAAGGTATTTCAGATACCTTTTTTTCAAATGTTGATATTGGCTTAATTCAAAAGATAGATAAGCTAAAGAGTGTAGCTTCAAGCTACGGCATGATAGTCGGAGCTTCTCCTATAGGACATATCCCAATAGCTGGAATTTATGGTACAACGGCAAACCATTTTTCACACTACAAGCTCTCAAAGGGAGAGTATCCAAAGGATGGCGAAGTTATTCTTGGTGCAAATCTGGCTAAGCAGTTTGCAACTAGAAGTGTAAACATAGGGAACAAGCGTTTTAAAATCTCAGGTATCTTTAGTAGCGAGATAGGTTTTGAAGAGGGTGGGGTTGTTATGAATATAGAGGATGCCGGTCGACTTTTTAACCGCTCGGCTTCTTTTATTTTAGTCACTACTGATTTGCCAAATAATACAGATAGTATTGTCAAAGAGATTGCTCTGCTTGATGATGAGGTAGAGGTAAAGACAACACAAAATTTTGTAAAAGAGTATAACCAGTTTAAGATTATTGAGAACTCATCTCTTGTAATCTCAACACTCGCTTTTGCTATGGGGCTAATGGGAATTGCTTCGGTTATGAGTATGATTGTTAACTCACGAAAAGAGGAGTTTGGTATTATGCGCGCACTTGGTAAAAGTAGGTTTTTTATTATTAAAAATCTCTTTTTTGAGACGCTTATCATGAGTGTTTCAGCTTACTTGTTCGCACTTCTTTTAAGTCTTGGCATATTGGCAATGCTGCCCCATGTTGAGATGCTTCAGGGGTATGTAAATGGAACGCTTTCACTATCTACTGCCATCTATGTTCTTGCTTCAACACTCTTTATGGCTCTTCTGGGCTCACTGGTACCGGCTTGGATAGCTTCTAAAACAGATCCGATACTTCTGATAAATCAAGGATGTGCATGATAAAAGTATCACATGTTTCACACTTTTACGGTGAAGAGCAGGTTCTTTTTGACCTCTCGTTTGAGATTAAGAGCGGTGGATTTATATTTTTAAGCGGAGAGAGCGGAAGTGGAAAATCAACACTCCTCTGTATTCTCTCAACTCTTTTAAAACCATCAAGCGGAGAGCTCTTAATAGATGGAGAGTCGGTTGATAAAATTAAAAATTTAGACTATTTCCGCCAAAGCAAGGTAGGGTTTGTTTTTCAGTTTCACTATCTCATAAACTATCTAAGTGTGTATGAAAACATAGCATTAGCCGCACTAGAAGATAAAAAGCACAATATACAGATAATACTAAAGAAGCTTGGTATCTCTGAACTCTCTACGCGTTATCCAAATGAGATTTCAGGTGGACAGAGACAGCGTGTGGCACTGGCTAGAGCACTTGTTAATGAACCAAAAATCATATTTGCAGATGAGCCGACTGGTAGTTTAGACTCAAAAAACTCAACAATAGTTTATGGACTTTTAGCAGAGGCTTCAAAAAACGGCACTACAGTAGTAGTTGCATCTCATGACATGCAGATAGAGAACTACGCAACTAAAATAATTAGGTTAAAAGATGGACAAATTTTATAAATTAGTAGATTCGGTTATGCCTATTTGGGCGTTTATATTTTTAGGCTCTATCGTAGTAGGGGTTATCTATGGGGCTCAGATGTTGGGCTTTTCACTCTTAGACTCTACGCTTTTAAATGCTTCGACTACCCGTTCTCTGCATATTACGCTAATGCTTTATGGTCCGATAATGCTCGCCCTCTCCTTACTTCCTTTTGCACTTTTTGCAAAAGATAAACTTGATTTAAGCCAAGCGGTAGAGCCGCTTAAAAACTACTTTTTATTGTGGCATTTATTTCTTTTTATGGCTGTTGTCTCTATTTTACTGGGGGCTCAAAGGGGCTTGCCTTTTTACGATTTTGCTTATGAGTTAAATTTTATACTTGCTGCTTCTGGAATTTTTTATATAGTTGCCATATTTAAAACAATAAAGCATTATAAGATTACGCCGTTATGGGTAAAAGTCTCCAAAGCGCTTCTGTTTGTTGCTCCTATATCGCTTCTTGTTCTAATGAATCCCACTTTCGGACAGGTTGAAAAAACATTAATCGGACCTCATGGAGATAATACGCTAGGGATGAGTTTTACGCTTATTCCGCTTTTTTATCTTATGATAAAGCTACATGCAAAAGAGAGTTTTGCCCCAAAATGGCATCTTTTTTGGATAATTCCGCTTCTAGGATATGCGCTCTCTGTGGGTACTCGAATATTTAGAGGTGAACTCTTGTACGGTGAGGAGTGGGTTTATCAATGGCTAACATTTGCCTATGCCCCGCTTTTAATTAAGTGGTGCAGAGATGCGAAAATAACTTTTAAACGGACACCCTATCTTGCAATTTCCATCTGGGCATTTTTGTTTGTAATGATTCAAGGAAATATACTGTTTATTCCAGAAATACGCTGGCTGTTTCATAGAAATGATTTGATTGTTGCGCATGCTCATGTAGCCATCGGACTGGGTATATTTTTTATGTCGCTTAGCATCTTGAAGTATTTTTACAAATTGCCAGATAAGTTTATGCTCTTTTGGCTTTTTGTTATAGGAGTTATATTTGTATCGCTCTCACTTGCAGGTTTTGATGAAGCGGGAGTTTTTGCAGTTGATGTAATAATTATGTGGTGGATTCGTCTCTTTGGGGGTATTTTAGCGGTTGTGGGTCTAGTTTATTACATTATAAAAAAAATAAAAATTACAAAGCCGTCTCTGCTTGAGTTGTATCATATAAACGGCTTTATGTCGGATGGTTTGGGTGCGCTTTTACTCTTTATCTCTGCGCCTGTGCTGTTTGAGTTTTTAGGGTTATACTTCACTCCGTACTACTACCTTGTTTTTGGTTTTATGGGATTTGTAGGTATTTTGCATTTAGCTGGGATAACTAAAGAGGCACATTTTTTGGCATACTGCACCTCTATCGCCCGCCTGATTACAGGCACCATCTTTTTCTCCCTATTTTATTTAGGGACAATAGACGCTCTGGGACTTATTGTAGGTTTTTATGATATTTTTTATGCTCTTATATACCTTGTTTTTAGAAGCCGCCTATGATTCACTCGTTAGCTCTTGTTTTACTTCTTGGATTTGAGTTATGTTACTATCTTTTGATAGTTCAAACAGGAGTGGTCGAATATTACAACTCCGATTTAATAACGCTTTTTCCTATGTTTGTGGGAGGTGTTTTTGGAACTATTGCAGGCGGAGTCTCTTGGGCAAGAGTTAGTAAGCCTATACACAAGATAATAATCGCTTTAAGCCTGCAATTAATATTGTCCTTTATCTACCCTCAATACAACAGCTTCACTCTTTTTCTCTTAGGTATTTCAGTGGGTATTATGGCTCCTTTGGGAATTTACCTCTTTAAAGCAAAGCAACAAAAAGAGCTTCTTGTAGCGCTTGCTATTGCTTATACGATAGGTACTTACTTTTTTACGTATGATGCCCAGCACAGAACTTTTATGGCTGTTTTATTTACTCTAATTGCTCTTTTTAGTGCATTTATGCTTAGAGATTATAGGGTTGAAGCAGATTCTAAGGAGGTTTCACATCCATATTTGCAGTATCTGCCTCTAATGTTATGGATATTTTTGGACTCCAATCTTTTTGAAACTTTATCAAGACATGCAGATTTGGGAATCTGGTCAAAATACACTTATACAATCATAACATTTCATCTTTTGGGTCTTGTGGCTGCTTACTATCTAAAGATGTCAAAAATAAAGAAACATATTTTTATAGCGGTCATCTTTATTGGGAGCTATATGCTCTCATACTCTGGGTGGACTGTTGCATTAGCCATGCTTTATCCTTTTACAATCTCATACTATAACGTTGTGGTTTTTACGACTTTGAGCAAAGAGGTGAGCATCTATAAGCTTGCCTTTATGATGATTTTTGTCGGCTGGATAGCATCCGGTCTTGGTTTGACAGTTGCTCTCTTAGAAGTTATATATTAAAATAAAATATATGCTAAAATTGTGCTAATTTATAGAATAAGGATTTATGATGAAAAAGATGTTTATGATGCTGCTTTTAGCTCTTCCGTTATTGGCGCTTAATCTGGAGTTAAAGAGCGGTTATGTGGCTGCACATACAGAGATGCTTATGGATAAAACTATTGATCCGACAAATAACTATCTTAATGCTAGTATAACTATACAGAACAATGATATTACTACTATTAAAGGGAAATTTTGGGTTGAAATAACTCTTTTTACAAGCGATAAAGGTGATAGAGACAAGAGCATGTACGAAGAGCTTCAAACAGATAAGTTTAAGCTTGCCACATACACCATAACTAATGTTACAAAAGCTGATGCAGAAGATAGCTACACTATTAACGGCATACTGGATTTTCACGGTGAAAAAAAAGAGTTGAGCGCAAATGCTAAAATAACTACAGTAGAAGGTAGCTTAACAATAGATGCTTCTTCAATGATTCTAATGAGTGATTACGGCATCAAAATGCCTTGTATGATATTTATGTGCGTGCGCGATCAGGTTGATTTGTTGATTAAAGCTACATTTTAATACAATCTGCCTATGAATAAACTCCAAGAGTACCTAAGTGCCCATGAACCAAACGAGATTCACCCCTCAGATATAGCAAAAATACTCAAGCAGCTTGATGATAGTGATTTTGTCGCATCTCTAAGGCTTGTGCCCAAAGATTTAATCGGAGATGTAGCACTCGCTCTTCCTGAGAGATATTTTGATAATGTTGTAGAGAATTTCAGTGTTGAGGAGCTAAGAGATGCCGTAACGGCACTTGAGAGCGATGACCAAGTCGATTTTATGCATGAACTTCAAGGGGTTGATGAGAGCGTAGCTTCTAAAGTTTTTGACACTCTTAATGAAATCGATAAGCAGGAGATTACAAAGCTTCAGTCATACACTCAAGAAGAAGCCGGTGCGTATATGCAACTTGAAGTCTTTACAGCAAATAAAGATGAGATAGTTCATGACGTAATAAAAAGATTTGCCGAACTTAGAAAAGCCAACAAGATAGAAAATGTTCAAAATCTATTTATAATCGGCAACGATAAAAAACTTCTCTTTACAATCGGTCTGGATGATTTGCTTATTTTTGACTTTGATAAAACGCTGATAAAAAATATAGAGGCTAGTGGAGATAGTTTTGAACCTAAAAAAGCGCAAGATAGAGAAAATATAAAAGAGGTAGTTCGTTATTTTGAAGAGTATGACCTCTACGTCATGCCTATTATAAATGCTTACGGGGTTTTGTTGGGGCGCATTACATCTGATGATATTTACGATATTATCAATGAGCATGCAACCGAGCAGATGTATAATCTTGCAGGAGTCAATGATAAGGCTGAGGAGGATGAAGAGATATTTAAAGCAGGTAAAAAAAGAGCCTCTTGGCTTGGGGTTAACCTCTTGACAGCTATTTTTGTCTCTATCACTATTGGTCTTTTTGCGGATACTTTAGAGAGTTTGGTCGCACTAGCGATTTTAATGCCTATTGTCGCTTCCATGGGTGGAAATGTGGGAACTCAAAGCTTGACCGTTGTTGTAAGACAACTTGCTCTTGGTGCAATCTCCCAGGGTGATGCTATGAGAACTATCAAAAAAGAGGTTCTAATCTCTTTGATGAATGGGCTTATATTCTCATTTGTTGTAGGAGTAGTTGCTGCTGTTTGGTTTAATATAAATATGCTCGGTGTTGTAATGGCACTAAGCATGATGATTAATTTTTTAATGGCGGGTCTTTTTGGAGCAGCAATACCGCTCTTTTTAAAAAGAATAAATATCGACCCCGCAATAGGAAGCACGGTTATCTTAAGCATGGTAACTGATGTTGTCGGGTTCTTTAGCTTTTTAGCTCTTGCAACATATATTTTACTCTAGTGATGATGCCTGCATGATACAAAAGTTCAAAAAGTATTCCACTACTAACAGACTGGTTCTTTTAGGGATAATTTTAGGAGTTCTTTTTGGAATTTTTTTGCCTCATCTTGCATTAAAACAGCAGGTAATAGGGCAGATTTTTATAAGTTTTCTAAAGATGATAGTGGTGCCGCTTGTTTTTTCAAGTATTTATGTCTCTATAGTAGGGCTTGGGAATTTACAAAGCCTAAAGGAGATAGGACTCAAGACAGTTTTTCTTTATATTTTAACAACAGCGCTAGCTGTTCTTGCAGCAATAGCAGCTATGAATATGGTGCCTATTGGAGAAGTAGTCTCCGCTGAGGGACTTGAGTATGCAAAAGCTTCTGAGGTTGCGCCGTTTTCTTTTAGTGGAATGATTTTAAGTTTTATACCTGCAAATATATTTAACGCTCTTGCAAATGGCTCTATGATGCAGATTATTCTATTTTCAGCTCTATTTGGAGTAGCCTCGCTGCATCTAAAACAAGAGAGACAACTTTTGATGTTGGAGTTTTTTAGCGCTGTTACAAATGCGATGCTCACAATGGCAGAGTGGGTTATCAAGTTGACACCAATAGGCGTGTTTAGCCTTATCTCATACGTTATAGCAGAGCAGGGAGTAGAGATAATTTTGGGGCTTTGGAAATATGTTCTAATGGTTATTGCTGTTTTGGTTTTTCATGCCATAGTGACTTTGCCTGCTGTTTTGGCTTTTTTTGGGCGGATTAATCCATATAGATATTTAATCGATATACGAGAAGCCCTGATAATGGCTTTTTCTACTGCATCAAGTACCGCAACACTACCTGTATCTATGCGAGTAGTAGAAGAAGTTGGCGGAGTTGATGAAAAAAATGCCTCCTTTGTGCTACCTCTTGGAGCTACTGTCTCTATGGACGGAACAGCGGCATATCTAACAGTGGCGGTTCTTTATATCTCGCATCTTGCGGGAGTTGATTTAACTCTGAGCGAGCAGCTTGTTCTTGGGTTAACAGTTGTTGCCCTTAGCGTTGGTGTTGCTGCACTTCCGAGTGCCTCCTTGGTTATGATGGTTGTAATTTTAAATCAGCTTGGCTTGGCTGTTGAGTATATTGCCGTAATAATAGCGGTAGATAGAATTTTAGATATGGCAAGAACATCCATAAATGTTACATCTGACTTGGTTGTTGTGAAAATTATAGACCAGTTACAAAAGATTAAAAAGTCCAATGTATAATAAGAGATTAATATTAAAAGGCTAATGATGTTCAAGTTTATAATTGTGGGGTTTATGTTGCTTTTTAACCTTCAAGCAGACAATAAAGAGGCGCTTGAAGCCTTTAAAAAGAGTGATTATGAGAGAGCATTTAAGATTTATGAAAAAAATGCAAAGAGTGGTGATGGAGTTGCTCAAAGTGCGCTTAGTTATCTTTATGCAAATGGCTTAGGTACAAAAAAAGATATTGAAAAATCTATATACTGGCTTGAGCAATCGGCAAACAGTGCAAATGCAAATGCCCAGTATGATTTAGGGATGTTTTACTTGCGCGGCAACAATGTAAAAAAAGATACCAAAAAAGCTTTTGAGCTACTGAGTAAATCCTCTGAGCAAGATAATGCAAATGCTAAGTACGATTTGGCACTAATGTATTATAACGGCGAGGGAGTGGATTTAAATGTTACCAAATCAGCCCAGCTTCTAGAGAGTGCTGCAATTTCAGGACATAAAATAGCAGAGCAAAATATTGGGCGTGTTTATATGCAACTATTAAACTTTGAGGACGCTTCAAAGTGGCTTGAGAAAAATGCGGCAGACGGTGACGAAAGTGCTTATTATCTGCTTGCAGAGATATATTGCGAACAAGAGAAGTTTGACAAAGCAAAAGTATGGGCGCAAAAAGCAGTAGATATAGGAAACAAAGAAGCCGAAAAGCTATATAAAAAATATAAGCTGCAGAACTATTAAGAGTTTTAAAAACTCTTAAACAGGAATAACTTTATAGCCTGAGCCATATATATTGTGGATTACTCCCTCGGGCAGTTTTGTGCGGATTCTCTTCATAAGGGATGTTATAGCATGTGAGGAGAACTCTTTTTCCTTTTTTTCTTCATGCAAAGAGATAAAAATATCTTTGCCTGAAAAACAGTGGTTTGGCTCTGAGAAGAGTAGCTTCAATAGTAGAGTTTCCATTTTTCTAAGTTTTATCTCTTTGTTGTTTTTCCAAAGCGTATCTGTATCGTAATCCCAAAATATAGTCTCACTTATATAAATTTTGTTAGTAGTCTTTCTTATAAGATTTACAGTTCCAAGTAAAATATTTTTGAGAGCGTCGGTTTTTATAGGTTTTATAAGATATGTTTCAAGATGGAGTTTTATAGCACTAAGAAGCTTCTCTTGATCAGAGTGAGCGCTCATAACGATAATTCTCGTCTCTTTATCGTCTTTTCTTATTTTTGCAATCATATCTAAGCCATCAAGATTCGGCATATTTATATCTGTTAAAATAATCTCCGGTCTCTTCTGTTTGTATATATCATACGCTTCATTTCCACATGCTGCGGTATAGACTCTACTGAAGAATATCTGTAGATATTCAGATAAAGTTTCACGTAGTTCAGTCTCATCTTCAGCAAGTAAGATGGACATATCTTTGATTTTTTCAACTTTCATTTTTTACTCTTATAATAAATTCTGCTCCAATTTTTCTACCATCATCAAGGTAGATATTTTTTGCGCTTAAATTGCCATTCATATTGTCCTCTATAATCATTTTTGCAATATGAAGACCAAGTCCGGTTCCCATTGACTTATGTTTTGTTGTGAAGTATGGATCAAATATTTTGTTTAAATTCTCCTCCTCAATTCCACCACAATCATCTTTAATGATAAGAGTGATAAGACTATTTTGCTCATAGAGCGAAATAGTTATGTTGGTCTCCTCTGCTTTTTTGATTGCTATTAAATCATTGATATTTGATAATATAGAAACAACTACCTGTACAAATTCATTTATTTGCCCATAGATATTATGCGTATCATTTAGCAAAAGATTTAAATGAATACTCCTATTGGATTTTAAATTTACAATATCAAGCGCTTTTTCTACAGCCTCTTTTATGTTAAAGTAAGATTTTTCTCTATCTGGAGTGTAATAATTCATAAAATCTTCTATAGTTTCAGACATATAGAGTACGCGTTTTTCCATCTTTTGAAGTTTGTCTGCTATCTCCTCTTTGCTTAGCATATCTGCTTTGTTTTTCTCTTTTAGTATTGCAAGGGAGGTGTTGATTATTGCTAAGGGCTGGCGCCATTGATGTGCGATATTTCCAATCATCTCCCCGATTTCAGCTCTTTTTGATTGTTCTAAGAGCAGTAAACTATGCTCCTTTAAGGCTTGTTCTTTTTTTTTCAACTCCTCTATGGTGTCAGTGAGCTCTTGATTATATTTCTCTTCTATATATAAGCCACAATCGAGATTTTTCATATCTTGAATTAGTTTTGCAATATATTTTTTCTCTATGATGGAGCCATGTTGAGGAGCAATCATCTCTATATCTAGTTTTTCAATTTTCTTTAACGCGTAGTTAAAGATATCCTTGCTTGGCATATACTCCTGATGAAACTGTTTTGCTTTTGAGAAGTAGGTCTCATCCGCATAAAAATCCCAAGACTCCTCAATACCACCAAAGATATCACCTGAAAAAAGAATTTTTGAATCAGGGTCATAACTGACAAATGCTCCGGGAGAGTGGCAGTAGGGAGTCAATAAAAATTCAAGCTCAAAACCGCTGGAGGTTATTAGCTTGTTGTCATGTTGATCTATGTTATAGTAGCTAGAGGTTACAAGATAGTGTTTGATTAAAAGTGATATTCTGGAGTGCGTTACTATTTGAAGGTCATCTCTGTTTATAAGCTTTTCAATCTCTGGTACCGCTGCTGCTAAATCCGGGTCTTGATGATGAAGAATAATGTATTTAATATCTTTCATATCTATAAGGGTTTTTACTTTTCTAATTGTTTCACTAAACTCAATCATGGAGCCCGGATCAATTAGAATGGATTCATTGCCGTTTATAATTAGGTATGGGTGGCACTGAAAGGGGTCGTTTTTTAGGTACATGCCGACCCAGTATATATTTGGTGCGATTAAAACTGCTTGAGTTGTATCGGGGAGTTTAGACATTTTCCTCAAACCACTGCAGCTGTTTTCTAAGTTCAACGACTCTTCCAACAACAATAAGTGCCGGAGTTGGAACATCTTTGGTTTTTTCTACAATATCTTTAAGTGTTCCTATAACAACAATTTGATCTTTAGTTGTTCCTTTAGAGATTACGGCACATGGACAATCCTCTGGTTTTCCTATTTCAATAAGTTTTTTGCTTATCTTAGGAAGGTTGTGAAGACCCATTAAAAATATGATTGTATCATCGGTTTTAAATGTTTCCCAAGGAATCTGAGACTCTTTTTTATGCGGGGACTCATGCCCTGTAACAACTCTAAAACTGACCGCAACACCGCGATGAGTCACTGGTATGCCAGCGTATGCAGGAGCACTAATTGAAGATGTGATACCGGGAATCACTTCAAATTTAATACCTCTTTCATGGAGGTAAAGAGCCTCTTCGCCGCCGCGCCCAAACACAAATGGATCTCCACCTTTAAGACGCACTACATTCTCATACTTAATGGCATTTTGGTAGATTACTTCATTTATATCATCTTGGGGCATAATATGCCTACCATCTTCTTTTCCGACATATACAAACTCACAGCCACTTTTTGCCTCTTTTAGTATGTCCGGATTTGCTAAACGGTCATAAATGATTATATCCGCCTCTTTAATTACTCTGAGTGCTTTTAAAGTTAGCAGTTCTATATCTCCAGGACCCGCACCGGTTAAATAAACTTTACCCATTAATTGTCCTCTTCATAAATAAAGATACCTGATGGTTTTTTGATGTTGAACATTTCACGTGCAAGATACCACTCTTTAGTGTTTATAACAGCAACTTTATTGGTATCGTTTACTGAGACATAAAGATTTGGTCTAAGTTTTGACCATCTAACATGAAGCACTTTTCCGTCAAACTCAAATCTTTTGATAATTTTTAGAGTTTGAGTGTCTATAATCTGAACAACAGGGAATTTATCACCGCTAAAAGTGACTGCCATATATTTTTGATCAGGAGACAAGGCGGTAAAAACAGGAAGTCCTTCAGTCTCAATGTTTTTTTCAAATTTAAAGTCAGGAGTGTAAACAAGAACCTTGTTGTTTCCAACAGCAGGTATAAAAACATGACCGTCGCTGATGCTCCAAAATCCAAAATGCGGAACTTTTAGCACAGGCTTTCTATCTTCAAGCAAAATATCTATCTTTGAGTATGTCATGGTATCGAGATCCACAACCCCAAAAAAGTCGCTCTTGAAAAAACCTGTAATAAAATGGTTGTTTTTTATCATCGCATCAAAAGGCATAATTCCGACATTTTCAAACTCTTTGTATATCTCAAAGTCAGGCAGTCCTTTACCCTCATTTTTATCTTTTAGCACGGTAATTTTGTCGTTGTTCATTTGAGAAAAAACAAGATAATTTTTATACTGTTTAATCCCTACATTTTTTGAACCGGTCTCAAATGATTTTATAGGATTTAAATCCCTATCTAGGATATCAACACTTTTTTTAGCGTAGTTTGCAACGGCTATGTAGTTTTTAGTAACCGTAAAACCGATAGCGCTGTCGCTTGTTTTATACTCCTTGAGTATTTTTTCTGTAACTGGGTCAAATTTTATGATGTAACCGTCACGTGAAATCACATAACCGTCATTATCATAAAATTTCACAACGCCATGATTCATGTCATGCATGCCCTCTATACACCCTCTTGTAAGCCCTTGTTCAACAACTGCTAGGGATCCACTCTCTCTCTCGACAACAAATATTTTTTCATTAGCTTTGAGTGCCGCAAGTACAGGATTTACTCCTTTTGCATGAGCATTTACAAACAGGGAAGCTACTAAAGAAACCCCCAATATCACTTTGCCTATTTTCATTAATCTCTCCTTCTTTCTTGCTCATTTAAGTAGCATGATGGATCTTCGCTCCATAAATTACCGGTAATAGCATAAGCCCTTGATCTTGAGCCGCCGTTGCAAATGTCTATCTGTTGGCACTCCGAACAGATGCCGCTAATTTGTTCTCTTGGATGGATACGTAGCTGGTCTAAAAGCTCGCCACTTTGCCAGATGTCACCAAAATCTTCTTTTATGATATTTCCGACTGTAAGTGGAAAAAATGGATCAGGGCGCACATCGCCTTCGCTATTTATGTTTAGAAGTTTGCGACCTGCACTGTTTCCTCCCCAAGCAACAAGGCGTTCTCTCATAGTCTCTTTGAGGTGTGGATATTTTTGAGCAAATTTTTCTAAAAACAGTATAGCATCTTGCTCCATATTGCCCGTTACTATCTCTATATCTCTGCCTGTCTCATAGTATTCAAATGCTTTTTTGAGTATAAACTCAACGGCCTCTCTTCTTTGCTCTTTTGAGAGATCCATTTTAAGATTATCCAAACCGCGCCCGGAATATACAAGGTGAGAGATATAGATTTTTGGAATATTTTCTCTCTCGGCAAGGTCAAAAATATACTCTAAAGAGTTGATGGTATCTTTTGTCATTGTAAATCGTATGCCGACTTTAGCTCCTGTCGCATTTGCAAGTTTTACGGATTTAAGTGTCTCCTTGAAAGCACCTTTTAGCCCGCGGAAGTAGTCATGAGTAGGCTCATCCCCGTCAATGCTCACTCCGACATAGTTAAAAGTATCTACAATGCGCTGTATATTTCCTTTTGTAAAGTAGAGACCGTTGCTTGAAAGATAAGTGATAATTCCATTGGCCTTACAAAAATCTGCAATCTCAAATAGATCTTTTCTCGTAAGTGGCTCTCCTCCTGAGAAGATGATAAACTTAACACCGTTTTCTTTCATCTGCAAAATTGTTTTTTTAATCTGCTGTGTTGTGAGTGTATCAACTTCATTAAGCGTTGATTTTGAGTAGCAGTGAAGACATGAGAGGTTGCATCGATTTGTAAAGTTCCAGATTGCGATAGAGCCATCAAGAACCCTCTCCGGTTTCGCTTCAACTACGGAAGAAATTAGGTTTGATAATCTAAACATCTATTTACCTTTATAGGAAAGAATATATTCTGTAATACTCTCCCTCTCTTTATCAGTTAATTTTAATTTTGTCATTACTGTGCGTTTATATCCAAAAGCCTTGTACATGGATTCAGGGTCTAATATATATGCTTGAATCTCTTCGTTTGTACGCTTTGAGGCAATTTCACTAAAAGAGGGACCAAACGCTTCAGAGTGTTGGTGATGGCATCCCCAGCAATATTTTTCAAAAACCTCTTTCCCGCTTGGCTCACTTGCCAAAAGTAGAGGTACAGAGAAAAGTGTTATTAATATATTTTTTTTCATAATAGTCTCTCTTTGTTAACGTTTTATTTTAGCCAAACTAAGCTTGAACTTTGGCTTATATTTGTCAAAAAGTATTAGTTTTGAACAGTGCCGTGTAATAAGGGGCTTCAGGTGTTGTCATAATTTGCGAGTATTTTTAGTTGAAAAACTTAAATAATATTAAAAAGATTTTCTCCCTCCAAAGAGAGAGAAAGAGTGCAAATTATGCACCAGGAATAGTTTGTCTGTGTTCGATTGAGTAAGTAAATGTAGGAGTTGTTAAACCAGTGATGTATTTAACAAATTTACCAGTTTCAGCTTCATAAATACCGATACGACCAGCATTCCACTCAGAAATCATAGTCCAGTGACCGTGATTTGCCGGCTCAGCGTGAAGAATTCTAGGAACAACTACTTCGCCTTTGTCATCTTTTACAGTTGGAACATCCCAGCTATAAAGAACTTTATGAGTTACAGGGTTTATAACAGTACCTTTTGTTGTACCTACAGTAATAATTCTGTCTAGCTCAAGAGTTTGTTTGTTGATTAAGTGAACTTGATTCCAGTTTTCAGGACCGCCAAGTACGTTATCTGCCCAAAGAAAAGGTGTATGCTCAGACGTACCGATAAATAATCCACCACCACCAGTTGGAATATGACGAATAACATCAAAGTTATCATCCCAAATAGTTACTTGACCAAGATTCATGTTAACTGTTGCTCCAAGTTGTTGACCTAGAGTTTCATTAAACCAAGAAGAACCTTGACCTGGGTGTGGCTTAGATGCAGGACCTGTATAGATTTTAGTAACTAAAGATTTAGTTTTAAAGTCAACAACACCAACAACGTCACTTCCTTGAGAAGCGATGAATAAGTAACGACCAATCTCTTTACCTTCATTTAAGAAACCATCATGAAGAATATCGCCGATATTTGGAATATCTCCAACGATTGGGTAGTTTGGCTTAGAGTAATCTACGATATAAACATGTCCACCGTCTTTAAGGGCAAATGCGATATAAGGACCGTATGGAGTATCAAAAATACCTGCTACACGAGATGAATCAATATCACCGTTTGGCTTAATAACGCTTGATGTAGGATAAACTTTTAACGGCTCAAGAGTCATAGCATCCATAAGTACAGCACCGCCTGGAACATAGTTTCCAGCCATTAGATACTTACCATCTGGGGAAACAGCAAGACCACGAGAGTCAGAACCAACTTGACACTCAGCGATTTTTTGCTGACCCGGAGTATTAAGGTCGAACATTGTTACTAAACCTGAACGAGAGATTGAGTAAGCATAACGAGGTTGACGTTTGTTTGTAACTGTTACGTGAACAGCAAAACCAGCCGGATGCTTAGATAAAATTTTACCGCTTGTTCCATCAACGAATGCAACACGCTCAGCATCACGCTCAGTTACGAAACAGATATCTGTATTTTTCTTAACATCTGCAGCTTGTGGATATTTTTTGAAAAATGTCATTCTATCGTTAAGACCTTTCCATCCAGCTTTTACAGTTTCAAGAGTAAGCTGCTTGATTTTTTTGCCTTTGAAGTGTTGTAAATAATCAACCATTGCATCAGCATCAGCTTTAGAAAATTTAGCTTTAAATTCTGGCATCGCAGTACCTGCACGACCATTTAAAATAGTAGCTGCAAGATCTTGAGAGTTTTTCTTATCAATTATCGCAGGACGAAGATCCGAACCAACACCACCTTCGTGGTTTGGACCATGACACCCTTGACACTCTTTTTCAAAAACCAGTTCAACATCCATCTTTGATGTATCAGCAACTAAGCCCGAACCAACTACTGCCATTGCAGCAACAGACATAACTAACTTGTGTAATCTCATTTTATTTCTCCTTCTAAAATAGATAAATGTGCGGGCCCGAAGGCCCTGCACGACTAATGGCTAGATTAACCCTCTTGCTCTAGACGAGCTTTTTCTTGTCTGTAAATCCAAATCATTGGAAGTACAATGATGGTATGCAAAAAGATAGTAAGAGTTAATGGACCTTGAGATAGTGTAGCAAAAAAACTTGGTACAACATCTACAAATGGTTCAAACATTGCATTCATAATATTTTCTCCTTAACGTGCATGATGAGTAGCTTTACCGATACTCAATAAATCTTTAATTAAGAATAGGAAACCAGTAAAGGTAACAAATCCCATAATCAATCTCCAATCCATACCTTGTGCAAACCATGTGCCTGCTTGACCGTCAAAGTAACCTGACCAAGTAGCACCCATTTGTGCACGTGAAACAAGAACTTGAACATATCCTGCGATTGTAAGCGCTACCGTCATACCTAAAACACCTCCAACAATCATACTAGTTGCCCAGATAGAAGATTTAGTGTGGTTGAGAACTTTGATACCGTTTTTACCTTGAACTGCAATATACATCATACCGATAAGAATAGTTGCATATGCTCCAAAGAACGCTAAGTGACCATGCGCCGATGTAAATTGTGTTCCATGCGTATAAAGGTTAACTTGTGGTAATGTGTGGAAAAATCCCCAAATACCAGCACCTAAGAAGTTACCAAATGCATTTATAACAAACCAAGTAAATGCCGGTTTATTTGTAATGACTGATCTATTTTGACCTTTTGCATGCTCTTCGCCTTGTGTTTTACCCCAGTCATAAAGAACGTGGATAAACATTGCGACAAGTGGTAGTGGCTCTAGTGCAGAGAATAGTGCTCCAATTTCCCACCAGTATTCAGGTGTACCAATCCAAAAGTAGTGGTGACCCATACCAAGGATACCTGAACCAAATAGCATAGACACTTCGATCCATAACCACATTTCAACAACTTTACGATGTGCACCAATCATAGTGATTAGACCATAAGCTGCAAGCGCACCAACATAAACTTCCCAAGTAGCTTCAACCCATAAGTGAATTACCCACCACCACCAGAACTGATCAACTGAAATATTATCAGTAAAGAACATACCTGTTAAGTAAAGACCCGCAAATGCAATCATGTCTGCCATAAGAACAGTTACGATTCCTGAGCGATTACCTTTCATACCAGTCATAAATAAGTTAGCAACAAAACCAAGTGCTACAACCGTAATACCTAAGTCTGCCCAACGAGGAGCTTCAATATACTCACGACCTTCATGTATAAACCAGATTGACATTTCATCAGCTGATCCAACTTGAACAAAAATATAAACAAGAACAACTACTGTTATTGCAGCAGTAAATATCCAGAAAAGTAATTTTCCAAAACCTATACCTACAGTTTCAATACCTGTTTCATCAGGAAGTAACCAATAAACAGCACCAAACATTGCAAAAACCATCCATACAACAAGTGCATTAATGTGAAGCATTCTAGCAACTGAAAAGTCTAGTATCTCAAATAAAAAACTAGGAACTACATATTGAATAGCGGCAACAAGACCAAAAAGCAATTGCGCTCCAAAAAGTGTTGCAGCTACAGTAAAATACCATGTTGCAAGTTTTTTAGACTCTGAATTTAAATAACTATTTGCCATTTACTGCTCCTTGTATTTTTCCGAAGTTTCTTGGAAAACCATTTGTATCAATTGTTGACATATGTTTCAAGAAAGCAACTAAGCCTTTAGCCTCTTCAGCAGTAATGCCTAAATTTGGCATCATACGCTCATGCGTAGGATATTGAGATGGATTTTGTAAAAACTCAGCCATCGCCTCTTCTTTTGTATTTTTGCCTGTCATAGCTTGCATTGATCCTTCTGGTCCCCATGCAGGATCTAGCCAAGCTTTTGTTAAATCCGGAGCATAATAAGCACCGTTTCCAAGAAGTGTATGACAGTTCATACAGTTTTTAACCTGAGAACCCAATTTTCCTAGGTGAAGTAGTGCTGTTGCTTCTTCTTCACTCCAGTCGTCTCTACCAAAAAATTTCTCTTTTTCTTGAAAAGATGAAGTACCGTCTGCATTTGCTCCACCAATTACTGGAATTTCATGTTGACGTTTTTTGTTCATTTCATAAGTAATCTTATAATTAATAACTGTAGGTCCAGGAACCCTTTTAGTTACACCATTTTGTATATCTGAATCAGTACCCATTGATATTTGAGCGGTCGTGTCAAATGTCAACCAAATGAGAAGAACTGATGCAAATCCTGTTATCCATGCTGCTGAACGCTGCCAGAAGCGATTATCACTCCATACGGATTTTTTAGCCACTATACCCTCCTATAAATTATGCGTCAATATATATATAAGTTAATGTTCATTTTCTTCATGAACACGATCTTGCATGTAGTAAACTGCATGTGGAAGCAATAGCAACCCAATAGCAGCAACAACTAAAGCCTTTGCCGTCAGTTCGTTAACATGCATCAAGCTTCCCATCAAATAGAGACAATAGGAAGTAAGTATCCAAAATAGATAGCCAAAAGGCAACGTCCATTTCTTAAGCATCTTGACTTTTACAGCCGTATATATACCAACATAGAATCCTCCAAATACTAGAACAAGAGTAGAAGATATAAATATTGTCAAGAAATCTTCCACAAGAATGTCCTGTGTCATTAAAACTTCATTTACCATTTTATCTCCTACTATCGCTAAAATTTTTCAGAATCAAGAGAAGTTTAGTCCTAATTAGTTCAAATACTATTGACGTACATCAATTTTTTTATTAAATAGAAAGATTAAGGTTAGTTTTATTATTTATGTAACAATTTGAAACATAGTTGAAATTTCAATATTTGACTATATGATGATTAATAAATGAAGATAACAAAAGCAGATATTAGAGAAAGTGAAGAAGTGAAGAGAGAGTAAGCGCAAAAATAAGTGTTACGGCTATGGTAACGATACGTTTTTGTTTTTCTTGTATGTTGTATTTTTCTTCAAGATAATCTCCAAGTTTTAATCCCGGATAAACTGAAAACATTAACATGGGAACGCTCATAACAAGTATGAAAACAATATCTTGAAACACCATTATAGTAACTCTTTTCACTATTTATTTAAGTTTGCTATTATATCATTGATTAATTAATTTTTTTTAAATATAATTAATTTTTTACAATAAAATTCACAAGCAAAAGAGGAGAAGAGATGAAAAAAGTTTTATCTATAATTGTAGCATCAGTTGCAGCGTTAACATTAACAACTGGTTGTGGGGGTGCATCAACGGGAATGAGTGCTCATACTCAAGACGATGCAAGTATATGCAAGAGTGCAATTTACATTGGGGATAGCAACTATAAATCAGTGTTAAAATCAATTGAAATAGCGGGTAAAAAGGAAGGATGGCTAATGACACCTTTTAAAGCAAATGCTATTATTGGTGAAAAAATTATTGACGGAGAGATGCAATCAATAAAAATTACACTTGATAAAAGACATATTTCATGTCCTGAAGATGACATTTCAAAGGGTGAGATGAAAGCCCTAAGAGCTGCAATTGTAAAAGAGTTAAAAAAAGATAGTTCTCACTAAAAAGAGTAAGATAAAATCTGTTGCCTTTATTTCAGTGCAGATTATTAATGATTAATCTTTTCTATGTTTAGAGATTCCACATGCTTGATTTGGTTTTGGAGGATTTTCTTTTAGATAAATCAAGTCATCTAAAGTCTGTTTTAAAACTCTTTTTTGCTGAAGTAGCGGCAGCATGCGGTTATCTTTTTCATTCATAGGCAGGCTCATATCAGCGAGGATTGCCTCCACCTCTTTGTCTAAATCTTGTAATGCATTATTTATATGTTTAATAGAATTCATGGCGTGAGTATAACAAAAATTAAAAATATTTGGGTATAATCTCGCTCTCAAAGTACATTTTGTACTCTAAGAGAATTTTACAAAGGAGTTTCGATGCCAAAGATGAAATCGGTAAAAGGCGCTGTAAAGCGTTTTAAAGTTAAGAAAAATGGTACAGTTAAACGTGGTACAGCGTTTCGCAGCCATATTTTGACAAAACAAGATTCAGATACTCGTTCTAAGCAAAACAAGTCAAAAGTTGTTGCAAAAGTTGATGAAAAAAATATTAAGGCTATGATTAACTAAATTTTAGTTGATTATTAAATCTCCAGCCGCGTAGCAATATAGTAGCTGGGCAAGACCACTTTGTATGTGGCACCTTGAACGCGCAAAAGTGTCTGGGTAAAGAGAAAAGGAAATAATATGCCAAGAGTAAAAACAGGTGTTGTTCGTAGAAGAAGACACAAAAAAATATTAAAACTTGCAAAAGGTTTTTATGGCGGACGTCGTAAACACTTCCGTAAAGCAAAAGAGCAGTTAGAGCGCTCAATGTACTACTCATTTCGTGACCGCAAGCAGAAAAAACGTGATTTCCGTAAACTATGGATTATCCGTATAAATGCAGCTTGTCGTCTTAACGGTATGAACTATTCATCTTTTATGAACGGTATTCACAAGAGCGGCATCGAGCTTGACCGTAAAGTTCTTGCTGATATGGCTATGAATGATGCAGCGGCATTTAGTGCAGTTGCAGAAGCTTCAAAAGCAGCATTGGCAAAATAAGTAAAATGAAGTGTGGCTTTTGCTACACTTCACCCTCTATCTTGTGTAAAAAAAGCACGCTGTTTCCTTTTGAATTATAATATATCCCAAGTGATGATTGTCTTGATATATAAACACCCCGTCCGTTAAAGTTTTTTTTATCACGAAAAATTTTACTTAATATTTGCGTATTAAAACCATCTCCCTCGTCTGTTATAACAGTAGTTACATAGTTTTTTGAATTGTACTCTATTATATCGATAGTAACACTTATCTCTTTTGTACAATTTTTTTGCAGTTCTTCTAATGTTATAAAGTAGTTATCTTCACTTAAGAGTCTGTTTTTAGTCTCTGCATCAAGACCTAGGCTTCCATGCTCGTAAGCATTCATAAATAGCTCTGAAAATACTATGCCGGCACTATATAATAGTTTACTCTCATCGGTTATGGTGCTCCATATATCTGCATACCACTCGTTTGCTTCCTCAAGGGCGTTTAAACTGCTTTGAAATTTTTTTCTTAGATGTTTCTTTGGTTGTGACAAAGACAATCGGTTGATAAATATAAAAGTCATGTCATCTTCTTGCACATCTGTTCTAAAAAGAATCTTCTCTCGCAGTTCATCTTTTGTAAAGGAGGACAAAAAGTCATCTTTTATATAGTTTGCATAAATTTCGTTTCCAACTCTTAGGCTGTTTTCTACAACGCCGTCACTGTAAAATAGAAATTTCACACTACCTGATATATCTCTTGTGGATACAAGAAAATTAGTTGTGTATTTGCTAAGAGGTGGATTGTTTGATTTTATGGGTATGATTTTATCTTTACTTGAGTGTATAAGAGAGGGGGGCATGGAAAATTTCGCATATTGCATAGTGAAGTTTTTGCAATCTAAGAGAATAAAATCTAAGGATAGTGTCTCTTCATCAAGCAGGATTGGTTTTATGTAATCTATTGCTGAGTCAACAATTTCTCTTAAGTTAAAAGAGCTACCCATTTTATCTATTAGGTAGTTTACAAATGTTGTTATAATCATTGAACTAAGTGAGGCAGATAAGCCCTTGCCCATACCATCTGCTATAAAATAAAATGTTTTAAAAGTATCTATTCTTCTGGCACTATATGCATCCCCACTGAGTATATCAAGTGGTTTGTAAAAAAAATCTATTAAAGCTATATCTCCATCATCAATCATCTGATAATAGAAATCATTTCTTACAATATTGAGCTCTTTTGAGAAAGCTAAGTCTTCCTGATAAAGGCTATACTTCTCTTTTTTTTCAAGTTCTTTTATCTTTTTTTCTCTTTGCTTCTTAAGATAGTTGTCGGCAAAGAGAAGCTTGGAGACATTTTCAACTGCCTGCATTACTTCAGATATAATTATTGGTTTTTTTAAAAAATTGTTTACATTAAGCTGAAGCGCCTGAACTATTATATCAATATCTTGTATAGCAGAGACTAGGATAATCGGAATCTCTTTGTCGTTGTCTCTGATTTTTTTAATCATGTCGATGCCGTTTAGTATCGGCATAGCATAATCAACGATAATGAGATCAATTTTTTTACTTTTATATTTTTGATACCCATCTTCGCCGTTATCAGCGAAAACAACACACTTTACTAACTCTTCAAAAACAGACTGATAAAGAAGCTGAGTAGTTTTATTGTCCTCAACGCACAGAAGAGTTAAGGACTTTATATATGTTAAAATTGAGTCATCAATACCGTTGTTCATTAAATCTTAAATTTACTCAACTCATTTTGCAGTCTGTTTGCATCGCTAGCTAGTTTTGTGGCTGCACTATCAACGAGATTTCTATGTTGTGTATTTTTTTGAGAAATCTCTATTACCTCATCCATATCCTGGATGAGCTCTTTAGTTTTTGTCGCTATATAGGTGCTTTGATACATAACGTCACTTGATTTGTCGGTTGTAATTGAGAGATTCTCTTTAGTCGTTTGTGCAGAAGTGATTAGATCTTGTGCTGAGTCTGCTATATTGTTCATGTTCTGAGATGTTTTGCTTGTCTCTTGTGATATTTCAACAACATTTTGTGTAATGAGATTTACATTCGCACTAATCTCACTAAGACTTTTTTGTGTTCTCTCCGCAAGCTTTCTTACCTCGTCTGCGACAACGGCAAAACCTCTACCATGTTCACCTGCACGCGCGGCTTCGATAGCAGCATTAAGAGCAAGAAGATTTGTTTGGTCTGCAATGTCTGAGATAATCGCTAAAACATCTTTAATATTTTTGGCTTGATCTGTAAGTGAGGAGACTTTTTGAACTAAATCCTGCTGATTTTCATTGCCCTCTTCAATTGCAAGCACAACAGAATTAAGTTTTTCTATAAAACCGTCTAAAACGCTAAATGTCCTGTTTAGATCCTCCGTAACGGTAATAGAAGCCTCTTCAATAGCATCAAGGCGTTCTCCGACTTCACTTACTAAAATATTGATACCTGATATTTTTGTGTCGGCAAACTTTCCGTTTTTTGTAAGTTCGTCAACTATACCATTTAAATTTTTGCTCTCTGTTGATGTTGTAACAGAGACATCTTTTGCTTGATACACACTCTCTTTAAATGCAATAATCATGACATGAAGTGCTTTTGAAATTTGTGAAATTTCATCTTTACCCTCAACCACAACATCACATGTTAAATCCAAGTTACTAGATACACACTCTATCTTCTCTAAAGAGCTGCGAACACTTCTGTTTACTCCTCTGCTGACAATAAAAATTATTGCAAAAATTACGATAGCAAATAGAGTGTAACCGACTAAAGTTAGCAGTGCAATAGTGTTTTGCTCAGACTTTACTTTCTCTAAGAGGATGCTGTTTTGTTTAGCTAGCTCATCATCCACTTCTTTTAAAAGGTCTATCTTTTTTGTTATAGTTTGGAACCACTTTACGCTCTCAACTCCAAAATTTCCTTCATTTGCCTTTGTTTTTGCGATATCTCTCATTTTGTTAACTTCGCTGATAACGGGGGAGTTCATCTTTTGCTCATAAAGAGCCTTTGAACTCTTTGTAGCTAGGGATAAATAAGCATCAATAAATGCGTCCTGCTCTGCAACAATAGTAATCCATTTAGTAAATATGCCCTCTGCAAATTTATCTGCCGCAAAAGTACCGCTTAAAATTGCCCTTTCAATCCCAGCGCGCTCTTTTGATTTTAAAAAATTGCTGTAAGAGCTAAGTGCTTTTACCAGTTCTTGCTTGTTTGCTAGTTTTGCAGTGAGGGAAACAATGTTTAAAATCTTTTTATTCATGTTTGTATAGTATGCGACAACATCGCCTAGCTTGATTGAGAGTGAGTCAACCTGAGAGCGAATTTGTGAGATTTTATTCATATCTGAAGTTAATTCCGTTATTTCACTGTTGAGTTCTTTTGGAAAAGCATTAAGGTCAAGAGTATTTATGTATGTTGTTAATTTTACATACTCTTTTGTGGTGTCTGTTCTTTGTTTTGGTAGTATATCATCAAATTGTTCCCCTTTTGAGCCTATAAAGCCGGCACTTGCACCTCTCTCTTTTTGTGTCTCATGAATGAGAAGACTTAGCTCTTGGGAGAGTTTGTTTAGCTCTTGCGCTTGAGTGATGATTGCATTGTTAGTGAGCGTATTTTTGAGCGTAGTAGCAATAATAATAAGCGCAAAAGAGACTACTATAATAGTAATGAGGTTTAATTTATATTTAATTGTCATACTAATTTCTTTTTGCTTTAAAGGTTGATGCCAGATTTAAATCATCCAAAAGACGTAACAACTGCTCATTCCCAATACTCATATGCAGATCAATACTATCTTTTAAAACCAGTTTGTTTAAGTAACCGATTACTGAAGAAGTGATGGAGAGAGAATCTTCAATATTTATATTGATATGCTTGTGTGCAATAATAATATTGTCAATACTACGCTTTATGTTTTGAAAATCGCTAATACTCTTTATGTTACCGTTGATAACAAGAGTGTTCGAAGATACTTTGAGTTCCATGCAATTAACCTCATTTTTGTTTATAACGATAGTCTATAATTGTTTTAGTTAAAATTAACTAAATTCAGAGATATTTCTTAACCAATCCTTAATTTTCTTTTCATAACCAATATCTTTTAGTTTAACTAAGTTTAATTGTTTTGTAAGGTATTGTTGTTTCACATATCCTCCAAAATCGTGAGGGTAGAGATACCCTTCATTGTGTTGCGTTATGTGCTTGGGGATATCAAGCAGTACACCCTCTTTTACTAATTTCTGCGCTTTGTTTATTGCTAGGTAAGCTGAATTTGATTTAGGCGAAGATGCCAGATAGATAACTGTCTGTGCTAAAATAATTCTAGCTTCCGGGTAACCGATTTTTGAAACACTCATCAAAGCTGAGGTTGCAAGCGTAAGAGCTTGCGGATTTGCGTTGCCAATGTCTTCACTTGCTAAAATTACAAGTCGTCTTGCAATAAAATCTGCACTCTCTCCGCCCTCAATCAAGCGAGCTAGATAGTAGATAGCGGCATCCATATCCGAACCCCTGATAGATTTAATCAGCGCACTTGTTAAGTCATAATGCACACCCGCTTCACTGCTTCCGGCACTTAGAGCATTAGGTCTTATAGATTTTAAGATTTTAAGCGTTATGTGAGAGTCTATGTTTGATGCAAACTCAAGTAGTTTTAGCATTGCTCTTGCATCTCCGCCACTGCTGCTTACTAGATACTCTACTGCATCAGCATCACATGTGAGCGAACCGCCTAAAAGTGCTTTTTGTAATAACTCCTCTAGTGCTTCGTTTGTTATGTAGTATAGTTCAAAGAGCATAGAGCGGGAGCGGATTGCGGAGGTAAGCGAAAAAAATGGGTTCTCAGTTGATGCACCGATAATTAAGGCGGAGTTGTTCTCCATAACAGGTAGCAAAACTTCTTGCTGATTTTTAGCCAATCTGTGAACTTCGTCTATAAAAATCAGAGGTCTTTGCAGCGTGTTTTTATAGGTATCAAAAATTTTTCTTAACTGCTCAATCTTGATGCTTGTGGCATTAAGCTCATAAAAAGGAAGCTGCATTTTTTTGGCAATAATTCTTGCGATGGAAGTTTTTCCGCATCCAGCAGGACCAAAAAAGAAGCTGTGTCCCAGAGCATTTTTTTCACACAATATTCTCAACGGTGCATTTTTACCGCTTAAGTGCTCTTGCCCGACTAGCTCATCAAAAGATTGAGGGCGTAAAAGATGCGTAAAATCAGCCAACTTTAGCGCTTCTTTTTAAGTGGTTTTTTATCTTTAAGAGTTTTCTTTGTTTCATCTTTAGAAAAGTGCTTCTTGGCTTTAGGGTTTTGTTCTGATTTTCTCTCATCCTTAGCAACACTCTTTTTCTCTTGCGTAAAACTTCTTTTTTCGCTGTTTTTGCTAAGTTCTCTAGACTCTTTTAGTTCTGATTTTTTCTCATCTTTTAAAAATTTTGAAAGAGCTGAGTATTCGCTACGGCTTAAAAATCTCACTTTTGCTTCAGGGAGATTATTTAACTCTATTTCAGCAAAACTAATTCTTTTAAGGTCTACAATTTCTGCTCCAAAGTGGGCAAAAAAGCGTCTAAGCTCACGATTTTTACCCTCACTAAGAGCCACTTTAAGAATTGAGTAGTTTGGTTGATTTTTCTGAATTTTATACCCTATAAAAGGTTTAAACTCCATTTTTGTGACTTTAGAGTGGGAGTGTCCACCCGCAGAGGCATCATCTAGTGTCATGCCTTTTAGCATGGCATCTTCCATGTCGGGGGTCACTTCGCCTTTGATTTTGATTTTATAAATTCTCTCCAAATTCGATTCCATAAGAGCTGATGCAACTTTAGAAGCATCGGTCAGAAGGAGTAAGCCCTCTGACGCATAGTCAAGTCTTCCTACCGGAACGTAATGTTTATACTCTTTGCTTAGTGAGTCATAGATAGTTCTTCTGCCTTTTGGGTCGCTTTTGGTTACGAGTTCGCCCTTTGGCTTGTTGTAAACAATAACAGTATATTTATCTCTTGGACTTACCTGCTTGCCACTAACGTAAATAATGTTTTCACCCTCTATAACATCTGTGGCAGGATTTGTCTGAATCTCCCCATCAACTCTTACATAACCGTCTTGAATAGCTTTATCAGCCTCTCTTCTTGAGTAACTTGAGTGGTGTGCGATGTATTTGTTTAATCTCACGATATACCTTTTTCTATCAAAGTATGGATGTGAAGCACGCCATTTACTTTTTTCTCTTTATCAGTTACAACTAAAAGCTGTATCTTCATCTCTTCTATAATCACAAGTGCTTCACTTGCAAGTATATTTTCATCATCTATTGTTTTTGGATTTAGTGTTGCATACTTTAAGACACTATCCTCAAGCGAAAAATCTTTACCCATAAGCGCTCTTCTAATGTCGCCGTCACTAACAAGTCCTAGAAGCTTGTCAAATTCATCACAAACCAAAACTGTACCGAGTCTGCCCTCGCTAATCTTTACAATGGCATCTTTGAGTTTTGTTTGGGCTGTTATGATTGGCAAATCTTTTGTTCTCATCAAATCTTTAACTTTAACAAATAGCTGTTTTCCTAAAGCTCCCCCGGGATGAAAGGAGGCAAAATCACTCTTTTTAAAGTTTTTTGCTCTCATAAGACATACCGCAAGGGCATCACCTAGCGCAAGAGTAAGCGTAGTTGAGCTTGTCGGTGCAATATTAAGGGGACATGCCTCTTTTTCAACCACGACATCTATAACCAAATCGCTATATCTTCCAAGTGTGGAATTTTTGTCTCTTGTCATGCCTATAAGTGGAGTTCCAAATCTTTTGATGTGTGGAAGTATGGAGCTTAACTCTTCGCTCTCGCCGCTGTAGCTGATGGCAAGAACAACATCATCCTTTGCTATCATTCCCAAATCGCCATGTAGCGCTTCTGTAGGATGAAGAAAAAAACTCGGAGTTCCAGTAGAAGCGAATGTTGCTGCCATTTTTGCGCCTATTAGCCCTGACTTTCCCACACCAGTGATAATTAGTTTTCCTTTGCATGCAAGAATGATTGCAACCGCTTTATCAAACACATCGCCTATTTTTTGGGCGCTGTTTAAGAGCGTTTGGGCTTCAATATTTAAAGTATCTTGTGCTATTTGTTTGTAATTCATGATGCAATTATACCCTTTTTTGGGTATAAATTGCGCAGCAGCAGGAGGATATTTAATTAATATCCGGTTTTGGAGTTTTAGAAGTAGATGCAGGCAGTTGAGGAAGTATAACGTCTGCTTTTCTGCCCTCAAGTGCTTTTAGAAACTCTTCAATTGAAGCAGCCTCTTTGTCACTTATATCTGCACCGAGTTGGATGCGTCCCATCTCTTTAATTGCATCTTTTAACTCCCAATACTGGCCGTTATGAAAGTATGGTGCAGTTTGAGTGATGTTTCTTAAAGTAGGTACTTTTACCATACCATTTTTGTCACCTTTGAAATCGCCTACATCTTGGTACTTATATGTTCCTGTAACGTTAAATACGTTCATCTTACCGCCAAGAGCGATGTCGTTATGGCATGTAGTACACCCTTTGTCTATAAAAGTTTTAAGGCCCTCTTTTTGTGAAGAAGATAAAGCTTTGTCATTCCCGTTTAAGTAGTCATCATACGCCGAGGGTGTAACTAGCGTTCTCTCAAAGGTTGCAATTGTGTCAGCAATTTTTTCAAATGTTATCTTTACATCTTTGCCATAAGCTTTTTTAAATTCTGCAACATACTCAGGCATAGAAGTAACAGTTGCCACTACATGCTCAGGGGTTGCAGACATCTCAGGTGCAGCTTGCATTGGACCTTGCGCTTGAGCCTCTAGATGAGGGTCACGACCATCCCAAAATTGAGAAGTGAAAAATACGGCATTATAGACTGTAGGTGAATTTAAATGGTGTGGATTTGCAGTCCATTGATGTCCTATAGCAGCAGGAATCCCATCATCTCCGCCTTCGCTGAGATTGTGGCAACTATTACAGCTGATAAAACCGCTTTTTGAGAGTCTTGGATCAAAATAGAGTTTTTTACCAAGTTCGGTCTTTTGGGCAGTAATGGGATTCTTTGGATTGTCTGTCAACTTCAAAAGCTCTTTTTTATCATTAGGAATCGGCTTTAATCCAGCTTTCTTCACATCTGTAAGTAAATCAGAAGCTAAAAGTGACGAAGCTGCTAATGCAACTATTAATAATGTCTTAGTGTACATGTTGGGATCCTTGTATATGAAATTTGTCACAAATCTTACATTTATTATGCTTAATTTCTTATAAGCAAGTTCTATTTTCTTTATAAAAATAAAATATGTAAGATAGTAGGCATAGCCTTAATTTATAAGAGATAAGATATAATAATTGCCAAACTTTTTAGAGGGGAAAAAATGAGAGATAAATTAGGAAAATATGTCAGTAGCATCAATGCGCTCAAAGTTGAAGAGAGGGTACTCTTTTTTAATACTCTGATTTTGGGAAATGAAGGTGCGGGCAAAACAAATCTGGCATGTAAAATACGAAACTATATAATCGACAAAGAAGTTGCAACACTCTATCTTGATTTTTCCAACTCAAATATTGATGAGATAGAACTTAGATACAAAGATGAGCACTTTAACTACATAAAATTTGATGAGAGTGAAGAGTTTTTAAAGAAGTTTAACAAGCTTATTGATGAGAGAAAACATATCTACATGGCTGTTGACCCTGCATATTTTTCAAACAAAAGAGATATAAAAAGTAAATTGACGGAGACGCTACAGATAGCGGGATTGTTAGAAAACTATTACTATTTTTTCCATGATATTGAAAATTTAAACGGATTTTATACAAAATTTGAAGACTTTTTGCTCTACATGCTAAACTTTTTAAATCTGAAAAAATATGGACTTACTTTTCTAGCTCAACCGCATAGCACATTTGAAAATCCACAGATAAAACTGCTCTTTACATTTTTGTATCTTGGCAGATGCGCAAATTTCGAGTATTTTAATACGGCAAATTTGAAAAAACTTCCAAAAAACAGATTTTTTTATCAGTACAGAACAAACTATCACACTCTCTTGTTTAACGATATAAAAAGCAACATCGTAGAGATAGACGAGTATGTTATTGATGAGTAGAGATGCAAAAACTTTTTAACGAGGTAGCATCTTTAGATAAGAGATGCTACGAGGAGTTTTTTCTAAGCGAAGATATTTTGATGGAGCATGCCGCAGAGGGTATGGCTGAGTATATCCGCAACAATTTTAACACAAATGCAAAAGTCATCATAGTTTGTGGAAGCGGCAATAATGGAGCTGACGGAATCGCTTTGGCGAGGCTTCTGCATAAAGAGTATGATGCCTCAATTTTTTATGCGAAAAAACCCACCTCCAAAATGGCGCTCCTACAGCAAAAACGGGCTATTAGCATAGGCGTAAAAGAGTGCGAAAAGCTTCAAAAGTGTGATGTTTTGGTAGATGCTATTGTCGGAACGGGATTTAGCGGCGAATTCAATGAAGCTCTGGCGGAGATAATTGAGCAGATGAACACTTTAGAGGCTTTTAAAATCGCCTGCGATGTCTCATCAGGATATAAGTTCATGGCAGATGTGACGTTGACTATGGGAGCTTTGAAAAAAAGCATGTTTTTGGACATGGCAAAGGATGTTCTCGGCGAGATAAGAGTTATAAACCTTGGAATCAGCAGAGAAGTTTACGAAAGTAAGAGTAACTGCAAGCTACTTGATTTGCAAGATTTAAAACTTCCAAATAGAGCAAAAAAAGATTCTCATAAGGGCTCTTACGGGCACTTGGCTATTGCATCAGGACAAATGTGTGGAGCGAGTATTATGAGCGCTCTTAGTGCCTTGAGATTTGGAAGCGGACTTGTAACGCTTGTGGGATTTGAAAAAATTGAGATACCTCATACGCTCATGTACTCACACGAAGTGCCTAAAAACACAACGGCTTTGGCTTTAGGAATGGGTCTTGGGGAAGAGTTTAGCGAAATAGAGCTAGAGAAGTTTTTAGACAACTCTCTGCCACTGATTGCAGATGCTGATATATTTCACAAGCGGGCTATTTTAGAGGTTTTAAAAAGAGATGAGGTTGTTCTCACACCCCATGCAAAAGAGTTTGTATCGCTTTTAAAAAGGGCAAATATTGTCGAGATAACAGTAGAAGAGCTTCAAAAAGAGCGTTTTAGATATGTAGAGATGTTTTGTGAAAAATATCCACATGTTACACTTCTTTTAAAAGGTGCTAATGTCATAATAGGCAAGGCAGACGAATTTTATGTAAACCCACATGGAACGCCGTCTCTAGCAAAAGGCGGCAGTGGAGATGTTCTAAGCGGCCTTATCGGGGCTCTTTTGGCACAAGGATATAGCACACTTGAAGCTGCAATCAACGCTTCACTAACACATGCTAAACTAGCACAGAATTTTAGCGGAGCTGATTTTTCGCTCACGCCTGATGATCTTATCAATGAAATAAGTAAACTATAGGAAGACAAATGAAAGATATATTAAAAATAGGAAATTATGAACTAGGCAGCCGTTTGATTGTCGGAAGCGGTAAATATAAAGATTTTCAAACAACAAAAGAGGCAACGCTTGCAAGTGGGAGTGAGCTTATTACGGTTGCTGTCCGCCGCCTAAATATTACGGACCCTCAAAAAGAGAATCTTCGTGATACATTTAAAGGCACAAACGTTAAGTTTTTGCCAAACTCCGCAGGATGTGTAACAGCCGAAGAAGCGATTACCACTTTTAGACTTACTCGTGAGGCAACTGGGATTGATTTGATTAAACTTGAGGTTATCGGGGATACTCAAAAAACTCTCTACCCAGATGTTTTAGAGACTATCAAAGCATGTGAAATACTCTCAAAAGAGGGTTTTACCATTATGGCATATACTTCAGATGACCCTATCATGGCAAAAAGACTCGAAGATGCAGGTGCTCATGCCATCATGCCTCTTGCAGCGCCAATTGGGAGCGGTTTGGGAATTCAAAATCCTTACAATATTGTCTTTATTCGTGAAGCAGTAAGTGTCCCCGTAATCGTGGATGCAGGGATAGGGTGCGCAAGCGATGCTGCTTATGCCATGGAGTTAGGAGCTGATGGAGTTTTGACAAACACCGCTATAGCTCAGGCGCAAAATCCGATGATGATGGCTGAGGCTATGAAGCATGCCATCATCGCTGGCCGCATGTCGTATCTCTCTGGTAGGATTCCAAAAAGACCATACGCGACAGCATCAAGCCCAATAGATGGAATGATACAGTTTTAATAACTTACTAAAGGAATATTCCTTTAGTAAGATAGCCTTACTTAACAATGATTTTGTTTCTACCTGTTCCTTTAGCTTCGTAGAGCGCTTCATCAACTCTCTTTACAAATGCCTCTTCACTCTCACCGTTTATATACTCTGTAATTCCAAGAGATACAGTAACCTTGCCAACAGTTTCAAAAACATGCTCTTCTACGCTAACCCTTAGTTTTTCCCCAAGCATAGAAGCGTGAACAGCAGATGTTGCTTGTAGTATAATCATAAACTCCTCTCCGCCCCATCTAGAAGCTATATCTCCTGAGCGAATAGTCGAAGTTATGATATTTGCTATATTTATAAGCACTTTATCCCCAACATCATGACCATAGGTGTCATTTACCTTTTTAAAGTGATCTATATCTAAAAATATTATACACAGAGGTGCTGAGATAGTACGTGAAAGTGCTATTGATTTCTTTAAAACATCATTTAGTTTATTTCTGTTAAAGAGATTTGTTAAAGCGTCTGTAGAAGCCATATGCTCTAGCTCTTTTATTTTTATATACTCGTTAGTAATTTCATCAAATGTTATCAGATAGAGCACTTTATCATCTGTTTTTATCTCTTTTGCATAAGGTTTAAAATATCTATATTTAGCATCTTTTTTTATGCAAACTTTTAATTTTTTAGCATCTTGCTCTTTTATAAGGTACTCTATCCAGTTGATGCCATCATTATATGTTTGAATGAAGTTGCTGTTATCTTCTACTTTTTCAAACACATCAGACATATGTTCGTAGTTCTTTTTAAACTCTTCTATAGAGTGGTAGCCGGTAAAATTAAGTATAGTCTTGTTAGCATATATGACACCTTTGTCATCTGCAAGCACTATAAAACTAGCGTCTGTATCAATAATCTCTTGCAAGAGTTGTTTGGTAGATTCTATCTCTTTTGTTCTATGTGTTACTTCAGCTTGAAGTTGTTGGTTATATCTTAGTTGCTTAAAGATGAGTAAAAATATACTAAACAAGAAAATAACTACAAACACTTTTAATAAAATTACTCTAGTTTTTATAGACGAAGTAACTTCAAAATACTCTCTAGAGTCTAAACTAACACTTATTCCGCCTCTAACATCACCGAGTGAATAGCCTTGCTGTTTATGACAAGGAAGACAGTAGTTAGTTGTAAGGAGTGCTCCCATGTAGTTAAAATTAGAGTCTTTACTTATTTCATAATACTCTTTTTCATCTGTTTTTTCAAAATACTTGAGTGCTCTCTCTTCAAAAGGAGTGGCTTTGTTATCTGGGTTGATAAGCTTAAGGCTTGTTATACGAAAACGAAAACCATCTATGTTGGAGATTTCAGATAGCTGTCTAGACATCCATGCAGGATTTATCTTTATAAGTGTGAGGTTTTCATCAACTTTTAAAATATTGTCTCTTAGATATGGATTTGGTTTTTGACCCTCTTTGGGTATCGCATAAATTCCACCATAGCTTGCATTCCACACTCTAGTGTTTAGTTGGTCTTTAAAATGTGTTTGAGCTTGTTTTATAAGAATCTGTTTTTGAAGGTCAATGTTTTTTTTACTAAAAACATCTATAAAATAAAAGGAAATGAATACCGACACTATAAAAACAGTACCGAGTAATATATATTTGTTAAATTTAAGCATTAGTTAGATTATAACAAATAGTTAAGTTATTTCTTCTTAAAGCCCAATCTTTTTAGACAGATGAGTCATAAGTAAAAGTTGCCCCATTCCCTCGAAAAATCTATCTACGCCCATATCTTTTGCATCTACTGATTTTTTAAGAGCTTCATAAAACACAACTCTGGACTCTTCAGATGCACTCATGAATGTCTCTATAATGTAAGCAAATGTAAGAGTGTGAACTTTCTTGTTTACTTCAAAGTCTATGGTGGAAGATTCAGCTATCCCCTCATCTATAAGAATCTGTTTGCATTCTTGCTCAAGGTCGTTTTTCATTAAATAATCTCCAGTAAAGAAAGTACAAGTAGTATCATAGCAACAGGTGTAATATAACGAAGTGAAAAGTACCAAACTTGAAATGCAATAGCCCCAAACTGAGCCTTAAGAAGAGACTCTACCCTCTGTTTCTCTACACTATAACCAATAAAAAGAGCCATAACAAGCCCGGCAAGAGGTAGCATGATAGAAGCAGTTATATAATCCATCCAGTCAAAAAAGTTTCTACTTCCAAAGGTAAGAAACTCTTTATAAGCGTCAGCATTCGACAAAAGAGCGACTATACCAAAGAGATAAAAAAACAATCCCATGGATACAGAAGCTTTTAATCTGCTCCACTTAAACCTATCTATAAAGTATTCTATCATAGGCTCTACTAAAGAGACGGCAGATGTCAAACCTGCAAAAGCAAGAGCTATAAAAAATAAAACTGCAAAAAAATTACCAATAATGCCCATCTCATAAAAAACAGTAGGCAAAGAGATAAAGACCAAGCCCGGACCCTTAGCAGGACTTGAGCCATACTCATATAAAAATGTAAATAGCATCAAGCCTGCAACTATTGCTATAACAGTATCTAGCAATGTTATCCAAATAGCACTTTGAACAAGGTTTGAGTTTTTTGGCATAGAGGCGGAGTAGGTAAGGATAGCTCCCATGCCAAGAGAGAGCGTAAAAAAAGCATGACCGATAGCTGTGATAAATACTCCAGAGTTTATTTTCTCCCATTTTGGAGCAAACATAAACTCTAAAGATTGTGAGAAAGCATCAAGCGTGAGGGCGTAAGCAGACATTCCGAGGAGGATAATAATTAGTATTGGCATCAGTATAAAATTTAGCCTTTGAATACCACCTTTGATGCCTTTTGTGAGAATGTAAGTGATGAGTAAAAATGTTAAAGTATGATAAAAGAGTTGAGTTAAAATATCTGAGCTAAGCATAGTTGTAAATGTGGTTTCAGCCTCTTGTATGGATGCTGGAAGCGCGGTTGTAGAAGTTACGATATAGTTAAGTATCCAGCCGATAACTACGGAGTAGAAAGTCATGATAAAAAGCCCAGTCACACTTTGAAAACCAGCAAATTTCCAGATGTTTTTATGTTTTGGTGCAAGAGACTCAAAACAGCTTACCCCATCTTTTCTTCCCACATACCCAATGAGCATCTCAGCTATAAGTATAGAAAAACCAATGAGTAAAACGGTTACTAAGTATATAAGAACAAATGCCCCACCGCCATTTTCACCTGTAATATATGGAAACTTCCAAATATTTCCAAGTCCAACAGCACTTCCAGAAGCCGCTAAAATAAACCCTAACCTACTAAATCTTGCTATTTTCATATGTTAAAAACCCTTTAAAAGCAGGCAATTATACTAAAAAAAATAATTATATAAAAGAAATAAAGAAAAAGCATTGACATTTTAAAAGTTATTGACTATAATTTCGCCTCCTTAATCAGCTGTAAAGACTGTTTTAATGGAAGAAGTCGGGGTGTAGCTCAGTATGGTTAGAGTACCTGGTTTGGGACCAGGGGGCCGAAGGTTCGAGTCCTTTCACCCCGACCACTTTTATATTTAAAAAATTATGGTGAGATTAGCTCAGCTGGTTAGAGCACTGGTTTGTGGTGCCGGGGGTCGCG
>Ga0265293_10002471_pt1 | contig 37004 bp, 23 predicted proteins | sample Munlanlewell138R_FD_192505 | JGI IMG/M metagenome (GOLD analysis project Ga0265293, IMG submission 192505) | Leachate microbial communities from a municipal landfill in Southern Ontario, Canada - Leachate well 138R | ecosystem: Engineered > Solid waste > Landfill > Unclassified | place: Canada... | reverse complement strand
AATGGGAAAATGATGCCGATAAACCATGGGCTGATAAATGGATTATATTAATTGCATTTATCATGGGACTTTCTATAGGTGTCCATCTGTTAAATTTACTTACAATTACCGCAATTGTATATGTGTATTATTTTAAAAAATTCCCCATTTCGCCCAAAGGTATTATCATTGCTGGTCTTGTTTCATTTGTACTTATTGCCTGTATGATGTGGGGAGTTATTGTAGGCTCTGTAGAACTTGCCTCATATTTTGAATTGTTTTTTGTGAATAGTATCGGAATGCCTTTCCATTCAGGCTTACTTATATACATTCTTCTTCTTATAGCTGCTTTAGTTATTGGAATGATTATTACACATAAAGACTATGCTATTAAAACACAAACAGCTATTGTTACGCTCATTTTAGTACTTGTTGGTGTACCATTTATGGCAAGTTCGCCAATTATGTGGATACTAATTACTGCAGCAATTGCTGGTACTATCTATTATATAGCACAAAAAAACAAATATGTTCTTAACACTATTGTAAATATTGCAGCAGTTGTTATGATAGGATATTCATCATATGCAATGATTATAATTCGTTCAAATGCAAACCTCCCAATGGATGAGAATAATCCTGATAATGTGTTTGCTTTGCTTTCATATCTTAATCGCGAACAATATGGTAGCAATCCGCTTTTTTATGGACAATATTACAACGCAGCACCCGATTGGAATGACGACGGCTCTGCAAATGTAATTGAAAAATATACATATACTCCTCGTGGCAATAAATATGTAAAAGTAAATAATGGTATAGAATACATTTGGGCTAATGAATTTACCACTATTTTTCCGCGTATGTATAGCCGAGAAGCACATCATGTGCGTGCCTATAAACATTGGGCAAATATTGATGAGGGCAAAAATACTAAACGTGTTATCTATGATAAAGAACGAAATTCGCCCTCACGAGGCATATATAATGTCCCAACATTTAGCCAAAATCTTGCCTATTTCTTTAACTATCAAGTAGGACACATGTATGTCCGTTATTTTATGTGGAATTTTGTAGGACGACAAAATGATGAGCAAAGTCATGGTGAACTTACTAACGGAAATTGGATAAGCGGCATTAATGCTATTGATAAATTATTTGTTGGCGACCAAACACATATATCTGAAAAAGCTAAAAATCATCCCGCTCGAAATACGTATTATTTTTTACCATTGCTTTTAGGCTTATTAGGGCTTGCGTTTCATGTAAAAGCAAACAAAAAAGATGCATTTGTTGTGCTTTTATTATTTTTAATGACAGGATTAGCAATTATTGTGTTTTTAAATCAAACGCCGTATCAACCTCGTGAACGAGATTATGCATACGCAGGTTCATTTTATGCATTTTCTATTTGGATTGGATTAGGGGTTATGGCATTATATAATCTTGGAAAAAAATATATAAAACACCCTAAAGTATGTGCCGCACTTGCATGTTGCGTTGCATTGCCTGTGCCAATTATTTTGGCAACAGAAAATTGGGACGATCATGACCGTTCAGGAAGATATACTGCCCGTGAATTTGCAAGAAATTACATGAAAACAGTAGATAAAAATGGTATGATTGTTACTGCGGGAGATAACGATACCTTCCCACTGTGGTATATTCAAGAAGCAGAAGAATATGGTTTAGATAAGCGTGTTATTTGTTCGCCACTTCTTTCTACCGATTGGTATTCGCAACAAATGATGAAACGTACTTATGAATCGGCTCCGCTTCCAACAAAACTTACTCCCGAACAAGTTTGTAAGGGTGTGCGAGATGTTGTACGTATTCAAGAGTCGAGTTTTACAGAAGGTAAATATATTTCTCTTGATCAAGCAATGGATGTGGTGCGTGATGACAATATGCAAACCACTTTTATAGGTGAGAAATATAATTTTATTCCTGCTCGAAATTTATATTTCCCTGTTAATAAAAAACAAGTGCTTGCACAAAATATTGTTTCTGAAGCAGATAGTGGTCGCATAGTTTCAGAAATAAAATTTACCATTACGCAAAATGAAAATGATAAGTCTATATATAAAAACAAACTTATTATGTATGATATTTTAGATGGATTTGAATGGGATAGACCTCTGTATTTTTCAAATCCGGTTTCAGCACAAGAATTAGGCTTAGAAAACTATCTGAGATATGATGGATTTGCATACAAATTTGTTCCTGTTTATAATAAAAATATAAATATCCCTTATTCTGATACAGACGTATTATATGACAATGTGATGAATAAATATGAATGGGGCGGCATGGGCGATTCAACTGTGTATATGTGTCATTTCCATCAACGTACTGTTCGTGTTATAGGGGTTCGTTCTATGTTTAATCAACTTGCTATTCAGCTTGGCGAAGAGAACAAAAAAGACTCGGCTGTGCAGGTACTTACAAAATTAAAATCAATTATGCCCGATTGGCAATTTCCATATTTTGATGATTCAATTATTACTACCGCATATGCGTACTATATGATTGATATGCAAGATGAAGGAAATGAAGAACTTATGATTTATGTTCGGAATATGATTGATGAACTGCAATGGTTTAACTCTTTAAAACCAAAGTTTTCAAAACTTGTTGAAGCGGAACGACAACAATATACACAATCAATTTTACGCATTGCAGAAATTGCATTTGGACGAGAAGATGTAAAGTTACAAGAACAATTAGAACGAGAATGGAGTTCTGTTGAACCAACATACAGTCTTTCAGATATTCTTCGGAGTCGACAGTAATGATGCGTGTTTGGTGGTTAATAGCATGTGTTTTGGGTATAAGTTCATGTGTTAGTTCATATGAGCTTATATCTCCAGACACAATAAATAAGGATATTCAATACGATGTTTCAATTGTGGGACCTGCAGAATTACTGCAAAAAATATATCCATATCCAGATTCTGCCTCTGTAGTAATTGACTGGAAAAAAACACGGCGCCCATATTCATATAAAATCTTTTTAATGCATACATTGCCCGAATCTCATACTAAGGTTTTGTTTCGTGTACATGCTACTCATATTCATTCTATTTGGCATGTAGAAAAAATTCTCACGAAAACGAAAAAATATAAATAATGCTGTGTTGCAATGGTAAAAAGGAATAGAAGTAGTGTTTATATGTGTTGCTTTAAATAATGCGAAATTATTTTTGTAGCACCTTTATTTGCATATATAAAGTCTTTTCCTTTTGTACCTGCGGTTATACGAAGCTCTTTGTTTGTAATTAAATTGGTAAGAATAGAAATACATTCCTGTTCGTTTGTTAGTTGAAATGCAGCTTCAATTTTTTTCAATTGTACCGCCTCGTGTGAATTTAAATGTTTTGGACCGAATAAAACAGCATTTCCAAAAATTGCTGGTTCGGCAACATTATGCACTCCTGAAGAAAATGCACCGCCAATATATGCTATATCTGTAGTTTGATATAATTTTGCAAGCATTCCTATGGTATCTACAATTACAATTCTACAATGGCTTTTTTGATTAGTAAGAAATTTTGTATATCGTTCGGTTGCAATAGAACTTTCATAAAAGAAATGTTCAATGCTTTCAATATGGTCTTCGGCTAATTCGTGAGGAACTAAAATAAATTGCACATTTGCAAATGTATTATATATAGATAAAATTGCTGGTAACAGATGTTTTTCGTCATTAGGCCAAATACTACCAGCTATAAATGTTAGAGAAAGTGGGTTTGCAAAGAGTTCTATTGGTTGTTTTAATTCATTTTTTTGTGCATTAGAAATAATGTGGTCATATCGTGCATCGCCAGATACAATAATTCTGTCAGGATATGGAAATATGTTAAGAAATCGTTCTTTATATTCATGAGAAACAACAAAAACAACCGAAAGATATCGGTAAAATAATGTATTAATAGTGGCAAAAATTGACTTGTGTCGTGTTGAATCTTCCGCTAACTCTGCAGAGCTAAGAATAACGGGTATTTTTAATGAATGAGCTGCAAACACAAACATGGGCCACACATCATATTTTGATATTACCCAGGCTGTTGGTTGTAAAATTTTAAAAAAACGAAGAGCTACCCAATATATATCAAAGGGTAAATAAAAACTTGCATCTACTAATTCTTTTTTTCCATGTTTCATTCCCGAAGGAGAGAAAAACGTTGCAACAATCTGAATATCTGGCGATTGTTTTTTTAATTCTTGAATTATTGGTATTGATTGTTCCCATTCTCCAACCGATGAACTGTGAAACAAAAACAAGGGAGCAGGTGTTTTTTCTTTTGCAAATGCACGAATTTTCTTAATTTGTCGAAATCTTCCTTGCAATCCGCAGCGAATTTTTTTACTCCAAATACTTGCAATAAACGCAAGTGGAATAAAAATAAAGCAATAAAGAATAGTGTAGAAAAATATAAAAATTTTCATGTTTATTTTTTCGGTAAAATAGTTTCTATTAGTTCAAATACTGTATCTACCGAAATTTTTTGGGTACAGTCAAATGTGTTTTTTGGGCAATAATTCATACCCATTTTTGTACAAGGTCTGCATGCTAATTCAACTTCGGCAACTTTACTTTTTTGCAAAATTGGGAAATAGCCAAATTGTCGAACCGTTGGACCGTAAATCCCAACCACAGGCACATTGAGTGCTTCCGATAAATGCAACATACCTGTATCATTTGCTACAGTTAGTTGTGCTCTATTTAAAAGTGCAGCCGATTCTGCTAAATTAAATACTCCGGCCACGCTCATAATTGCACCTTGTACGTTATTTAAAATGGTTTCGCATGCTGTTTTTTCTTTGCTTCCACCTAAAAGAATTACTTGCATTTTTGTTCTATCAATAATTCTTTGCGCTAATTCTTGAAATTTTTCGATTTGCCATTTTTTATTGCTAAAACTTGCACCCGGACAAAGAACAATAAGGTTTTTGTGGGGTTTTAAGCCTGCATCTTCAATATAATCATCTACTTTTTTTTGAATTTCCTTAGGTATAAATAATTCAGTTTGTTTATTATCATATTCTACACCTATTTTTTTTGCTACATCTAAAAAACGAAGATACACAGGACGAACTATATGATATGCGTCAATTTTAAAACGTATCATAAAAAATCGCTTCATAAGATGCTTTTTGTAACGATATACATGTGATGCTCCTATTGTATTTCGTATAAATAAACTTCGCCAATTTTTGTGGATGTCTAGCATTACATCGTATTTTTCTTTTGCAAGTGTTTTGCGTAATTTTAGCAAACCATTAAATCCTTCTTCAGCATCAAAAGTGTGGATTTTTGTAATTTCAGGCATAAGAGTTAGCAGCAACGAAAATTGACGTTTAACAACAAAATCTATTTGAGCGTCAGGGTATTGTGTTTTTACACAACGAACTAATGTAGAAGTTAATATAATATCACCTATTGAACTTAATCTAAAAATAAGTATTTTATTATATTGCTTCATTATTCAACAGTAACAGATTTTGCAAGGTTTCTTGGCTGGTCAACATTACAGCCTCTCATAACTGCAATATGATATGAAAACAATTGTAAAGGAATTACCGTTGTGAGAGGTGCAAGTTCTGATAAAGTTTCAGGCACTTCAATCACATAATCGGCAAGTTCGGCAATAGTTGTATCACCTTCATCTACAATAGCAATAACAACACCTTTTCGTGCTTTTACTTCTTGAATATTACTTACTACTTTATCGTATGATTTGTCTTTTGTAGCAATAATAACCACAGGCATATTTTCATCAATTAATGCAATTGGTCCGTGTTTCATTTCAGCAGCAGGATACCCTTCGGCATGAATATATGATATTTCCTTGAGTTTAAGAGCACCTTCGAGTGCAACTGGAAATAAAACTCCTCTTCCTAAATAAATACAATTTGTAGCATCTTTAAATTGAGACGCTATTTCTTTATATTGGTCGTTTTTCGCTAAAATTTGCTCAATTTTATCGGGAATAGTGTAAAGTTCTTTAATAAACGATACGTACGATTTTTCACATAACGTTTTTCGTCGTTTTCCTAACAACAGTGCCATCATAGTAAGCACCGTTACTTGTGTAGTAAAGGCTTTTGTTGAAGCAACGCCTATTTCTGGACCAGCATGTGTATATACGCCAGCATCTGTTTCGCGAGTAATACTTGAACCCACCACATTACAAACTCCTATAACCGTAGCCCCCGATTCTTTTGCAAGTTTAACGGCGGCAAGCGTGTCGGCAGTTTCGCCACTTTGACTTACGGCAATAATGATGTCATCTTTTGATATAATTGGATTTCTGTATCGAAATTCAGAGGCATATTCAACTTCTACAGAAATTCGTGCAAATTCTTCTATTAGATACTCGCCAACCAATGCAGCGTGCCATGACGTTCCGCAAGCTACAATGATAATGCGATTTGCTGCATCTAATTTATCAAACACATTATACAGTCCTCCTAAATATATTTCAGGTGGTTTTTTAGAAGCTCTTCCTCGAAATGTATCGGTTATTGATTTTGGTTGTTCAAAAATTTCTTTGAGCATAAAATGACTAAACCCATTTTTTTCGATTTCCTCTATATCAAGATTTAATTCTTGAACCATTGGTATAAGAGCGTCGTTTGTAATGGTTTTTAACGACAACTCTTCGCGGGTAATAACTGCTATTTCTTGATCATTTAAATAAATAATACGATTTGTATTTTCAATAATTGGAGTTGCATCTGAGGCAATAAAATATTCATTTTTTCCCACGCCTATAACTAAAGGACTTCCGTTACGTGCAACAATTAACTGATTCGGCTCATCAACACAAATAACAACCAAACCGTATGCTCCAATAATTTTTGTAAGAGCTAAGCGAACGGCTAATTCTGCAGAAACATTTCCTTTTATATATATGTATTCTATAACATTTGCAAGAATTTCCGTGTCGGTTTCGGTAGAAAACGAGTATCCGCGATCAATAAGTTTTTTTTGTAAACGAGCGTAATTTTCAATTATTCCATTGTGAATCACAATGAATTTACCGTTCATAGATGTGTGAGGATGTGCATTTACATCATTTGGCAATCCATGAGTTGCCCAACGAGTATGTCCAATACCAATAGTTCCAGCAACATCTTTGTTTTTTATATGGTCTTCTAAATCAGAAACTTTACCTTGTTTTTTATAAAGTTTCACAAGAGAATTTTCTAAAATTGCTATTCCCGCAGAATCATATCCACGATATTCAAGCCGTTTTAATCCGTTAATAAGAATTGGGTAAGCTTCTTTATTGCCAATGTATCCAACAATACCACACATATTTGTTATTTTGTATAGGTAATTACTAATTTAATTTCTTCGGGTTTTGTTCCATTTAACACTACTCTATTTGCAAAAACGTTATTATCAGGAACAGTTATTTCAAATTGATATGCATCTGCTGGAGCAACATCATTTAAAAAAGAGGTTAAAAAATGTTGACAATTAAATGTATATCTCACAGAATCAAAATGTACCGATAATGTTGCAAACACAAGGTCTCTATTTGAATCGTATATGCGTAAATTTAAAAGCGGAGGATAGGGGAAATCTTGGCAGTCTTGATTTGCGATAGGTATATACAACACGGCAGAATTTATAGCAACAATAGAATCTCTAAATAAATCTAAATTTGAAAACGTAATATTTGTTTTTAATCCAGCATTTCCTTGTACATAATATACATCTTGTGGAGTACTTCCTATTGCATTTACAATATCTGTCGAAAAATTATGATTAAAAAAACTAAGTGATTGAATGTAAATATGTGAGGGGTCACTTTCGTCTTTCATTTGAAATGATGTTGGCGAAGGAAGTAATGTAATAGTTTTTGTAGTTGCACCTGACGAAACATATATATAAATTTGTGGCGAAACATATCGAACTATTGCAGCATCAGAGGTTTCAGAAAAAACATATAATCCTTTAAATTCTTGCACAAGCAAGGAGTCAACATGGTGTTTTGTAGTGTCAAGAGAATATATGTTTTTAATACGTGCAAACAAATTGTTGGCATATGTTTGTGGAAATGTATAATGAAATCCATTTTTAGCATTGAATTGCGGAGTGTATTGTTTTTCTCCAATACGTGTAATATTGTTAGTTATAGCTTCTGGAAGTATAGCGTTATTATAATAATTAGTATAAACATCAACTGTCAAATCTTCGTGCAGTTCGGCTATTGATATTGTTTGAGGTACTTTGCTATTTCCATAAAAATAACTTGTATCAAACATTACAAAACTCATTGAATCTAATGTGTAGTTTTGTAAATCAACAGAAAGTGAATCTAAATAAAAGCGAGACGCAAAGGCAGCACTATGTGTTCCTGTAATAGGGTCAACATAGTTGCCGAGCATATATGAAAATCGAGAACTTCGTATTTCCGTATCGTATTCTGTTGAAAGTGAGCAAATAACAGAACTATCTGTAAATAAAGATAAGAGTTTATCGTGAGATAATAGTTCAAGTCCTAATTCATTCTGTTCTTTGTTACAAGCAAACAAAAAAGGAATTAAAAAAAATAATCCCTTAATACTGTTAAATATATATGCTTTTTTCACTGACTATTATTTGCTTTAATAATTATTTAAGAATTAGCAACATCATCATAAAAATTTGAATACGCTTCTTCATAATTTTCTGTACCTTGATACGGAAGAATTTTTTTATTATTGTCTTTACAAAATTGCAATAATTCAGGATGAGAATTTTCAGATTCACAAATAACAGCATCAGAATGATATATTGCTAATTTCATAAGTTGCAACCAATCTGCTTTTTCCGAAATATATTGTATATCATCTTGAGACACTCCATCAAAAACCACTTTTGAAGTAAATTCTTTTGAATATGTTGCATCAAATTTAGAATCAAATAATGAAAAAATAATTTTAGATTTCGCAAACAGCGGGTCTTCATAAAATGTTTTTTTCAAATAAAGCGGCAACAATGCTGCAAACCACCCTTCACAATGCACAATGCTTGGAGCCCAACGTAATTTTTTAACAGTTTCTAACACTCCGCGTGCATAAAAAATCATACGATTTTCATTGTCTTCAAATTCAACACCTTCGTCATCTGCAAACAAAGCTTTTCTTTGAAAGAACTCCTCATTATCAATAAAATACACCTGAAGTCGAGCTTGTTGAATAGATGCTACTTTTATAATAAGAGGATAATCGGTATCATTAATTATTAAATTCATACCCGAAAGCCGAATTACTTCGTGTAACTGGTTTCGTCGTTCATTTATAAGTCCATATTTCGGCATAAAACATCTAATTTCTTTGCCGTTTTCTTGTATGTATTGAGGTAAATGTCTGCTTTTTAATGACATTTCTGTGTCGGGCAAATATTTTGCCATTTCTTGAGCTACATATAAAACTTTTGGTTTATCCATGTATATAATTTTGTAATAATCTAATAACCATGCAAAGGTACGATTTTTTTTTCATTGTTTCGAAAAATGCTCTACTATATAAGAAGATATTTTGAAAAATGGGTATAAAACGGAATACCTTTTTATTGTAAAATATACGTTCAATATTACATTAAGCAGACATCTATAAAAAACTTATTATTTCAAGAATCCTAAGCAAGTGCTTTATAAATGTGTTGCATTTGCTTGTTAAATCTTCTTAAAATATTACATAAAAAAACTACATACAAATATTGAATGTATATCTTTGCCAAAAATATACAATTATGACACATACAAAAGTTCGAGTGCGTTTTGCTCCCAGTCCAACAGGACCGCTTCATATAGGTGGTGTACGCACAGCTTTATTTAACTATTTATTTGCTCGTAAACATGAGGGAGATTTTATATTACGTATTGAAGATACCGACCAAACACGATTTGTGAAAAATGCTGAAAACTATATTGTAGAAAGCTTACAATGGTGCGGCATCACTATTGACGAAGGAATTGGTTCTAAAAATCAAGGAGAATTTGGTCCGTACCGACAAAGCGAACGTAAAAGTATATATAAAAAATTTGCAGATATTTTAATTGCAAGTGGACATGCATATTATGCATTTGATACAGCACACGACTTGCAAACATTACGTAAACAAGGCGAACAAAATAAAACTCCATTTGTGTATAATGCTGAATCTCGCGGAAATTTATGTAATTCACTCGTGCTTTCTGAAAAAGAAGTTGCACAAAAAATTGCAGATGGCGTTCCGTATGTAATTCGTTTTAAAATGCCTGAAACACACGAAGAAGTACATTTTTTTGATAAAATTAGAGACGAAGTAACATTTAATACAAAAGAATTAGACGATAAGGTTTTATATAAATCAGATGGTATGCCTACATACCACTTGGCTAATGTGGTTGATGACCATACAATGCGTATCACTCATGTTATTCGAGGCGAAGAATGGCTATCGAGCACACCGCTTCATGTGTTATTATACCGTGCATTTGGCTGGGAACAAAGCATGCCAAAATTTGCACATTTACCCTTAATTTTAAAACCACAAGGACAAGGAAAATTAAGCAAACGTGATGGCGATAAACTTGGGTTTCCAGTATTTCCACTTCATTGGGTTGATGACAATGGCGATGAAGCATCAGGATATAAAGAATCGGGATATTTTCCCGAAGCATTTGTAAATATGCTTGCATTACTTGGATGGAATCCAGGAACAGAACAAGAAATTTTTACTATGGACGAACTTATTTCATCATTTTCGTTGGAACGTGTTGGAAAATCAGGTTCAAAATTTGACCCCGAAAAAACAAAATGGTTCAATCAACAATGGATGCAACGCATTCCGTTTGAACAAATTATTTTGATGTGTATTCCTTTGTTACAAGAAAAAGGTGTAGACGTTCCTGCATTAAAAATTGCTGCTGTATGTGAAAAAATTCGCGATAGACTTGTATTTCCACAAGATATATGGCAACATGCACACTACTTTTTTGAAGCCCCACAAAGCTTCGACCGAAAGTTAGTGCAAAAAAACTGGAAAAATGATATTCCTAATATTATGGAAACCATTGCTACTATGCTTTCCAACATTTCCGATTTTTCAACAAAAAATGTGGAAGAACAAGTAAAAAAACATATTCAATCTCATGAACTACATATGGGACAAATTATGATTTGTTTACGATTAAGTCTTGTGGGAAATGCTACAGGTATTCATTTATTTGATATTATGGAATTCATCGGTAAAGATGAAACTGTTGCACGTATTTTAACTGCGATTGAAATATTTTCAGAATTATAATTTGTGAAATTTAGAACCGAAATATTTATTCCTCCAAATCAATGGAAAATTTCACATTCTATGCGAGGTATAGCTGTTGGCTCGTGTTTTACTTCGTACATTGGAAATGCATTACAACAAGCAAAATTTCCTATTATGGTACATCCGTTTGGCACAGTGTATAATCCAATTTCTATTGCTCAATCGTTTAATCTATTATTTGAAAAACAACATATATCCGAAAATGATATAGTGCAAAATCAGGGGATTTTTAGTTCTTTTTTATTGCACAGTTCATTTTCGGCACGTTCAAAACAAGCAGTAATTAACGCTTATTACACAAGAGTACAAGAATTTAAAGCAAAATTTCAGCCTTTAGATTATGCTATTATTTCACTTGGAACTGCGTGGGTATATGAATATTGCAAAACGGGAGATGTCGTTTCAAATTGTCATAAATTTCCTGCTTCAGATTTTACTCATCGCCGCCTTACAGTAGCAGAAATTGAAAAAACACTTGAAGAGTTAGTTCAAACCATTCGAGAACACTCCCCCACTTGCAGAATTATATTTACCATAAGTCCTATTAGACATTGGAAAAATGGTGCACACGAAAATCAAATAAGTAAATCACTTTTATTTGTTGCCCTCGAATCATTCATGCAACATACAAAAAACACCTATTATTTTCCGGCATACGAACTTGTTATAGACGAACTTCGCGATTATAGATTTTACGCTGACGATATGCTACATCCAAACACAATGGCAGTACAATATATTCAAAAAGCATTTTCAAATTGCTACTTTTCTGAAGAAACACAAGCCCTTGTTCATGAAATTGAAGCCATTCACAAAGCACAAAACCACAAGCCATATCACGCAGATAGCGAAGAATATGCAAAATTTTTACGCGCTCACGCAACACATACTACTCGCTTGCAAACACAATATCCACATTTAGATTTTTCGGAAGAATTACAATTTTTTACCAAATCACAAAAGTAATATCGAAGCAATTATCGAAGCAATTATCGAAGCAAAGTAATATAGCCTTTAATAAATTCCTCCTCGTTATTCGTATTTATAACTTTTATAGTATAAGCGTATGTGTCAGCATTTTGAGGTTCGCCTCGGAAGGTTCCGTCCCAGCCTTTTTCAATGTTTGTAGTCATAAAAACTTGTTGCCCCCATCTATTATAAATACGAAGTTCTAAAAACTCTTTAATTCCCCAACCACGCACAAAAGCAAAATCATTAACACCATCATTATTTGGAGTAAATGCCTGTGGTAAAGCCGCTTTCGTTTCAAGTATAATAGAAAATGTGATAGTTTCTGTGTTTTCAAAACATCCAAGTCTATCAGTCATGGTAATTGTATAATCCACAGTTTCTGGAAAATCTAAACAATTTGGAAATCCGGGAATGCCGCAACGCAAATCAATATCAGGATTGCCACAATCATCACAGCTTAAGTACTCTGCTGGAGTCCAAGAATATAAAACACCATCAATAATTATGTTATTTACATTATATGTTTCTCCAACTATAAGATTTGAACTAACATCAGATGTGAAACGCAAAGAATCTTCAGTAAAATAGTATAATAACAGAGAATCGGGAGCACCTAAATAATAGGGTTTTTGTTGCACATATATAAATACACTGTCAACGCTTTCGCATCCAAACGGACTTTCCAAGGCAGCTTTTACAAACATTGAATATGGTAAACTTACGTTTGTTTTAGCCTCAAAAGAATTTTCAAAATACTCCGCAGGATTCCACTGAATAGAAGTGAAATTACCCACAGCCTCAATGGGAATAGTAGTTCCAAAACATATTGCCGTATCTACTATATATGAAATGTTTGCAAGCGGATATGTATAAATTGGTTTTTGCACCGCATGGCTACATGCAGCTGATGAAAGAGAAAGAGAAACCATATACATAGAATCGACATCTTGAAATGTATGTGTTGGATTTTTTTCGGTAGAACTTGTTCCATCTCCAAAATGCCATTCATAATTATTATTTGTAAGTCCTTCGGAAGTATTAATAAACGAAACAGTATATGGAGCACAACCTATAGTATCGATATCTAAATTTCCACGAATAAAATCTGCCATAACTGGAATAACCTCAATGTTTTTAACAAGTGGTGGTGTTAAACAGCCATCTGCTTTTACTATAAATTGTGCAGGAAAAGTATTGTCAACATTATCGGGTAAAACAGTGTAAGAATGAACCACATTATCAAAATCAGACGTAACACGTGCAGTTCCATCTCCAAATTCAAAATAATGTTCATATCTATAAATATTTGCTGTATCATGCAACGTAAATTTTATTTCATCGCCCACACATACAACATCTTTATCCACACTAAAATCTGCTATAAAACCAGGTACATGCACTATCATTTTTGCCGTATCTATTTCACAACCATAATATGGACTTGTAGTACGCAAATACACTTCTTGATTGCCATAAGAATTAAAAAAGATGACACTTAATTTTTTTCTATTACTCACATACAAAGAATCACCATCTTCAACTTTCCACCAATCAACATCATCATATCTATTGTACCAAATAGAATTAAGGTCAACAACAAATGGCTGCCCAGGCTCTTTACAATCATCCATTCCTATATAATTTATTTGTGCAGCAACATCTTTTACTTCAATTTTTCCAGTTGAAGACGCCACACATTCATTACCTTCGGGGCTCATACTATATGCAGTAAACGAAACATCAAATGTTTGATTTAAAGGCGATTCTGTACTATATTTATGTTTTACCGTATCATCTAACGAAGAATCATTTGTAGAGCCATCGCCAAAATCCCACAATAATTTATGAATATTATTGTCATAATTCGGATCTGTTGTATTACGCACAAACATACCTTCATGATTAAGGCATAATTTAGGATTTGCTACAATAAATCGTGCATTTGGAACAACAGGGCGAATATAATTAGCCGCCATATATTCAGATTCACATCCAAGTACATCTCGCACCATTAGTTTTGGAGATGTTAATCCTTCCGCCGCATATTCCGTAGAAACAATAGAGTCATTATAGGCAGTTTTCCCATTACCAAATGTCCATGTGCGTGCCACAATAAGAGTATCAGAAACAGTAGTGTCGGTAAATTGAGACACAAACGGCAAACAATCAGATACAATATCAGCAAAAAAAGCAGCTTGGGGTTGATACACTTTTACAGGAATAAATGTTGTATCAGCACAACCATAAATATCATGCGAAATGACCTCAACAGAAGTTATTTCTTGAGAGTTAAAAACATAGAAAATAGAATCTTCATCTGATTTAATTGGCCACACAAACACACTATCATGCGTATATCTCCAGTACGACTGATGCACATCATACGAGTGAGGTTCAGGCAAGCGAACAAAAACAGCAGCATCATGTAAACAAGGAGTTGTTCGCTGCAAAGTGTAACCTGCCTTAATATCAGTTACATGCGTAAATAATTTAACAGAATCAACACATATACCATCATAACATTCTGCATCATCACAAATATCATCATAATTATATGCAACAAGCGTAACTACATACTGTCCGCGTCCTAAAGTATCATGATCATAATTAATATGAATGTTTTTAGTGTTTTTAGCTATTTTTTTTCTTCCAAATTCAAAATTATTAATTCTCCGCGATAAATACCATTCATAATATTGTGTAGCTTTAGAAGTATCAATATTTATTAATTTATTAACATAATAATCATAATTATAATTGTCATTACAATTTTGAGGCGACGACATAATCTCAACAATTGGTCCTTTCACATGAATTTCCGTCACTTTTCCATCAGTTGAATCAACAAAATCTTCACGACATCCATGATCTGATAAAGAATAAAACACCTTATGCGGACCTATTGTATCACGCAATTGAACTTCAAAATCATTAGGAGGTATTTGCACAGTAGCTATAGGACTATAAATAATCGTATCAGGCATAAACGTAACCACAAGCGTGTCATACGCAGAGGTGTATCGTGTAGCATCATCAGGAACAAAGAGAGTTTGTAATTCAGTTATAGAACACACAAGCGTGTCAGGAAAAATCAAATCAGCCGAAGGCGGTGCACCCACCGTTACTAATTCCATAGGAATATTTGTCGTTGCATTTGTAAACACACACCCACTATCAGTTTCTACTTGAATTTTAGCAGAATACACACCCGTGTTTGTAAATTCGTAGCTATATGGTCCTTCTCCTGTTTCATCTATCACACCATCGGAATCAAAATCCCATTGAATTGATTTTATTGGGTCAATAGATTGTGCTGCATACGAAAACACATGTGAAAAATCAACGGTAAGCGGAACACATCCTGAAATACGGCTTGTTGGCGAAATATTCAACACATGATTAGGAATCCAAATATGTTGTTGTTTTTCAATAGAATCAGAACATTGATTAGGCGAAATTCCATATAATGTTTCTGAATATTTTCCATACGCTGTATAAACATACGACATCGGACTGCCGCTCCTTTCACTATCAACCTCATGCAATTTCCACGAAAATTGTGTTCCTGGTACATCGCTATGAGCAGTGTAGGTTACATTTGCAGGCAACTCACAAAAAAAAGTTTTTTGTGCAGAATACGAAAGATTTAATGGCGGTTCAACCATAATTGTTTTTACAATAGAATCTGTACAAAATCCATTTGTAGCTTTTAATTTCATAGTATATGATTGTCCAGCAAGTACGCTTTTTTCATAAAATGATTTTGTGCCATCTACAGTACCATTATTTTCAAAATCCCAAAAATACGTATTAGAAGGAGTTGTAGGAGTAACCATTGCCGAGAACTCAAGTGTTCCTTCGCAAGCCATAGCACCATCTTGAATTGTTTTCAGTTCATCTTCTACAGAAAAATCAACCGAATAATCAATCAATCGAATAGAGCGAGCCGAACTGCGTACACAGCCATTTGGCGAAACAGCCGTAAGTTCTGCCATATATGTCCCAAACCCATTATAAGTGTGTTTTACAGCATTTTCTGTTGATGTTGTTCCATCACCAAAATTCCACGAAAAAGAAGCAGTATTCGGGATAGTAGTATTCAAAAAATTAACAGCAAGTGAAGACTCACAAGCCACAACCTTATCTACATCAAACATAGTTTGTGGATAATCATCAAACACAGCAACTTCCACATTCTGACGAATTCTATTAATACACCCATTTGTATCAGTTACTGTAACAAAAGCAGTAAAAGTTTCTGGATACAAAAAACTATGCGGAGGTATAGTTTCCCCATAATAACTTGTTCCATCAGAAATTACCCATTTCCACTGTTGAATAGGAGCATCGGCATCAACCTTTTCCACAGAAAATTGAACAGGTAAATACATACACGTTTTACTTTTATCAGATACAATAGTAACCGAAGGGTCGCGAAATACGGTAATATAGTCAGATTTCACAACCGTTTCAATAAGCTTATTTTCAGCATCATACACCCTCATAGAACATGAATACACACCAGCTGTAACGTAGGTGTTTTCAACCATATCAGTTTCAGGAGAAAACTTACCCGGTTCTACAATCCATTCATATCGATACTTATTTTTATACGTATTATCGGTTTCATTAAAAAACGTTACTTGTAAAGGAGTACAGCCCGATGTGAAATCTGCCGAAAAATCAAATACAGGTGATTGAGCACATATAACTATTGAAAAAAACAATGCGAAAATTGTTAAAAAATATCTCATAAAAAGGTGTTTTGAATAAATATGATAGCAAATATACTTTTTTTTATGGTATGGGTAGCATTTATAAAAAAAACATTTTCTTAATTATTATGTGATGCAACTAAATTTATTATATTTTTGTCATTTAGAAAATAATTCATTTTTTCATGAAGCACACTTATACATTTATAATTGTATTTTTTCTTATGACTCTTAGTTGTAATAAAATAGTTGCACAAGATATCCATTTCACACAATTTGATGTTCAGGCGGTAGGTTTAAACCCTGGGCTAACAGGCTGGTACAAAGGTGATATTCGTGCCAGTGCTATATACAGAACACAATGGAAAGCAATAGACAATAAAGAATACCGAACCATTGGATTAAGTTTTGAAAAACAATTTCATCATTATTTAAATACCTATAATGTAGGCATTCAAGTAATTAATGATGAAACAGGATATGTTGGATTAACTACAAATAAAGTCAACATTTCTGGAGGATACAGTACGAAAATTAATGGTCATTCTATAAGCGGTGGCTTTCAAATAGGTGGTGTGCACAAAAGCACTAAAACATTAAAATATACGTACGATGAGCAATTTGATTTAGGTGGAAATAATGTATTTAATTCGAGCCTTCCTATTTCTGAAACAAAAGGTGAACCTATTTCATATATTTCTATAAATGCAGGTGTGGCATGGTCATATAAAATTACCAAACATATAGAACCAGAAATTGGAATAGCTTTATTTCATATAAATACGCCACAAGAATCATTTTATAACGCAAATTATCCCGGAACAAAATTAGGACTTCAAAAAATAGCTCATATTGGTGGAAAAGTAACATTTTCTAACAAAGTGTATGCACGTCCACTCCTTTTATATATGAATCAAACCAAAGCAACCAATTTTCTTATAGGCGGAACAGCACATTATAAAATTTCGGAACATTTGACTCCATACGGAGGTATATTGTTTCGATATAGTTGGATAAGCGATTATGACGCTTCTGCATTTCGATTTGGAGCACAATATAAAAGTTTTGATATAGGTATGAGTTACGACCTAAACATTTCGACCCTACATCCTGCAACAAACAATAGAGGAGCGTTTGAAATATCAATTACATATATTAGTAAAAGTTTACACTCTCGTTTTATAAAAATACCGTGCGATAGGCAATAAAAAGATACAAACACATGAAACATTTACTCGTTTTTTTTATAAGTATAAGCATATCTTTTATTGCGTTTTCGCAAACAGATGATATTTCAACAATTTCAGCATCGCAACTTAAAACACTTGCAACAAATGCCATACGATTAGGCGATACATATTCCGCAATTGACTATCTTGAAGCATATTGTGCAAAAAAAGAAGATGCTCAGATGATGTTTTTATTAGCAGAATCTTACAGAAATGCACGTAATTATTCGAAGGCAAAAAAGTGGTATGAAGCCGCATACAGAAAAAATGCAAAAAAATATACTGTGGCACTCTATCATTATGCAACAATGCTTAAAACCGAACAAAAATATGATGAAGCACTTGTAGAATTTAAAAAATTCAGAAGAGAATATCGTGGAATAAAAGATAAAAGTGGTGTAGATTACGCCCGATTAGCCCGAAGTCAAATAGAAGCATGTGAAAAAGCAAACTATATTATAGATTCAGCTATCACAGTCAAAATAGAACATCTATCATCAACAATAAATAAAGCTTCTATAGAATTTGCACCACAATATATATCAGATTCTATATTACTCTATGCGGCTTTACGAGCAGATACCGTAGTATATAAAATTACCGAAGGCGAAGAAGACACATCACCAAAACGTCAATTTTACTTAGCCAAAAAAAACAACAATTCTTGGGAATATTTATTTCCTTGGCCCGAAGGAACATTTAACAATCCTGCCATTGAAACAGGAAACGGAAGTTTTTCGCCCGACAAACAACGATTCTATTTTACCCGTTGCACATTAAACAGAAAAATGAAAACAATATGTTCTATATATGTAAGTTATCGAGACGGAAAAGAATGGACAGAACCAGAAGCATTACCAGAAATAATTAATTCAAAAAAATATACATCAACACAACCCACCGTTGGTAGTGATTCAAAGCGAGGCGAAGAAGTTTTATATTTTGTATCAGACCGTCCTGGAGGCAGAGGCGGTTTAGACATTTGGTACTCACAATACGATTCACGCAAAAAAACATGGAAGGAAGTTCGCAATGCGGGTCCGAGAGTTAACAGTGCCGGCGATGAATGCACGCCATTTTATGATAATAAATCAAGAACCTTATATTTTAGTTCAAACGGATTCCCAGGACTTGGAGAATTAGATATTTTTAGAACGGTTGGAGAACTTTCAAAATGGGCAGATGTTGCCGAAAATTTAGGGTATCCTATAAATTCAGAATTTGATGATTTATATTACGTTACCCATACCAATCAAAAAGAAGGTTTTTTTACATCAAACCGAACAGGAACAATTACCGTAATGCACGATAACTGCTGCGACGATTTATTTAGCTACGAATACATAGGCGGCATTGACCTTGCTGTTGATGGTAAAGTGTATGAAATAAAAAATGAACGAGTAAGTTCAATACTTCAAGGAAAACTTGAAATTGCACAAGATACTATTCTTTCAGAAACAAACTACATTCAAGGCGCCATTGTTTCATTATTTATTGTGGACAGAACATCAAAAGATTTAATTTATATTGCACAAGATACAACAACTATTGAAGGAGAATACTTTTTTACTATTGAACCAAATAAAAATTATGTGCTTACATTTGAAAATGATAAAGAAAAAGCTCGCAAACATGCATTTTCAACACATGGCTATATTACTTCAGACACAATTCATATACATGATATTGGGATAGAATATATTTCGAGAGAGCCTATTGTTATTAAAAATATTTATTATGAATTTGATCATTATAAACTTACACAAGCAGCAAAAAACACAATTGATACCACATTAGTGCTTTTACTGCAAGAAGCACCCGAAATTATTATAGAATTAAGCAGTCATACAGATAGCAAAGGCGATGATGATTATAATATGAAATTATCAGAAAGACGAGCAAAAAGTGTGGTTAATTATTTAATTCAAAAAGGTATAGATAAAACAAGATTATACCCTAAAGGATATGGTAAAACAAAGCCTATCGCCCCAAACACACATGCTGACGGGAGCGATAATCCAGAGGGGAGACAAATGAATAGACGAACAGAATTTAAAGTTATAGGAACATTACAACAATATTCTGAAATAATTTATCAAGAATAACCAATAAACTTGAATAAATCCGTAACTCTTAGTATATTTGCTTCGTATATTTTCAGTCAAGAGGCGTTAATTTAAAAAAATATGTATGATACGTAAAATTTTAATTCCATTTATATTCATTTTAACCAGTTCCATTATATCGTTTGCCCAAGTATCACAAGAAGATTTATCATTATTGAGTAACGGGAAACTTAAAAAATTAGGAACAAAAGCAATGTATTCTGCCAATTATCATTCTGCAATTCAATATTTTGAAGAACTATGTCGGCATAAAGAAGATGCAAAAATAATGTTTTTACTTGCAGAAAATTATCGCATAGTTCGGAATTATCCATTTGCACAATATTGGTACGACAGAGCCTACAAAATGGATCCTGAGCGTAACGCTAAAGCCTTATATTATTTTGCACAAATGCTGCAAATCAACCAACAATATGCTGAAGCTGGACAACAATTTGCAGCGTTTCGTAAAGAATACAAAGATTATCCTGATTCTCGAGAATTTGGACGATTGGCAAAAAACCATATGGACGGATGCGATTCTGCAGCGGCATTAATAAATAATCCTAAAAAAGTGCGAGTAAATTTATTAAATTCTACGGTTAATACGGCTGATAATGAATTTTCTCCTATGTTTCTTACACCTTCAACTATGTTGTATGCTTCTCTCCCGTTTGACACAACGTATAGAGACCCAAAAACAGATTCCATTACAATACCAACGTATTTTGCCGCATCAAAAACAACTCATTCATGGCAAGGAATGGGAGAATACACTCTCCAAGAACAAAATAATCCTTTAGAATACGCACAAAACGGAGCATTTTCACCTGATTTTCAACGATTTTATTTTGTAAAATGTGAAAAAGAATCTGGCTTATTCAAAAAAGGTTTAGAAACATGTAAATTATACCTCAGTAAAAAAATATATGGCGTTTGGCAGGCTGCAGAAGTGCTTCCAGAGAATGTAAATATAAAAAACGCATCTATTTTTTCTGTAACAGTTGGAAATGAATCTCGAAGAAATGATGAGGTATTATATTATGTAACTGACAGACCAGGTGGACGCGGAGGACTTGATATTTGGTACACTATTTATGATTCCAAAAAAGAAATTTGGACAGAACCAAAAAATGGAGGAGGAAGAATAAACTCTCCAGGTGATGAAATGACACCGCATTTTGATGTGTCTTCAAGAACACTATATTACAGCTCAAATGGATTTGCTGGTTTTGGAGGGTATGATATATATTATTCTATTGGTGAACTTGGAAAATGGACACCAGCAGAAAATATGGGCTATCCAGTAAACAGCTCATATGATGATTATTATTTCTCTATTTCTGATGACGGTAAATTAGGACTGTTAGCTTCAAATAGACCAGGAAGTGCGTCTTCTGCATATCCATCATGTTGTGATGATTTATATGCAGTGGATTTTGAAAATATTATTGAAATCCCAATTACAGGAAGAGTGTTTGAAATTGAAGATAAAGAACTTCAAAAATTATTACGAGAAGGTTTTTCTGGCGATGCAATTAAAGGAAATCAAGATTCTATAGATGTACATTTTATTGCAGGAAGCACAGTTTCATTATTTGTTGGAAATACCAATGAGAAAGTTTTTATTGCAACTACTGAAACTGATGAAAATGGAAATTATTTCTTTAATGTTTCTGCTGATAGAGAATATGTGTTACAATTTGAACATGTACGAACAGGATCTGCTATGATTCCATTTTCTACAAAAGGAATTACAGAACCTGACACAATAAAAATTGATGACTACGGTGTTAATTATATAACAAAAGACCCTCTTATTATTAAAAATATTTATTACGATTACGGTAAATATAAATTAACTCCTCAGCATAGAGAAATTATAGATAAAGCTATTCTTAAACTATTAAAAGAAGCTCCTGAAATTATTGTTGAAATTAGTAGCCATACAGATAATCATGGAAGTGCAGATTTTAATCAAAAATTATCGCAAAAAAGAGCTGACGAAATTATTAACTATCTTGTTAAAAACGGTATAGAAAAAACTCGATTAGAAGGTAAAGGATTTGGATTTGAAAAACCTATTGCCCCTAACACCCACCCTGACGGCTCTGACAATCCAGACGGAAGACAATTAAATAGACGTACCGAATTTAGAGTTATTGGTTCTTTAGAACATGTTATTGACTACTCTTCTGACGAGCCTGATAGCTTTGACGATACAAATGATTAACATATTATAATATTTCATTTTAAAAAAAACCCACAAAAAATTGTGGGTTTTTTTTATATACTATTGCTTTTAGTAAATCTTTTATATATTTTTACTCCTACTAAAACTATAGGATTAAAAAATAAAATTATGACTACACGAAAATTACATTTTGAAACTCTTCAAGTTCATGCCGGACACGCACCTGACAAAGTAACAAACTCACGTGCTGTTCCTATTTATCAAACAACTTCATATACATTTAACTCAGCTCAGCATGGTGCTAATTTGTTCGCATTACAAGAATTTGGGAATATTTATACACGGCTAATGAATCCAACAAGCGATGTTTTAGAACAACGAATTGCTGCTCTCGAAGGAGGAGTTGGTGCTTTAGCTGTAGCATCAGGACATTCGGCTCAATTGCTTGCAATTACAAATATCATGAGCATGGGGTCTAATATTGTAAGTTCTTCGCACTTATATGGAGGTACCTATAATCAATTTAAAGTTTCGTTTCCACGATTTGGCATTACAACAAAATTTGTAGATTCAAATAAACCAGAAGATTTTGAACAACAAATAGATGAAAATACTCGTGCCATATATACCGAAACCATAGGAAACCCTGAATTTAGTATTCCTGATTTTGAAAAATTAGCAAAAATTGCACAAAAACATTCTATTCCACTTATTGTTGACAATACTTTTGGAGCTGGAGGATATATTTGCAATCCTATTTCGCATGGGGCTAATATTGTAATTACATCGGCAACAAAATGGATTGGTGGACATGGTTCTAGTATGGGAGGTGTTATTATTGATGCTGGAAATTTTAACTGGGGTAATGGTAAATTTCCATTATTTACAGAACCTTCTGAAGGATATCACGGGTTAAAATTTTGGGAAACATTTGGCGAAGGCAGCCAATTTGGTAACATTGCATTTATCATTCGTGCACGCGTAGAGGGACTTCGTGATTTAGGTCCAGCTATTAGTCCTTTTAATTCATTTCAACTTTTACAAGGAATTGAAACTCTTTCGTTGCGAATGAATAAAATTTGCGAAAACACGCTTGCACTTGCTAAATGGCTTGAAGCACACCCAAAAGTTTCTACGGTTAATTATCTTGGATTAGAATCTTCTCAATATCATACACTTGCAAAAAAATATCTTACTCATGGTTTTGGAGGAGTACTTTCATTTCGAGTTAAAGGAGATAAATCGCAGGCAAACGCAGTAATTGATAATCTTACAATTGCAAGCCATGTAGCTAACGTTGGAGACACACGCACATTAGTTATTCAACCAGCAGCAACAACGCATTCACAGCTTTCGAGTCAAGAACAAATTGCAGCAGGAGTATTTCCAAATTTAATACGTGTGTCGGTTGGCATAGAACATATTTCTGATATAATTTGGGATTTTGAGCAAGCGTTTAATAAAATTTAATATTCAAAGAGGCTGTCTAAAAGGGCAGCCTCTTGTATTTTAATATTAATCATTTAAACGTAAAACCGCCAAAAATGCTTTTTGAGGAACTTCAACATTTCCTACTTGTTTCATTCGTTTTTTACCTTTTTTCTGTTTTTCAAGGAGTTTTCGTTTTCGAGAAATATCTCCTCCATAACATTTGGCAGTAACATCTTTACGCAAAGCTTTTACTGTTTCTCGTGCAATAATTTTTGTTCCAATTGCAGCTTGAATTGCAACATCAAATTGTTGACGTGGAATAAGCTCTTTTAATTTTTCACATATTTTTTTACCAAAATCGTATGCATTATTTTGATGAATTAATGCAGATAAGGCATCGACTATTTCACCATTTAATAAAATATCAAGTTTTGCAAGTCGCGATTCACGAAATCCAATAAAATGATAATCAAATGAAGCATATCCTTTTGAAATAGATTTTAGTTTATCGTAAAAATCAAATACAATTTCTCCTAAAGGCATATCAAACGTTACCTCAACTCGATTGCTTGTCATGTAAATTTGATTTTTTAAAACACCTCGTTTATCAATACACAATTTCATAATTGCACCTATATAATCGGCATGCGTAATAATTTGTGCGTGAATATACGGTTCCTCAATATAATCAATGTGTGCAGGATCGGGTAAATCTGTAGGATTATTAATGGCAAATGTTTCGCCTTTTTTTGTATAACATTTATAAGAAACGTTAGGGGTAGTAGTAATCACACTCATATCAAACTCCCTATCCAAACGCTCTTGAATAATTTCCATATGGAGCAAGCCCAAAAATCCGCATCTAAATCCAAAACCAAGAGCTGCCGAAGACTCTAACTCATACGTAAGTGAAGCATCATTGAGTTGTAATTTTTCCATAGAAACTCGCAACTCTTCATAATCCTCAGTATCAACCGGATAAATACCAGCAAACACCATAGGTTTTACATCTTCAAATCCTTCAATAACATTTTGGCAAGGACGCTCGGTATGAGTTATAGTATCACCAACTTTTACTTCTTTCGAGGTTTTAATACCCGAAATAATATATCCAACATCACCTGTTTGGATTGTTTGTTTTGGTTCCATTACCAAACGCAACACTCCAACTTCATCTGCATCATATTCTCGTTTTGTATTAATAAATTTAACTCTATCTCCCTTTGATATGCTACCGTTCACAACTTTATAGTATGCTATAATTCCACGAAACGAATTAAAAACAGAATCAAAAATTAAAGCTTGTAATGGGGCATCTGGATCACCTTGTGGAGAAGGAACTTTTTCAATAATTGTTTGAAGTATTTTTTCAACTCCTAAGCCTGTTTTACCACTTGCCTCAAGAATATCTTCGCGAGCACAACCAATCAATTCAATAATTTGATCTTTAACCTCTTCGGGCATTGCACTTGGCAAATCCATTTTATTTAATATCGGAATAATTTCCAAATCATGTTCAATTGCTAAATATAAATTAGAAATTGTTTGAGCTTGAATGCCTTGCGTTGCGTCCACAATTAAAAGTGCTCCTTCGCATGCAGCAATAGAACGAGAAACTTCATACGAAAAATCAACGTGCCCAGGAGTATCTATTAAATTAAGAGTATATTGTTCATTATTATATTCATAATCCATTTGTATGGCATGACTTTTAATCGTAATTCCTCGCTCACGCTCAAGATCCATACTATCAAGCACTTGTTCTTGTGCTTGACGTTCCGATACGGTGTTGGTTACTTCTAAAAGTCTATCGGCAAGTGTACTTTTACCATGATCAATATGTGCTATGATACAAAAATTACGTATGTATTTCATTCAATGTACATTATAATTACAAGCACTTAATTATACTTGTTAAAATTTGCCGCAAATATAGTAAAAGAAGCATGTTTTACAAAAAAAGAATACCTATTTGGATGTAAAAAAAAGCAAAAAAAAAGCTGATAATTTATAACTATCAGCCTTTTTTGCAATCGTATATATTATCTTAACGATGATTATTATGACGATTATACCCTCCGCTACTTGGTCTGCTTTCGCGAGGATGCGCTTTTTTAACTACAATAGTTTTTTCTTGAAACTCTGTGTTGTCAAGTGCATCGATTGCTGTTTGACCTGCTGAATCATCAGACATTTCAACAAAACCAAAACACTTAGAAGAACCAGTGTCGCGGTCTGTAATTACTTTTGCTGAAGAAACTTCACCGTACTGACTAAAAAGATTTGTTAAGTCTTCACTTGTTGTGTGTGAGCTTAATTTTGCAATAAAAATGTTCATGTAAGTAAAATATAAAAAATTGATAATTATACAAATATATAACTAAAGACGAAATTGCAAACATGTTTTTATTTTTTTTACAATATCATATTAGTATTATTATTTTGAAGAAATAGTTGCTTCGGAATCGTTAAAAAAAATTGACAACTTAGAATTTCCTATATATTCTGTAGAATCAGGTTTTTTGTGGATGTGCGGGGCTTGTATTCCTCTATAAAAATATTCTGGTCCGGTAAATATTCTCATTTCGTCCCACATATTTTTTTCAATAACATCTTCTAAAATACGTGCACCACCTTCTATTATAAGAGATTGTATATTGCGTGTATATAAAAATCCCATAATTTCAGTCCACATTGTTTCTGAATTGAGAATACGCACATATTCTAAATTATGCTGTGAGGGTATTTGTTTCTGCGTAAAAATAATTGTTGGTGTACTTTTATCTTTTATATGCAATGAATCTGGCAGTCGATTTTTCAAATCAATTACAAGGCGTAATGGATTATTTCCTTTCACTAAACGCGTAGTAAGTTGTGGATTATCTATGTGAGCAGTATTTGTTCCTATTAAAATTGCTTGTTCATGTGTGCGCCATTCGTGCACACGTTTTTTGCATATTTCATCGGTTATCCACACGCCTTTTGTGCCATTTTTCATATCCGCAGCACGGTCAATAAATCTATCTTGCGTTTGTGCCCATTTTAAAATAATATACGGTCTTTGTTTTTTATGAAACGTAAAAAATCTTCTATTAAGTGCATATGATTCTTGTTCTAAAACTCCCACATCTATCTGTATGCCAGCCTTACGCATACGTTCAATTCCTTTTCCATCAACTTCATGATATGCATCACGGCAGCCAATCACAACTCGTTGTATGTCATGTTCAATTATTGCGTCTGAACACGGAGGTGTTTTACCATAATGTGCACACGGTTCTAAATTTACATACAAGGTACTTTCACTCAATAATTCTTTATGAGCAACTGAATTAATCGCATTAATTTCGGCATGAGGTTCGCCTGCTTTATGATGATATCCTTTACCAATTATACTATTATTATGCACAATAACGCAACCAACCATTGGATTAGGATAGGTATTTCCACATGCTTTTTGTGCTAAATCTATACACAATTGCATATACTTTTTATCAATATTGTGTGTCATTGTTTTTTAAACTTATGTACATTTGTCTGTTCTTACACAAAAACAAGGTAATGACAATTCAAAATGTAAAAATAGAATTTCAATCGAAACTGACCAACATATACACCACAAAAGAAATCCAAAGTATTTGTTTTCTTTTTTTAGAGCATATAGGTTTTTCAAAAACCGATTGCATTATAACGCCACATCATAAACTTTCTGCCGAACAAATAACAATATATACGAATGTTATTTCACGACTTCAACGTAACGAACCTATTCAATATATACTTGGGCATGCTGATTTTTATGGTTTGCAGTTTGCCGTAAATCCTTCGGTACTCATTCCTCGGCAAGAAACCAACTTATTGGTGCAAATGATTATTTCTGAGCATCAACAAAAACCCTCGCCACGAATACTTGATGCCTGCACAGGAGGTGGGTGTATTGCAATAAGCATTGCTAAAAACATGGAAAATGCATCAGTTTCAGCATTTGATATTTCTAAAAAAGCATTAGAAACCGCATATATAAACGCACAAAATAACAACACCTCAATTTCATTTTACGAACTTGATATTCTTGACACGCAAGCACACTCTAAATTAGACACATACGACATACTTGTAAGCAATCCTCCGTATGTGCGTCAATGTGAAAAACAAAATATGCATGCAAATGTACTTGCATTTGAACCAGAAATTGCACTTTTTGTAGAGGATTCGAATCCTCTTATTTTTTATGAAGCACTTGCACATTTAGGACAAAAAGTGTTACCTTCGGGAGGTGATTTATATTGCGAAATAAATGAAGAATTAGGAACAAAAACTTGTGCAGTATTTAAAAATGCTGGATATGATGTTTGTTCTATACATAAAGATTTACACGGAAAAAATAGATTTATTCATACAATTAAAAAATAATATAAAATGAAAGATTCAATTATTTCATTGCTACAAAAAGTTCCCATGCCTGGTGAAAAAATCAGCATTGTTGAAGCTCAAATTATTCATGAAATTTTAGAACATAATAATGAGCTTACAATTCAACTACATTTACCGCAGAAATATGAAAAATTTCAGCAAGCCTTAGCTCCAACAATTCAAGATGTTATAAAACGAGAATTAGGATATACGGGAACTATTTTGGTGCCCATTACTATTATTAAAGCTAACAAAAGCAAAGAACCGGGAGGCATTTCAAAAGTTAAACAAGTAATTGCAGTTGCATCTGGGAAAGGTGGAGTTGGCAAATCAACGGTAAGTGTAAATCTTGCACTTTCTTTAGCAAAACTCGGATATTCAGTTGGCTTACTTGATGCCGATATTTTTGGTCCTTCAATTCCAAAAATGTTACATGCCGAAGGAGAAACGCCAAGTATGAAAAAAATTGAAAACAAAGAGTTTATTATACCTCTCGAAAAACATGGTATTACGTTTTTATCTATTGGCTTTTTTATTAAAGATTCTGATGCTTTAGCATGGCGTGGTCCAATGGCTGGAAATGTTTTAAAACAGCTTATTGTTGATACCGATTGGGGCGAATTAGACATTATGGTTATTGACATGCCTCCCGGAACAAGTGATATTCAATTAACTATTTGCCAAACTATTGAACTTTCAGGAGCTGTAATGGTGAGTACTCCACAAGATGTAGCAGTGATTGATGTTGTTCGTGGAATAGATTTTTTTCAAAAAGAACATATCGAGGTGCCAATACTTGGAATAGTAGAGAATATGGCATGGTTTACCCCCGCCGAACTGCCAGATAATAAATACTATATTTTTGGCAAAGGAGGAGTTCAAACATTAGCACAAGAAACAAATATTCCTTTTTTAGGGCATATACCAATTGTGCAAAGTATTCGTGAAGGTGGTGATGCTGGAAATCCTATTGTTTTACAAAACTCGTTAGCAGGTACTTATTTTATTGATATTGCTGAAAAAATAGCACAGAATATACAAGATTAAAATAAGTAAAAATTATATTTAGTTGAAAAAAGAAAACCCCGTTTTTGTTATTTTTTGCCTTTTCGGGGTTTTTATTTTACTAAAAAAACCATTAAAAACTCATGGAAACAAATGAAAAAATAGAATCATATATAGCAGCTCACAGTGATGATGAACCAGACTATTTAAAACATGTACGCCGTCAAGCACATCTTTCTTTATTAAATCCACGAATGATATCGGGACACGTGCAGGGGCGAATGCTTAAAATGTTTGCACGCATGATTTGTCCGCAAAGAGTGTTGGAAATTGGAACATATACTGGATATTCTGTACTCTGTATTGCCGAGGGTTTGCCTCAAGATGCACATATAGATACGATTGAAATAAATGACGAATTAGAATCTAAAATTCGTTCTACATTTGAAAACTCTGCTTTTTCTCAAAAAATCACCTTGCATATTGGCGATGCTCTTTCTATCATTCCAACATTTCCTTATGATTTTGATATAATATTTATTGATGCGAACAAACGAAATTATATTGAATACTATGAACAGGCACTAAAAAAAGTAAAACCAAAAGGATTTATTTTTGCCGATAACACTTTGTGGAACGGACATGTTATTGAGGATAATATTGATAAAAATGATTTGCAAACTAAAGGTATTATGGATTTTAACACCTTTGTTAAACATGATACTCGTGTTGAAAAAGTTATGATTCCTATACGCGATGGTATAACAATAATACAAAAAGTATAAATCAAGCATAAAAAAAGAGGTCGCGGCGTTTTGCAACCTCTTTGCGGATCGTAACCTAATCCATTACACAACATGCTTTGTGTTCTCTACAAAGACATAAAACCTTTGTTTTTTATATGTACGAAAAAATTAAAACAACTGTTACAAATATCAAAATGCAAAAAGCTCATATTGAAATATTGTAAAGCAGTAAAAATAGAAGTAATTTGCACGTCTAATTTTTCACAATAAATAATTACAAAAAATATGCAAAAAAATATTCCTTTTTCAAAAGAAACTATTCAATCTATCATTGCAAAATATCCTACACCTTTTCATATATACGACGAGCGTGCTATGATAGAAAATGCTAAAAATCTGCAAAAAGCATTTTCATGGAATACTGGTTTTAAAGAATTTTTTGCGGTAAAAGCTACGCCAAATCCATACCTTGTAAAGTTATTTTCTAAAATTGGGTTTGGAGCCGATTGCAGTTCACATGCCGAACTTGTACTTTCGGAAAAAACAGGAGTTGTGGGCGAAAATATTATGTTTACATCAAATAATACTGCTGCATATGAATACCAAAAAGCGCGAGAATTAGGAGCAATCATTAATCTTGACGATATTAGTCATATTGCGTTTTTAGAGGAAGTGGCGGGCATTCCCGACATTATTTCATTTCGATACAATCCGGGGGAACTAAAATCTGGAAACGATATTATTGGTAATCCCGAAGAAGCAAAATACGGACTCACAGAAGCACAAATATTTGAAGCATACAAAATAATGAAAGATAAAGGTGTTACTCGTTTTGGTATTCACACTATGGTTGCTTCAAATGAATTAAATTCTCAGTATTTTATTGAAACGGCAGATATTATGTTTTCACTCATGATAAAACTCAATAAACAATTGGGTATTACCTTTGAATTTGTGAATTTAGGAGGAGGAGTTGGTATTCCTTATAAACCCGAACAAAATGCTGTTGATATTGAATATATAAGCAAAGGCATTCAAAAAAAATATACAGAAATACTTGTGCAAAACAATCTTGCTCCTGTAAAATTATATTTAGAATTAGGACGATATATTACTGGACCCTATGCGTATTTAATAACACAAGTGCAACATTTTAAAGATACATACAGAAAATATGTAGGGGTAGATGCAAGTATGGCAAACCTTATGCGCCCCGGAATGTATGGTGCATATCATCATATTACGGTGTTAGGAAAAGAAAATGCTCCTGCAACGCATATATATGACGTTACTGGCTCTTTATGCGAAAACAACGATAAATTTGCAATTCAACGGGCTTTACCAGAAATTGAAAAACATGATATTTTAGCAATTCACGACACCGGTGCTCATGGACATGCAATGGGATTTAATTATAACGGCAAACTTCGATCGGCAGAATTATTATTACGTACCGATGGCTCTGTAAAATGTATCCGCCGTGCCGAAACACTTGACGACTATTTTGCAACTCTTGATTTTGACGGACTTTCAAGTTTTTAATGATACAATATATACATGAATAAAATACACGACATTCTATCAAAACGTATTTTGGTGCTTGATGGTGCTATGGGCACTATGATACAACAATATAAACTCAACGAAAACGATTATAGAGGCACGCGATTTACGCATGGAAATATACCACTTAAAGGTAATAATGATTTGCTTTCGCTCACAAAACCCGAAATAATTGCAGAAATTCACAGAAAATACTTAGAAGCTGGGGCTGATATTATTGAAACAAATACGTTTAATGCAAATAGAATTTCGCTTGCCGATTATAATCAAGAGGATTTAGTAACTGAAATTAATACTGCATCTGTAAAAATAGCACGAACATTGGCAGATGAATATACTCGTAAAAATCCTCAAAAACCACGATTTGTATGCGGTTCTATTGGTCCAACAAATAAAACAGCATCAATGTCGCCCGATGTAAATAATCCTGCATATCGTGCTGTAAATTTTAAAGATTTAGTTGACATATATTCCGAGCAAGTGCGTGCCCTTATTGTAGCAGGTGTTGATTTGCTCATGGTTGAAACTGTATTTGATACCTTAAATGCAAAAGCTGCACTATTTGCTATTGATTCGGTACAAGAAGAACTTGGCACAGAAGTAGGCTGCATGATTTCATTTACCATAGCAGATGCCAGCGGACGAACTCTTTCGGGACAAACCTTGCAAGCAGCTATACATTCGGTACTTCATGCACCGCTATTAAGCATTGGGCTTAACTGTTCACTTGGTGCAAAAGAACTTGCTCCCTTTGTAAAAGAACTTCATGAACATTGTCCATTTTTTGTGAGTGTACATCCAAACGCTGGATTACCCAATCAATTTGGAGAATATGACCAAACCGCAGACATTATGATCGAAATGGTTACTCCTTTCATGAAAAACAAAATGGTGAATATTATTGGTGGATGCTGTGGCACAACTGATGCTCATATTAAAAAAATTTGTAAAGAAGCTCAAAAACATGCACCTCGCATAATACCGCCACTCGATTATAAAACAAAACTTAGTGGTTTAGAACCACTTACTATTGATAAATCTATAAATTTTGTGAATATTGGAGAACGCACTAATGTTGCGGGCTCAATAAAATTTGCACGATTAATTCGCGAAAAAAAATACAATGAGGCTCTTTCTGTTGCACGTGCACAGGTAGAAAATGGTGCACAAATTATTGATGTAAATTTAGATGATGCAATGCTCGAAACAAAAGAAGAAATGGTACATTTCTTAAACCTTATTGTTTCGGAACCCGATATTTCGCGTGTGCCAATTATGATAGATTCCTCAAAATGGGAAGTGTTAGAAGCAGGTTTGCAATGTATTCAAGGAAAATCAATTGTTAATTCTATAAGTTTAAAAGAGGGCGAAACTGATTTTCTAAAAAAAGCACATGCTATAAAAAAATATGGTGCAGCGGTGGTTGTAATGGCATTTGACGAACAAGGGCAAGCTGATTCTCGTTTGCGAAGAATTGAAATTTGCAAACGTTCCTATAAACTCCTTACCGAAAAGGTGCATTTTCCTCCGCAAGATATTATTTTTGACCCCAATGTATTAACCGTTGCAACAGGTATTGACGAACACAATAATTATGCAGTAGATTTTATAGAAACGGTATCGTGGATAAAATATAATTTACCCTACGCAAAGGTAAGCGGAGGCATTAGTAATGTTTCGTTTTCATTTCGTGGCAATAATCCTGTACGCGAAGCAATGCATTCGGTGTTTTTATTTCATGCCATTACTGCTGGCTTAGATATGGGTATAGTAAATCCAGAAATGCTGCAAGTGTATGACGAAATTGAAACTGAATTAAAACAACGTATAGAAGCGGTTATTTTAAACACCTCAGCCGATGCTACCGAAAACCTAATTGAATATGCAGAAACGGTTAAACATAGCGAAAAAGGTGAGGAAAAAGTTATAGAATGGCGTACATTTTCGGTAGAAAAACGCTTGGGATATGCCTTGTTAAAAGGAATAACAGATTTTTTACAAGAGGATTTAGACGAGGCTCGCACACTCTATTCACCCACGCTTACCATTATTGAACAACCGCTTATGGCAGGTATGAATGTGGTGGGCGATTTGTTTGGCGAAGGAAAAATGTTTTTACCTCAGGTGGTTAAAACTGCACGAGTTATGAAACATGCGGTTTCTATTCTTTTACCACATATTGAAGCAGAAAAATCTGATTTACGTTCTTCGTCTTCAGGAAAAATTGTGCTGGCTACAGTAAAAGGCGATGTGCATGATATTGGAAAAAATATTGTTGGAGTGGTGCTTTCATGTAATAATTACGAAATTATTGATATTGGTGTAATGGTGCCAATGGACAAAATTTTAGACACTGCAATTGCCGAAAATGCTGATATATTAGGATTAAGTGGACTTATTACCCCCTCGCTCGAAGAAATGATTGAAATTGCACGAGAAATGGAGAGACGCAAGATGAATATTCCTCTTTTAATAGGCGGTGCAACAACATCAAAAATTCACACTGCGGTAAAAATTGACACCGAATATTCGGGGGCGGTGGTGTATGTCCCCGATGCGTCAAAAAGTGCGGCGGTTTGCAACAACTTACTTTCTGACAAAAAAGACGAATTTATTACAACAATAAAACAAGAATATGCAGAATTACGCTCGGTATATTCAAAAAGAAAGGTGTATGAATTTTTACCAATAGAAGCGGCTCGTGCCAATAAATTTACAATTGATTGGCATAATGCTCCAATATATCAACCTTCGTTTATAGGATTACACCTTGAACGCGACTGCCCTATTGAAACTATTATTCCGTATATTGATTGGCAATACTTTTTTCACGCTTGGGAAATGAAGGGTAAATATCCTGCTATTTTAGAAGACCCTGAAAAAGGAAGCGAAGCTCAAAAATTATTTGCTGATGCTCAAAATTTATTGACTGAAATAGTGCAAACAAAACGCATTAAAGCACATAGTGTTGTTGGATTTTTTCCAGCAAATTCGGTTGAAGATGATATTGAAGTATATGCCGATGAACAAGGTGAGCAACTATTACATACATTTTATAATCTTCGACAACAAACAGCACGTCCTAATAACAAAGCAAATGTGTGCCTTGCGGATTTTATCGCTCCCAAAGATTCTGGAAGACGAGATTATATAGGTGCTTTTGCTGTTACAGCAGGCATTGGTGCTGACGAATGGGCACAAGAATTTCAAAAACAAGGTGATGAATATTCTGCAATTATGATAAAAATTCTTGCCGACCGACTTGCCGAAGCATACACCGAACTTTTGCATCATACGGTGCGAACAAAATTATGGGGATATGCACCCAATGAAACACTCACACCCGAAGAAATGATTCAAGAGGCATATCAAGGAATTAGACCAGCATACGGATATCCTTCGTGTCCCGATCATTCCGAGAAAAAAAATCTGTTTGCCTTACTTGATGCCGAAGAAAATATTAAAGTAAAACTTACAGAATCGTATATGATGTATCCTGCCGCTTCTGTTTCAGGATTATTATTTGCTCATCCCGATTCTCACTATTTTGGTATTGGAAAAATTAATACCGACCAATTACAAGATTATGCAAGGCGAAAACAAAAAGATGTCTCGGAAATAAAAAAACTAATACCAACAAATCTGTAAATTTTTTTACTAATTTTGTTACTATCAAAACAGAGAGATATGAAAAAATTTGGATTCTTTTGCTGTATTCTTTTTATTGCATATAGTTGCGAAGACCCTACAAACGAATGCACAGAGTGTTTTAGCGTAAAAAAAAACATTGAAACTGGTGCAATTGAAGAACGGAAAAGTTTAGGTACATTTTGCGGACACGAAATTGATAGCGTGCAAAGTAAACCTTCTTATGAATTAGGAGGGGATTATATGTTCTCGTATATGTGCTAAAACGCAAAGCTTTGTTTACATCACATACATTTGCAAAACTCATGGTATTTCTTATGTGTACCGACATGCTTACTGCAACCCTTTTGCAAAAAGCAATAACAGTTACAAATCAACAAGATGCATTTACCGCACAAGAAAAAATTGATAGTTTACCAAAATCAATACATACATGGGATATTCATGAACAAGCACTCAATCAATATCACCCCTCTTTGCAAATAGCAAAACCATTATGGAGAAACAATCAAATTTTTTATACAAAAAGAACATTTGATGGATATACAAGTTTTATTTACAAACATACCGAAATATTATATCGTTCACCCTATTTTGATACAATTGCACGATATCCTCTTTTTTATGTTCCTCAACACATTATTACAGAAACAGATACAACGTATATGTGTTCCTCTGAAAAAATAGCAATTATACCCGATAGCATGTCGTTTTTAAAATATACAACGGGGCAGGCACAACTTACATTTATAGAAGGTTCAAATAATTTTTTCACCATACATGCAGAAACTTCCGATTCGGTATTGTTGGTATGTATGCAAAATCGTTATCCGGGCTGGACCGCATATATTAATTCACAAGAAACAGAAATACTTCCTGTAAATCATGCATGTATGGGCATTATTATTCCAAATGGTACATCTGAAATAACATTTTCATATAAACCACGTGCTGTTATATTATTTCATTATATCTACCAATACAGTCTTTACGCACTATGTATAATGCTGACTGCAAGCACCTTATTGCATACGCTACGTAATAACCGACATCATGGTATAATAAAAAAAACAGAACATGTAAAGAGATGTAATTCATTATTAAAAATAAAATGTACTTTTATTACAAAATACAAGGATAAAAAAAGATGTATATCCTAAAAAAACAAAATAAATATGAGTAAATATGTCTATATAGAAACATATGGCTGCCAAATGAATGTAAATGATAGTGAAGTTGTTGCAGCTATTCTTAAAGAAATAGGGTATGAATATACTGAAACTATAACACAAGCCAATTTAATTCTTATAAACACCTGTTCTATTCGTGAACATGCCGAAAACAGAGTGTTTCAAAGATTACATGAGATAAAAAAATTACGAGCACGCAAAAGTTCGCTTCTTATTGGAGTAATTGGATGCATGGCAGAACGTTTACGAGAGCAATTATTTTCACACGATGTGCTTACCGACATTGTTGCTGGACCAGATTCGTATAGAGATTTGCCTCGGTTGGTTTCTATTGCGGCACGTAGCAAACAAGCTATTAACGTGCATCTTTCCAAAACCGAAACATACGATGATATTATGCCATATCGGGTTGGTAACAATCGCATTTCAACATTTGTGTCGATTATGCGTGGGTGCAATAATTTTTGCACATATTGTATTGTGCCTTATACACGCGGACGAGA
>Ga0265293_10002470_pt1 | contig 37007 bp, 20 predicted proteins | sample Munlanlewell138R_FD_192505 | JGI IMG/M metagenome (GOLD analysis project Ga0265293, IMG submission 192505) | Leachate microbial communities from a municipal landfill in Southern Ontario, Canada - Leachate well 138R | ecosystem: Engineered > Solid waste > Landfill > Unclassified | place: Canada... | reverse complement strand
CCGACACCGATGGCGCCGACACCGATAACGCCGACACCGATAACGCCGACACCGATGACGCCGACACCGATGACGCCGACACCGATAACGCCGAAGCCGCAGGCGAAGACACGGACACGGCCTCATGAAACCCACATCGCACATCACGCGCATCAGCCTCTTTGTCATCGTGGGAGCGCTGTCCATTGCCCTGGCGGTCTTCTTCATCCGCGGTGCTGCCACGGGGCTGACGCGACGGCCCCAACCCGACGTCTCCCTCCTGCTCGCTCCCGGTGCCCTGCCCGGCATCCCGGACGCCACCTTGCCCACCCTGCGGCGCACCCTGCAATTCGTCGACAAGAGCTATCTCGACGCCTCGCGCATCCAGCCGCGGGCCATGCTCCTGGGCGCGGTCATGGGCCTGCAACAACAGGTCTCGCAACTGGTGGCCGAAGAACAAGGCGACAGCCTGCTCATCCGCGTGGGTGCCACACAAAAGCGCTATGCCTTAGGCGATGTGCGCACCACCAAAATGCTGCAGCAGCGGCTCCAAGACGTCTTCGCGTTTTTGTACGACACATTGCCGGACACCGAAATCAAACCGCTCAACCTCGAGTACGTCGCCATCAACGGCCTGCTGGCCACACTGGACCCCCACTCGGTGCTCATGCCGCCCGAGGACTACCGCAGCATGAAGGACAAAACCCACGGCAACTTCGGCGGCCTGGGCATCGTCATCTCCATCCGCGATGGCGAACTCACCGTCATCTCTCCCATTGAAGACACCCCCGCCGCGCGAGCCGGGCTCCAAGCCGGCGACAAGATCCAACGCATCGAAGACATCTCCACCGTCAACCTGCCCCTCAATGATGCGGTCGACTTGATGCGCGGAAAGCCCGGAACGGTTTGTCGCCTGCAGGTCATGCGCAAGGACTGGCAAGACTCCAAGGCCATCCGCATCACGCGGGCCATCATCGAAGTCAAGAGCGTCGACTCAGAGGCCATGGCCGGGGGCGTGGGCTACATCCGCATCCGCGATTTTCAATCCAACACCGCAAAGGACGTCCTCGAACACCTGGCGCGCCTCGACAAAAAGGCGCCCCTCAAGGGCCTGGTGCTCGACCTGCGCTCCAACCCCGGCGGCCTGCTCGACGCGGCCATCTCCGTGTCCGATCTCTTTCTCAAAAAGGGCGTCATCGTCACCACCGCTGGCAAAGAGCTCGACATGCGCTCGGTCACCTCGGCGCGAGACGACGGCTTCGAGCCCGCGTGGCCCATCGCCGTGTTGGTCAACTCCGGCAGCGCCAGCGCTTCCGAAATCGTGGCGGGCGCCCTGCGCAACAATGACCGCGCCGTCATCATCGGCGAGCAAACCTTTGGCAAGGGATCGGTGCAAGTGCTCCACGAGCTCCCCGGCGGCGCCGCGCTCAAAATCACCTCGGCCCAATACCTCACCCCCGGCGACATCTCCATTCAATCGGTGGGCATCTCTCCCCATATCAGCACGCGCCCCATCCGCGCCGACAGCGAAATCATCGATCTCAAAGAGCAAATCAAGTACCGCGAGAGCGACTTGTCACACCACCTGGGCGAAGGCGATGCGCCGTCTACCGCAGCCACGCCGAGCGCGTCTCCCGAAGTCCTCCTCACCTACTTGGTGGAGCCCAAAAAAGACAAAAAAAGCGCCGCCGCCAAGACAACCCGCACCCCCGAAGAGATTGATTTTGACGACGACGAGATCGACGGCGACAACGACGACGAAGACACCACCAAGGACAGCGTCAACTTCGTCTTTCAAAGCGATTTCAACATCGACCTGGCCCGCGACATTGTGCTGCGCATGGGCGCGAAAAAAACAACCCACTTCGATCCCGCCCAAATCTCCGGGCTCCTCGACGCCAAACAGCGCAAGGAGTCCGAGCGCCTCATGGCGGCCTTCAAACGCCTGGGCATCGACTGGAGTCCGGCCAAGGCCAAGGCCGCTGCGCCCCACGACCTGCGCGTCACCGCCCACATCGCCGCGGGCGCCGTACACGCAGATGCCGCGAGCGAGCTCACCGTAACCGTGACCAACCACGGCCGCGAACCGATACACCGCCTCCTGGCCCTGACGCGCTCCGACTTCACCCCCCTCGACCAACGCGAACTGGCCTTTGGTCGCGTGGCACCGGGACAAACCCTGGTGCGCACCCTAGACTTCAAAGCCCCCAAGGCAGCTTGGTCCGCGGTGCACGATGTCCGGGTGACCCTCGAAGCCGAAGACGGCCAAGAGCTGGTGGCCACCGCACAGCGCTTTTCCGTGGTGGCGCTGCCCACGCCCCGTTTTTCCCACGCCCTGTTGCTGGACGACCGCGAACACGGCAACGGCGACGGCCTGCTGCAAACCGGGGAGCGCGCCTCCATCCTCTGCCATGTGCGCAACGAGGGACCCGGCGACGCCTTGTCCGCTTTTGCCCTGCTGAGCAACAAATCGGGCAGCCTCATTTTTCTGACCCGCGGCCGCGAAGAGCTCAAAACGCTGGCGGTGGGAGAGACCGCCGTGGCCCAATTCGACTTCGAGGTGAAGACCGGCTTTCCCGAAGACGCGGTGCAATTCGAACTGTCCCTCATGGACGCCGAGCTGCGCTACAGCGTCTCCGACAAACTGCACTACCCGCTCACCCAAGCCACGGGCCAGCCCGGAGCGAACGACTTTGCGCCGCCCAAAGTTTTCAACACACCGCCTGTCATCACCCTAGATGCTGTGCCGCCGCCCGTGGTAACGAAGAGCACGCTCCGCCTCAAAGGCGTGGCGCAAGACGACGACCACATCCGCAGCGTGTACATCTTCGTCGGCGACCAAAAGGTTTACTTCCAGGCCGCATCCGACCCGGCAAACCGCACCCTCGCCTTCAACGCCGAAGTGCCCTTGCGGCTGGGCATGAATTACATCACCATTGTGGCCGAAGAAAACGATCGACGCGATGCGCGCGCGGTATACTTGGTGCGTCGCGACGCCGACGACGGCATGCCGTGGGTGGCCGCCTATACCGTGGAGCGGAAGACGGAGCCCCTGGGGATCATTCCCCAACGCCCCGAGACGCCGTCGCCCGAAGACGCTAAGCCAAGCGACGCCGCCGACGCGGTCCCAACAACCGATGCGCCGTAGCGCCTTGCAGCGCCCGGCCCGCAACCCAAGGGGAGGCAATATGAAGTTTCCGGTGTTAGAGCGCGATGTCAAACTGACCGAAGCCCGCCGCGCCTTTTTTGACGCCATCATGCACGAGCACGAGAGACCGGGCATCTTCAAGCGCTACTACAACCAACGGCTCACCAAGCTCATCGGCTTCAACGTGCCCCCGGGCGCCAGCGTGCTCGAGTTGGGCTGCGGCTTAGGCGACCTACTCGCATCGCTCTCCCCCGAGCGCGGCGTGGGCGTCGACTTCAGCGCCGAGGCCATCCAGCGCGCCGAACAACGGCACCCCCACCTCACGTTTGTGCTGGCCAACGCACAAGAACTCGAACTCGACGAAACCTTCGACTTCATCATCCTCTCCAACTTGGTGGGCGACCTGGTCGACATCCAGCGCGTCTTCGCGCGCCTCGAAGCGTTTTGCCACCCCCGCACCCGCATCATCATCACCTCGTTCAATTATCTGTGGGGCCCGTGGGTAAAGGTCGCCGAGCGCCTGCGCATCAAACCACGGCAGCGCGAACAAAACTGGCTCGAACTGCCCGACCTCAAAAACCTGATGCGGCTGGCCAACCTCGACCCCGTGAAGACCGGGCACGACATGCTCATGCCCGTGCGCATCCCGCTGGTCTCCGACTTCATCAACGACATCGTCGGTTCGCTGCCGGTGCTGCCCTGGCTCGCCGCCAACGAAATCATCGTGGCCCGGCCCGACCCCGCCTGCGCCTGCACAGAGCGCCAGGAGTACCGCGTGTCGGTGGTGGTGGCCTGCAAGGACGAGCGCGGCAACATCGAAGAAATTTTCCGCACCGTGCCCAAGATGGGGCTGGGCACCGAGCTCATCTTTGTCGACGGGCACTCCACCGACGGCACCGTCGAAGAAATTGAGCGCTGCATCGCCGAGCTCGACACCCTAAACCCCCACCTCGACAGCGCCCGCGTCATGGTGCAGCCGGGCAAGGGCAAGGGCGACGCGGTGCGCATGGGATTCGACGCCGCCACGGGCGATGTGCTGATGATCCTCGACGCCGACATCACGGTGCGCTCCGAAGACCTGCCGAAATTTTACGAGGCCCTGGTCAGCGGCAAGGGCGAGTTCATCAACGGCTCGCGCCTGGTGTATCCCATGGAGTCGCAGGCCATGCGCTTCCTCAACATGCTGGGCAACCACTTCTTCGGAATGGTGTTCACCTATCTGCTCGACCAGCGCCTCACCGACACGCTGTGCGGCACCAAGGTGCTCTTTCGCAGCGACTACGAAGCCATCAAACGCGGGCGCACCTTCTTCGGCGACTTCGATCCCTTCGGCGACTTCGACCTCCTGTTTGGCGCCGCCAAGCTCAACCTCAAAATCCTCGAAGTCCCCATCCGCTACCGCAACCGCGAATACGGCGACATCAAGATCGACCGCTTCAAACACGGCCTGCTCCTATTAAAGATGTCGGCCCTGGCCTACAGCCGCTTCAAGCTCTTTCGCCGCGACACCTCGGGCACCGCGCCCGAAGCCTCCCCGGTCATCGCAACAACACCGGTCACGGCCCAACTCCCGGACACCGCGCCGGCCAAAACCGCGGCCACGGCAAAGACCAAGACACGGGCAAAAACCAAGACCAAAGACACGACCAAGGCAAAGACCAAGACGCCGACCCGGGCCAAAGCTCCCGCGAAACAGCGCACATGACCCTCGCGCCCCACGTCCACCCCGACAGCCCCCACTTTCCCGGCGACAGCTCGCCCCAACCGGCCTTTGGCGCGGTGGACGCGCTGCGCTCCTTGGGCATCTGGGCCATCGGCGCTCCGCACCTTCTGGGCTGGGCGGCCTTTGTCACCCTGGCGGCCAAACTCGGGGCCACGCGGCGCATCGACCCCGCTCTCAAGCTCATGTCCCGCACCGTGCCCGCCCTTTGCGGCGTGCGCATCCGCATTGAAAACCAAGCGCGCATCCCCGCGAACGCGCCCGTGGTCTACGTCGCCAATCACGTCAACATCTTCGATATGTTTGCGCTGTACCGCACCATTCCGGGCTACGCGCGCTCACTGGAGCTGGCCGAGCACTTCTCCTGGCCCATCTTCGGCGCCTTCATCACCGCCGCCGGGCAAATCCCCATCGACCCGGGCGACGCACGCCTCACGGCCAAGGGCCTAAAGCGCGCCGCCGACATGTTGCGGCAGGGCGATTCGGTGGTGGTGCTGCCCGAGGGAGAGCGCACCTTGGACGGCAGCGTGGGACCGTTTTTTCCCGGGGCCTTTCGGCTGGCCATCGGCGCCGAGGTGCCGGTGGTGCCCCTGGGCATTTTCGGCGGGCGGGCGATCTCGCGTCGGGGCGACTGGCGCATCCGTCCGGGAACCATGACCGTGCGGGTGGGCGAGCCCGTGCCCACATCGAAGCTCACCCTGCGCGACGCCGGGGCGCTGGCCCAAACTTGTCGCCAACGCATCATCGCGCTGCTGCAGGGCGAAACCTCCCCAAGCTCAGGCGAGGATGCGCGACACCCCCTGTGACGCGATGAGCACCTCGGCGACGCCCTGCGCGGCATCGCCGCCCAAGGCGCACATGTAGAGACAACCAAACGAAGTGGCGATGGGCGAGATGGTGACCTTTTCGCTGCCCCCGCACTCGGTCGGGAGCGTGCCCTGCCACATGCGCCGGCCATTGGCGAGCAACGGGGCGCGCACGGCGAACTCCTCGGCGGCCACCACATCTCCGGCAGCGGCCACCGGGATTCCCTGGGCCTCGGTGAGCACCACCGCGCTGAACTTTCCGCGCTGGCGGGTGGCCTTGAGCTGCAGCTCCAGGGCCTCGTGCATGTGGTGGCTTCGGCGTTTTCGGCGTTCGTTTTCCATGGGGACCTCCATGTTGCGAGTCTGTAAGCCACAGTAGCATAAACACCTACATCCGCCAAGAAATTTACGACGCTATTGAGAGCGGGCCGGGGATGGGCGGAAGGGTGGCAGGCGCCTTGGGGGAGAGTCGCTTACGGGCAGTTGCAATCGCCGTTGTTGCAAGTCAACTTCACCGTTAGATTAAAGTCTCGGTACGTGCCGTTGCGGTTATCGATCTTGAAAGTGTGCCAGCCCACCCGGGTCGCGGTGATGGTCAATGTAACCGTGGCATTGTTGGCGTTGGGATTGTGGCAACCCACCTGGCTGCTGCAGGCGCCGTCATCACAGGTCGCGCCCGGTGCGGTGGCGCGCAGGGAGAGGCGCTGGCTACTGCTTGTCGGCGCGGCGGTGGCCGTGACGGTTTCGCCCGGCAACAAGTAGATCTTAAAGTGCACGTCAAAATAAGAGCCTCCGCAAGTGCTGTTTTCGTTGCTGGCGCCGTCAAAATTATATTTTCCTGTGAAGGTGTTTTGGGCGTTGGTGCGCCCGATGATCGCGGCGTCCGTACACCGGTTGCCCAGGGCTGTGGGGACGCTTGCGCACTTGCCCGCATCGACCGCGCAGCAATAAGAAGTCGTGCCATAATTCACACACATGCCATTGCATGGTTCGCAGTTCTGTCCGCAAAAGGCGTCGGTGGCGCAGAAGGTGCAGCCCTGTAAGGAGCCCGCACAGCGGTGGTAATTGGCGCAGTTTTGGCCCGGGGCCGTGCAATGGGTGCGGGTGTTGGCTTCTTCACAAAAGCCGGTGCCCGTGTTGCAGAAGAAACCGTCGAGACACTGGTTGTGATTGCTGCAGCGCTGATCCATGCGGCAGCAGCGGAAGCCCAGGTTTTCGAGGCGGTAGTCGGCAAAGGAACCGTCGGCCGCCACGAAGTCGAACTGGCACGTTAGGCCGCCGCGCAAATCCTTGTAGGAGCCGCCGCGGATATCGTAGAGCACGCTGCCCGTGCCGATGGTGCGGCTGGTCTGGGTCCACTCCTTGGCGTTGCCCGACAGGTCCATGACGGACTGCGCCGTCCAGGGAGCCACGCACGCGCTCATATCGCCGGTGCTCACGAGGTCTTCGATTTGGCCGGAAGAGCGGCTGAAGTCCAGACCGTTACAGTATTCCGGTTCATATGTGGCGCCGTAGGGATATGGCAAAGTGCCAGTGCTGGCTTCGGCGCACGCCCACTCCCACTGCTGGGTGGTGCACAGATCCCAACAGCCGTCGCCATTGGTTTCGCAGTCATCGCCGTCGTTGAGGCGCTGGCAGGCAGCGCGGGCCTCGGCGAAGTTTACGCTGGTCCAGGGCAACACGCCGGGCTGCGAACAGGCCACGGTCTTGATGGTGCCCTGGGTTGCGCCGGTCGCATCGACGCGGGAGGCCTCGTAAGCGAAGATGTCGAAGCTCAGGTTTTTCCCGCCGTTGGTGTAAGGAATGCGCACCGCGTCGACCAGCCCTTGCGCGCCTTCATCCACCACCCCATTGCAGTTGTCGTCGATGCCGTTGGGGATGTTGCCTTCGGGCTTTTGAAACTGCGTGGCCGACGTGATGTCGATGACATTCGCCGCTGCACAAACATCGCCGCTGGGTTGCAGAGTGGTGTCGCAGCAGACCGTGCCGCTGCCGTCCTCGCTGCAGCGGTAGACGCCGTAGCGCAGACAGCCGCCGATGGCGCCGGTGGATTCGTTGGAGCACGCGCTGCCGATGCTCGTTGTGCCGGTGCGCCAGGGTTCGTCGACGGTGCCGTCGCAGTTGCCGTCGATGCCGTCGCAGCGCGTCTCAGGTATCGTGGGATCGGGTGCACCCGTGGTGGGGTGATCGACGTGCGGGGAGCACTCGAGTTGGCCGGGACCGCACTGGTAGTTGCAGGTCCAGGCGCCGTTGATGCAGGTGGCGGCCGCATCGTAAAAGGCGGTGGGGCACAGGGGCTGACAGAAACCCGGATTGCTCAACCCCTCGTCGATTTGGCCGTCGCAGTTGTTGTCGATGCCGTCGCAAATTTCGGGGCTGCGGTGCTCGTCGATGAGGCCGTTGCAGTTGTCATCGACCCCAAATTTTGCGCCTTCGCAGGTGTCGCAAAAGGGATCGGTGAGACAGTCCGGATGCATTTGGCATTCGCAGCCATCTTGGATGTCGCGGTTGGCGTTGAAGAAGCCCTCGTTGCAGGATTTGATTTGGCACACGCCGTTTAGGCAGTAGTACTCCGCCACATTGGGCAAGCCGAGATCGTTGCAGTTGTTGCCGCAGGCACCGCAGTTGTACACGTTGGTTTCGAGTTGGAAGTCGTCGTCGGCAACGCCGTCGCAGTCGCCGTCCTTGCCATCGCACTGGGTTTCGGCGTTGCGGTGCACAAAGCAGCGGCCGTTAACCGGCTGGTCGACGCATTCGACCTCAGCGGCATTGTAGCTGCACTTCCAGCCCTCGGCGCCCGCGCACACCACCTGGACGCCGCCCGGACAATTCGAACAACCGAGTTCCGCAGGGGTCGGCGGTGTCAGGTTGTTGTCGATGATGCCGTCGCAGTCGTTGTCGACGCCGTCGCAAACTTCAACCCGACCGGGACCGGTTTCGTTGCACACCATGCCATAGACACCCGGAGATGTTTCGGCGCACACAAAGACCCCCTCTTTGCACCGGTCGGCGTCGGGTCCATCGCAGGGCTGCATGTACAGCGGATCGCCCGAGCCATCCGGCGTGTTGGGGTTGCAGTCGTTGTCGATGCCGTCGCAGATGTCGGGGGTGGGTTCTGTGGCCCCCACGCAAACCATGACACCCTTAATGCACTCCAAGCGACCGTCCATGCAGGGCTCTCCGCACCGACGGTCTTCCTCGGTCATGCCGTAAAACGCGTCTTCGTCGACCACGCCGTCGCAGTCGTTGTCGATGCCGTCGCAGATGTCGCAGTGATCGGTGTCGGCACACGCGGGCTTCACATCGCCCTGGCACACCAAATCAGTGCCGTCGCAGGTAAAGGTACCGGCCTGGCACATGCCCTCCGAAAAGGGATCGCAGCCATTGTCGGTGTCATTGCAGATAACGCCGCTGGAGCCACCGCAAGCATAGGACGTGATTTCGTCGACGATGCCGTTGCAGTTGTCGTCTTTTTTATTGCAGGGAATCTCGGCGACGGGCTTGTAGACCTCGGTGCACTTGATCGTGCCCGCGTCGCAGTACTGCACGTTGGCGGCGCACTCACCCACGCCACAGGACAATCCGATGCGCTTGTCATTTTCGGAGAGGCTGTACCCGTCGCTATCGTGGAACTCGTCGATTTGCCCGTCGCAGTCGTTGTCCTTGCCATCGCAGATTTCGGGCGCCGGTTTCACATCGCCGATGCAGTTGTCGGTGTCGTAAACGGGATTGCCCGGGCTCGCCTCGTCGGATTTGCACATGGCCAAGCCCTGGCGGCACTCGCCCTCGTTGGGATCGCCGTTGGGATTGCCACCGCAGGGGATGGCGCCGCCTTCGTCGACGATGCCGTTACAGTTGTTGTCGAGGCCGTCGCAGCAGGCGTTGGAGCTCTCGTTACAGACCTCGGGCGCCGGTAAGACATAACCGCTGCAAACGATGGTGCCGCTCGTCGGGGAGCACACCGTCACGCCCGCCTGGCAGATGCCCTTGCAGACGTACTCGTCGCCCACTTTTTCGCAACCCAGGGTGCCCGCCGGATAACAGGGTTCGCCGGTGCCGGGCAGCGGAATGCCATCGACTTCGTTGTCGATGAGGCCATCGCAGTTGTCGTCTTGGAAGTTACAAATTTCTTCGGCGTCAGGGGAGCCCAAGCAGAAGTACTCGCAGCCATCTGAGGGGTCGTTGTTGATGTCGTACCAGTTGGGATCGCAGGCACCCATCACGCACTTGCCTCCTTCGCAGTGACCTTGCGCGTGATTGAACCGGCACGCATTGTGACAGACCCCGCAGTGCAGCGGATCGTTGTCGAAGTCGACATCCTCGTCGATGAGGCCGTCGCAGTCATTGTCGATGCCATCGCAGAAGTCGGCGTTGGCCTCCGGCGACACCGTGGGCTGACAAAAGTATTCGCAGCCATTTTCGGGATCGGCATCGACGTCGTGAAAGAAGGACTCGCAAGCCCCCATCTGACACGCCCCGTCCTGGCAACTGGCCGCGGCGTTGGGGTAGTGGCAGACGTTGTTGCAGGCACCGCAGTGCTTGGGGTTTTTGTCCAGGCTCACGCAGATGGCCCGCTCCGGACCTACCAGGCAGCAGCTTTCATCCGCGGCACACTCCCCGGCCTCGCCATAAGTACAAAGAGGGGTCACGGTGTCGATGTCGGTGTCTCCACCTTGATCGGATGCGGTGTCGAGCGAATCGGTGTCCCCCTGGCCATCTTTGTCGCTGTCAGTGGCCTGCTGCCCAGATGTATCTGCCGTGCCGCTATCGAAGCTGTAGGGCTCGACCTGGCACCCCAGCGCGAGCAATGCGGCGAAGGCCAACACCACGTGCAAGGAGACGCGCCGCCGCAGCAACAAGAGCGACAAGAGGCCCAGCGCAAACAGCCCCATGGACGCGCCGCCCCCGGACTCGGGAGCACCCGGCGCACCGCTGCACAGGCAGCCGCCCGCACCGGTCACCAGGACATCGGTGAGGCCCTTGTAGTCCGCAGGACCGGTGTCTCGATCGATGTTGGTGTGGGCGTCGTCATCGCTGTCCCAATCGTCGTCGGAGTCCACCGCGTCGTCGCTGTCCCAATCGTCGTCGGTATCGAGGTTGGAGGTTTGGCCGGGCGCGTAGCAGCTTCCGTCGCGGCAAATGGTGCCCGGCGGACACAAGATGTTCCAGCAACTGTTGAAGACGCACTCGCCGTCATCGCAAAGCTCAAAGAAGTCGCAGCTCATGCCGTGACAGGGATTGGGCAAGCTGGGATCGCAGCGGCCGGTCTTCGGATTGCACAGCACACCGACGTCACAAACGCGCCCCGCGCAGGGCTCATCGACGCACTTGCCGTCGCGACACCCTGTGCCACGGGGACACACGACATCGGCGCACGTGCCCACGCACTTGCCTGCCGCGTTGCAGTACTGCCCGTCGGAGCACTCCTTGCCATCGCACGGATCGGTCACGCAGACCTGGCAAGGCGGCTCGTCGCAATCGGTTCCCTTGTCGACACAAACCTGCCCGATGTCGCAGCCGGTCACCGTGCAGCCTTTGTCGATGTCGTGGCAGCGGCCCAGGTCCTTCACGACGCACTGGGTGCCCTCGGGGCATTTTTTGCCAAAGCACTTGTCGACACAGCTCTTGGACAACGCGTCGCAGTGACACGGCGGCGTGTAACCGGGGGAGCAGTAGTATTCGTTAAAGACACAAGGCAGCGCCTCTGTGGCCGAGGGGTCGCACAAGCTGGAGATGCAACGCCATTGGTAGTCGGCCTCGGGGAGCTGCACGCACTCCTGGCCGCCGGGGCAGTTGTATTCGCCGGGCATGCAGGGCTGGGCGCACATGCCTTCGATGCAGGTGGAGCCCTCAATCGGGCACTCGACATCGAGGTTCTCGTCGATGAGGCCATCGCAGTCGTTGTCGAGGCCGTCGCAGATTTCGAGTTCGGGGTGCGGCGCGTTACACTGCCACTCCCCGTCGATGCACACTTCCTGACCCAGCGTGCAAATGCCAATGCCGTCGGGATACTTGGCGCGCAGCTCCGGATCGGTCATCCAACCGGGCGCGTTGCTGCACTCACCGCGGGGCGGCAGGTTGTCCACCAAGCCGTCGCAGTCGTTGTCGAGGCCGTCGCAGATTTCTTCGGTGGGCATGGTGCCGCCGACGCAATCGACGCTCCAGGTGCCGTCATCTCTTTGCAGGCACTGGGTGATGCCCGGCGAACATTCGCCGATGGCCAGCCCGCAGGGGATGCCCACCCCCGGGATGTCCTCGTCGATCTCGCCGTTGCAGTTGTTGTCGAGGCCGTCGCAAATTTCCAAGGTGGGAATCGTCGGCGGCACACAGTCGTGCTCGGACTCCAGTATGGAGCGATCGCAACAGCGCATGCCGGTCTCAAAGGTTTCGAGATCGGTCCAGCACTGCCAAATGCCCTCGGAGCAGGCGCCGATGGCCTCTTGGCAAACCTGGCCCACCAACTCTAGGCCGTCGTCAACAAGGCCGTTGCAGTCGTTGTCCTTGCCGTCGCAGATCTCGGGCTCCGGTCCCACCGAGCCATAACAGTCGGACCACTCGCCGATGATGCAATAGGAGAGGCCGGTCTCGCACTCGCCGGCATCGGGCGCGGCGCACCAGGGTTCGAGGCAGCCACCGCAAATCTCGGGCGGAATGCCGTCGTCGATGACGCCGTTGCAGTCGTTGTCCTTGCCGTCGCAAATCTCGGGCGTGGCAGCGGTGCCCACGCATTCGAGGTGATAGGCGCCGGGCCAATCCGCGGTCAAGGGCAGGTCGCCCGGGGCCACCACCGAGTAGTCGGGATTGCACTCGTACACCATGTCTTCACAAGCGCCACAAGACTGACCGACAAAGGAATCGGGGTTGGCCAGCAGATCGGCGAGTTCGTCGCCCTCGTAAAAACCGTCGCAGTCGTCGTCGATGCCATTGCAGAGCTCGGGGCCGGGTTTGCCCGCGCCGATGCACGGTCCGAAAGCACCGTCCACGCACTGCTGCGTGCCGAAATGGCAGGCGCCCACTCCCGGCTGGGCGTTGGGATATTGCGCGTAATCGATCTCGGGGGGGCACTCCCTGGAGATACCCTCGTCGATGAGACCGTTGCAGTTGTTGTCGAGACCGTCGCAGACATCGCCCTCGCTGACAGGCCCTTGGTAGCCCACGCAGGTCACGCGGCCGTCGACGCAACTGTAGTTGCCCACGCCGCACTCGCCCACACAGTCGTATGTGCCATCGTGGTTCCTGGTGCAACCGGGCAAGCCCTGCGGATAACAGATGCCGTCTACCGGGACCATATCGGGGTCGGCGTTGTCGATGAGGCCGTCGCAGTCGTTGTCCTTGCCGTCGCACACCTCTTGCACGGGGCCTTGGCCGGTGCAGTCGATGTTGAACACGGGGTTGCCCGGCGTAGAGAGCGCGGGATTGCAGCGCCCGATGCCCACGCGACACTCTCCCGCGTCGGGCTGACCGGGAATGCAGTTAAAATCCGGATAGTCCTCGGGGATGCAGCCGCCGCAACTGCCAAAGAGATCTTCGTCGATTTGGCCGTCGCAGTTGTTGTCGATGCCGTCGCACACCTCGGGCGCGGGGCGCACCACCGTGCCTGTGCACTGCATGCCCGCAGCGCCCGCACACTGCCAAGTGCCGGCGCGACAGGGGCATTTGTCGGGGTTGGCTGCACAGATTTGGGCCGCAGCCACCACATCATTGGGACAGGGGGCACCGATGTTGGTCTCCACGAGGTTGTTATCGACTGTGCCGTCGCAGTCATTGTCGAGGCCATCGCACAGCTCGGCGGTGGGGAGTTGTTCGCCCACGCACACCAAGCCGCCGTTTTCGCACGCCCAAATGCCCGCGCGACAGGTGCCAATGCACGCAAATGTGTCGCCGCTCTCGGTGCAGCCCGTTTGGCCGGTGTAGCAGGGCTTGCCCGCCTCGGGGAAGGTCTCGTCGATTTGGCCGTCGCAGTTGTTGTCGATGCCGTCGCAAATTTCGGGACCGCCGAAGGAGCCGCCCTCGCACTCCCAGGTGAACGCGGCCACGCAGCGCTGGATGCCCTCGGTGCATACCGGGGGGATGTCGACGCCGCAGGGCTCGCCCAGCAAGCTGTACTCCGCCGTGGAGCCCGGCGCGTTGTCGATGATGCCGTCGCAGTCGTTGTCCTTGCCGTCGCACACCTCGGGCGAGGGGCCCACAAAGTTGACGCACTGCAGCCCCGGTCCACCGGGCACGCACTGCCACACCCCGGCCTGGCAAGAGCCCTTCATATTGTTGGGATCGAGGTGGGGGTATTGGGCCAACACATCTGGGGGCACACAGGCCGTGCCGATCTCCGGGTGATACGTCTTCCAGGTGCCGCTTAAGGGCAGCTCGTCGATTTGGCCGTCGCAGTTGTCGTCCTGGCCGTCGCAGCGGGTTTCGCCCGGGTCTTCGCAGACCAGCGGGAAGTTGGGGTTGGCATAGGGCGCAGCCATGTTTTGTGTGCCCAGTACGTTGTGGATGTCGCAGTAGGGGCCAATGACGCCCTCGTCGATGCGGCCGTTGCAGTTGTCGTCTAGGTAGTTGCACACCTCGAACTGCAGCGATTCGCTGATGATGTAAAAGAGCGCCGTCACCAGCGCCTCTTGCGAGTTGGCGATGAAGGCCCTGCCCGGGTTGGCCGGGTCGAAATGGCCGCCACCCGCCGTGGCCATGGCGTCCAGGGTGGGGCTGTCGATGGCCAGGCCGATGGTCCAGGAGTCGATGCCCGCGTTGTACAGATCGGTGACCGGCCCCACGGGGTTGAGGGTGCCGGAAGTGTATTCGCCGTCGGTGAGGATGAGCACTGTGTACTTGCGGCAATAGCCAAACGGATCATTGGCAATGACCCCGTTCGCAGCCGTTAAATAATTGTAAGCCTCTCTAATGGCATCGCCCAGGGGCGTGCCGCCTTGGCCGCGCAGCTCCTGCTCTTTGAAGTCGCCGGTGGGGCCGGGATAGGGGCTGTCGTCGGCCTGTCCCAAGGGTGGGCGCCCCGGCGTACCGGGGCTGTACTCGTGGTGGTCGAACCAACTGAGCACCTCGGCGCGGTCGTTTTCGGTGCCGACATCGCGCGGATAGGGCGCCACAAGGCTCTGGGCGCCAAAGCCCACCGCCAGCCAATGTGATTGCACTGCGAAATTGCCATTGGAACCGACATAGCGAAGCTTATCAAGTCGACTCGAATTTTGGTTGTATTTATACCAGTAAGCCGAGGCATTTGTCGGCTGAACAACAGCATCTTGACTGGTTTTATACTCCTGAGCAAACTTCACCAAGCCGAACTCGATCTCGCCGGCGGCGTTGAGCATCTGCGTCATGGCCTCCTTGGCGATCCACATGCGTGAACGGTTGTTGGGATCGTCGTTGCCGGGACAGCACAAGCGGCCGCCGGGCCAGGGATCGCGGGAGCCGTCGCCGTAGGTTTCGTCGCCAGCGATGTCGTATGCCATGCTCCCCGAGGTGTCGAACACGATGAGGATGCGGGGCTTGGGATCCTGTGCCGCGGCCGGGCTGGGCAGCAGCCCCAGGGCGAGGGCGACGAGCGCTGTTACGCAGGACAATTTGGCAAACATCGATTTCATGGTGGCACTCCTTGTGCGGCGCTTTCGGCTGCAAGGCGCGTTGTGGATGGCAGATCGCCGGCAGCCATAATTTCAGTATTTGCGTAATGCCCCTTTCCCGGAGCATCCTCTTAATTAGAGGCGCATATTATGACTTATTTACGATGATTAATCACGCCATTCGGTGCGGGGCAGGTTTTTCTTTTCACACCGGAAGAAAAGGCCGCGCGTTCCGCTAAGACTGCAAAACCGCCCGCAGATAACGCCCGGTCTCCGACCGAGACTGCGCGGCGATTTGCGCCGGTGTGCCCGCGGCGATAATTTGTCCGCCGCCCTCGCCGCCCTCGGGCCCCATGTCGATGATCCAGTCGGCGCTCTGGATGACGTCGAGGTTGTGCTCGATGATCACCACGCTGTTGCCCTGGTCCACCAGGCGCTGCAACACCTGGAGGAGCTTGCGCACGTCGTCGAAGTGCAGGCCTGTGGTGGGCTCGTCCAGGACGTAGAGCGTGCGGCCGGTGTCGCGGCGGGCCAGCTCGCGCGAGAGCTTGATGCGCTGGGCTTCGCCGCCGGAGAGCGTCGTGGCGGGCTGTCCGAGGTGCACGTAACCCATGCCCACCTCTTCTAAGGTGCGCAAAATTTTGACGATGCGCGGGTGCACCGCGAAGTGCTCTAGGGCCTCGTCGACGGTGAGGTCCAGGATTTCTTTGATGTTGCGGCTCTTGTGGCGGATGCGCAGGGTGGCGTCGTTGTAGCGGTGGCCGCGGCAGACCTCGCAGGGCACGTGGACGTCGGCCAGGAAGTGCATCTCCACGCGGATGACGCCGGCGCCGCCGCAGGCCTCGCAGCGCCCGCCGGTGACGTTGAAGCTGAAGCGACCCGGCGCGAAGCCCATGGCGCGGGCCTCGGGGGTTTCGGCCATGACCCGGCGGATGTCGTCGAAGGCCTTGGTGTAGGTGGCCGGATTGGAACGCGGCGTGCGGCCGATGGGCTTTTGGTCGATGTGAATGACCTTGTCGATTTGATCGGTGCCCCGCAGCGAGCGAAACGGACCGGGCTGCACCAGGGCGCCGTGCAGTTCTTTTTCGAGGGCGGGCAGCAGGGTCGAAGAGAGCAGCGAGCTCTTGCCCGCGCCGGAGACGCCGGTGAAGACGGTGAAGCAGCCCAGTGGGATGTCGACGTCGACGTCTTTGAGGTTGTTGAGGGTGGCCCCTTTGAGCGTTATCCAGCCGCTGGGCGCGCGCAGCTCCCGCTGTTCGGACACGGTCAGACGCCCTTCGAGATAGGCCCCGGTCAACGACGCCTCGGCGCCGAGGATGTCCCCCACCGCGCCCTGGGCCACCACGCGGCCGCCTTGCTGCCCCGCCCCCGGACCGAAGTCCACGATGTGATCGGCGCGCTCGATGGTTTCGCGGTCGTGCTCCACCACGATGACGGTGTTGCCCAGATCGCGCAGGCCTTCGAGGGCGTCGAGGAGGCGCTCGCCGTCCCGCGGGTGCAGGCCGATGGAGGGTTCGTCGAGGATGTACATCACCCCCGAGAGCTCGGCGCCGAGCTGGCTCGCCAACCGGATGCGCTGCGCCTCTCCTCCGGACAGCGACGGCCCCAACCGGTCGAGGGTTAGGTAGGAGAGCCCCACGTTGTTCAAGAAACCTAAGCGCGCCGAAATTTCCTTGATGATCTCGACGGCCACCGCCTTGCGGGCGCCGCTCAGCGCGAGCTTGTCAAACCACGCCTGGGCCTTGACGACGCTCATGGCGGTGAGCTCGTGGATGCCCAGGTCGCCGACGCGCACCGCACGGGATTCGGGGCGCAGCCGGGCGCCGTCGCAATCGGAGCACGGCACCGTGGACATGTAGCGGCTGTAGAACTCGCGCATCTGGGGCGAGGTGGTTTGCTGCAGGCGCCGCAGCAGGGTGTTGGCCACCCCTTCGAAGCGCGTGGCCACTTTGTAGGCGCTGTTTTCGCGCCGCCAGTGCACCTGCACGCGCTCCTCGGTGCCGAAGAGCACCAGGCGCTGGATGTGGGCCGGTAGCTGGCGCCAAGGCCGGTGCAAGTCCACGTCGAAGTCGCGCTCCAGGGCCTCGAACATCTTCGTGTTCCAACCGTCGAGGCGCTGAAACTGCGTGGCAAAGGGCGCAATGGCCCCGTCGTGGATGGAGAGGTCGCCGTCGGGCACCACCAGCTTGGGGTCCATCTCGAGGCGCGTGCCCAGCCCGTTGCACGAGGGACAGGCCCCCAGGGGCGTGTTGAACGAAAACGACTGCGGCGACAAAGGCGCAAACCCGATGTTGCAATGGGCGCAGTGATGGCGCGACGAGAAGCGCAGCTCCGGTCCGCTCTCGCAGGCCACGAGCAGCTCGCTGCCGGATTCGGCGATGGCGGTCTCCACCGAGTCGGTGAGGCGCGTCACCTCGGTGCTGCCCACTTGCACGCGGTCCACCACCACCTCGATGTTGTGCTTGTGCTTCTTCGACAGCTTGGGGATCTCCTCGTCGAGGTGGTACTCAATGCCGTCGATGCGCACGCGGACAAAGCCGCGCTCGCGGATGCGGTGAATGACGTCTTCGTGCTCGCCCTTGCGGTTCACCACCAGCGGCGCCAGGATGCGCACCCGTTCGCCCGCGGGGAGCTGCATAATTTCGTCGACGAGCTGCTGGGCCGACAGGGCGGCCACGGGGTTGCCGCATTGGTGGCAGTGCTGCACGCCCACCCGGGCATAGAGGACGCGCAGGTAGTCGTAGACCTCGGTGATGGTGCCCACGGTGGAGCGCGGGTTGGACGAGGCGGCCTTTTGCTCGATGGCGATGGTGGGCGAGAGCCCCGAGAGCTTTTCGTAACGCGGCTTCTCCATCTGCCCGAGAAACTGCCGCGCATAGGCCGACAGGCTCTCGACGTAGCGCCGCTGGCCCTCGGCGTAGAGCGTGTCAAACGCCAGCGAAGACTTGCCCGAACCCGAGACGCCGGTAAAGACGACCAAGTGGTTTTTGGGGATCTCCAGGGCGTCGATCTTTAGGTTGTGTTCGGTGGCACCGGTGATGTGGATGGCGTTGTTTTTGGCCGGCGAAGCGGGGCGTTTTGCCGTGCGGGGAGCGGGGTGTTTCTGGGGTGCTGTCATGGGAACTCCGGCGGTGGCCATTGGGCGACTTCCCGCTGCGCCAACGCTGTGCGCAGCCTAATCATTGCGCGTCTATTCGCAACAGCGTTCTGCACAAAACACCCGCTACAACCCAGGGGCGCCTTGCTTTTGCCGCGAAAATCACTAGCTTCCCCAAGACCATGACCCGCGCGCACCACTGGCACACCGGCACCCTCATCAAGCGCTACAAACGCTTCTTGGCGGATGTGCGCCTCGACACCGGCGAAACGGTCACCGCCCACGTGCCCAACACCGGCGCCATGCTGAGCACCCGCACCCCCGGGAGCCCCGTGGCGCTCTCCTGGCACGACAACCCGGCGCGCAAGTATCCGTGGACATTGGAGCTGGTTCAGGCCGACGGCTGCTGGGTGGGCGTCAACACCGCCAAGACCAACGGGCTGGTGGCCCAGGCCATCGCGCAGGGCCGCATTGCCCCATTGCGGGGATACCCCGACCTGCGCCGCGAGGTGCCCTTGGGCGCACACAGCCGCATCGACATCGCCCTCGAAAAACCCGGCGAGTTCTGCTTCATCGAAGTCAAAAACGCCACCTGGCGCGTGGGCTCCCAGGCGCGCTTCCCCGACGCGGTCACCGAACGCGGCACCCGCCACCTGCACGCCCTGATACAGGCGCGGCGAGAAGGACACCGGGCCGTCATCTTCTTCTTGGTCAACCGCGGCGACTGCACCTCCCTCGCGCCCGCCGCCGACGTGGATCCCGTGTACGCCCAAACCCTAGCCGACGCCGTGGATGCCGGTGTCGAAGCCCTGGCCTACCGGGTGCGCAACGACCTCAACGGCGCCCGCGTAGACCGCCGCATCCCCGTACGCCTCCCGCGCTAACGCCACAAAACCGCCTCGAAGGAAAAAACGCAATGGAGAGAGAGGGCCGGGCACCCCCCTTCTCTTTCGAAGGGGTGGGTGCCGGTTTTTAGATAGACGGGTCCCTGAAATAAAAACGCCAGGGACCGGAGGAAAGGGATTATGGGAACGCTGAGAATTGCCCTGACAGGTGGGATGCGACAGGACAGTGCTCAGCAATGATGAACACACCCTAAACAACTAGCAAGTAGCGTGCCATATTCCAAAAAAAATGCATGCTATTGAAAACAAAGGCTTTTTTTAATTTCTTGCGCCAAAACCCGCAAAAAAAACGCAATCATTATTTCATCTTTGCAATCATTCTTTGCGAAAACGATGGACTGTCGGCAATATTTGCCGGTGGGGCGTGCACATTTTGCATTTTGCGGGCGACGGTGACCGGAGATGGCCTTTTGGGCGCTCCGCGGCGTGGTTATTCGCGCTGTTCGACGACGGGATATTGGGCCGCGCGCCAGGCTTCGATGCCCCCGTCCATGATCCAAATGCGCGCATAGCCCGCTGCTTGCAGGGTGCTGTAGGCGCTCTCGCTGCGCACGCCCCGGCGACAATAGATAATTATATGTTGTTGGGCATCGACTTCGGAGATGCGATCCGGCAGGGCGTCCCAGGGAATGGCCAGCGAACCGGCGATGTGGCCGAGGTTGTAAAATTCGACATCGGCGACATTTAGCGGCAGCAAGCCCGCGCAACCGCTGTCCAGCAAGCCGCGCACCTGGGCCACGGTGAGGTACTTTTCGCTGGCAATGGCGCAGTCGACGCCGTCGCCTGGGGGCGTGTCTGTGTCACCAACGCGCAGCGTGTCGCGCGCATCGTCGCTGTTTTTCGCATCGCCATCGGGGTGGTCGTCGGTGGCGTGAGAATCGCTGTCGCTGGCCAGCGGCGCGCCCATCGAATCGCTGTTGGGTGGCAGCTCGCTGTCGTCGGCAGTGCGCGGACAACCGTTGAGAAACACCAGCAAGGCCAGGGGGATGGCGTGATGAAATGTCATGGGATTTCTTTTATACGCTTTCGCCGACAACACAAGCGCCCATGATTGACAATTGCCCTTGTCGTTGTACGCTGGAGCTTAAATTTTCGATCTCAACCAAGCCTAGGTCAATCGCATGTATAAACTCGTCATTTGTGACGATGAAGGAAAAATCAGCCTGGTCCCGTTCATCCGGGATGAGGTCACCATCGGACGCAAGGCGGGCAACGCCATTCGCCTCACCGACCGAAACGTCAGCCGCTACCACGCGCGCCTCTTTCGCGATCAGAGCGACAATTTCTTCGTCGTCAGTCTCTCCCGCGCCGCCCGCACCAAGGTCGAAAACCGCGACGTGGGCTTAGACCCCCACCCCGTGCAGCCCGGCGAACAAATCTACATCGGCGACTACAAAATCTCCTTTCGCGACGACGCCATCTCCCACGCCCCCAAAAAAGACCCCGACGCCGTCAAGGTCACCGAAAAAATCGGCAAGGTCCTGCCGGTGGCCCGGCTCATTATGTTGCAGGGGCCCGCGCCAGGTCGCGAATACCCGCTGGAGGCCAATCTGTACGTTATCGGGCGCTCCACCGAGGCCAATCTCAACATCGACGATGCCTCCATTTCACGGGCCCACGCCCGCATGGACGGCGACGACAACCGCTGGACCATCTCCGACCTCGACAGCATCAACGGCATCCAAGTCAACGGCAGCAAAAAAGACGACTATCTGCTGAAGTCCGGCGACATCATCGAGCTGGGCACCGTGCGCTTTCGCTTCGTCTCCGCGGGCGAGCCCTACACCTGGCACCCGCCGAAACCACAAAAGTCATCCGGCGCCGCGGGCAAAGAGCGAAACCTGCGCCCGCTGTGGCTCACCCTGGCGGCCCTCTTGCTCCTGGCGCTCTTTTTGACGCTCCACTTTTACATCCGCCCCGCCAGACGCCAAGCCATGGCCCTCGCCGACACCACCGAGCGCCTCTCCCAAGCCCAGCGCCTCCTCGACAACGGCCGCCACGCCATGTCCGAGCTCAACTGGGAAGAGGCGTCGCGCTTGTTCGCCCAGGCGCAGATGCTGCAGCCCACCGACGAGACCGCCAAGGACCTGAAAAAGAAGGCCAACATGGAAGTGGTCGCCCACGCGGCCCTGTCGGCGTCCCTCGAGGCCGAGGCCCTGCTCAACTGGCAAGGCGCCATCGACGAGATGGTGAAAGTCCCGCCCACCAGCTACTACTACGATTTAGAGCGCACGCGAAAACTCGCCGACAAGCTATGCGAAGATCTGCTCTACAAAGCCGATTTCATGATCACCTCCGAATCGCCCGGTGCCCGAGAGGTCCTCGATCAGCTCGGGGCCGTGCCCGAAATTTCCGACGGCTGCCGCGCCCACCGCAACCGCCTGCTGGACATCCTGCATTCGGCGGAGCCTTAAAAGCCCCTTATCATTAATAGCTTCATCCCCTGCGCGACCCGCCCGTCGCGACCGCAAAATAATTTTCACCACAAACTTGCGCACATCAAACCACAATGTTACACACTGTAGTCAGATGTAGATGCGCACCGCGCAGGGGAGGTACCCATGACGACCGCTAACCGCAACAACCCAGAGACCGAACGCCTCATCCGCCTCAAAATCGACGGCGCCAGCACCACGGTGAACACCGTCGGCGAACAGCAAATCGGCAAGGGGCTCTCGCTGATCTGTCCCTTTCCCTCGCTGGAAGTTCGCATTCCGGTTCGCTTTCAAGGCGCCGAAAAGAGCGAAATGTCCGGCGTCATCCACCGCATCGGCGTGGAGGACGACCCACAAACCGGGTTGCCCAAGCTCCGCCTGGCCATTCGCACGGACGAGGGCGCTCCCGAGAGCCACCTGCGCGAGACCGTGTTGAACGACGACGCCACGGCGGCGGCGGCACTGCGCGCGGCGACGGCCAACACCGATCCCATGTTGCAGCGTTCGACCCCGTCTTTTGATGGCAGCTTCTTCGACATCCTGGACAGCCCGTCACCGGAGTGCGATGCGGGCGATTTCTCCCTGGACGCCGACGAGCTGTTCACCATGGACGACTTCGAAGACTCCCCCGCCGCCACACAACTGAACGAACCCGCCTGGGCCGATGGCAGCGACCTGCCCCTTTCGGTGCACCGCGCCGACCCGCTGAAAACGCGCCGCCGCCAACGCGTCGTGGCCCTCATGGCGTGGATGATGATCCTGGGCATTGGCGCTGGTGGTGCCACGGTCCTGGGCAAGGCCGGCGTCCAGCCCTTTGGGACGTGGTTCCAGGCCTTCTTTGGCGGCACACAGGCGCCGCATGCCGTTGGCAACGACACAGCAGAGGACGCCCTGGCCCGCCTCAGCCACGCAGAAGACGCCAGTGACCCAAACGAATCCGCTGCCCGCGATGAGCTCCTGGATGCGACCCCAGTCGCCCACGTGACGCCGGAATCCGAAGCGACCGCCGCGCACAGCGCCAACGAAGACGCGATCGCCGCGGCCCCCGAAGACAGCGCCCCATCCGCAGAGGCGGCCGAAGAAAACATCGAAGAGACCCGCGAAGAGGTCAGCCTCACCCTGCCCACGCGGTGGCCAGTGGAATACGCCAGCGCCTATCGCCTGCGCGATCCCAACGGCGTGGTGGTGGACATCCCCGGCGGCCTGGTGCGCCGCGAAGGCTGGATCGACGCTGCGGACAAGCACCCGATGATCCGCTCCATCAAGGCCACGCAACGCGAGGGCGGCGCCCGCTTCATCGTGTACATCAACGGCGACCTGCCGCGCTTCATGACCGCGCCCAACGCCACCGGTGTTGAGCTGAAACTCTCCCGCGAAGTGACCGACTTCCCCGGCCAGACCGAACGCGTCGCCCTCCTCTCTCGCTAGCGCCACCATGGGCCCCCTCCCATGACGCCCCACACGCCATCTCGCCGTTCGTGGCTCGCCGCCATCGGCATCCTGGTGGGCGCGCGCCTCCTCGTGGGTCTGTGGCTGCTCGCCGAGATGGCCCCGCTCTCCGCCGACGATTACTTCCGCGTCTTTTACGCCGCCTGGTGGTGGGACCACCCGCGCTTTGCGAGCTACTACATCTGGCTGCCGGGCTACTCGTGGCTCTACGGTCTCTGGGTGGGGCTCTCTCAGGACATGATCGCCGCGCCGCGCGCCCTCACGCTCCTGTGGCAACTCGGCACGGGCCTGCTGCCCTTGGCCCTCACCGCAATGCCGCGCGCACAACGCCTGTGGGCCATGGCCTGGCTGCTCTTCGTGCCCCTGGCCCTGCCCTTGGGCTGCGCGCCCCTCACCGAGGCCGCCACCGGTTTCTTCATCATGGCCGCCCTGGTGTCCGCCCGCCGCGCCCGCGAACAACACAGCGCGCCGTGGACATCGCTGGCCGCCATATCGCTCTTTGCCGCCGCGACCCTGCGCTACGAAGCCTGGCTCCTGGCACCCATCTGGGCCTTGTGGCAACTGCGCCGCATCGACCTGCCCGTCACCCGGTTCACCCGGTGGCTCCTCGCCCTCTTCCCGCTGAGCTTCCCGGCCATCTGGACCCTCTATGGCCGCCTGGGACAAGGCGAGTGGCTGGCCTTTCTGCGCAGCACCCACGAAGACCACTTCGGCGCCCCCAACTGGTGGTCATCCCTCGCCACCACCGAGGGCGGCAGCAACCTCCTACTGCTCGGCCTGGCCATCGCGCTCATCGTTCTTCGACACCGCCGCCACACGGCGCGCACAGCGGAGCTCTCCGGGTTCTTCTTTGCGGCCTTCGCGCTCTTTTACATCGCCCTGGCCGCCACCGACGCGCTGCCCTCGCAATACCCGCTGCGCCTGTTGTACCCGCTCTTCATCTGCCTCGCCCTGCCCTTGGCCAGCAGCCTCGACGCCCTGAGCACCGCACACCGCAGGGCCCTGTTCGCGTTGTTCGCCGCCCTGTCCCTGTCGGGTGTCGCCCTGTCCCTGGCCCGCCCCGCTGGCGTCGCGCCCTGGAACACCGCCGCCGCCGCATGGATACAAGCGCAATACAAAAGCGGCGCGCTCCCCGCAGAGGCCCACGTGCTCATCGGCAAGCACATGCCCGACAACACGGCGGTCTTCGTCTTCGCCAACCAAATGTCCCGCGTGCACCTCGACGCCATGGGACGCGCCTGCCAAGTGCAGTTCTTGTCCCACGCGCCCCCCACCTGTCCCTTGCCGCCCTGGGGTGACCAGGTGTACGTGGTGTTGGCCTGGCACGGCTCTGCCGAAGCGCGCTATATTTCGGGGCTGGGCTGGGATATGGTCTTTGCCACAGGTCCTTGGCAAGCCTGGCGCAAACCCGAAGGCTGCGCCCTTCCCCTACGGAGGCCCCGAATGTCCGAGCCAACCGGCGGTGCACCGCGACGATGATCCAACTGCGCGACATACACGTCTCCTACGGCGAACACCCGGCCCTGTCCGGCCTCTCCCTCTCCATTCAGCGCGGCGATTTGCTCGGCATCATCGGTCCGGGCGGCGCGGGAAAATCCAGCGTGTGCCGCCTCGTCGCCGGTCTGCTATTCCCACAGCGCGGGACGATCACCGCCGACGGCGTCGATCTGGCGCGCCTGGATTCCCGCGGGTTGCGCGAGTGGCAAAAAGGCATCGGCATGCAGTTTCAAAACGACGCGCTCTTCGAACACATGAGCGTGCTCGACAACGTGATGTATCCCCTCAGGCGCCTGACCCGCGATCCCGCCTCGACCATGTCCGAACGCGCCGCTGCGCAAATCGCCCAAGTGGGCCTGGCGGGCTTCGAGGCGCAGTTGCCCAACCGCCTCTCCGGAGGACAGCGCCGCCGCGTCGCCCTGGCCCGGGCCTGCGTCATCCAGCCCCGCATCTTGATCTGCGACGATCCCACCGCCGGGCTCGATCCCCTCACCTCGCGGCACATCCTCGACATGATCGCCGACATGCGCCAGCGCACCGGCAGCACCGTGCTCTTGGTCTCCTCCGACGTCATGGGCGTCTTGTCGATCTCCACGCGCATCGCCCTGGTTTGGCGCGGCACCATCGCCGAAGACAACCCGCCCGATCTGTTTCGCCAGAGCGGTGAAAAGCGCGTGCGCCGTTTCCTCGATGACGCGCGCCTGCCCTTTGCGGGGGCCTCGTGAAGTTCACCTTCCCCACGGTGCGGCGCCTCGGTCGCTTTTCGCTACAGGCCGCCAAAGATGTCGGCGGCATGGCCCTGCTGCTGGGGCGCATCGCCACCCGGTTGCTGCCCCCGCGATACGACGGACCGGAGCTGCGTCGCTGCCTGTTTCGCATGGGCTACCAATCCCTGGGCATCATGATGGCCACCGCCTTTGTCGTGGGCATCATCCTGGTGATCCAAGCCTTTGTCTTTGTCGAGCGCTACGGGCTGCGCTCCATGCTGGGCTGGGGCGCGGGCTTCGTCACCATCCGCGAGCTCGGTCCGATCTTGCTGGCCCTCATGTTTTCGGGGCGGGTGGGCGCCTACACCGCTGCCGAGCTCGGCACCATGCAGGTGACCGATCAGGTCGACGGCCTGCGCTGCCTCGCCATCGATCCCATCTCCTACTTGGTGGTGCCGCGCTTTCTCGCCATGGTCCTCTCCCTGACCGCCCTCACCCTCATCGGCAACGCCGTAGCCCTGATCAGCGCCTCGGTCATGGGGCAGGTGATGTTGGAGGTCGACACCCACACGTTTTGGAGCAACCTCTTCGACACGCTGCAACCCGCCGACGTGATGCTCAGCGTCGTCAAATCCACCCTGTTCGGCGCCATCATCGCCATCTCGAGTTGCCACGCGGGGCTGTCCACCCAGGGCGGCGCACCGGGGGTCGGCATCTCGGTCAACCGCGCCGTGGTGATGTCGGCGGTGTCCATTTTCGTCCTCGATTTTTTCGTGACCTTTGTCTTGGGATAATCAATGGGGTGCGGCGCGAACGCTCTCCCAGGCAGGCGTTAGGCGGGCTTCTCTACAGCAGGCGCAGGAGCGCCAGTACGCTGGAAAAAGAGCGGGTGCGGTGTCCCGGTGCGCTGCAACTGCAGCTATCGTCGCGGACGCCGAAGGGATCAACCGCAACGTCATTGCCGTCATTGCCGTAGTTCGGGTTGTTGTCCCCCGCGTTGGGATCGCTCGGATAACCCGGCGTGCCCGGATCGCTCGGGTAGCCCGGCGTGCCCGGATCGCTCGGATATCCCGGTGTGTTCGGGTTGCCCGGATCGCTCGGATATCCCGGTGTGTTCGGGTTACCCGGATCGCTCGGATACCCCGGCGTGTTCGGTGAATCGGTGTCGGTGCCCGGATGGGTGCCTGTGTCCCAACCGGTGTCGCGGCCGGGATCACGGCCCGTATCGATGGGGTCAACGCCCGTGTCGATGGGATCAACACCTGTGTCGATGGGTTCGACGCCCGTGTCGATGGGATCAACGCCCGTATCGATGGGATCAACACCTGTGTCGATGGGATCCGGCACTTCGGGGAAGTCGGTTTTCTTGCGCGTTTTAAACTTGGAGATGGTGTCGCGACACTCGTTGAGGCGGCGGGCATTGTCGGCGGGGCCATTGGCCGGATCGGTGATCAAGTTGTTGGGATCATAAGCCACGCCCAGGGGAGCGCCATTGTAGTTGATGCGCGGATTCGAAAAATACATCACGCGGTTGCAGGGGCTCTTCGGGCAGTTGTCGTACGACATCACCGTGCGGTAGTTGTTGAACGCCTTGCCATACTTGTAATCATGCGGCGTCAGCTCGCTGGAGCGCCCTTCGTTGATGTAGGTTTGCCTGTCGTGTTTGGCTCCCATGTTGTGGCCCAACTCGTGCGTAAACGTGTACTGGTAGGGACTCGCGTTGAACTTGGACAGCGAGATGGTGGAGAAAGCGGTGGAGCTGCTGCCGTTGTAATTGCCCGCCGTACCGCCAGCCCCCTTGGTTTGCCAAAACGAAACCAGGTCGGCCCCGTAGGCTTCGCGCAAGTTTTGGGCGCCCGAATCGTTTTTGACGTCGCTGCTCGAGCTGGCCGAGTTGGAGATGGTGGTATTCACACTGTGATGCAAGAGGACGAGGGTGGTGGCGATGTCCGAGTTGCGGTAAATCGTGTTGGAGTATTCGATCTGCGTTTTGACATAGGCCTCCATGGCCGCGTTGCTGCTCGAGACCGCCGCTTTGAACTCCGGAGAGTACAAAACGATAATGTCGATGATGGAGTGCGCCGCACCGCCCGCTCCCGGCGTGGACAAATTCCCCGCACCGCTGGCGCCCTCGCTCTCTTCCCCGGCGTCACCCTCGTCCTCTTCGGGGTATACCTCGTCCTCATCGGCATCCACCGCCGCCGGGTCGACCTCTCCTAAGCGAAATTGATACGGCTCGGTGGCCTGCACGTGAAACCCGCGCTCTCCCACCGAAAAGCTGCCGTTTAAAAAGCCGTTTTCAAAATAGAAAAACGCCGTGCTCACCTCGCTGCCGCGCACGCGCCCCTGCAGGGTCCATGCGTTGGCGCGCACCGCCACGTCGGTGGCGATAATCTCCACGGCCTGGCCGTCGGGAAGCTCGAAGCGCAGCACGTCGTTGACGGCGGGATGTGCGCTCTGCAATTGCGTGCGCCAGTCGTAGTGGGCCACCGCAGAGAACGGAGCGGTCGCGAGCTGGGGAGCGGGCACGCCCTTCGCCATCAAGAACACCGGATGTCCACCGCCCACATCCGACAACAAGGGCAGGGACTCTTTCCCGCCGCAAGATAACGCCAGGGACATCCCCAGCAACACCGCCAACCACACCTGTTGTTTAAATCGAAACATGGACGCTCCTTTCCAGCGCTGGGGCACCGCCGTGGATTGCCACGCGGCGCCATCTGCTCTCTCAAGTGTCACCGCAGAAAAAAGCGGCTCAAAAGACGCGTCTCGCTTCAAGGGGCGTACAGCACCGAGAAGGTACCGTTGTCAATTTCGAGGACTTCCATGTGCCCGGAGAAATAGGCCGCGAGCCCGGTGTCGATGCGCCACACCGCGCCGTGGCAGGCGGCGTTGATGTGTTCAAAGCGCGAATGGGCCACCACCATCGTGCGCGCACCGATGCTGTCGAGCACGGCCTGGAGTTCGTCGCACACCTCGTCGGACAAGGCCGCCACTTTGTTGTCGCTGTAGGTGCGATCCCACAGCATGTCGTGTACGGCAGCGTGTGGTGCCGCGAGCTCACCGCGCGCCCAGGCAGCGATCTCGGCGTTGTGCGCGGACAGCGGTTGTTCGAGGTGCGCCGACAAAATGCCGCCGTGCACAAACACCAGATCGCCCAAGACCAAGGCCGCAGGAAATGTGGCGAGCAACCTGGCCACCGGCCCGCCGGGCAACAGCGCCGCGCCGCGCATGCGGCAGTCGGGATCGGACAATTCGGCCAACGGCGCTTGGTCTGTGTCCAGTAGTGGATAGTCGCGATAGGCCGCGCAATTCGCTTCGGTGAGATAGCGAAAGTTGCCCTGCACCGCCATGAACTCGTGGTTGCCCCACAACAGCACCACATCGCCTCCGGCCGCCTGGGCCGCCTGTCGAACGCTGAGCATAAAGTCGATGAGCGCCAACTCCTCTGTGCCGTAGTCGAGGATGTCGCCCAGTTGCACCACGATGGTGTCGTCCCCGATCCACTGGTCGTTTTCGTCCAGCACCTGGGCCGTTGTCAGCGCCCGACGAGCAGCGTTGAGATCGCCGTGCAGGTTGGCCACCGCGACAATGCGCGGCAAGGGCTCGGGCGTCGTATCCGCGAGGGTGTCATCCACGTCATCTGGGGCAGTGTCCGGCGCGGACGATTCGCTCTCGCTGGAACTCTCGGTATCCATGGGCACCGCGGTATCCGGCTCCATCGCCGTAGCGGTGTCGCTGTCCGATGTTTCGTCGCCCAGGCGCAGCGGGTGAGCGGTGTACCCATTGCAAGCCATGCCGAGCCCGAGCCAAGCCCATGCCAGAAGCCCAAGCCCTGCACCATGCGCCATCCGTTTCGTTATCGCCACCATCATCTTTATCGTTTTACCACAACACGGCCTGCGCCGAGAACCACAGCGACAACCACGGCCGACTGAGATACGTGGGCGCGGCGTCGGCGACCACCACGCGGTTGGGCCAGAGGGCGACGCCCACATCCCCCGTGCCCAGCAGCGACCAAATGCCGCTCAGGCGCACCTGCAGACCGATGCTGGCTTGTGCCGACAGGGCGATCAAGCGCTCCTTGTGCGCGGTGACGTGAGATGCCGGTGCCTGTCCCGCCACCACGTGAAACACGGCCCCGACGCCCAGGCCGTATGCCGGGCGAACGCGCCGCGCGGGATCGGTGGGCAGCCATTGGCCCCGCAGCGTCACCTGCCACGGCGAAACCCGGATATCGCCCTGGGCTGTTGCCTGCCGCGCCGCCAAGAGGGGCAGCACGCCGACAACGCCGACGCGCCAATGGGGCGAGGGAGCGACGTCCAACGACGTGTGCATCGCCAAGGCGCCCGGTCCTTTAAAGTGCGCCCACACGCCGCCCAGCCCCGCTCCAAAAAACAACATCTCCCGACGATGCGCACCAGGGGCCTCCGACGCGGCGGTGTCCAGGGCATCCTCAGAGGACGACGGCGCGACATCGGGTGTCGATGCCGGGGGCGCGGCAGCTTCTCGGTAGCGAAACTCGATGAGGCTCGCCCGCAACAACTCCGCCGCCGTGGTCGCCACCAGGGCCTCTGCGGACTCTTCGCTCGCGTGCATGTGCGTCCACCGCAGCAACACCCGCCCCTGCGATGTGTCGTCCAACCGCACGCCGACGCGCCCTTCGGTCATGCCGAGGTACACCGCGACATTCATTGATTCATGGCGCGCAATCGCCGTGGAATCGGCGTCATCCGCGTGGGAGACCAGCACCACCGCGCGCACGAAAAACCCCAACTGCGCCAATTCCATCTCCAGGCGCTGCAACAGCGTCGCGCGAACGTCGCCATCGATATACAGGGCCACATCCGCGTGTCCTTCGGTTTCTTCGACATCGGGCATGTGTGTGATGGCGCTGGCCTGCAGGTGGGGGCAAACCCCAAACGCGCCCAACAAAGCGACGATTAAAACGCGCAACAGCGGCGTCGCGAACAACGGCGGGGCGATCACATGTTGTTGATCGGGGCGGCGCCCAGCAGTTTTTGGGCGGCCGGGGCATGGGGCCCATCGGGATATGCCTGGAGATAACGCCGGGCGGCGTCCTGTGCCGACGTCTTGTTGCCGCATCGCTGTCTGGCCTCCATCAATCTGCCCATCGCCTCTCGGCGCAAACTGGAGTGCTTCTGCTCGTCGAGATAAGTTTCGAACCAGCGGGCAGATTCACAATACTTGGCCGACACATCAAACGCCATCTTTCCCAGCGAAAAAGCAGCCGTGTAGGCATCGCCCGTGTGGGGCGCACGTTCGCGCACCCGGTGATAGGCCCGCTCCGCCAGGGCGACATCGCGGGTCAAGCGCGCCGTATCGGCCAACAGCAACAGCTCTTTCGGCGTGGCGCGCCGCAGCACAGACGCCACGCCTTCGGCTTTCACCGACGCCATGGCCGCGCTCGCACGCCCTTTGCGCGCTTGGGACACCCAGAGCGTCGGGGCGATCTTCGAGGACGCGCCGCGGTGCATGGCATCCTCGCCGGGCATCTGTTCGTCCGCCGCTGCTGCGTCGGTGGGCGAAAGCGCTTCCGCGTGTGCGGCATCTCCCGACGCATCGCGCTGAGCCTGCGCCGTTTCGAGGCCGGGATCCACGAGGGAAAAACGGTGTTCTCGCAGGGACACGGTCAACACCTGGTTGTCCCGCACCTCTTGCGATTCCGGCAGCATGGGCCCGTTGATGCGCACCCGGCCCTCGCGCATGGTCACCGCAAAGTGCGCGGTCTCCGGAATCCAGGTGGTCTCGAAGCGTGTGCCCGTCACAACGATGACAAAAGGCCCCGCATTGACCTGCCACTGCGTGTTGGCGCGGTGGACGACGTGCAATTCGGCGCGGCCTCGCTCCAGCATCATCACCGCGTGTTCGTCGCTGTTGTGGGCAATGCGCGCCGCGCTCCCCGGCGAGAGCACGACTTCGTCGCCGCTGTCGAAATGCAATGGCAGCGGCGCATCGGCCGTGGCCTGGTACCAACGGGCGGCATCCGGGGTGGCATCGGACGGCTGAGCATCGCCCAGCAGCCACCACAAAGCACCGACGAGCAGCATCGCCGCCGCACCTGCACCCGCCAACGCCAACGGAGTCCACCGCACCCGAAACACAGCGCGCTGTGACCGGGATGCCACTTGTTGCAGAAAGGAATCTCGGCCCTCGTCGACGGCGCCGCTGTGGGCCATCCACGCGTCTTGGGCCAGTCGCATCTGCGCCAATAATGATTTCATTTTCGTCATCGCGACTCCCATTTTTCGGTGCGCGCCATGCGCTCCGCCAAGCAATCGTGTTTGCGGGCCAACGCGGCAAACTCCCCTTCTGCGCGCTGGATGCGCCGTTTTACCGTGGCCAGCGAGACACCACAGGCTTCGGCGACAGCGGTCAGATCTAATTGTTCGATGAAACGCAGCGAAAACACGATGCGGTGCTCCAACGACATTTTGGCCAGGACCATCTGCACGGCGCTGAGGGCATCGTTGACATCTGGGTCTTCGGGTTCGGGCACGTGCAGTGGTTCGCTGTAATCCGACTCGTAGCGAAACCAGAGCGCCCGGCGGCGCTGCCGCTTGCGAATGCAGCTCCGGGCCACGTGTACGGCGATCTTCGTTATCCAGGCCTTCATTTTGTCGCTGTCTTTTAAGCGGTGTATCGAGGCATAGGCCGCACAAAACGTGTCGTTGATCAAATCGGCCAGCTCTCTGTCGGGCCCCAAAATGCGCGTGAGTACGCGGGCGATGTGATTGGCATAGCGCTCGTAAAACCGCGACGCTGCGTGAATGTCGCCCGCTTTGAGCGCCCGCAGCAACGCCGCGTCGTCATCGCCAAAGCGGTCGCCGGGGAGGACGATGGGCGTCAAGGTTCGGGGCTGAGATATGCGCATGCTACTGTGCATCATACCCTTTAAGTCGCCCGACCCACAAATACGGCTCACGAAATGGTGCCCGCCGTCTCCGAGACCCCAAGAGACAAAAAAAACCCCGGCAGGCACAGTGGCTGACGGGGTTTTCGGTGCGGAGAGATGGAGATTCGAACTCCAGGTACCTTTCGGTACACACGATTTCCAGTCGTGCACCTTCGGCCAACTCGGTCATCTCTCCAGTATTTCTCAGAAGACGCGCATGGGCGTCCCTTCAAAATCGAGCCAATGTAAAAGAACCGGTGCGACGCATGGCAACGCACAAGAGCGGAGAGCAAGGGATTCGAACCCTCGGAGGTTTCACCCTCACACGATTTCGAATCGTGCGCCTTAGACCAACTCGGCCAACTCTCCGCGGCGGAGAATATGTGTGCGCCTTGGTCGCGTCAAGTTTGATTTGCGCTATTGTGGGGACAACGCCAATTCACGGCGCCACCCGCCCTGGGCATTCGCTTTGTCAGGCGAAAGCGAACGGCGTTCAGAGCCATTCGGGACGGCGGGAAAATGGGGCGTTCAGAGTCATTCGGGAAGTCATTCGGGAAACATTCGGGAAAGATTTGGGAAAGCGTCCGGACATTTGCCGGGCGCCTGCGCCACCGGGGAAGGATTGACGCCCGCAGGGCGAGCGCGCATAATCGACCCCCCATGAAACCCCACGTTCACAAAGACACCGGATTCCGCGGCCCGCTGGCGGCTTTCGTCCTATACGCCACCCTCAGCGCCCTGTTTTGCGGCGTGTTTTTCCTCGTCGACATCTGGCCCTCGCCCCTCACCCTGTCGGAGGCCTTCGCCCAGAGCATCGCCGAAGGCTCACTGGGCGGCTTGCCCGAAGTCATCGCCGGCATCCTGGGCATCTCCATTACGGTGGTGGCCATCATCGTCGAGCTGGCCTCCAACCGCTACACTGCGCGCATCACCGAGCTCTTCATCTCGTCCCTGGTCAACATCTCGGTGCTCGGCTTCTTTGTCGTCACCGGCGTGCTCTGCATCTGGGCCGCGGTCACCACGGTCTCCGGGCTCGCCCTGCCCACCCTGGCCGCCCGCATCACCATCGCCTTCACCGTGCTGTGCCTGCTGTTGCTCCTGCCCTACTTCGCCTTCGTCTTTAACTTCCTCAACCCGCACAACATCATCTACCGCATGGCGGCCTCAGTGCTCACCGCCATCCGCCGGGGCGGCACCCCCGAGTCGCGCAAGCACGCCCGGCGCTGCCGCAAAAAACAACTCGTGGTCACGGGCATTGAACAGCTCGCCGACGTGGCCAGCGGCGCCATTGAAAACAAAGACAAGGTCGTCTGCATGGAGGCGGTCAACACCCTGGGCAGCCTGGTGTCGACCTACATCAACGAGAAGTCGCGCCTGCACGCCGACTGGTTCGCCCTAGAGTCCGCCATCCAGGAAAACCCCGACTTCGTCTCCATGCACAAGGACGCCATCGCCGACATCGCCAACGACCGGTACTGGCTCGAGATGAAGGTGCTGCGCCAATTCCAAACCCTGTACGGCGAAGCCATCAACCGCATGCGCGACATCAATTATCTCATCGCCATCAACACGCGCCGCATCGCCGAGGTGGCCATGCAAAACGACGACGCGCCGGTGGTCATGCTCTGCGTAAAGTTTTTCAACACCTACATGCGCGCCACCATCAACGCCAAGGATCTCCGCACGGCCTACAACGTGTTCAACCAGTACCGATTGCTGGGCGAGTCCGCCATCGCCAAGGGACAGAGCGCCGTGGCCATCGAGATCGCCGAACGCTTTAAGTACTACGGCCAGCTCGGGTTCGCCTCGGGGCTCTCCTTTGTGCTCGAGACCGCCGCCTACGACCTGTGCGATTTAAACGAGATGGCCCACCAAAAATCCGCGCCGTGCACCGACGACCTGCTGGGCATTTTTCTCGACGTCGACAAAGAGGCCGAAGAGGGACACGCCTTAGAAGCCTCGCTGCGCGGTGTCCGCAAGGCCCAGGTGAAACTCGCCGCCTACTTTATCTCCTGCGGCGACATGGCGCGGGCCAAAATCATTTTCGAAGACATGCGGGATGAATTGCCCGGGCGACTGCGTTCCATCCAGGAAGAGCTGGCCCGGGTCACATCGCGGGATTTCTGGGAGATCAGCGACCGCGGCGGCAATTTCGATTATCTGTCTCCCGAGCGTCGCGCCGCACTCGACACTTTCTTTTCGTGGTTTGCGGGGCAGCACACGTAGCACCCAAAATGCCCCAAAGCGAGGTACAAATGTTTGCCATTATTGTCACCGAAAAAGGCGGCCAAAAACGCCGTCTCGAATTTGAAGAATCCGCGGTAAGCGTCGGACGCGTACAGGGAAACCACGTGGTGCTCACCCGGGGCAATGTCTCCAAAGAGCACTGCCGCATCACCCACCTCGGCGACGAGTTTCGCATCGAAGATTTGGGCAGCACCAACGGCACTTATGTCAACGGTCGCAAAATCACTGCGGTGACCCCGGTGACCCCCGCGGACAAAATCTACGTCGGCGAATTCATCTTGACCGTCGAGCTCATCGCCGCAGATGCCGTCGCCGGTGAGCGCCCCTCGGTGGTGCCGCCCCCCATTCCCCGGCCGCGGTTGAAAGCCGAAGCCGCCGCGCCGCCCGTGCCCGTACCCGAAGCCACGGTCCTGCCTAGGCCGTCATCGGTGCCGCCCGCGCCCGCTGTCTCCCTGCCCCGGCCCTCATCGGTGCCGCAACAGCCCGGCGCCTCCTTGCCACGCCCCGCTGCGGCGATGCCCAAGCCCGCTGCGGTCGCCCCGCCCAAACCCGTGGCCCCGCCAAGGCCTTCTGGTGCGGCGCCAATGCCGCCATCCGCTGCGCCCGACGATGTGCCGCTGGTCCAGGCCGACGCCCCGGCTGCTGCCACGGCCAAAATACCCGCGGTGGGCGCCCACCACACGCACCTGCTCGACTACGCCGCCGTCGAGATCAAACGCATCGACCGCGCCAACCTGCCCTGCGCCTTAGAGCCGGCCACCGTGGGACAACTCCGCATCGTCCTGCGCAGCCTCATCGAAGACCTGGCGCGCCGCGACCAACTCTCAAGCGACGACAACCCTAACGAGATGCTCTTTCAGGCGCTGCTGGCCATCGCCGATTGGGGACCGCTCAACGCCTGGCTCGCCGACCCCGCGCTGCTGGGCATCCGCCTGTGCGACGACGGATCGGTCCATTGGCAAACCGCTGCGGGCTGGCAGCGCGCCGACACCGACTTGGCGCCCGAACAAGTCGACAATGCGATCCGCAGCTTGGCCGCTGGCCTGCAAAAAACCGATGTGCCCGGCGCACCGGGGTTGTCGCGTTACCGCCTCGAAAACGGCGCCCTGGTCACGGCGCAATTGTCGCCCTCGGCTGCACAGCGCTCGGCCCTTGTGCTGCGCCACACCGCGCAAACATCCTCCTGGCCCCAGGCGGTGCGCGACGCCCTGGACAGCGCCTTGCAAAAACGCCAACGGCTCTTGGTGGTGGGGCCCGCTCCCCAGCGTCTCTTTGTCACCGCCGAGCTGCTGTCCCTCTTGCCCCGCGACCACACCGCCATTTGTGTCGAAGACATGCCGCTGTTGGGCGCGCAAAATGATCCCGCACGCATCGCCCTCTCCCCCCACCACGCCGATGGTGCCGCGGTATGCACGAACGCCTTTGGCAACTTGCTCGACCACGCCGTCACCCTGACACCCCAATGGCTCGTCGCCCGCAGCGCCCGCTGGGAAGACGCGCCCGGCATCCTGGCCTGCGCCACATCGCACCCAGGATTTATCGCCGAGTTGCCCGCCACCCAAGTCGCATCGCTCCCGGCCGAACTCTCCGGTGGCCTGTTGCGGTGCGGCATCGTCGCGACACACGACGAGAGCACTGCCCTCTTGCGCGCGGCCTTTGACTGCATTGTCGTGGCCGATATCGCGCAGGACGGCACCACCACCGTGCCACGCATTCTCAGCGCGGCGCAGGCCTTGCCTTAGTCCAACAAACAGGCCGCATCACAACGGTTTTTGCGCGCTATTTTTTACCGAAAATTTTGCCGAACAGGCCGCGACGCTTGGGCGGGAAGTCCAAGTCGTCATCGTCGTCGGGCACGTAATCCTCGGGTGGCCAGGAGGGCTTGGGTGCCAGGGGAGGCACCGACTCTTCGGGCATGGGCGGCGGAGGTGCCAGCGAACGCCGGCGCATGACGTGGGCAGCCAAGGAGGGCGGCAGGGCGTCGTCGGGCAGGGCGTCGGGGGCCTCGTCCAACACTGGTTCGGGCGAAGATTTGGCGGCACCCGGCATCAACGCACCGGGCGCGAACATGTCTTCGATGGCCGTGTCCAGGGTTTCATCGGTCGACATGAGCGGTGCCGTGGGCGACTTGGGCATTCGCGTCTCCGAGGCGGCGCGATCGATAAAAGCGGCCATGGGATCGTCGCTTGCGGCATCAATGCGGTAGGTGTCGGGGTTTTCAATTTCGTCGAGGGCGCCCATGTCGGAGGCAAACGCGACCGCGGCCAGATCGGCTTCGGCTTCATGGATATCTGCCGAAAACAACGCCTCGCTCCAGCCACCGGTGGTGACGCGCGGCTTGGGTGTCTCGTCAGAGATGGCGTTCTCCACAGCGGCGGGCGTCTCTTCCGAGAACGAGAGTTCTTCAATTTCGTCGCCGTCTGAGAACGAGAGTTCCTCAATCTCGTCGCCGTCAGAAAACGAGAGTTCTTCAATCTCGTCGCCGTCTGAGAACGAGAGTTCCTCAATCTCGTCGCCGTCAGAAAA
>Ga0265293_10002469_pt1 | contig 37016 bp, 32 predicted proteins | sample Munlanlewell138R_FD_192505 | JGI IMG/M metagenome (GOLD analysis project Ga0265293, IMG submission 192505) | Leachate microbial communities from a municipal landfill in Southern Ontario, Canada - Leachate well 138R | ecosystem: Engineered > Solid waste > Landfill > Unclassified | place: Canada... | reverse complement strand
CATAAGTGAAATAGTTTTCTTCAATTTGTTTTGCATCCTTATGTCCTCTCCCTTCAATCATTCTTGACTATAAGATTTTTACCCCAGTTTTAAGATAAAAAACAAGATAATTTAAAGGGCTGGTAACTGTAGCATTTTTTACTTTCACAAATCAAGAAAGCCTTGGTCTATATGGGGTTTGCGATGTTAGAATATGTTTTTTTGACATTCAAACCAAACATATAGCAAGCCGGGAAAATCTTTGTTTTTGACCCTCAGATTCCTCTATGGCTAGAAAGGTCCTCCATATTAACCTTAACAAAACAATATACTACTTTACAAAAAATAATCTTCTTCAATTGTTTAATCAAGGATACTAATGTTTAGCTTTTTGTTAAATTAGGTAATATAAGATAGAGACTGATAAATAGTATTATTGTGTCATACTATCTCTAGTCTCTTGAATAAACGATTTAATTATAGCTTTTCCCGAAGTAACAATATATCCCTTATCGTCTATATTTATAAAAGCGGAATAAATATCATGAGTATCTCCATATGATAAAATTAATTCAATGGTCCTTTGCTCATATTTCCCATTATTTGTAGGTACAGAAATATATAAATTAACCAAATCCGGATTTTTTACTGAACTTTTATAAGGGACTGGCCCCGATGTTGAAACCTCATGAAATAAGGGACCGAATAGTTCATTAGATTTTCCTAATAATTCAGATACTGTACCAGTCCAATTTTCATTATTTAATTGAATAATATCATAGGAACCGAAATATATAGTTTCATTAGGCTCTACATCTTCTAACTTCAGCCTGAGCCACAAAGTTCTTGGTCTAAAATAAAGTGCTAGTAGGATAGAAATTAAGACTAAAAAGATGGCTCTATATCTTTTTACATTTTTTATAGGCATAAATATAAATTCCTTTCTATAATAATTCTTTATGCTCATGCACTGCCTACAACAATTATACCTGTTTACCATCCTTAGACTATTGTCGTAATTCTATTATACTAAAAATATTCTATACAGCAACCATCCTAACACATAGAGCATCCCCAATAAACATAAATCCAATTAAAAGAGTGAATACTAAGAAAGGCATCCATATCCGCTCTGAGAGCCACCGTCTTGCCAGGATTGTTACCTTTAATTTCTGCGATTACTCCAGTTTCTGTAACTGCACGATAATCTATCCCCATTTCGTCCAAATATCTTTTTATAAGTTTGGAAGTCTCAAATTCTTCAAATGAAACTTCTGGGTACATATGCAATTGACGTCTTATATTGACTGAATAATCTTTAAGTTCATTAGCTCTCTCAATAACATTATTCACAATTAACCTCCTTATCTTCTCATTATCATTTGACGATTATCAGAAAAACTTTTATAAATTTGTTATTTCAGGTTTCACAAAATGGCCAAAAGTAACGGTCTAAACACTAGTCCTATACCACTAACATTCTTTCAGCGGAGAACCTTTCGTAGCTTTTCTCCAACATAATTTCCTCTAAGATATCCACGACCTTGTAAACATCTTCAAATGATGTGTATAGGGCTACAGGTGCTATTCTAATAACATTTGGCTCACGAAAATCAGGTATTACATTTTTTTCCTTCAATGCTAATGAAATTCTATAGGCCTCATCATGTTCTAATGCTATATGTCCCCCACGCCTCTTATGATCTTCCAAGGTACCATTTTTGTATCCGTATTTTTCTAACCTATTTTCTATTAGGAAAATGAAATAATCAGTCAAGAGTAAGGATTTTTTCCTGATATTTTCTATGCCTGCCTTGTTAATTAATTTTAATATCCCTTCAATAGGTGCCATAGAAAACATATTTGGTGTACCAGTTAGCCAAGCATCAGCATCTGGTCCTGGCGTATGTTTGTGATCTAAAAGAAATTGTGTCTCCTTCTTATTTCCATGCCACCCTGCCAAACCTGGTGTCATACCAAAGTGTTTTTTGTTTATATACAAAACAGCATTTGAACCTGGTCCTGCAGAGACATGTTTATAGGTACACCACATAGCAAAATCAGGATCTACTTTTTTAAAATCATGAGGTACAGAACCAATTGAATGACTTAAATCCCATCCTACTAGGATTCCTTTTTCATGACCTGCTTTTGTAATCCTCTCCATGTCTAATAATTGGGCTGACCTGTACATTACAGCGGGAAGTAGTGCTATAGCAACGTCATCTTGCATAGCTGCAATAATATCCTCTTCCTCAATATTTTTTCCGTCCCTAGATTTAACGGAAATTAGAACTTCCTCTGGATCAAGTCCTTGTAATAAAATCTGAGAGATGGTTGCATGGATATCAGTTGGGAAGTTTAATTCATCCACCAATATCTTATATCTTTCTTTTGTAGGCTTATAAAATGTTGCCAAGGCTTGATGTATATTTATTGTTACGCTATTGGTTACTGTAAGTTCATTGGCATCTGCATTAACCAAAGGAACAAACAAACTACCAAGATACTGTGGATATTTAAAATATTTGCCATCTTCAATATTCCACATTAAAATTTTATTCTTCTTCCATATCTCCAGCATTTCCAATAAAGATTCCTCAGCATCTTTGGAGCAAGCCCCTAAAGAATTCCCATCAAAATATAGCTCATCTTCGCCTAAATAAAAGCGTTCCCTATAGGATTTAAGTTCATCCTTGCCGTCCAATTCTCTTGCAAATTTAACACCTAACTTGAAATCTCTTTCCATATTCATTCCCCTCTCCATTTATAAGTTATTTAAATTATATCAGCTGAAACCATGCAATATCAAGCATATTCAGAAATAAGAGAATATTTAAACTAGCATGCTTAAACAGATATAATAAGTTAAATTTATAAGGTCAAATTTAAGACTACTTAAAACTTTAAATTGGCAATATATGTGATATAATATAATAAAAATTACAAGATTGGGGTGAATTATAAATGATTCTAGATGAAATTGATTATAACATACTGGAATCTCTGTCAGACAATGCAAGGATGGCAATGTCTGATATTAGCAAGAAAGTCAATCTGTCAGTACCGGCAGTTTCTGAAAGGATTAAAAAATTGGAAAAGAGTGGTTTTATTCAAAAATACACTACAGTCTTAGATGCTAAAAGATTTAATAAGAATTTAGTATGCTATACTTACCTTTCGCTCAAATATAGCGAAGGAGGGGTTGAAAGATTCAAGAAATTTATCCAATCGGAAGCTGATATATTGGAGTGTAGTTTAGTAACGGGGGAGTATGAATATATCTTAAAGATAATAACTGATAGTTCCGAAAGTCTAGCAAAGCTTTTAGATAAATTAAGAAGAGAGTCAGATGTTTTGACTTCCTCCACTTCCATAAGTTTGCTAACTCTTAAGGATTTAATATCCTATCAGCCAAAATATTAGAGAGGATTGCCATGATTCTATCAAATCCTAATTGATGGTGAGGTTTCCATGGAAGAGTACATAGAATAATACCCTTTTTTATGGCTTATAGTATAAAATTATGTGTGATTAAATTTAAAGGAGTTCTATCAATTGATTACAAAGAAAATGACAGTATTGGAAATAGTAAAAAACATCCTGAAACAGAGGATGTTTTAATCCATGGGATAAACAATGCAATTATTTAATTATTTAAATGCAATTTCCCCATTAAATATTGTCATGTCCACATTTACATCCTTTATTTTAGAGGGGTTAATTTTGAATATATCATGAGACAATACCACCATGTCTGCCATCTTTCCTTCTTCTATGGAGCCTTTTATCGATTCTTCAAAAGAGGCAAATGCGCCATTTATTGTATACCCTTGTACTGCTTCCTTTACGCTCAATGCCTGGTCTGGAAGCCAACCGCCCTTAGGATTTCCCTCCATGTCCTTCCTAGTTACCCCTTCGTAAATCCCATACATTACGTTAAAGCTCTCTACAGGGGAATCTGAACCGCAGGCGAATTTAATCCCCATATCGCTCATGGTCTTCCAATTATAGGAAGTCCTTTCTCTTTTTGCCCCTATTCTATCTTTCACTATCTTCCAGTCATAGTCCATAAATATAGGTTGAATATATGCTGTAGCATTTAAATCTTTAAACTTCCCTAAAAGGTATTCATCTGTTATTTGACAATGGACTATTCCATTGCGGTGGTCATCAGTAGGCTTCTCATTTAAGGCATTTTCTATTGCTTCAAAGGACATATACATACCCTTGTCACCTATTGCATGTATGGCTATTTGAGTATTATTCTTATGAGCAAAGCTTACTATTTCATTTAATTCATCCTGGCTTTTAGTTACAATACCGTTGGTACTAGGATCATCCTCATATGGTTCGTTTAAGGCAGCTGTCCTCGCCCCTAGGGATCCATCTATTAAGAGCTTCAATGGACCTATTTTAAATAATTCATCTCCCCATCCCGTCTTATATCCTTTTCCTATGAATTTCTCTAATAAACTTAGCTCAGGAAGGAGGCATTGCTCATAAATCCTCACCTTTAGTTTACCTTCTTGTTTTAATTCTAGATATGCTCTTATAATTTCTTCATATCCAACACCTGGAATCGATTGAAGGTCATCCGTTCCAACAGATGTTATACCGCAGGATGTCATATCATCCATGGCCAATATCATCATTTCCTTAATCTCTTGGATTGTGGGCCTAGGAACTGCACAATACAAAAGTTCTAGTGCATTTTCCCTAAATATTCCTAGAGGCTCCCTCTCCTGGTCAATATCAAAATATCCACCATCGACCTGGGGGGAGCCTTTTTTTATACCAATTAGCTCAAGAGCCAAAGAATTTGCAATTGCCACATGTCCACAGGCCCTAGTCAATATAATGGGGTATTCCGTTGAAATATTGTCCAAATCGTACCTATTGGGAAAGACCTTTTCCCCTAAAAAGTAGTCTTGGTTCCATCCTCTTCCCCTCACCCATGTACCCTTGCCAATGGCACCATCTTGAATAAATTTATGTACCCTCTCTTTTATTTCATCCATGGATTGGGCACCTATTAAATCTACCTGCATCAGTGAATTACCATAGTTTACAAGATGCATATGGCTGTCATTAAAACCTGGTAAAACTGTTTTCCCTTTTAAATCTATTATATTTGTAGAGTCCTCCGCTATTGATAAGATTTCACTTTTTGTACCAGTTTTTATGATTTTATTTTCCCTTATCAAAACTGCTTCTACTTGAGAAAAATTCTTGTCCATGGTGTATATTTTGCCGTTGATTAATGCAAAACTCATATGGTTTTCCCCCCTAGTTTATCGTCCCATTCTTCCTCTTTAAACCCTACTAAAATTACTTTTCCTACAAAAATAGGTCTTTTCACCAACATACCGTCGGTGGCTAAAACTTCTACTTTTTCATCGTCTGTCATATCTGATAATTTGTCTTTTAACCCCAGCTCCCTATATGCCTTGCCGCTGGTATTAAAATACTTCTTTATGGGATACCCACTTTGTTCTATCCATTCCTTTAGTTCTTCTGACTTAGGATTATTCTCTTTAATATCCCTATATTCAAACTTGATACCATTGTCTTCAAGCCATTTCCTGGCCTTTCTGCATGTACTTCACCTTGAATAGCATATAAATAAATTACTCATGTAAACTCTCCTCCCATGTACCATCCTCCATAGGTTGGTTTCTATTTAGTAAATCTTAAACATCTTCCCTATCGCGGGTTATTCCCCCTTTACTTACAATAAATTTTCACAAAATTGATTTGATATTATCCCCAGCTACTAGACCCATAGCCCCATTATATCATTGATTAGAACATAATAAATGGTTGGTATAATAAAAAATCTAAGGTTTTCTATGCCCTAGACTTTTTTGAATCGACTGGTCTATCTGACCTTAGTTGATTTAAATTGTATATTTGAACTTTTCAGTAATACTAATTACTTTGCCATCCATTCTCTCCAGGCCTTATTTGCTCTTTGTAGGCAAAGGCAGCCACCATTGTTTTACCCGTCCCTGTGGATAGAAATTTTTAATATTTAAAGATTATCTTCAATAAAGTGTTCTTCGTACATATCCCAATATTTCATAACGATCTGTTTATTATTTCCATCAAAATTTAACTGATACATCCTAAAGATTACAGAAATATCTTTAGGTTGCCATTGTTCAATATAAGAATATTTATAATTAATGGTTAAAGTATTCACCTGAGCCCTAGAATATCCTAGGCAATATATCCAAAACAACAAAAACGCTTAATCCTATATGCTCTTTCACAATGTGACCCACTTCCTGATATCTAATCTATCTTTTTGCTTAATTAAGCTGTTTTACTTTTACTGAGAGAGCAAGCTTATTCGTGAATATACATCCTGCTCATATTAGGTTCCCCATTCCCTTGTACCATACATAGATATTTCCAGCCATATCTTTCGTAAAAACTTGTAAAGTCTGTTAACAGATATAGCGGAGAAATTCCTTTTGCTTTATTGTCAGCAACTGTAAACTTGAGAAGCTCACCGGCTATCCCTTTACCTCTGTATTGTTCCTCAGTATAAACGGCACAGACATTCGGTGTTAAGTCCTTTCTGTCATGAAAATCGTTCTCGATAACACCCATTCCAGCAATGATTTTTTCCCCATCTAAGCATAAATACCATTCCTGAATAGGATCTCCGTTTATTGCAGCTTCCATGCTCTCAAGATAGGCTTTACTTGGTATACCCCATTTTTCATGAAACCAATTTGCCGCCTTTTCTTTTATTTCAGGTTTTTGACTAATCTTAACAATTGTGTATTCGCTCATGACAAATCTCCTAATTAAAATTTCTTACTTCTTCTTCAAACTATATTTCTTGCTTTTTCTCTTATTACCATCTTTAGTTTTCACAACACACGTAAACCCCATTATGTAAGATTTTATTTAAAATTTATATTTGTTTTTAAAGCAAATAATTCTATTAGCTTCTGCAAAACCCATGCTCAAATGAAACTTAAAACTAATATCATTTGTTAGCTCACAGTCGCTTGCGAATTCACCGCATCCTTTTTTTGCAGACCATTTTTCACAGCATTTAAGAAGTTTCTTTGCATATCCTTTTTTTCTAAACTCCTCCTTAATAAATATGCCTTCCAAATAGCCAACTGGGCTACTATTAGTTCCTTCTACATAATCATAACGAAGCCCACATTGGGCAAAGCCAGCTAACTTTTCTTTTTCCACTACAATAAAGATAACTCCTTTCTCATCTTCAATAGTTTCCTTTAAGATAGATTCCAATTCCTCAATTGCATAATTAGCCCACAATATATTTGCTAATTGTGTCACGTCTTTTAAATTCTCATAAGTTGCTTCTGAAATTATCATAATCTTCTTCATTCTCCTAATAGTCACGTATTGCTTATAGTAATTATGCCTAAGACTCTAAGCAATGCATGAAGATCTTTGATAAAAGTTCCTGAAATCCTTGATACTAAAACATTTATACACCCTGTCACTAGATGACACGCTCCCCTGTGGATAGAACAAGGATTACCTTAATGAAATTCTATTTTTCATCTTCTTCACTTAGTAATTTAATCTCCATATCCTCCAGGGCCTTGATATAATCTTTTTCTACTTTTGAAATATCATCGATGTACTGTCGCTTATATTTCTTATATTCTTCTTTTGCCTTAAGCTCAGCTGCTTTTGCACTAATCTTTCCAGCATGAGTTAGAATTTCATGCTTGGACAGTTTAAGAAATCCATCCAAGGTCTCAATCCAATCTGACATATACATAGGTATTCTTCTTCTAGCCTGCATTTCAGCAAATTCAAGATAAGCAGAAACTATGCTATTTAGTGCAGATAATTCTTCTTCTGTACAATAGTTTTTTGCAACTAATGCATCCGCTTGTCTTGGTTGCTCTCCTTTAAAACTTAAGATTCCCATATAAGGCTTATCTGCATCTGCTGAGTAATATATCTTTTCTGCAGCAGCTTGTCCATGAGCTGCCCAATGCATTTTGTTCTGTACTGTTTTAAAAAACAAGGTAGACTCCTCTATTCTAGGGTCATAATCAACACTTGTTGCATAAATATCCAATACTTTCCTCCAAAATACTTTTTCTGATGAACGAATATCCCTGATTCGCTCCAAAAGTTCATCAAAATAAATACCACCACCATTATTCTTTAAGAGTTCATCATTCATGGCAAATCCTTTTTTCATATATTCTTTTAGAATATTGCTAGCCCAAATTCTAAATTGAGTGCCTCGCAAAGACTTCACACGATAGCCAACGGAAATAATTACATCTAAATTATAATAGTCTACCTGGTATGTTTTCCCATCAGACGCAGTTGTTGCAAAATTTGCAACAACTGCATCTCTTATCAGCTCACCCTCATTAAATATATTTTTTATATGCCTCGAGATAGTAGATTTATCACGCTGGAATAATTCAGCCATTTGATCTATAGAAAGCCAAACTGTTTCATCCTCAAAAGTCGTTTCTATTTTGGTCAAACCATCTTCTGTTTGGTACATTATTATTTCAGATTTCATATTTATTCTCCTCATACACATATTTAAGTGACGGATTACTTACAATATATATGTCAATGCATTCATATTTCAGCTTTTGATATAATTTTTTGAATTAATTATATGAACTGCTCAATTCCATCCTTTTATTCCATAAAGCCTATCTTCTCCTTCATCATTAAGACCTATGGCCACTGAATATTCTAGTTGATGTTCTAAAATAAAAATCATTCCTTTTCTATGATTTGTTTCCCATGTTTTTAAAATATCTTTTTTCTCTTGAGCGAGCTCTGTTTTATTTATATATTCAGTTATAAGCTTTGGATTTTCCCACAGCACTTCCCTGACCTTGTGTATCTTACTATCGCTGACTAGGTTAGGGTATTCCGCTTTAATTTTATCTCTAATTACATCTTCTTTTTCATTTACAAATGCCATCAAGCCATACCATATCTCATAAAAAAGCTTACACTCATTAGAACTTAATTTTGCGGATCTTTCCATATCAGTTGTGCCGCAACACTTCTTGTATTTCTTGCCACTTCCACAGGGACAGGGATCATTGCGCCCAACTTTTGTCTCTTTCTCTTTTGGGAACTTGATTATATTTTTTTGCCCTTCCATGGTAATTCTGTGAAGTTCGGAAGGGGTATATCCTTTGTTTTGCCAAATGCGAGTATTATTCTTAGCATTCATGAGGTTGAAGAAATCCTGGACCTGGTCTTCCAACAAATAATTTACATAATTCAAGTTATCAAAAAAAGAATAATGAACAAGGATAGATTTATTATCCGCCTCCGCTATTGCAACATGGGTGGTTTTATTCAATTTGTTACCAATCTAATTATCTTTATTTATGAAGGCTATAAAATCAATTCCTATACTTACCCATATTTTAAGCTAATATATTAAATTTATCAATGAATTCTGTTAATGATTGTTTTTAAAAATTGTAAAAATCTTGATTTTATCACTGATACTTGAAAACTGCTTGCAACTACTCCAATGCCGTAGGTTGCGGGGCTACAGCTCTACTATAATCCCAGTCTAGCACCTACTTCTGCTCTCTCAATGTCTTCTCTCTCTGGATCCCAATCTTCACCGGTTTGCCCGTCCCATATTTCTCCTGTTTCCACAAACCCAACTGATGCATATAGGCCTCTAGCTGCTTGGTTAGTCTTCCAATACGATAAGTAAATAGCATCAGCTTTTCCCTGGGGAAATGTACGTAAAAGTTCGATAACTTTTTGCATAGCCTGTTTGCCAAATCCCTTACCTTGATATTTATAATCTATCATAAAATGGTTTATTCCATAGGTCGCTTTGTCGCCAAATTCCTCAAATAAAAAGTCAGCTTCCGATATCTCAAAAAATCCCATATCCACTAAACCTACAGCTTTATCATGATGATATATGGAGAAGACCAGAGGAGCTTTCTCATTATTGGTTTCTTTAACATAGGCCCAAGCTAGTCTGTAAATATTAGAATCCACATGGCCCTCTTGCCCACTTGCTACTCTAAGATCCAATACTTCCCTTAAATTATTCTGAGTAATCTTACGAAGTTCAATCATAATCGTTTCCCCCATCCCTCTATTTTCTTTACTGCATAACACGAGTATACCATTTCTTCAACTATTTTAAGAACACTTGCTAATGTTATTTGAGGTAAGATAGAATTACCCCCATTTTTGTATTTATATATTACCATAAGCAAATAATTCAAGTTATATTTAATTTACAACCTTTAACCTAGACTCTCTAATTATTCTTTCAGGTATGGGATGATCCATTTTCCAAATAATTTGTATAGGGTTGCTTCCCTTATGTGATACGTATCTAGCATTGCCGAGAAATATATAAGGGGTTGCATTTCCATACTTGTTTTTATATTCCCTAACAAATAATAATACCTTATGCCCCTCTGATTTGTCCATTATATATCTTTGTCCAGTTGGTGAGTCAATGCTTGTGGTACTTTGCGATTCCCAATTAAATAACTCACTACTTATTGCATAATCATTATACATTGTTGAAGGTAAATAATCATTTTCATTTTTGTTTATAGTTATGAAAAATAAATCAGTATTTCTATCCTTTATATATAGTACACCTTCCCTATGACTAAAACTTTTTTCCTCGTTTGACTTTTTAAATGCTACCATTATCTGGCTAGCCGTGTAGGATGCATATATATCTATTGGGACTTCTTCATCCTCATATGGAATCTCTATTACCTTTAATTTACTCAAATTATAATCAATTATTTCAATTAATTCTTTTACAATATCTTGATTTTTATTTTTAAGAATTCTTAACGAATCCATATAGTTTTTTTCTGGTTCCTTCCCCCATAGGGTATAGTGGAACATACCAAGCATTAACTTTTCCTGATTTGTAAAGTTGATAAAATTCAAGTCTTTCATTAATAATTTCCTAGAAAACTTAAGTAATCTCTTTGAATCAATTCCTGAGAATCTCCGCAATGAGTTCTTTAACTCTTTGTCATGTGTGACTTTGTATAGCTGAGATGAACTCGTCTCAGCTATTAATTCATGGAATTTATATTTTGAATATAATTGATGCTTATCAATACCATAGTTTTCAATGAAATTTCTTAGGTTTAATTCATCTGCAAATACATTACTATAATTAGCTATCATTTTTTTGAGATTGTTTTTATTTATTATAGAAGATTGAATATTTTTTAAAATATAACTTTGAGCAACTTTCTCTAATTTAATATGACATCCTGCTGGCATATTGGGGAATTCATCCAATATCTCATAATCCATCCCTTTGTTTGACTTGCCAGTAAGGGCCCTTAATTTATAAGTGAAGTCATAGTTTTTGTGGGCCTGTCCTATAAAATCTAGAACCGTTAGCGCATCCTTTCCTTCCGATAATCTTAGTCCCCTACCTAGTTGTTGAATAAATACAGTTAATGATTCAGTCGGCCTTAAGAACAAGACAGTATCTATATCTGGAATATCTATTCCCTCATTAAATAAATCTACTGTAAATATACATCTAATTTCACCTTTCTGTAATTTTGTTTTTGCCAATTTTCTTTCTTCTGAGCTAGAGTTTGAATGCAGTGATACAGACTTTATGCCAGCTTTATTGAATGAGTTTGACATGAAATCTGCATGTTTAATGCTTACACAAAATCCCAGTGCCTTAAATCTTGTTATATCAGCCAGATATCTTTCTAAAGCATCTATTATAACCTGCACTCTTTGATTAGATTTTGTATATACATTCTCTAGCTCACTGGTATCATATCCACCCCTTTTCCATTTAAGATGGCTTAAATCAATAGGATCCGATACTCCAAAGTAATTAAATGGACTTAATAATTTTCTGTCTATTGCATCTCCTAGTCTAATTTCTGAAGCTATACGATTATTAAAGTAAACTAATATATTTTCTCCATCCATTCTCTCTGGCGTTGCTGTAAGTCCTAATAGTATTTCTGGTTCAAAGTATCTTATAACCTTCAAATAGGAAGATGCTGTACTATGATGAGATTCATCTATGACTATATAATCGAAATGGTCCTTTGCAAATCTAGAATAATTTTTATTTGAATTTAAGGTTTGGATCGATGCAAATACATGATTAAATTCTTCCGGTATCTCCCCATCTACCCACAAACTACCAAAGTTTTGGTCTTTAAGAACATTTCTAAAGGAAGCTATACTCTGTTGAAGTATTTCTTTTCTATGAGCAAGAAATAAGAGTTTCTTATTTCCATCCTTGATTACTTCTTTATAATCAAATGCAGCTACCATAGTTTTGCCAGTACCTGTGGCAGCTACTACAAGATTTCTATAGGATCCATACTCTTCTCTTTCTACCCTAAGATCTTCTAACATCTCTTTTTGATGGGAAAATGGTGATAGATCAAAAAAAATATAGCTTTCATCATCCTTTTCTTTTCTACTCAATGCCTTTCTTAACTCTTTTTTGTCACTTTCGTTTTCAGGCATAAAGGTTCTAAACTCATCATCATTCCAATATGTTTCAAATGCCTTTATCAGGCTATCCACTACATCCTTTGAGGTATATTCCGACACCTTAATATTCCACTCCAGCCCCTTAGATAAGGCTGGATTGGATAAATTGGAAGAACCTATGTAAGCCGTGCTAAAACCAGTGTCCCTCTCAAAGTAATATGCCTTTGCATGTAGTCTGGTTCTATTTGTATCATATGAGATTTTGACCTCTGTATTTGGTAATTGTGATAGCTTGAGAATTGCCTTGTAATCTGAAGCCCCCATATATGAGGTAGTGATTATCCGAAGTTTGTTTTTCTTAGTAAAATCCACTAAATCATCATATATAAGTATAAGTCCACTATACTTAATAAAGGAAACAATAAAATCTATCCTATCTGCCGTTCTGATTTCCCTACACAATTCACTCTCTAATGTTGGACCAGTAGAGCCAGTGAATAAGGTACTAGAAGATATGGACGTTTTAGGTCTATTATTTATTAATCTTTTTAATGTATCCTCATCCTTGTGCACTGCTAATAGTTCTAAAAAATTCTTATCTTCTTCAAGTACGATCTCACTACCTATTTCTTTATTTAGTTTCCTAACAAAATCTAATTTTTCATCTTCCTTCTTTCCAGATAGAACCTTTTTTATTAATTTGTAATAAGCTGTAGCTAGCACTCTAGATGTTTCACCCTTATCCACTTTTCTTGTTTCATTGTATAAATCAAAAACACAATTTTTAAGTTCATTATCTAATAATCTTTCATAGAGTCCAAAATTCATGTAATACCTCCTTCGTGATTTATCCCATTTATATTTATAAACAATCAAAGTTTTAATAGCCAACTAGTCTTATCGCAGATTTCTAATATCTATAATTTAATCTTCTTGAGAAAGATGTTTAGACTTATCTGTTTTAATCATAAACCCCCTCTAAAACTAAAGTTTATAATCTTATTATACTTAGATTGCTAATCACGACTGTTTATCCCTCTTTACTATGTATTATATTATACCAAAATAAAATCTTAATGCTAATTTTTCATTAACCAAAATAATCTATCTTGATAAATAAAAGGGCTAGATTCCAGTTAAAATCTCTCTTAAATCCTTATTTTGCAAAAAAATTAGAACAAAGAAAATCTTTGAAAAGTTAATAATCTTTTTACTAAAAAGCACCATAGAATCTTATTTAGGTTTCTATGGTGCTTGATTTTTACACACTTAGATACTACTTGCCACCTACACATTTTTTTCTATGCTTTTAGCATCAATATAGCTTCATTAGTGATGCTGTATTAAAATAAATCACTATAAGTGTCAGTTCTGGTTAAGGTTAAAGTCAAGATATCTTCACCTATTTTGTAAATCAATAGCTAATCAGGTAAAATATGGCACTCTCAGTACTCTTTATAATTACCAATAAGCTGATGATCTCTATATCTCTCAGGAAGTTCTTTTCTCTCAATTAAAAATTCTATAACTTCTTCCAATAGAGAAATATTATATCCTCTCTTTTAAATAGCTTTATAGTCTTTTTTAAATTAGCTGGAATACCTAATCTTAAGCATTTAAGTCCTCCATTAATTCTTTAATATTATCAAAGGATTTACTTAAATTTCTATTGTTCTCTACGTCATCTATTGTAGCACGAGTTATCTCATTTGCCTCATTTAAACGTATTTCAAAAGGAATACCTCCATACCTAATAGATTGCCTTAAAAATACATTCATTGCAGTGGACATGTTCATCCCAATTTTATTAAATAACTCTTCTGCTTCTTCTTTTACTTTACTATCAACACGAATATTAATATTTGAAGTGGACATAAAATCAACTCCTTTCTTTACTTATATTTTAAGTTATTGTGTTGAAGTTGTCAATACATTGTGTTTATAATTTCTATTTGAAATAGAAAAAATTAGCCTTGATATTATCAGCTTTCTTCTTTTGTTTTAACTACTCCCACTCTTTATTTTCTAGCATTCGTTAAATACTAAATGGCTTAATATAAGTGCCTTAATGCAGCACGTTCTTGCTCTGTTTGTTCCATATGGGCTAGTTCATGACTTTTCTTATCCATTCCAATCCCCGTTCCGGGTGAAAAAATCATCGTTTAATTTAAAATTTAGATTATGACAAAGAAATTATTTTTTAATTTTCCAATAGCCTGTTTTATCAGAACCAATTCTCTCAATATACCCATGTCTTACCAACTCGTTTAAATAGCGTTGAATTGTTCTAATGTGTTTTGACATTAACTGCGATAACTCTTCTCTAGTATATCCTGGATTTACTTTTAAATATTCAAATGTAATTTCTGCTTGACTTGAAATCTTAATATTAGCATCAGGCTTTTTTCCCTTTTCTAATGATATGATTTTTTCTCTGTAGAATGTAAACTCAAACCCTTGGTCATACATTTCATAACTGTAATTTATTCCAGAATCATTACATAAACTATTTACTCTTTTAAATCCACTCCCAAACTGCTCTATAGCTTTAGCCATATATAAGACTTTTGTAATAAGTGTGTTTCTAATTGAAGAAGGAAGATCTAATTTCATGTACTCCTCTGGGCTATAGTTAGACTCAAATTTGCCTGGACTATATACTACTACCTTTGATGGATGAATTCTTATTTCATGGTATGTATCGGTGTTATACTGAGCATGAGCAAAACTATTAACTATTATTTCCCTTAAAGCTTCAGTTGGTATTTCCGGAACTTCCGTTCTTGTGAAATCAATTATTTCACCAGACCACCTAATGTTTTTTTCAACGTATATCTGCGCTTCTTTTATTAAATTATAAATATTGTCTTCTACCGTTTTTATATCAAGAAATGTTAATTTCTCATCTGTAGCAAATATCGCCATTTTTAAGGTAATAGGAGACCTGTTAGAAAACAAGGCATAACCTGCATTCGTCAATTTATCATTTTGATATAACCCTAATTTTTTTAGTATATTTTCAGGATTATACTCCGTCTCCAGTAATCTACCATGTTTAGTTGCTTGATCAAAAAAATGCCTTAGTGCATTTTCATCAATATCACTCAAATTATAATTTGTCAATTGGTCTTCCCATGAATCTTTATATGATTTTTCAATTATCATTCTCTTTAATTCACTTGTGCCCAATTCCCTATCTTCATCTGCTATTCTTATATAATATCTACCAAAGGCTGAATAAGGTTGTTCCCTTCCCGTTACAGTAACTTCTATAACTTCAACTCCATCAATAACAATAACTTCTACTACCGGATAAGTTCTAGGTTCTATTCCTTCATATATTCTCCTAGATATATCCCTCATAGAAGTTTCTGATATTTGATTTTTTACTACTTTACCTCTTGGAGAAACACCAAATATTAATCTACCCTTTCCATGTTTATTTAACATGGAGACTAAGGATATAATCGCTTCCTTAATTTCACCAGTAGATTTTTTGAATTCTACCGTCTCTGTTTCATTCCTCATTTAATCAACCTCCACATATTAAGTATAACTTATGTCACCCTAAATGTCACTCTATTTGTCACTCTAATAAAAAATGAAAAAAGCACCTAGAGTTTAGATAATCAATCTAGCTCTAAGTGCTTTCTATTTTCTTATTTAATTTTATAAAAATAGACATAAAATCTACCAATCACATTTTTTCATCATTTCTAGTAAAATAGCTTCAAAATAGCATCATTCTTGTGTTTTTCAACCACTACTCCACGCCGTAGGTTGCGGACTTATAGCTCCTTTTAGTCGCTACAAGCCTCGCCAATCCTGACAGAGGACCTTCCTGCAATTTATTTCGTAAATTGGGATAGGTCTCTCAACCCTGGCCGTCGCTTTCTTACCAATCGACTTCATCTCTTGGGAAAGCTTGGCATGAGGCCTGCCAACATTTTCATTAAAAATGTGGCTAGGGCTTCAACAGGGGTGATACCATCAATTTCATTTGCTCGCTTTGCTCACATGAAATTGGGTCATCACTCCCACTCAATGGTACTTGGTGGTTTACTCGTTATATCAAATACTACCCTATTTACTTCCTTTACCTCATCTGTTATCCTGCTGGAGACCTTGTCCAGTATTTCCAGAGGAATCTTGACCCAATCTGCTGCCATACCATCTACTGAGTTTACTGCTCTTAGGGCTATGGTGTGGCAATAGGTCCTCTTTCCATCTACTACGCCTACTGATTGAATGTTTGGCAGGACTGCAAAGTACTGCCATATGTCCAGGCCTGCCTTCCCTATTTCATCCCTATAGATATGGTCTGCTTCCCTGAGAATATCCAACTTCTCCTTGGTGACTTCTCCCAGACATCTAACTCCTAGCCCCGGTCCCGGGAAGGGCTGCCTGCCTACTATATCTTCACTTATACCTAGGAGTCTGCCTACTTCCCTTACTTCCTCCTTGTATAGTTCCCTCAAGGGCTCGATCAATTCAAAGTTTACATCTTCTGGCAGTCCTCCTACATTGTGGTGTGATTTAACTGCTAGCTTCCCCTTACTCCCCGATTCTATTACGTCGGATTTTATGGTTCCCTGAATTAGAAAATCAATATCCTCAAGCTTGGACTGTTCTTCTTCGAATACCCTAATAAATTCCTCTCCTATTGTCTTTCTTTTTTTCTCTGGGTCGCTTACTCCCTTTAGTTTACCTAGGAACCTATCCTCTGCATCTACCACTATTAAATTCATATGAAACTCATCTCTAAAAACTTGCTCTACCTCTATCCTTTCATTTTTGCGGAGTAGTCCATGGTCTACAAAGACACAGACTAGATTGTCACCTATGGCCCTATGAACTAGGACTGCTGCCACAGAGGAGTCTACTCCACCGGACAGGGCACAGAGTGCCTTCCTGTCTCCTATCTTATTCTTTATCTCTTCGATTTGCTTGTCAATAAAACTTTTCATATTCCCTCCTTGTATGTCAGTGAATAATAAGATTCCTCGTCTTTAACTCGGAATGACAACTAACGCCTGCTTAGGTCAGTAGATAATAAGATTCCTCGTCTTTAACTCGGAATGACAACTAGCGCTTGCTTGGGTCAGTGAATAATATGATTCCTCGTTTTTAACTCGGAATGACAACTAGCGTCTGCTATAGTTTGGCGATTCCTTGGTTATATGGATATCATGGGGGTGGTTTTCAATTAAGGAGGCAGATGTTATCTTAATGAATTTTGCCCTATCCTGCAATTGTTCGATATCCCTTGCTCCTATATAGCCCATGCCAGATTTCAGCCCCCCTACTAGCTGGTATATTACATCGCCTAGGGGTCCCCTGTAGTGGACCCTGCCTTCTACTCCTTCAGGCACGTACTTCTTCACATCTTCCTGAAAGTACCTGTCCTTGCTGCCAGCGTCCATAGCTCCCTGGGAGCCCATTCCCCTATACTCCTTGTATCTTCTTCCCTCGTATAGGACTTCTTCTCCGGGGCTCTCATCTGTTCCGGCAAAGAGGGAGCCTGCCATTATGACACTGGCCCCCGCGGCAATGGCCTTGGTCACATCTCCCGAATACTTTATCCCCCCGTCTGCAATTACTGGTATATCGTATTCCCTAGCCATCTGTGCACAGTTCATAACTGCAGTTATTTGAGGGACGCCTATGCCTGTGACTACCCTGGTGGTGCAAATAGAGCCCGGCCCTATGCCCACCTTTATGGCATCTGCCCCGGCATTGATCAGGTCAAGGGTGGCCTCTGCTGTAGCCACATTGCCTGCAACTACCTGTAGCTCTGGGTACTCTCTCTTTACCTTGCCTATGGCATCTATGACTCCCTTTGAGTGTCCATGGGCTGTATCTACTACTATTACATCTACCTTAGACTTCACTAGGGCTTCTACCCTCTCCATCATATCTGAGGTTACCCCAACTGCTGCCCCTGCCAATAGCCTCCCCGTCTCATCCTTGGCAGAGTTTGGATATTGTATGGATTTTTCTATATCCTTTATGGTTATGAGGCCTGCCAACTTGTATTCTTGGTCGACTAGGGGCAGTTTTTCAATCTTATACTGTTTCATTATTTCCAGGGCATCGTCCATAGATATATCTATCTTAGCCGTTACCAAATTGTCCTTGGTCATTACATCGTAAATTTTCTTTGTTATTTCTCTTTCAAACCTAATATCCCTATTGGTTATTATCCCTACCAATTTCCCATCTCCATCTGTTATGGGAACTCCCGAAATATGGTATCTCTCCATTAATTCCAGGGCGTCAGATACTATATGATCTGGAGATAAAAAAAACGGATCAGTTATTACTCCGTGTTCTGATCTCTTTACCTTGTCTACTTCCAGAGCCTGCCTTTCTATGGACATATTCTTGTGTATAATACCAATGCCTCCCTCCCGAGCCATTGCAATAGCCATCTTGGACTCTGTTACCGTATCCATTCCTGCACTCATTATAGGTATATTCAATTTTATAGCCTTTGTTAAATGGGTACTTACATTGGTGTCCTTTGGCAGTATCTCTGATTTTCCAGGCAGCAAAAGTACGTCGTCAAATGTCAAACCTTCTCCCACAAATTCCAAAGCAAATTCCTCCTTCTTTTAATCTCACTTGTATTTTAGGTATTAATACTATATTGTAAATTAAATCTCCCAAAAATACAAGGAGATTTAAGACACTTTTAAATATTTGTCCTTCGGACAAACAGCATATAGGAGCCTATGTTTAGGACTATCATATAGATAAGCCCAATTAAATAGTACTGGCCATATGAAAGATATAGGCCCCCTCCCCTGATTAGGGAGCTGATGACCTTGGCAGTCCAAAAGCCAGGGGCAAAGGAAAAGAATAGTTCCCTAGGACCAGATATAAATAGGGCTATAATGGGAAAGAAAATTACACTTCCTCCGGCCTTCATTATGGCAAAACCCTCTATCTTATTCTTGGCAAAGGCATTTATCAAGAGTCCCGAAATCGGTGCCTCTAGTGAGGCTAGTAGTCCTATAGCTACTGTATCTTTCACGGAAATATCGCCTATTTTTGAAAACCATATTACAAATATTGTTGCTATTAGGGACATAAAATATACGGCTACAAGCCTAAAACTTAGGAACTGATGAATACTGAGTGGCGTCACCTTGATGTTTATCAGGACATTGTCGTCCCTATCTTCCAATATGGAAAATCCTATTAGGGCTCCATAGGAAAGGGGAATTATCAGCACAAAAATGGCCAGTATCAGGTCGGTAAAGGGCCCAAAATCAAAGCCATAGCTCTTGCTAATCCAGGGGAATAAATATCTGACTATTAGGGCCGACAAGGCAGGATAGGCCAGCATAAAGCTCATCAGAGAGTCCCTGCTCCACTTTCTAAACTCAGACCTTAAAAAACTACTATACATTGCCATTCACCCCTTCCCTTAAGGCATAGCTGTCAAACTTCTTCCATATTAAATAATATAGTATGAGCGAGGCAGTTATTATATAGGCGATAGAAATGAATAAGTCCCTCTCTCCCACCATTCCTGTAGGCCCCATTATCAGCATGAGTGCCGATTTTGTTGGGATTATATATACAAGCCTTTTAAATAGGGCATTGTTTACTATATTGAATTGGTCCAATATGACAGGTACTACCATAACAAAAAATAACTTCATTATTCCCATGACTAAATCTGTAAAGTTCTTAGAAAAGTATGTAAGCAAAAGCCCCACTAGGGAATGAAACAGGGCGACTAATATAAGTGAGCCCAGCATATATAGATAATTTATGTCTATGCTTTTAAATATCTTAGAATATATGAACATGATGGTAAAGGATATTATACTGGGTATTATATGAGAAAGAAGTTTTGCCAACAGATATTCAGACTTTGATACAGGGGATACCAATAGGGTTCTGATGGTCCCCTCTTCCCTTTCATATATAAAGGTAACCCCTATGAGCAAGACCGCCATGGTCGTCACATCTAAAAATATAAGCTGGGGCACAATCTCGCTTACGTCGTCTATGTTTACGAGATGAAGTATTGCCACCCAAAGGCCCGATACCAATAGGGAGGCGGCAAAGAGATTATATCTTTTGAGCCTTAGGAGCTCTCCCCTGACTAGGGCATAGAATTTAGTCATGGCCCTTCACCTCTGTCACCTCGATAAATATGTCGTCCAATGTGTTCTCCTTGCTATGGATGGTTATGATTTTCTTATTCCTTATTATATCTAGGAAGGATGGATTATTTAGCCCATCTAACTCAAAGCTAGACTTGACTATGGTCCCTCCATCCTCATATTCCAAGTCCAGCTCCCGCCTGCCATATTTCAACTTTAGCTCCTTGGGGCTACTGGTCTCTACAATTTTACCCCCCGCCATAAAGGCTACCCTATCGCAGAGTTCATCTACATCGTTCATCAGGTGGGTCGTCAGGAGGACAGTCCCCCCTCCCTGTCTAAATTCCCCTATTAATTCCTTGATTATCCTGGCATTTTTGGGATCCAATCCATTGGTTGGCTCGTCTAAGAATAGGACCTCTGGATTATTTAGCATTGCCCTGACAAAATTCAACCTTACCTTCATGCCCTTGGAGTATTCCATTACCCTCTTGTCCTTATCCCCATATAGGCCAAGCCTTTTCAGGAGTTTATCTGTATCTATGGTTCTTTTATAGAGTTTCTTAAAGAAATTTAGGTTTTCTTCCCCTGTCAGCTTTGAAAAATGGACGGGCATCTCAAAGCCTACTCCTATTTCATCAAAATAGTCCTCCTTGCAGGCCTTTAGGTCCCTGCCCTTGTAAAGTATCCTACCCTCATAGCCCCTTAAGAGTTTGATGAGCAATTTTTGACTTGTGGATTTCCCCACTCCGGAGGGTCCCAAAAGTCCAAATATCTCACCTTTTTTGATTTGAAAGGAAATTCCCCTTATGGTATCTTCCCTATTCCTTGAATACCTATAGCTTAAATCCTCTATTTGATACATATTATCCCCCCTGACTCTAGCACTAATTATATTATCTATGTAATTTTGGCTTTGGTCAAGGATATTTAAAAAAGGATGGGAAAACCCATCCTTTTTGGTCATTTCGTATTTAACTGTTGATTGTCCAACCTCAGGCCCATCCTGTCTAATTCCTTGTCCTTCTGACGTTTCCAGGAGTGAAGGATTAGGGCTAGGGTAACTACCCCATAGGAGAAAAACATCCTAAAGTATTCCCCAATCATGGCCTGGCCTGTTAGATATTTACCCGCCACTGGCATGACTAGGAACATTAAATGGAACAAGGCTGTACCGAATAGTGCATTGGGTATAGTTGCCTTTATTACAGATGCTCCACCTACTAGGAGGGAAGCTGCCGCAAATAGGGCTGCCTGATCTGCACCATTATATGTGTTTAGGGTACCTATATTTTGTAAATATATTATCTGTCCGTAGGCTGCCAGGACTGTAGATACTATGATTGATTGAATACGAACCCTCTCTACATCTATACCCGCAGAGTTGGCCACTACCATGTCCTGCCCCACTGCCCTCATGTCTTGGCCCAGCTTGGTCCTCTTAAACCATATGGTAAACAGGACTATTATGCCAATAATCAAAAATGTACCTATGGGAATATTTACTCCATTGATTTTCAATAGAAGCAATTTATCGAATCCCTTTGCTACGCCTAGGTCTATGGCATTACGAACGCCAAATCCTCTAGACAGGATAAGTCCCTTGCTCTTAAATGGAATTATGGAGCCACAAAGGTATAGTAGGAAAAACTGATATACCCCAGAAATAAACAAGCCCAACATCATGGAGGTTATCATTTCTCTACCCTTTGCCCTATTTAGGACCTTACCGCCAAAATATCCAAGCACTATGGCTATGGGAGTCGACAAAATGGCAGCCAATATCAGACCTAGGGCACCGCTCACGCCCCAATCTGTAATGAATATCAGGCCAATTTGACCCGCCATGGCTCCTAGAACCATACCGAAGTTTATACCCATTCCCGCCATTATTGGAAGCAGGAGGGATAAGACTAAGAATGAGTTCCTTACCAGTCTAGTTATTATCTGGTCTACTAGATAGGTTCCAGTGAATCTCGAAAGGGGTATTGCTATTCCACTGATTACTAGAAATAGTAGGGGTACTGCACTACTGGTCAATATCTTTCCTAGTTTTCTCTTGTCTTTAAACATTATTTACCCCCCTTTCCCCTAGTTAAGGCATATACGATGAGTCCATTGGTGACTATTATCCTGATTACCTCTGATACGTCAATGTCGATGGCATTGTTAATAACAGATGGTGTCATGGTAAGTATCCCCTGGAATAAAAGGGTTCCAATGATTACATTGGTAATAGACGCCTTGTTTACAGTGGCCCCACCTAAGAGTATAGCCGCTACTGAAGGGAAGGAAAAGGCCAAGGGCGAATTATACATCTGTATAAATCCAAAGCTCTGCTCGTATACTACCATTCCCATGGATGCGATCATGGTAGATAGCATAACCGATATAATACGCATCTTGTCAATACTTATACCAGATGCCCTGGCATAGTCGGGATTAGACCCTACTGCTGTAATTGCTGTACCTGTCTTTGTCTTGAAAAATAGCCAAACAAATATAGCTACAAGTGCAAATAGCAGAATCATTCCCATGGGAACTGCAAATCTCTCTGTAACGGGAATCCTAGCCAGGTCGTTGAGGACGTGATACCAGTAGTCCTTCACGCTTATGGTAACCCGAAGGCCCTCCCCCTTAAAACCCTGGACAGAGGCTGGGTTGCTAAATGGCAGAATAGTCCACATAATATTCATGAAGAATACAAATGAGAAGCCCACATAGGTGGCAATAATCATTTCATCTCCCTTTACCCTGTTCAGTAAAAGTCCGTATAAGAATCCAAAAATTGCAGCAAAAAATAGACCGATTACCATAGCTACAGCTATTCCAGCTATTCCTGTCAAATGAAATTCCAGACTGATTACTGCCCCCAGCATTCCTGCAATTAGTCCAACGGGTATGCCAAAGTTTAGTCCAGCTCCCGATTGAATCATGGGCACCATGGAGAGGACCATAATGGCATTCATGCCAAATCGAACGATAACGTCGTTGATAGATGCATCTATTCTAACTCCAAATATTGGAGCAGCGATGAATAATCCTAATAAAAAGAGTCCTATTATTATTCTAGCCCATCCAAAATCCCTTATAAACTTATTTATCGCAACCATATTTTCTCACCCTCTTCATTAATCTTGTATTCTCCAGACATCATAAGTCCAAATTCAGTTACATCAGTATCTGGAGGTACAATACCAAATATTTCACCTTCACAGACAATGGCTATACGATCGCTGATGGATCTTAGTTCTTCCAGTTCAGATGATACTATTACTATGGTTGTGTTATTTTCTTCATTGTATTTTCTCAAGGCATTTAATACCAATTCCTTAGCCCCTACGTCTATTCCACGGGTCGGTTCAGATACGAATAATAGTTTGGGGTCTGTAGCAAATGCCTTGGCAAGGCATACCTTCTGCTGATTGCCCCCCGACAGGTTCCTAGCCAATTGTTTTTCACTAGTACACCTTATCTCCAACTGCTCTATATATTCGTTGGCAACAGCCCTCATGGATTTGTCGTCCCTAAGGCTAAATAATCCACCTAAATATTTCTTTACAAATTTATTCTGCACCTGCATGGCATTAAAGGCTATATTCCAGTCAATTGGTTCGTCCAATAGGAGTCCGACTCCCCTCCTATCCTCTGAAACAAAGGAAATTCCCCTTTTCAATACCTCAAGAGTATTGTTGAGGGGTAGGGCTTTGCCTTCAAAATACATTTCTCCACCTGCATCGAAGAGTCCCATTATGCCATTAGGCAGACCCAGTTTCCCCTGGCCTGCAAGGCCTCCTATGCCTAAAATCTCTCCCTTGCGCACCTTTAATGATACATTTCTAATCTGTTCTCCGGGCATATCTACCCAAAGATTCTTTGCTTCAAATATAATATCCTTCTCATCTACTAGAGTAACACTCTTACTTTCTTCTGCTTTTGTGTCTATATCCCTGCCTACCATCCATTTTGCTATTTGACGAATGTCTACGCCCTCTGTGGGCCTTTCAACTACTACATTTCCGTCTCTTAGAACTACTATGCTATCGCAGGCACTTGTTATCTCCCTCAACCTATGGGATATGAATATAATAGATACTCCCATATCCGACAGCCTCTTCATAGACTCCAGGAGTATATCAGCTTCTGTTTCAGTCAGGACAGCCGTAGGCTCATCCAGTATTATCATCTTTACCTGATCCCTTTTTATTTCACGGGCAATCTCTATAAATTGCTTGTAGCCCACAGGTATCTCCGATACCAGTGTATCTATATCCAGTGAAATGCCTAGTAGGTCTATGGCCTTCTGGGCCTCTTCCCTAACCATGGGCATGTCTACGGTCTCGTATTTCTTGCCGAAGGTCCTGGATATTATGCTTCCCTTGGTTTTTTCCATATTCAATAATACATTTTCAGCTACTGTAAAGCCAGGAATAAGGGAAAACTCCTGATGGACCATTCCTATACCTGCATTTAAGGCATCGACAGGGTTTTTAAAATTTATCTTTTCGCCTTCAAAGTAAATATCCCCATCATATCCGCCAGTTTCTGCTATTACATTCATTCCAAATAAGATGTTCATCAGCGTGGATTTACCAGCACCGTTTTCTCCAACTAATCCAAGTATCTTTCCTTTTTCCAATGTAAAGTTAATGTCTTTTAGTACGACGTTTTCATTGTATTTTTTCCCAACTCCCGATACCTGAAGTAATGCATTTCCTTGGGACATTGTTTCACCTCTTATCTATAATACATTTGGAACGGTCTAAAAAGACCGTCCCAAAGTTTTATTCTATAAATCTTTGTATTTATCTGGCACTACTTCATCAGTATTGCCTATATAGCCTTCTCCGAATACATATGTGTCTTGGTAGATCATAACGTGGTTTTTGGCTTCTTCGCCTGTCACCTTGTTATAGAACCATGAACCATTCCACTCTGCACCTGGTGTATACATGGCAAATGCTTCTAGAACGTCATCTAGGTTTCCTGCTTCCATAGTTCCTTCAGCTACTTGCTTGCCGTATTCAACTAGGGCTTGGGTTCCAGTGTAACCAAATGAATAGGCCCAAGTACCCATTCTTCCGCCGCCGCCTGCTTCTATTACAGCAGCTTCAACTTTTTTAAGAATTGCTGGCCAATCTCCGGCTTCTTCTTTTAGGTCGATGCCAAAAGCTCCTGGATAGCCCATTATTGGTGATGGTAGGTCAGGCTCTACAAACATAGCGCCTAATTCTGCTGCCATCTTTAATAGTGGTTCAGTATGAGCGTCATTTGTTGGGAAGAATACTGTGTTTTCACCGTATTTTTCTACCCAAGCTGGCATTTGCTCTAGTATAAATTGTTGTGCTCCTGGTATTCCAACGTCACTCATTGGGTCTGGAGCTGTTTCATCTGCATATCTTAGACCTAGGTCATTACAAGCTTCTTCCATGATGTTTCTTCTTTCAGACAAGAGTTCTATACTCATATGTCTTGGGAAGGATACGTGAACGAAGGTTTCTGCGCCCATCTTCTTTGCTGCTAATATCATTAAATATCCTCTGTTGATATTATCAGGGTCTATGACCAAATCAGCTGCAGCCTCTATCATAGCAACGTCTTCTTGTGATGAGTTAGCTAATAGGATAATATCAGGACGTCTCTCTCTAATTTGTTTGAAAGCTGCTGATGTCCCTGGTACTGCTTGGTTTACTACGATAACCTTCATATTAGGGTCATCTGATAGACCGACAATTTGTGCAATTGTAGTCTCTTGCTCTTGCATGAAGTTGTCAGGATAAGTAACGTGTTTGATCATTCCGCCCTCATCAGCGTCTCCATACTTTGCAATCATTGCCTCAGCACCACGTAGTTCGTCTTCCCCTTGTGATACTGTACCAGTAACGATACCAATGTGTATTTTTCCTTCATCCCCACCGCCTGCTGGCGCGTCAGAACCTTGATTACAAGCTGCAAGGCTCAATACCATCATAAGGGAAAGTGCAACTAATAACACCCTTTTAAACACAAAAATCTCCTCCTTTTCAATTTGGTCCTAGTATTTGACCATTATTATACTTCGAAACTCAAAGTATACCACTCTTAATATATTACTCCTCCGGGCTTTTAAAGTCAAGCTATAGTTAAAGCAAAACTGTTGACAATACTTGTCAACAGTTTTACAAAATCTTTTCATTTTTAAAAATTAAATGATTGCTTTAAACTATAGTCCTGCAATTCTCCTTCGTAAATGAGATTAAGTTTTCTGCACTCCCTGAAATCCCTAGGAGATGTCAAGGCTGCCTGTTTGTTAATCAATTCGATGCCGCTATTGGCCAATAGAGACGATACAAACTGGGAACAGAAGTAGTTATATTTTCTTTCTATGGGGTAGTTTACCATGACTCCAAAGAGCCCAATAAAATTATATCCGTATTTCTCTCCGTCTCTTTTGAACTTGTCTAATTCCAATAGCAATTGCTCGTATTGCCTTTGATCTATTTCCAATGAATACAAGGCGCAAACAGTGTTTGGAAATCTAGAATAAGTACCATTTACTATATCCTCTTTTACAAATCCACCATAGATAGGGTTCTCTGGTCTAAGCCTTCCAAAACTGTACAATTCCTTTAACTCTTCATCAAAGGCTATGGACACATGGGTATAGGGCTCTTTTGTATATATGTTGATAAACCTCGCCAACCAGGACCCACTGTGAGTAAGTAATATATAGATTTTATGCTTGCTTATGAAAATGCACCTCCACTCAAATAGATAAAATGTATTCTTTTATTAATATTACATCCTTTTTATCAAATTTTCAAGTAGAATATTATTTTAACAATTCTAAATATTTCGACAGCGGAAACAAGTCAATTTTATATGAAGAAAACCCCAATAGTTATCAACTACTGGGGCCTCTAAATACCTAGCTAAATCTCTACATCATGCCGCCCATACCGCCCATGCCACCCATGCCTCCCATGGCTGCCATTGGGTCTTCGCTTTCCACATCTACTACGGCTCCTTCTGTAGTCAGTACCATAGCTGCCACAGAAGCTGCATTTTGAAGTGCTGATCTGGTTACCTTTGTTGGGTCAACGATACCAGTTTCTATCATATTTACATATAGTTCATTTAGGGCGTCAAATCCTATACCATCTGTTTCTGCCCTTACCTTTTCAACTATTACTGAACCCTCAAGCCCAGCATTTGCAGCTATTTGTCTAACTGGTTCCTCTAGGGCCCTTACTATTATATTGACACCTGTTCTCTCGTCTCCATGAGACTCTTCCAATAGTTTTGAAACTGCTGGTATGGAGTCAACTAGCACAGTTCCGCCTCCGGGTACAATCCCTTCTTCTACTGCTGCACGGGTAGCAGCTAAGGCGTCTTCTATCCTAAGCTTTCTTTCCTTGAGCTCAGTTTCAGTCGCAGCACCTACCTGAATAACTGCTACACCACCTGATAGTTTGGCTAGTCTTTCTTGTAGTTTTTCTGCATCAAATTCTGAGTCTGTTTCTTCTAGCTGGGCCCTTATTTGTTTGACCCTATTTTGTATCTCCTCTTGCTCCCCTGCACCGTCTACTATTACAGTGTTTTCCTTATCTACCTTTACCTTTACTGCCTTACCCAGCATGTCTACAGTAGCTTCCTTTATATCATAGCCTAATTCTTCAGAGATTACAGTCCCGCCAGTTAGTATAGCTAAGTCCTGTAGCATTTCCTTTCTCCTGTCGCCAAAGCCAGGAGCCTTTACTGCCACACAGTTAAATGTACCCCTTAACTTGTTAACTACCAGGGTAGCCATGGCTTCACCGTCTATATCTTCTGCAATGATTACTAGGGGTTTGCCCATTTGTACTATTTCCTCGAGTATTGGCAATATATCTTGAATATTGGATATTTTTTTATCTGTTATCAGGATATATGGATCTTCGTATTCTGCAACCATCTTTTCAGTATCTGTTACCATATAGGCAGATACGTATCCCCTATCAAATTGCATACCTTCTACTACGTCAAGTGTTGTTCCCATGGATTTTGATTCTTCAACAGTGATTACTCCGTCGTTACCTACCTTTTCCATGGCGTCGGCTATTAATTTTCCTATTTCCTCATCTCCTGCAGAAATAGAGGCTACCTGTGCAATTGAGTCCTTGGATTCTACCATCTTGGAAAATCTCTTTATTTCATCCACTGCTGAGTCTACTGCCAATTGAATGCCCCTTTGAAGGATCATAGGATTGGCACCTGCGGCCACATTCTTTAGGCCCTCTCTAATAATGGCCTGTGCCAGCAGGGTAGCAGTGGTTGTTCCATCTCCTGCGACGTCTTGGGTCTTTGTAGCTACTTCCTTAACTAATTGTGCACCCATATTTTCATATTTATCTTCTAATTCAATTTCACGAGCAATGGTAACTCCGTCATTTGTAATAAGGGGAGCACCGAATTTCTTGTCTAATACTACATTTCTGCCCTTTGGCCCCAATGTTACCTTAACTGTATCGGCTAATTGGTTTATTCCTCTTTCCATGGCGCGACGTGCGTCTTCGCCAAATTTAATTTCCTTTGCCATCTATTCACACACTCCTTTTTAAAATTTACTCGACTACTGCCAATATATCCATTAGCTTTATTATGGTTAATTCTTCTCCGTCAACCTTGATTTCTGTACCAGAGTACTTGGAAAACAGTACCTTGTCACCTACTTTGATTTGTTCCTTCTTCTTTTCGTCCTCAGCAATGTCTGGACCAACAGCAAGTATTTCTGCTATTTGAGGCTGCTCCTTTGCTGAATTTGGCAGTACAATACCACCCTTTGTTTTTTCCTCGGCTTCAACCTTTTTGATTATAATCCTATCTCCCAAAGGTTTTAGATTCATTTTACTACCTCCTTATGTTAATAAAATTCTATTTCCTTATTTTATTAGCACTCATTGTTAGTGAGTGCTAATATCTACATAATATATGTTACTTAAATCAAAGTATGTAATCAAGTTTCGTATTTCATCATAATAAGGTATTATTTGCTAAATAATACCTTATTATCCATTAATCTTTATATTTCTTTATTTTTCTTATTTTATCTAGCAAAACTAACTATATTTGCCAATGCGTAGTATAAAATGGGAATAAATATTGCCGGAAGCATATTTCCCACCTTTATTTTCTTCAATCCCAGTATGTTTATCCCAATAGCCATGATCAAGATACTGCCTATGGCAGACATTTCATTTATGACCTCTGGGGTCAATAGATCCTTCACCATATTGGCCATTAAGGTGATGCCACCCTGATATATAAGTATAGCTATGGAAGAAAATGCAACTCCAATACCCAGGGTAGATGCAAAGATAATCGAAGAAAACCCGTCTATGACAGATTTGGCAAATAGGGTTTCATGGTTTCCCTGTATACCCGATTCCAAGGCACCCACTATGGCCATGGCCCCAACACAAAAGACCAGGGATGCCGTCACGAATCCCTTGGAGAAATTGCTGTCCCTGCCCCCAAATTTCATTTGCAGGGAATTGCCTAGCCCATCTAGTTTGTCCTCTATGCCTACGATTTCCCCTACTACGCTTCCTATGACTATACTAGCTATGACCAGTATCAGATTTTCAGATTTTATACTCCCCATTATTCCTATGACCAAAACTGCCAAGGCTATTCCATCCATTACGGTGTCTTTATACTTTTCTTTTATTCCCTTCTTTAACAAAATTCCTATTATAGATCCTCCTATGACTGCTGCTACATTCACTATTGTCCCTAGCATGGTAATCCCCCTTATCTCTTGCTTTATCCTTGTCCTTTGTTAAGAATACACTATTTTAGGGGAAATATCCAGACATTTATAAAATTTATTACTTTCCTATTCCCAGCTCCCTAGCATAATAAAATAAGTACTGCTGGGCAAATCCTGCAAGGTCGCCAAATATCTCTGCCCCATAGGAGCCGATTAGCTTTACATTTGTCTCCTTCTTCAGGTAAAAGTGTTCCATTACCCTCTTGACCCACACGTCTACGGGAAAGGCATCAGCCTTGCCATAGGCAAAGAGCAGTATGCAGTCAGATACCTTTGGCCCCACCCCAGGCAGGGTCATGAGGACCTCCTTCCCTTCATCTCTACTGAGGTCATATATACTATCTAAATCTAAATCCCCCCTAGCGATAATCTTTGAGGTCTCCACTATCCTCTCAGCCCTAAAGCCAACCTTTGTCAAGTCCTTCAAATCCCTTGGCTCTGCCTTAGACAGGGCTAGAGGACTGGGAAAGCTATAGAAGTCACCCTCCCCTATTTTCTCTCCATAGTACCTTGATATTAGGTCAATGGATTTTTTTATCCTGGGTATTTGATTATTGGCGGATATGATAAAGGATATGCTGGTCTCAAAGGGCTCCTGATTTAGTATCCTGATACCATGGCCAAATTCAATGGCTTCCTCTAATATGGGATCCCTTGACAATTGGCTTTTTATTTCCTCATAGTCCCTGTTTAGATCAAAATAGTTTTTCCATATGCGATTGAAGTCATATGGATTGCTACCCTTCAAGATAAGGTCAGGACCCTCCCTTTTAACATTTAATACCCTTCCATAGGCTATGGTGGTGTAGGACTTATCCTCCTCTACTGTCCACCTAAAGGCCTGGCCGCACTCAAATATATGCCTGGGCTCAAAACTCCCTATATCCCTTAGTATTATCCTATCCTCTTCCTCAATTATGCTGTAAGCCATCTCTATCTCCTTTACACTTTATTGGCCTTCTACTATATATTATAGTTTACCCCCATATGAAAATTAAAAACTGGCAGAGCCAGTTTTTAATTCAGGGCCTTCAATGCAATCTTGTAGGCCACATCCCTTGCGTCCTCGATACCTATGTCTTTATACAGGTCTCTTTGATTTATATATTTGGAAAAAGACGATATTGCCCCCTGGACAACCATTATCTCATAGTAGTCGGCCCCTTGGCTTTTTATCAGCCCCTCATTAAAGCCCATCTCCAATAGGTTCCTGATTTCCCCATTGATTAGTGCCATAAACCTTGTCACGCTGCATTCCTTATCAGCTAGATACTCATAGAACTTTTCAATTCCTCCTGAAGACAACAATATATTCAATAGGGACAGCTTATTTTTTAGGTTTTCTTCTATTATATATAGGACTTCATAAAACCTATCTTTGAATTGATCCCTGGACCTGATTCTTTCAAAGGCTCCCTTTATCTCCTTGCTCATACTGTAGATTATGGCCTTGGATATGACCTCCTCCTTGGAGTCAAAGTAATCGTATATGGTTCCCTTGCCAATATTGGCAGACCTTGCTATATCCGATACCTTAATGGAATAGGGATTTGCGCCTTCCCTCATTAAAAGGACTAGCCCATCAAATATGGCAATTTCCTTCTCCGAATATTCAATATTGTCCATACTAGTCATCCCCCTGCAGGATAATCTTCCTGATTTTCTTCTTGTGAAGCAGGGCATACATGACGGGTACCACCAGCAAGGTGAGAAGAGTAGCATAGGTCAATCCCCCAATAGCTGTAATAGCCAAGGGCTGGATCATTTCAGACCCTACACCTACTCCTATTGACAGGGTGGAAAGTCCAAGTATAGTCGTAATGGCAGTCATCAGGATTGGTCTCATACGAGTCCTTCCCGCCAATACCAGGGCTTCATTTATCTCCATGTCCTCTTCCCTCAATTGGTTGCTATAGTCTACAAATACTATACCGTTATTTACCACTACACCTGATAGGACTAGGAATCCTAGCATTGAAATCAGGGATATTTCATAGCCAGTTATGGCCAGAGCCAGTAAACCCCCAGTAAAGGCCAGAGGAATGGTAAACATGACTACAAATGGCGACAAGAGGGACTGGAATTGGGCGACCATTATAAGGTATATGAAGGCAATGGCCAGGAGGGTCATATAGATCAAATCCCTGAGGGAGGTCTTTATCATTTCATTCTCCCCTGATAATTCTATGTCATATCCGTCAGGCAACTCATAGTTCTTCAAGTTCTTTTCAAATTCTCGGCTCACGATGCCGATATTGTAATCCCTATCTATGGATGCCCTAAGGGAAATAAATCTTTCCTGATCCTTTCTCCTAATGGAGCTAAGTCCCTTTTCCTCCGATATATGGGCAATGTCTCCAATTCTTATTTCCTTTTCTCCGCCCTCTTTCTTTAGCTTTATGGTCAAATCCTCTAAATCTTCCTTGACAATATCCTCTCTTTGTCCATCTATGACCATTACAGGATAATCTTTTTGACCTATAGACAGGCTGGTAACGGATTTACCCTTGGACAAGATGTTGCTCACTTCGCCAAAGACCTGGGCTACTGTCAGTCCTTCTTCCATGGCCCTTTCCTTATCTACCCTGATGCGGACTTCCTCTAAGCTATCGTCGACGGCCACGGTAACCTCATCTATACCCTCTGTTGCTTTTAGTATCTGGCTGATATCTAGGCCCAGCTCCCTAAGCCTGTCTAAATCTCTGCCCTTTACCAGCACTTCTATACCAGAACCGCCTAGGGCACTCATATCCATATTTGAGGTATTGACGACCACCTTGCAATCTAGGTCCTCTGTCCTTTTTTCTATTTCCCTTCCTATTTCAGCATTGCCCACCTTCTTATTCTCATCCAAAATTAGATACATGGATATGGAACTTCCGCTGCCTCCATTGCCTGAGCCAAGACCTCCCATGCCCATGCCCATTCCCATACCCTGCAGGGCTCCGACAGTTTCTATGCCCTCTATGTCAAGAATTCTTTCCATTACAGTATCGGACATGGATATGCTTTCATCAAAGCTTGCACCCTTGGGCATTTCCAAGGAAATAGACATTTGAGGCGTCTCCATTTCGGGAATAAAGGCTGTTCCCATGGAATATGCCAAGAATCCACTAAGGCCTAGGAGCAGTACTACGGAAATCATCACCATGGCCTTGTGATTTAGGGACCACCTAAGCAGCCTTTCGTAGAAGTCTATAAAGCCCTTAAATAGCTTCCCTTCCTTTTCAGTCGTATTTTTCAGCATACTAGATGTCATGGTGGGTACCAGGGTCAGGGCCACTATAAGGCTAGCCATCAAGGAATAGCCTATGGTTAATCCCATATCTGTGAAGAGCTGCCTGGATATGCCCTTGGTAAATACTATGGGTAAAAATACGCTAACGGTGGTAAGGGTAGAGGCCAATATGGCTCCGGACACTTCCCTGGCCCCTTCAATGGAGGCCTTGACGGGCGACATCCCCTCATTCCTCATCCTGTATATGTTTTCAATCACTACAATAGAGTTATCCACCAGCATACCTACGCCCAGGGCCAGTCCTGCCAGGGATATAATATTGATGGTAACACCTGTGAAATACATCATGGCAATAGCAAATATAAGGCTGATGGGTATGGATACGGCTATTACAAATATGGGCCTTATATCCCACAGGAATACTATTAGGATAAGAATAGCTAAAATCCCACCATAGATTAGGTTATTTAGTACAGAATTTACCACTATGTCTATATAGATCCCCTGGTCCATCAGGGGAGTAAAATGTAGTTTATCATTTTCTAATGTCAGGGTATCCATCTTTTTTCTTATGTTTTTCGATACTTCTCTGGTAGCATAGTTGCTTTGCTTCTGGAAGCTGAGTACTACCCCATTATTTCCATTGATCTTTGCATAGATATCCTCTGCATTATCCTTGTATCCTATATCTGCCACATCTCTTAGGTAGACTTTGCCTATGGCATCTTGGCCTGTATCGAACAAAAGCAGGGCCCCTATCTCTTCAATGTCCCCTATCTTGTCTCCAATCTTCACTAAATATTCCATGTCCTTGCCATTTACATAGCCTGCCGGCATGGAAAAGTTTTGGGCAGTCAAGATACCCGATACCATGGTCTTGGAAATTACTCCATCCAGGGAGACCTTTTTAAATGCCTGGTCTCTGGCAGTTTCAAATTCTCCTGTCTTTTCCTCTAGGATTGCCTCTCCTTCTTCCAGCTCCCTTCTAGCCTCCTCCATTCCACTGGCCAGGGCTACCTTGCCCGTGACTATCTGGTCTTCCTGGGTCTTCAGCTCATTTTTCTTTAGTTCTAGGGAAGCTTTTTGATCCATTAGTTGGACCAATTTACTATCTATTAGTTCTAAGCCCTGATCCGCCTCAAGCTTCTTTTCCTCCAATGTTTCTAGTGCCTCTTCTAGTGCTTGAAGCTGGACCTTGTTTTCCTGGGATAGTCTATCCCCCAGGCCCAATAGATATTTCTCTGCCATTCTCATCTCGTCAATCTTTCCATCTATTTCTATCCTGCCCTCTAATATGGCTTCCTTATTTTTGGCTAGCTCACTTATGGCCTCATCTAGCTGGGCTTCTCCCTCTGACATTTGCTCCTTGGCAGATATTATGGCCCTTTCCCCTTCCAGCAGCTTATCCATTTGCTTTTTTTCTTCAGAGGCTAATTTCCCTTTTCCCTCTGATATTTCTCTCCTTGCCTTGGATAGCTCCTCCTCTGCTTGTGAAAGCTCCTTATCCAGCTTATCTAATATCTTCTTATTTAAATCCTCTATCTTATCTGGATTTATCAATACCTGGATAGTTTCTTCAACTAAACCTGCCGCATTTACAGAGGCCACTCCCTCAACACTTTCCAACTGTGAAATTATCCTAGGGTCTACGAAGTTGGATATTTCAACTATATCCATATCCTCCATATCTACTGCAAATATGCCTATGGGCAGCATGTCGGGGTTCATCTTTATAATCATGGGAGAGCCTATGGCATCAGGCCACATGCCCTTGATCATATCTAATCCGCTGTTTATCTCTATTATGGAAGAATCCATATTTACATCATTGTCAAATTCCATTATGACTATGGATGAATTTTCCCTAGATATGGAATTTATGTTCTTTATATTGCTGGCAGTAGCTACGACCTGTTCTATGGGCCTAGTAACTACCATTTCAACCTCTTCAGGGCTGGCACCTATGTAATTTGTCATAAGGACCAGATAGGGCAGCTCAATACTGGGTAACAAATCCGTCTGTAGGTTTATAAAGGATATGCTGCCCAGTATAAGTACTAAAATAACTGCAACGACTATTGTATAGGGTTTTCTAACGCTAAATCTTGATAACATTTTCTACCTCCACTCCTAAGTAAATTAGTGACCGACTGGTCGGTCACTTGTTAGTATATTTCATCTGAATTTACTTGTCAATATCAATAAAAAATTGACCCGAATCTTTAGATTCCTCGTTTCACTCGGAATGACCCTATGATATAGTGGTATGGTGCATTATTCGCGCTTTAATATATCTTTACTTTCATGGGTGACCAATAATTCTATGATTTTGTCACCAACACAGGTCATATCACCTAGCCAAAAAGCTTTTCTAATATTGATTTCTTATAGGGTACACCTAACCAGTCAAAAAACTCATCTGCGATTAGGGTAAGTAGCCCATTGTTATTTTCCAGGACTATTTCTTCAGGTATATATTCAATATAGCGATCTGCTTTAATTATTTGACCTTTACCCACAATATCTTCTATATCAAAGCTTACCTCATTCCTCTGCTTCTCAATTTTGAAGCTAGTAGGATTTACCTTGTATACATGCTTAATAGAATCCCTGTAAAAATCCGTAAATGGATTATCCATTCCTATCCATTGGAAGAATAAGGGGGTATCCAACTCAATATCGACACCATCCTTGGATCCTACTACTACTCTTGAAGAAAGGGCATTCTTATAGACTTCTGAAGGTTTTCCCTTGCCATACATTGGGATATTCTCATCTATAGAGGATATTTTAAATAACAGATTCCCCGTATTCTCATCAAAATGGAAATCAGATTTACTCGAACCAGCAAATAGCTTTTTCCACTTTTCTATATTAGTTTCTTTAGTATCATCATAGCGGGTCACAGGAAAATAAATTGGTAGGGGTAAATTGGATTCTTCATAATACTCTTTGAATATTTCCCTTGAATGGTATAGAAAATCAATTTTTCCTGCTTCACCAAAATTAGCCCAGGATAGGGAGTCATCAATTAACCTTTCTGCAAATCGGAAAACAAAGTCATTAAATAAAGTACTAGCTATTTTTGAATATACATCACTATATGCAAGGGTAGATTCCTCCCTTTTTAGTTCATCAAACTTGTTATCTATCTTTAGGTAATAGCTACGCCTATTTGCACGTTCTTCAAGGGTATAACCATCTGTATTAGTTGAACCTATCAATGTAGGTATTGGACGTAAGTATTGTGAAGACTGATTTGAAATGTTTACGATTAGTTCATTTCCATACTTTGGGTTTGCAAAAAAGTCATTGGGTATCTCATCTATTATTAAAGGAGCAACATTAGTTTCCCTAAACCAGCTATATAATGCATCTCTTGTCTGTGAGTGTTTTCTGCCAC
>Ga0265293_10002468_pt1 | contig 37026 bp, 33 predicted proteins | sample Munlanlewell138R_FD_192505 | JGI IMG/M metagenome (GOLD analysis project Ga0265293, IMG submission 192505) | Leachate microbial communities from a municipal landfill in Southern Ontario, Canada - Leachate well 138R | ecosystem: Engineered > Solid waste > Landfill > Unclassified | place: Canada... | reverse complement strand
CGCAGATCGACCCGCACCATCTGCTGGATGACCGGGATGATGAGGATGAAGCCCGGCCCCTTGACCCGCCAGAAGCGCCCGAGCAGGAACACGACGCCCCGCTCGTATTCGCGCAGGATGTTGATCGCGCTGGCCAGAAAGAGCACGGCGAGGGCGATCAGGGCATAGAGTACATAGGCGGTCATGGTGGATTCTCCTGTGTGGCCATCACGGCCGGTTCGACGGACAGGGTCAGGCCCTGCACGTCCGTTACACGGACGCGCTGCCCGCGGCGCACGGGCCGTGTGGTGCGCGCCTGCCAGATCTCACTGTGGATGCGCACGCTGCCCTCGCCGTTGAAATCGGTGAGTGCGACACCTTCCATACCGAACAGCTGGTCACGGCCGCTCACCACCGGCCGGCGCCGGGCACGCAGCGCCATGCCGATCACGAAGATGAACACCAGCGCGTTCACCGCAGCAAAACCGAGAATCACGGCGATGTCGATGCCAAAGCCCGGCGCCTGCGTGTCCATGAGGATGATCGAACCGAGCACGAAGGCGAGCACGCCGCCGATGCCGAGGATACCGAAGCTGGGCTGGAAGGCCTCGGCCACCATCAGTGCGACACCGAGCAGGATCAGAGCCATACCGGCATAGTTGATAGGCAGCAGCTGGAAGGCATACAGCGCCATCAGCAGCGCAATCGCACCGACCGTGCCGGGGACGACGGCACCGGGGTTGATGAACTCGAAGATCAACCCATAGATCCCGATCAGCATCAGGATATAGGCAACGTTCGGGTTGGTGATCACCGCCAGCAGCCGGTTGCGCCAGTCGGGTACGAGCGCGCGCAGCGGCAGGCCTTGCGTGTGCAGGGTACGCACCTCGCCGAGCACGCGCACCTCGCGGCCGTCGAGCTGGCGGAACAGATCGGCGCTATCGGTCGCGAGGATGTCGATGACGTTCAGCTTCAGGGCCTCCTTGGCCGGGAGGCTGGCGGCCTCACGCACCGCCTGCTCCGCCCAGTCGGCGTTGCGCCCATGCAGTCCCGCGAGCCCGCGGATGTAGGCGACGGCATCGTTGATCAGCTTGTGCGTCATCGCATCGCCCGGGGGCGCCGTTGCGGACCCGGCGGACCGCTCGGCATCGGGGCCGTCCTGCGACGGTACGTGGTCCTTGTCGCCGCTTTCCGGCAGGAAGGGCGAGCCGCCGATCTGAACCGGTGTCGCGGCACCGAGGTTGGTGCCCGGCGCCATGGCGGCGATGTGGCTCGCGTACAGGATATAGGTGCCGGCGCTGGCAGCGCGCGCACCGCTGGGCGCGACATAGGTGGCCACCGGCACGGGCGAACGGGTGATGTGCTTGATGATGTTGCGCATGGCGCTGTCGAGCCCGCCGGGCGTGTCCATGCGGATCAGGATCAGCGCCGTGGGTTCGCGGTCCGCCGTGGCGAAGGCGCGTTCGATATAGTCCTCGGTGGCCGGACCGATGGCACCGTTGATATCGAGTGCAAGGATCTGCCCGTCCGATCCCGCTGCCGCACGCGCCGGCCCACCGCCCGGTACCGACAAGGCAATCAACAGCAGCAGAGTCCATACAGTTTTCAATGCCATCGCCACACCCCTTGTGACTAGCATAGGCGCTCACCGCACGATCTGCTCGCCGTGCACCGCCGGCCAAATTTGTTACACTCGCCCCTTTGCGATCCCACGCGGCTTCGAATCATGCTGCCCACCCTGTTCCCGCTCGTCTCCCTGCTGACCGGCATCGGCATCCTGCTGGTGGGCAGCGGCCTGTTCGGTACACTGCTCGCACTGCGCGCCGGCCTGGAGGGCTTCGCGGACCCGGTCATCGGCCTGGTGATGTCAGCCTATTTTGTGGGCTTTTTCGCCGGCACCTTCTTCTGTCCGACGCTGATTCGCCGTGTCGGGCATATCCGGGCCTTCGCCATGTTCGCCGCCGTCGCGGCTGCCACGGTCATCGTGCATGTGCTCATCATCCATCCGGGCGTCTGGTTGATTCTGCGCATGATCACCGGGGCGTGCCTGGTCGGGCTGTATATCGTCATCGAGAGCTGGCTGAACGCACAGGCACCGAGCGCCAGACGCGGCCAGGTGTTCGCGGCCTATATGGTCGTGACGCTGCTCGCACTGGCGCTCGGCCAGGCGCTCATCACCCGCGCCGATCCCGCCGGCTTCACCCTGTTCGGCATCGCCTCCATCCTGATGTCGTTGGCGCTGCTGCCGGTTGCCTTCACCAGCCTGGCACCACCGCAGCCGGTTACGGCACCGCGGCTCGGCCTGCGTTTTCTCTACACCACCTCGCCGGTTGCGGTCGCCGGGGCGCTGGCATCGGGACTCGTGATCGGGGCCTTCTGGGGCATGGGCCCGCTGTTCGCCCACCACCTCGGTCTGGACAACGCGGGGGTCGCGGGCTTCATGGCGGCGACCATCCTCGGCGGTGCGGCACTGCAGTGGCCGATCGGGCGACTGTCGGACCACCTGGACCGCCGCTGGGTGCTGGCCTGTGTGGGTGCGGCGGGCACCGTATCCGCCCTCGCCGCTGCCGTGGTCGCGCCCGACTCGGTTACATGGTTGCTGGTCTGCATGGTGCCGTTCGGCGGACTCGCCTTCAGCGTCTATCCGCTCAGCGTGGCACATCTGAACGATCACCTCCAGCCGGACACCATACTGGAGGGCAGCAGCGGTCTGCTGTTGCTGCACGGTGTCGGGGCGGCGACGGGACCCGCTGGCGTCGGACTGCTGATGGGCCGCTTCGGGCCGCTCAGCCTGCTGGTCTATTACGCCACGATACTCCTGCTGCTGGCCGCGTTCGTCTCCTTGCGCATACGCCAGGCACCGCCCGTCGCCGCTGCGGACCACACCCAGTTCGCAGCGATGGTACGCACCTCGCCCGAGGCGCTGGTGATGCTGGCCGAGGCGGAGGAGCAGGCCACGCATCCGGACACCGGTGTCTGAAGAAACCTCTGCACCCTGCACGACGGCCTCAGAAGTACAGCCCGACATTGATGTTCACCCGCTCATGCCAGGTGTCGTCGCTGCCACCGGCCGCCAGACCGGTGGTGAAGTTCGGCCCGATGTAGGGATGCTGGCGACCGCGCAGGTAATCGACATAGACGAACACCTTGTCGATCGGCGTAAACGACATGCCGAACACGCGTTGTGCACTGTCGCGGAATCCCGCCACGTCCTTGGACAGCCATCCATAGTCAGCATAGAGCGTGACATCGTGCAGTGGTCCCCACGTGCCGAGTGTGTAACTCAGATTGACCGTATAGACATTCGCGCGCGCCGCTACCTCGTAGGGAAAATCGTAGGCACCCATGATGACGATGCGACGATCCTGCCCGGGTGGATTCTCGACGCTGTTCACGTAGCGCGCAGCCTGCAGCATCACACCCCAGGGCCCATAGCTGTCCTGGTAATGCACCGCAGCGGCACGGCGATGACCGTCGCGTCCGGTAGTCGCGTTCGGCAGGCGTCCGGCCAGCAGCGACAGGCCGACCTCGCCACGGCGTGCAGCGCCCTGCTCAAAGGTATACGCCGCGCGCCCGACCAGGGTATCGCGCTCGTGATTGCGGATTGCACCGTCCTCGACGAGGTTGAAGGTATAGCGTGCACTGCTCTCGCTGTTGCCGCTCCCATGGCCACCGTCGCGGACGTAGTAGCCGAGCTGCAGATCCCACGGCCCGATGGTATGCATCAACTTGCCGCCGAGGTTGTAGCTGTCCTCCAGGCCGACGTAATAGGCTATGGAGAAAAAGAAGCTGTGCGAGGCATACGGCAGGATACCGAAAGGGATGGAATTCACACCGAGCTGCAGCTGAGTACGATCACCGAAGCGACGCCCGACCCAGGCATGCTGCAGGAAATTCGTCTCAGTACCGCCGCGGTAACGATAAAAACGGTACTGTGCCGAAGCCAGCCAATCGCCGTGGTCGTAACCGGTATCGATGCGGAAAGTATCGAAATTGATCAGACCCGCACCGTCGTACCTGGGATCCCAATCCTGGTATACGTAGTTGTAGCGCAGCGCACCGCCCAGGCGGAAGCCGTTGCCGAGATCGAAGGCAACTGCGGTATCCAGCGTCAGGATGGCGATCGCCAGGACGCCGAGCTGACGGATGCAGAGAATGCGGATCGGCATGCGTCCTCCCGGTTCTGTCGCTCGGTCGATGGCGTTCAGCGAACAGCGTGCAGGAAGTGCAGATGCCGTTCGTACTGATCGAGGACGTCATTGATCACGTCGGCGCCGCTCCAGCCCATGATGTCATAGTTTTGCCCACCTTCACGCAGATGGACTTCGGCACGGTAGTACCGCAATGCCTCCATTCGCCGTGGCCGGGTGTCACGTAATACGAAGGATGGCGGCTCGTAGGGCCGCGGATGTACCGAGTAGAAAAAATCGATCTCTGCTCCATGGCGGACCTCGATCCAGACCCTGCCCTCCTCGTCGCCGCCGATACCGGCCTCTATGTCCTGTTTTTTCAATTCCTCGCTGACCTCATGCAGGGCCGGTCTGACGACTTCCTGAATGAAACGATCCACTTCGGTGCGGCTGGACTGGTGGATCACGTTACGCAGCCGACTCTGCCAACTGCGTGCCATCTGGGGTGCCCCCGGTGTGACTCGCGCACGCCGCAGGCTGAGGTGCTTGATGGCCTCGAGGCGCAGTGCACGGGCCAGGCCCCAGCACATCAGGATCATCACCACCGCGAATGGCAGGGCACTGGCGATGGTCGCCGTCTGCAGTGCCTGCAGGCCGCCGGCAAGCAACAGGGCCGCCGCGATGATACCCTCGACCACGGCCCAGAAGACCCGTTGCCACAGCGGCGACTCCTCCTCACCGCCAGAGGTCAGCATGTCGACCACCAGCGAGCCGGAGTCGGATGAGGTCACGAAGAAGGTCACCACCAGCACCGTCGCCAGCAGCGAGGTGATGCCGGTCAGTGGCAGGTGTTCGAAAAATTTGAACAGTGCCACCGAGGTATCCGCTGCCACCGCAGCCGGCAGCTCGCTGATACCCTGCATCAGGATCATATGGATGGCGGTATCGCCGAAGAATGTCATCCACATAAAGGTGAATCCGACCGGCACCAGCAGGACACCGATAACGAATTCCCGAATGGTACGCCCACGCGAGACCCGCGCGATGAACATGCCGACGAAGGGCGACCAGGCGATCCACCAACCCCAATAGAACAGCGTCCAGCCACCGATCCAGGTCGTCGGTTCGTAGGCTTGCAGGTTGAAGGTCATATCGAACAGATTGGACAGATACATACCGGTGTTCTGCACCAGTGTCTGCAACAGAAACACGGTTGGCCCGGCAACCAGCACAAACAACAGCAGGATCACGGCGAGCACGATGTTGAACTCGGAGATGCGCCGGATGCCGGCATCCAGCCCGAGACCCACGGACAGCGTGGCGATGGCAGTGATCACGGCAATCAGGATGATCTGAGTCAAGACGGTGCTGGGCACATCGAACAGGTAGTTCAGACCCGCATTCACCTGGATGACGCCGAAGCCGAGCGACGTGGCCACGCCGAACAGCGTCCCGAGCACGGCAAAAATATCCACCGCGTGACCGATCGGCCCGTAGATGCGCTCGCCGATCAGCGGATACAGCGCCGAGCGGATGGTCAACGGCAGGTCGTGGCGAAAGGCGAAGTAGGCCAGCGACAACGCCACCACCGCATAGATGGCCCAGGCGTGGATGCCCCAATGAAAGAGGGTGATGCGCATGGCATCGCGCGCGGCCGCGACCGTGCCGCCCTCACCCACAGGCGGGCTCACGTAGTGCATGACCGGCTCAGCCACACCAAAGAACATCAGGCCGATGCCCATGCCCGCCGAGAACAGCATGGCGAACCAGGATGTATAGCTGTAATCCGGCTCACTGTGATCGGGTCCGAGCTTGATGCGCCCGTAGCCCGAAATCGCCAATGTCACCACGAACACCAGAAAACCCGCCACGGTCAGGACATAGAACCAGCCCGCCGAGTGAGTGATCCAGGCTTGCACGGCCGCGAACAGGCTGCCTGCGGCCTTTGGATAGATCACGGCGAAGGTGACGAAGGCCAGTGCGAGCATACCTGACAGGACAAACACCGGCGGGTTGATCTGCACGCGCCAGGGTGATTTGTGGTCAGTTGCCGGTTCGCTCATGCGGTTTCCTGTAGATGCCCATAGCCGCCTGCCCGCGTGCAGACGGTCGAGCCGTCAACATACAGTCCAGGAGCCTGTCGGACTTGGGACTAATCTACTGCGCCGGTGGGATAGCCGTCCATTTTCCCGATCCTGCTCATCAAATAGCTACGGCTATTCTCCTCGAAGGAGCGAAAAAATGACCTCGCTCTCCCACCCGGCTCGCTACGATCGCCCAAGTCCGACAGGCTTCTGGACGGTTTCCCCCTCTGTAGCCCGACGACGTCCCTGCTAGACTCGGCCCAGCACCAATGCTATTTCCATAGGCAAGGAGAATACCGCATGCATGCGACCGCTGAATTTCAGCTTGTGCCCATCGGCAGCGGCGTCTCCGTCCGGCGTGAGATCATGCGCGTCGTGGAGATCCTGAAGGACTTCGGCTTCCTGCTGGAGACCCATGCCTCCGGCACCAACATCGAGGGGGAACTGACCGACATCCTCGCCGCCATCGAGAAAGTCCATGCGACAGTGCATGCCGATGGCGCGGTGCGACTGGTCAGTTATCTCAAACTGGAGACGCGCATGGACAAGGTGCCGACACTGGCCGGCAAGCGGCTCGGCTGAACCCGTCCGCATCCCGGCGCCGCTGCGGATGCCCCCGGACCAGCCCCATGCCGCGCCGCTCCCGAGCAGGGCGATGTCATGCCGTGAAAGCGACGGATCGGCCCACATCAGCTTTCGCCGGGTCTGACGCCTGGACGCGTCAGTGGCACGAAGGCTACACCGAGGACGCTGCGCTTCTCGACACGACCATCGATGGTCTTCTCCACCAGCATGAGTTTCTGATCGCCATCAGGTCGACCGATGGGGATCACCAGGCGTGCACCCGGTTTGAGCTGCTCGATCAGCGGCTCGGGAATGGCCGGCGCGGCGGCGGTGACGACGATGCCATCGAAGGGGGCATGCCCGGGCCAGCCATGATACCCATCACCGGCACGCACCTCGACGTTGGCGTAGCCCAGCCGGGCGAGCCGCTCGCGGGCGCTCGTGGCGAGCGACTCGATGATTTCCAGGGAATACACCTGCCACACCAGCCGCGACAGCACCGCTGCCTGATAGCCGGAACCCGTACCGATCTCCAGAATCACGTCGTCGGGCTCGGGTGCGAGCAGATCGGTCATCAGCGCCACGATATAGGGCTGGGAGATGGTCTGGCCGTGACCGATGGGCAGCGGCCCGTTGTCGTAGGCCGCGTCGCGCTGTTCCTCGGGCACGAATGCGTGGCGCGGCACGTCTTTCAGGGCCGCCATGACGCGCGCGTCGAGGGCATCTTTGCCAAGGAGGCTGCGGGTGTAGTCCACCTCGCGCTCGATGTCCTCCAGCATGCGCTGTTCCGGTCGCATGGCCTTCACTCCTGTGCGCCTCACCGGCGGCTTATACCGGACAGCCACCGGCCATTGCCATGCCTCAGTCTAGACGCCTGGGCCGGCGATATGCCACCGCAACCAACGCGGCTGCGGCCAGTGGCGCGGCGCGGCCGGCCATCGACCGCCTCTGAGCGGGGCGGGAGGAGCATTCAGGTCGGCACGGCCCATAACAGGCTGCTGCCATCTGAAACACGAAAAGGTCGGGATTGAGTTCGGTATGCCGTTTTGGACAGGCGTACAGCGGTTGATTCAGGGAGCGTCTGAGTAACAAAGGACCCCACAGCCCCGCGTCACGGGAAATCCTTCTATTCAGGATGCGAAGTACCATCCTGGGGTATGCAAGGCACCCTGGGGGTCGGCATGTGCGCGGGCGTGACGCATCGGGCAGCGATCATTGCCGCCCGCCACGCGTATCCATCCTGTCCGCGCCAACGTGATAGGGTAATGAACTATAAGGGGAAAATCATCAGTCCTGGCGTCTGGACCGAGACATGACAATTCAGCTGCGGAACTACTTGGAAGCCACCCAGCCCCGGTCGGCATACCGGGTCTTGCCGATCAACCCGTGCTCCACGCCCGTGGACGTTTCATCCCGGCGATCTTGCAGGCCTGTTTGACATAGCCGTAGGGGAACAGCTGAAACAGTCGTGCGTGCGCCTTCGCCCCGTAACCGACCTCTTCAGCAAGAAACTTGACGACAAAACGTGCATCCGCAGCGATGCCGTTATCTGCGAAATACTCCCGCATGAAACGGATAACCTTCCAGTGCTCTTCGGTCAGTTCAACGCCTTCACTCGCAGCCAACTGCCGGGCGATATCTTCGTTCCAATCCGCCGGATGGGCCAGATAGCCCTCATCGCCCATTTCCACGTCAGCGAGATAGTCCACAACCCTCGTCATTGGTACCTCCCGTTCGGTTGCTGGTCCGGAAAGGCTCAGTTCGCGAAGCTTGCCGGAGTTCGGAAAACATGACCGGCCGCCCTCCCTGCGGCCGGGTCATGCCCTGCCATTGCTCGGTAGACAGCCCCCCGGCATTCTCAGCCGAAGGGGCCGACCTCGTGGCTCAGAAGCGGATATGGGTCGACTGGTTCAGCGAGTGGCGTGCACCCGTCCAGTTGTCCACGTGGAAACGTGTGAACGGCAACCCGGTGAGTTCGAAGAAGCGCGGCCAGCCGATGCGCTCCACCCATTCACCGACCCGCTCCCACTCCTTGGCGTCTTCCTTGTAGATGGTGAGGATTTTCTTCACCAGCTCCGACACCTCCGGCCAGCGCGGTGGATTGTTCGGCAGACCGGCCGCCACCAGCTTCTGGAAGGTTGGCTTGGAACGCGCATTGGAGTTCTTGCCACCGATCCAGATGGCGATCTTGGAGTTTACCGGATCGTTGATCGCCATCGGCGGACAGGGTGGGAAGCAGGCACCGCAGCAGATGCACTTCTTCTCATCGACCTCCAGTGAGGGCTTGCCATTGACCATGGCCGGGCGGATGGCCGCCACCGGGCAGCGCGCCACCACCGACGGCCGCTCGCACACGTTCGACACCAGATCGTGGTTGATCATCGGCGGCTTGGTGTGCTGGATATTGATGGAGATGTCCGCCTGACCGCCACAGTTGATCTGGCAGCAGGACGTGGACATGCGCACGCGGTTGGGCATCTGCTCGTTGATGAACTCCTCGTAGAGTGCATCCATCATCGACTTGGCCACGCCGGAGGCATCGGTGGCCGGGATATCGCAGTGGAGGAAACCCTGCGTGTGCGCGATCATGGACATGGAGTTGCCGGTGCCGCCGACCGGAAAGCCCTCCTTGCCGAGCTTTTCGATCAACGGCGCCACCTTGGCCTCACTGCCGACCATGAACTCGATGTTCGAGCGGATGGTGAAACGCACGTGACCTTCGGCGTATTCATCGGCAATGCTGCAGAGTTTGCGGATGGTACCGGTATCCATCTGCCGTTGGGTACCGGCACGCACCGTCCAGATCTCGTCGCCGCTCTTGGCGACGTGGTGCAGGACACCGGGGCGCGGGCGATCGTGCCAGTCCCAGTTCCCGTAATTCTTGACCATCAACGGATGCATGTAGAGAAAGGCGTCCGGCACACCGCTCTCGACGGCCTGACGATGTTCTGGCTGTGACATCATTTCACTCCTTTGCCGGCCACAGAGTGGCCGGCGCAATCATCATCGAACTTCAGCGGGGACCACTTCAGGCAGTATGACGTTCGGCCTGACGGGCTTGCCATTTTTCAGCCTCTTCCTCCCACTTATCCAGACGGATGTAGGAGCTGGTGCGCGGATGGGCGACCATGGCAGGCTCAATATCCACACCGATGCCGTCCAGGAAATTCGACAGGCCGATGCGGTCGATCATCTCGCCACAACGCTCGTGCTCCAGGCCGTTCTCGGCCCAGAAGTCGATGATGTTGCTGGCGAGTTCATTCAGCTTGTCGTAGTCGTCCTGGGTCTCCAGCTTCATGAAGGGGACGAGGACGGTACCGAACAGATCACCGATCTTCAGGGTGCGCTTGCCACCCACGAGGATGGTGACACCGCGGTCCTTACCGGGCGACAGCGCCTTGGTCATGACGTTGATGCAGTGCATGCAGCGCACGCAGTTGCGGTTGTCGATGGCCATGGTGTCGTCGTCTTTCAGGCTGATGCACTGGGTCGGGCAGCGCGTCACCACGTTGTCGATGACATACTGGCGTCCCTTGGCCTTAACGAAGTTCTTCACCTCATCCTGCTTGATCTGGATGTCGTCACGCCAGGTGCCGATCATCGCCATATCGGAGCGCTGAATGGAGTTCATGCAGTCGTTCGAGCAACCCGAGAACTTGAACTTGAACTTGTAGGGCAGCGCCGGGCGGTGCAGGTCATCGGTGAAATTATTCATCACCTGACGATGTGCCACGGCTTCGCTGAAGCAGGAATGCTCACAGCGCGCAGCACCCACGCAGGACATGGAGGTACGCACCGAGGGGCCCGCGCCGCCGAGATCGAAGCCGAGTTCGTTGATGGCATCGAAGGCGGGCTGAACCTGATCCGAGCGGGCGCCCTGGAACATCATGTCACCGCTCTGCCCGTGCAGTGCCAGCAGGCCGGAACCGTGCTCGTCCCACACGTCACACAGCTTGCGGAGGATGTCGGTATCGTAGTGCATGGCGGGGGGCGGCATGATGCGCAGGGTGTGGAACTCAGCGGCCGCGGGGAACTTGTCCGCCACCTCCGAGAAACGCGGGATGATGCCGCCGCCGTAGCCGCGGACCGAAATGGTGCCACCCTTCCAGTAACCCTTCTTGGTCTGGTAGGAGTATTCGAGCATTCCCACTATATCGGCGATCAGCTCTTTCTTTTCCCCCAGCCGCTTCAGGCCGGTGACGAAGCTCGGCCAGGGACCGGTTTCGAGTTGATCAAGATTAGGGGTGTCATACTTTTTTGCCATTGGTAGATCCTCCGGTCGAACGTGAAGACGACAACAGATGTGGCTATGGATATATGCGGCATCTAGTATACCGCTTTGGCATACCTTAGTCTTCGCGCGCTGGACTTGTATATCCCATTGGGCATAAGCCGATGGGGAGGGTGGGATAGCCACACCGCATCAATGCAGCGACCGGCTGGCGACCGCACCGCGGCGATGGTCGTGCCCGGCAGACCGAGATTACGTCGACAGATCAGGATGCTGGACCTGTGTTTCGCAATCATACGCCGTCCGGCGTCCCGGTCGGGCCGGAGATATCCCTCTACCACCGAGTGGATAGAAAACCCCCAAAAAAGAGCCCTTGTGACCGACGAAATGCCCTGCACACGCAGCAGATCGATGGCGAAAAACATGATGTAGGTCAAGTTTTACAGGCGCCGCCGGCCCCGCTCAGGATCGCCACCGGTGTTCGAGGTACTGTTTCAGGGCCAATGCGTTGTTGTGCTGCTCGTCGCGGGCCGCATAGAGGAGGGTCACGGGGCCGGCTTTGATGTAGTCCCGGAGTTCGGCGAGCGCGTCGGGGTTGGCGTCGAGCTCACGGCCGTAGCGGTGTTGGAACTCTGTCCAACGCGCTGGGTCGTGGTTGAACCACGTGCGCAGTGCACCGCTGGGGGCCAGCGCCTTCAGCCAGGCATCGAGCGCGGCGTTCGCCTTACTGACGCCGCGCGGCCAGATGTGGTCGATCAGGATCCGCTGGCCGTCCGCTTTGGATGCCTTTTCGTAGACGCGTTTGATGGCGATGTGCACCCTCGCCTCCCTCCGTACCGATTCCAGCCGGCGCGTGGCCCCGGTGCGGCGGATATCACTTCGCACCCGGGCGGCGCAGCTTGTCGAAAAATACTCTGATCAGATCCGAGCGCGTCACCATACCGACCACATGCCGCTGCTCGTCGCAGACGATCACGCGCTTGATGCGGTTCTTCTTCATAATCTCCAGAACGCCGTGCAGGGTCTCGTGCGGCCCTACGCAGATGACCTGTTCGACCATGAGATCCGCCACCGTGCCGGTGGGCTCCGGGATCTGCACGGGATGGGTGAACATGGCCTCCAGGGTCTGCCACAGCGAATGGGTCGGGTGGTGCGCCGGCAGGCCCATGGCCCGCAACAGATCGGCCTCGGTGACCACACCGACCAGCCGGTTGTCGTCATCGACCACCGGCAGGCCGCTGATCCTGTGCGTCACCAGCATATGCGCGGCCTCAGCCAGCGAGCAGTCCCGTTTGACCGTGACGACGTGCCGGCTCATCACCCGCTCCACCTCGCCGCTGCCCACGGTACGCAGCCGCGCGTACTTTTCCGCGCGGGTATTCAATTCCAGCAAATCGTCCAGGGTCACGTCGACGAAGGTACCCATTTCCTTCAATGCATTGGCGAAATCCTGACGCTTGACGCCATCATCTGCATCATTACTCATAGACGGTTTCCTCTACTGAATCAAACGCCCGATCCGCGCTATCCCGGACCGGTGCCATATCGCGTACGATTTAACATTAGACCGCAGTTGCCCACGAGGTGCCATCATAAACCCCAGCGTGCATGTCGGTTCAGCTGGCCTTCCGGGACGGACCTGCTATTCTGTACCCGGGACGCGCGCCAACCGTGCGCGCACCAGCGCATCTGTATTCAGGGGCTCGTCATGTCACATTACAACCTGTCTATTGGCGGCGTACCTACCCTGATCCCTCCACGACTGATCATCACGGGGGCGCGTTCCGCCACGCGGCCCTGATCCGGGGCGCAGCCCGCCTGCGCCCCGGTATATCCCCGACCATCCCCGGCCCTCCCGTTTCGCCCGACAGGCGACACGCTTACCAGATATTCATGCGCCTCGTGAAGCGGGCGCACCCGGTACACCGCCGCAACACCCGGGATCGGCCGCAGTCAATGCACAGACACACAGGAGAATCCTTCATGAATCCGCAATCCGCCCATCTTTCGCGCCACGACGTCCAGCGCCTGACACACCTGCTCGAGACCATCGCCCCGGGCAGCCGCGATGCCGCGCATCTGGAGCGTCTGATCGACAAGCTTCAGGCCGGCGAAGAGCTGCAGCCGCGTGAAGTGCCCGACGAACTGGTCACCATGCACAGCGTAGCACTGCTGCTCGACACGGATAGCAACCGGACCATGGAATGCACGCTGGTCTTTCCGAACGGCGCCGATGCCTCGGCCGGGCGCATCTCGGTGCTCGCGCCACTGGGCACGGCCCTGTTCGGCGCCCGCGTCGGCGAGATCATCGAGGTGGAACTGCCGACCGGGACACGCCGCTGGCGGGTGGAGTCGCTGCTCTATCAACCCGAGGCGGCGGGCGATTTCGAACTCTAGGAGCCTGGTGCGGACACGGGGACGACCGACAATGCATGGAAGCCGGCCACTGCTACATCGGCTTCATTCAATGTGCTTTGACCGAGGAGAATCACACATGCCCACTCATGTGCTCGAACAGCTCGTCCGCAAGCGCGGACTCGACATCCAGGCCAGCTTCGCCACCGAGGCGGCGAAGCTGCTCGGCCCGCGGCCGGCGGCCGTACCGGAGACTTCGCCACGTGGTCTGCGGCTGCTCGCCGAAAGCGAACAGCAACTCGCCGATGCCGTGGCAATGCTGCTACATCACTACCCGGAGACGCTCGACGTGGGCGAGCCGCGCATCCGCTATCGCGACGATCCCGAGCCGGCCGAACCCATCATGTGGGTGATCATCGATGTGCCGCGTCCACATATGGCGCTGCTGCGCGCCAACCTGCTACGGCGCCGCGCCGTGCTGCGCGACTGCGAGGCACGCGACGGGATCGCGGCAGACGGACGCGCCCGTCTGTGCGCCCATGTCCCGTTGGCGGAGCTGCTGGGCTACGATGCCGAACTGGCCCTGCTGTGCGGCACTGACGTCCGGCTCGACATGCGCTTCAGCCACTACGCACCGCTGCATGGCGGGCCGGACGGCGCCGCCTGACGTTGCGGCGTCGCCGCTCACAGCTGGTAGTTGACGCGCAGCCCGAGCACGGTCTGATGCGGACCGATACCGTCATGGCCGGCGCGGAAATCGCTGTGCAGGATCCTTTGCAACGACAGCGCGATGTTGGTCCGTGCGGTGGCCTGCAGGCCAAGATACAGCTCCGCCTCGCGTGAATCCTCCTCGTCGGGCGCGCGGCCGACATCGGACACCGCGCTCCGTGTGACGCCCCGCCCAATGCGAAACCATGCCAATCTAATCCGTTTTGTCAGTATTGCCCCGTGACGTATTCAGTCCAGGTGACCGGCCTCCAGCAGGGGTGTGATCCAGTAATGCATGCCGCTGCCCTGAAACTCCCGGCGCAGGGCTGCCACCACCTCGCGCGCGGCCGCCACGGGCAGATACAGCTGAAACAGGATCTGACCCTTGCGACCGGCCACCTGTTCGGCGGTGCTGAGGGAGTGAAGGGAGGTGCCATGCCCGTGGATGGACAGACTGGTGAAACCGCCCACGGTCTCATTCTCCAGCAGCCAATCGACCATGGCGTGCTCCATCGAGGGGGATACGGCCAGCGCCAGCAGGCAGGATTGCATATCAGACTCCGGGCTTCGCGACACCATAGCGGCGATAGAGCAGAGGTAACAGGAACAGGGTCAGCAGGGTGGAGGATACCAGGCCGCCAATGACCACGATGGCCAGTGGGCGCTGGATTTCCGAGCCCGGTCCCTGGGCGAACAACAGCGGCATCAGGCCAAAGGCCGCGATGCTCGCAGTCATCAACACCGGCCGCAGCCGTCGCTGGGCACCGTCGGTCACCACTTCCGCAATGGGCCGGCCCAGGGCCCGCAGCTGGTTGAAGTAGGTCAGCATCACCACCCCGTTCAGCACCGCGATGCCGAGCAGAGCGATGAACCCCACCGAGGCCGGGACGGACAGGTACTCACCGGTGAGCCAGAGGGCCACGATGCCGCCGATCAGCGCGAAGGGGATGTTGCTCAGCACCAGCACCGACTGCCGCACCGAGCGGAAGGTGGCGAACAGGGTCAGGAAGATCAGCCCCAGGGCCACCGGCACCACGATGGACAGGCGCTTCGCGGCACGCTGCTGGTTCTCGAATTGCCCACCCCATTCCAGGTAATAACCGACCGGCAGTTGCACCTGTCCGGCCACCACGCGCTTGGCCTCTTCCACGAAACTCACCAGGTCGCGCCCCTGGACGTTGGCGATCACCACTGCCATGCGGTTACCATGTTCCCGCTGCACCGCCACCGGTCCCTCGGTGCGCTCCAGGGTTACCAGGTCTTGCAGGCCGGTGGTCTCGCCGTTGGTCAGGGCAAAGCGCAGATTGGCGAATCGTGCCGGGGATGTCTGCAGGCCTTCCGGTCCCCGCAGCATCAGGGGTATCCGTCGTGCCTCCTGGTATACCGTACCCACTTCCATCCCTTCCACCTGGGTACGCAGGGCACGTTGCAGCTCGTCCATGGAGATACCGAGGCGGCCCACTGCCATACGATCGGCCACCAACCGATAATATTGGGCTCCTTCATTGCGTGGGGTGAACACATCCTCGGCCCCGTCCACCTTGCCCAGGGCGGCGACGATGGCGTCGGCGCTGCGGTTCAGCTTGTCCTGATCGCCACCGAAGATCTTGATGGCGAGGTCGCCGCGCACCCCGGTCAGCATCTCCGAGACCCGCATCTCAATGGGCTGGGTGAAGGCGTAATCGACACCGGGGAACTGATCCAGCACCACGCGCAGCGCCGCAGTCAACTCCTCCTTGCTATCCATGCGCCACTGATCACGGGGTTTCAGGACCAGGAAACTGTCGGTCTGGTTGAGCCCCATGGGATCCAGGCCCAGTTCATCGGAGCCGGTGCGTGCCACCACGCCACTAACTTCCGGGACCTGCTGCAGCAGGGCGCGCTGTACCCGCAGGTCGATATCAAGGGACTGTTCCAGGTTGATGGAAGGCAGCTTTTCCAGCTGCACGATCAAGTCGCCCTCGTCCATGGTGGGCATGAAGGACTTGCCGATCTGGGTATAGAGCGAGCCGGCGATCACCAGCAGGGCAGCGGCAGCGATGGTGACCGTGCGCCCATGGTCCAGTACCCAATGCAGCACCGGCCGATAGCCACGCTGCAGCCACTGCACCAAGCGCGGTTCTTCATGGGACACCTTGCCGATCAGGTAGGATGCCAACACCGGGATCACGGTCAGCGACAGCAGCAAGGAGGCGCTGAGGGCGAACACGATGGTCAGTGCCACGGGAATGAACAGCTTGCCCTCCAGTCCCTGCAGGGTGAGCAGCGGCAGGAACACGATGATGATGATCAGGATGCCGGAGGTGACCGGTACCGCCACCTCGCTGGCTGCGCGGTAGATCAGATGCAGACGCGGCAGGCGCGAGGTGGCACCGCCGCGGGCCAGATGGGTAACTACATTCTCCACCACCACCACGGCGGCATCCACCAGCATGCCGATGGCAATGGCCAGGCCACCCAGGGACATGAGGTTGGCGGACATACCGAAGCGGTACATGAGCACGAAGGTGGCGAGTGCCGCGAGCGGCAGGATGAAGGCCACGGTGAGCGCGGCGCGCAGATCTCCGAGGAACAGTACGAGCAGGATCAACACCAGCACCGTGGCCTCCAGCAGGGCCTTAGTGACCGTGCCGACGGCCTTGTTGACCAGTTGGCCACGATCGTAGAACACGTTGATATGGACCCCTTCGGGCAGTGCCGGCTGCAGCTCCTCGAGTTTGGTCCGTACCCCCTGCACCACATCGCGGGCATTGGCACCCCGCAGGCCGAGCACCAGGCCTTCCACCGCCTCACCCTTGCCGTTGTGGGTGACGGCGCCATACCGGGTCACGGCGCCGGTGCGCACGCTGGCCACATCGGCCACCCGCACCGGTTCGCGGCGATCGGCACGCACGACAATGGCACGGATATCATCGAAGGTTTGGATGCTGCCCTCGGTGCGCACCAGCAGCACCTCCTCCCCATCGTTGAGGCGACCGGCGCCGTCGTTGCGGTTGTTCTGTTCCAGCGCCGTGCGCAGTTCACTGAGAGGGATGCCCAGGGCCTGCAGGCGGGCGTTGTCGGGGACCACCTCGAAACTGCGCACCTGGCCGCCCAGGGCATTGACGTCGGCCACCCCGGCCACAGAGCGCAAGGCCGGGCGGATCACCCAGTCGAGCAGGTCGCGGCGCTGCATGTTATCGAGCGTGCCGCCCTCGATGGTGAACATGAACATCTCCCCCAGGGGGGTGGTCATGGGAGCGATGCCGCCGGAGACATCCGCGGGCAGGTCGCCCCAGATCGCGCCCAGTCGCTCAGCCACCTGCTGGCGGGCCCAGTAGATGTCGGTGCCTTCGGTAAAGTCCACGGTGATATCGGTCAGTGCATACTTGGCCACCGAACGCAGCATGGATTGCTGCGGGATGCCGAGCATCTCCACCTCGATGAGGGCGGTGATGCGGGTTTCCACCTCCTCGGGCGTCATGCCCGGCGCCTTGATGATGATCTTCACCTGGGTGGTGGAGACATCCGGAAAGGCATCGATGGGCGTATTCTGAAACGCCACCCAGCCGGCGCCACCGATCAGCACGATCAGCAGCAGCATCAGCATGCGCTGGGTGAGCGCGAACTCGATCAGGCGCTGCAGCATTATTCAGTGCCCCCGGACCAAGCGGCCTTGAGGGTGGCTACACCCCGCACGGCGATCTGGCTGTCGGTGGCCAGCACGGTCTGGATTACCAGGTGCTCCGGCTCCTCCATGATCACGGTGACGGCGACCGGCACAAAGCCATCCGGCCGGGATACGAAGACATAGTGTTTGCCGGCACTGCGGATCAGCGCCTCGCGGGGAATGCGGTAGCGATCAGCTGCGGCCGGCATGGCGATCTGGACCTGCACGAACTGACCGGGCCGCAGCAGCTCGCTGCCGGTACCCACCTCGGCACGGATCAACACCCCCTGGTCGGCGCCATGCACCATGTGGCCGATGTTGATAACCTCACCCCGCAGGGGTGGGTCGTTCTGCACCAGCACCTGTTGGCCCACGGCGGTGGTGCCGAGCTGTTCCAGCGGCATATGAATCTCCAGCCACAGTGGTTTGAGACTGGCCACGCGATACAGGGCATCGGCCGCCGCCACCCGGGTGCCGGGGGTGACCATCTGTTCCAGCACCACACCGTCGAAGGGTGCGCGGACCAGCAGGGTACCTGTCAACTGGCGCAGCTGTTCCAGGACCCGCAGGGCTTCACCCTCCAAGCCGGCCAGCTCCAACAGCCGCTTCAGGCGCGCCACCGTGGTGGCCAGTTCCTGATAGCTGGCCTGGGATTCCAGCATTCTGCGCTCGGCGATAATGCCCTCCTGGTACAACTGGCGGTCGCGCTCGTAATTGCGGCGGGCCAGCGTCAGCCGGGTACGGTTTTCCAGGTAATCGCTTTCCAGTTCCAGCAAGGCCGGGCTCTGGATGCGCAGCAGGGTCTGGCCGGCCTGGACTGCCTCGCCCGCGCTTACCAGCAAGGTCTCCACGAGCCCACTCTGGGGGGCGGTCACCACCTGCAGCTGGGCATTGGGTACCGTGACCCGGGCCGGCAGCAGAGCGCTGCGGTTGTATTCGATGGGCTGCAGCGCGGCGGTCTCGATGCCAATGGCCTGGCGTTGTTCCGCGGTGATATTCACCAACGGTTCGGCGGCGAGCTGCGCGCTGCCCAAGGACAACAGTAATGACAGCAGGATGATAGTGATTTTCATTCAGGTATCACTCCCAGGGCTTGGTTGTACCGGGCGATGGCGCGGCCATGCGCGAGGCGCTGCAGTTCCACTTCGCGCGCTGCAGCCAGCGCCTGGGCACGAGCCTGCAACAAGGTGAAAAGGTCGCCTTCCCCCAGTTCGAAGGCCCGCTGATTGAGGCGCAATCCTTCCGCAGCCAGTCGCTGTTGTTCCTGTGCAAGCCGCAGCGACTGGTCGGCGCGTGCCCGCTCGCTGTTCGCCTGGATCAGCGCCTGCTCCAGTTCCCGCTGGAGACGGAGCAGGGTGTTAGTGGATTCGGTCAGGGCACGTTCCGCCGCCGCAGTACGCGGCGCCGCCTGGCTGGCCATGCCCAGGGGCAGGTTGATCTCCAGGGCCAGGGACTGGTCGGTGCTGAACCCCTGCTGCGCCCGTTCGCTGATGGCGCCAATGCTGACCACTGGATTGGCGCGTTTTTCATCCCTGATCTGGTTGCGCTCGGCACGGGCCCGGGCGATGGCGACTTCGGCCGCGGCCAGTACGGGATGACCGCTGCCGATGTCCCTGTCCGCCGCGCGCGACTCCTCCTCGAGACGCGGTAATTCCGTCTGGCCGGTGAGCATCTGATAGCGCTGCAACAGCGACTGATGATGGGAGTTGGCGGCGGTTAGCTCCAGCTCCCGCGCCAGGGTTTCCTTCTGGGCCAGGATCAGGTCGGTGCGGGCCAGTTCGCCGGCCTGCAGGCGATGTTCCACGTCCGTCTGCAGACTACGGGCGCTGGCGACCGCCTGCTGTGCCAGTTGCCATTCCGCCTCGGCGATACGCAGTGACCAGAGCCATTCCCGCACTGTGCCAGCTACCCGCCAGCGCAGCATCCATTCCTGGGCGGCCGCCTCTTCCTCCGTGGCGGTGGCCACCAGACGGCGATTGGCACGTTGGCCCGGCAGCCATACCGGCATCGCAAGGCCGCCTTCCCAGTACCGGTAGCCGGCATTGGTATCGATGGCATCGGTTTCATGGCGCAGAGTCAGGGCCGGATCAGCCGCGAACAGGCTGCTGGACTGGCGCTGCAGGGCCCGACCTTCGGCCCGGATAGCACCGGCGAGGCTTTGATCCGGATCGCGCGCGACGCTGGCGTCGATGATGTCGCGCAGGGAAGGTTCGGCCCGGACGACGAAGGGAACCAGCGCCGTCAGCAGCAGGAGAGTCAGAGGAGTGAGCTTCATGGCGGTTAACTTCAGGGGGGATTCCGATGGCGAAATAGCCAGTGAAATAATAGGAACTTCAGCTGAATTCAAACTGAAGCACTGTTATCCCGACAAAATGGGACCGCAGTGCTTGCGAACGGAACAGGCCCGAGTAGGAGCCACCGTCGTCAACCAGTCCGTGCGACCCGGATAGGAAGGCGGTCACGCCCCAGCCCCGCTCCGGCGGCATCGATCACCCGGTGCTGAACTGCAGACCAGCGGCGGTGGGCAGCATCATGAACAGCTCCGAGCATTGCACCCGGCCGCGTCCGTTGCCATCGCGCGCGCTACCGCTGTCACCGTTCGCCCCCGGCACGGCTGCCGTAGTGCTGCTACGACATCACTACCCGGAGATGCTAGATGTGGGTGAGCCGCGCATCCGCTACCGCGACGATCCCAAGCCGGACGCGCCCGTCTGTGCGCCCATGTCCCGTTGGCGGAGCTGCTGGGCTACGATGCCGAACTGGCCCTGCTGCGCGGCACTGACGTCCGGCTCGACATGCGCTTCGCCGCTCACAGCTGGTGGTAGACGCGCAGCCCGAACACGGTCTGATGCGGATCGATACCGTCATGGCCGGCGCGGAAATCGCTGTGCAGGATCCTTTGCAACGACAGCGCGATGTTGGTCTGTGTGGTGGCCTGCAGGCCAAGATACAGCTCCGCCTCGCGTGAATCCTCCTCGTCGGGCGCGCGGCCGACATCGGACACCATGGTCCGTGCGACGCCCAGACCGATGCGTAGCGTACTGGTCAATGGCCAGTCGGCCGCCAGCGAGATGAAACCGTCGGCCTTGGATACCCGTTCGTCGGCCGTGCCCGCGCGCAGATTCAAACGGCCGCGCCCCAGAGACCAGTCGGCAACGCCGTAATAGCCATAATTACCCGAATGCCGCTCGGGTCGATCCAGGTGCTGATAATCGGCAGTGCTGGTCCAGGCACCGATGCGCACCACGCCGGCGAGGATACGCCACAGCCCTTCGGTGGCGATGAACAGACCCTTGTCCAGGTCGGCCGATCCGTCGCCGTCAGCATCGTATTTGGAGCGGAACAGGCCCGAATAGGAGCCACCATCGTCGCCCAGGCCGTGCGACCCGGACAGGAAGGTGGTCACGCCCCAGTCCCGCTCCGGCGGCTGCCACACCAGTGTGGCACCGGGGGTATAGTCCGGTAACGCAATCGTGGGATTGTTGACGAACGCGCTGTTGAGAAACTGCTCGGTCTCACTGTTAGCCACCTCGCTGGTATCCAGAAAACCGGCAGCATCGATCAGCCCGGTGCTGAACTGCAGACCAGCGGCGGTGGGCACCGTCATGAACAGTTCAGAGCGTTGCACCCGGCCGCGTCCGTCGCCATCGAGCGCACTGCCGCTGTCACCGTTCGCCTCCGGCACGGCCACACTCACACTGCTGGCGCCCGGGGTGGTGCTGCCTTCAAGATGCAGGTGCACATGCACGCCGCGGAAGGTGCGCGACAGCAGGACGTCGAACGACGCCGTGGCATCTTTACGCACCGCATCATCCCACGGCACCAGCCCGATGAACGTCAAGCCAGTATCTACCTCCAGGTCACCGAACCACGCCGGACGCTCCCAGGCGGCGGCCGGATCAAACCACAATAACGCTCCGCATAAGGCACCGGCAGTGCGCCAGCCGCGATGGCCTGCTTGACCGCGCGGTCGTTTCGGTGGACATTCCAAGAACAGGTTTGTACGGCGTTGTGCTACGCGTCGCTGCACGGAAGCCTCTCTACATCGTCTATATCGGAAAATACAGCGGGAAAACGGCCTTACGCCTGCACAAATCGGTGGCATTCGCAATGCGCCCCGCAGAACGGATCATCTGCGGAATCTGTTGCTGCGACATTGCAGGACGGCTGCGAGATGTAACAGTGTGTAACCGTGCTGATATCCGGCCCGGTACCGACGATGAGAGGCGACGATGAGCGAACCCAGTATCCTGGTTGTTGACGACGACCCCGGTCTGCGCGACCTGTTACAGCGTTATTTACGTGCGCAGGACTTCTCGGTTGCGGCGGTGGCCGACGGTGAATCCATGCAGGCGCACCTGGCACGGCATGGCGTCGATCTGATCATCCTGGACGTCATGTTGCCCGGGGAGGACGGCCTGACACTGGCGCGGCGGCTGTGCAACAGTGACGAGATCCCGGTCATCATGTTATCGGCGCGGGGCGAGGACATGGATCGGATCATCGGCATCGAGGTAGGCGCTGACGACTATCTGGCCAAGCCGTTCAATCCACGCGAGCTCCTGGCCCGTATCCGTGCGGTACTGCGCCGGCGCGCACAGCATTTGCCATCGACGCCTGCCGCCCCACATGCCTACCGCTTCGGCTCCTTCGAGCTGGATGCCGCCGCACATCGGCTGACCTGCGACGGCGAGGAGATCCGCCTCACCAATGCCGACTTCAAGCTGCTGCACGCGTTCGTGACGCATCCCAACAAGGTGCTCAGCCGCGACGCGCTGATGGATATCCTCAAGGGTTATGAGCGGTCACCGTTCGACCGCAGCATCGACGTACGGGTGACGCGCCTGCGTCGCAAGATCGAAACGGACCCGGCCGATCCGGCCTATATCTGCACCATCTGGGGCGAGGGCTACCTGTTCTCCCCCGAAGGTCGTTCCCGCTGAGGCCGCGCGTGGCCCGCCGTCCCACCACGCTGTTCGCCCGCACGGCGATCACCATCGCCATCGTCATGATCGTCTTCGAGCTGTTTGCGTTCCTGTTGACGGCCTACTATGTGATGATCCCCGTGGCGAAGCGTTCGGCCGACGACCTGGCGGCCTTCATCGTCACAGCGGTGGAGGCCTGGGAGGCACTCCCACCCGCCGCGCGGCCCGCACTGGAATACGACCTGGAAGCGCGTCAGGGCCTGGTGATGCATGCGGACATGGCACCGCTGGAACACGTGCGCGTCTACCTCCCCTATGTCTATTTCCTGCGTAACTCGCTGCTGCACCGGCTGCAGACGGATATCCGCTTCGACCGCGGCCGTGACCAGGATGGCGAGACCTGGTACTGGTTCGATATACCACGCCCACAGGCGACGCTGCGGCTCGGCTTTCCCGCGTCCCGCATCGACATCCATATCCCCTCGGCGCTGATTTCTATCCTGATCAGCAGCGCTCTGCTCACCGGCATTACCACCGTCCTGTTGGTACGGCGGCTGACCCGCCCGCTCGCCCGGCTCGCGAGCGCCGCCGAGCAGCTGGGTGCCGGCGACATGCCCGGTCCCGTGCCGGAGACCGGCCCGGGCGAGCTCGCGACCCTGGCGCGCACCTTCAACGACATGGCCGCACAGATCCAGCAGCTGCTGTCCAACCGCACCGTACTGCTCGCCGGCATCGCCCACGACCTGCGTACACCCATTGCGCGCATCCGCCTGGCCGTCGAGATGCTGGACGACGGAGCCGGGCAGACCGACACGGCGCTCATCGAGCAGATCACCGCCGACCTCGAGGACATGAATCGGTTGATCGGCGAATCACTCGCCTTCAGCCGCGGCCTGCATCTCGACGATGGCAGCGAGCTCGCAGTCAACGACCTGCTGGAGAAACTGGTCGCCGACATGGACCCGACCGGTGAATGGATCCGCTTCGAACCGGCCGATCCACCTTGCCGCTGCCATGCCTCGACGCTGGTACTGCGCCGCATCGTCCAGAACCTGCTGTGCAATGCCCTGCGCTACGGCGGTGGTAAACCGATACGGGTGTGTTGTGGCCCCACGCCCGAGGGTACGCTGATCCGTGTCATCGATCAGGGACCCGGCATACCGGCGGAGGAACTCGAGCTGGTGTTCCAGCCGTTTTACCGCCTGGACAAGTCCCGCAACAGCCGCACCGGTGGCAGCGGTCTCGGCCTCGCGATCGCGCGCCAGCTGGCGGATCGGCATCGCTGGGCACTCGACCTGCATTCCACCCTGGGACAAGGTACGGAGGCGCGTCTGCGCATCGGTACCGCAACACCTACCGCCGTTTCCAGTACGTAGCACTCTGCATACAACTGGTAACAGACACCGCCCTGAATCCTTCGTTAGCCTGACACACGAATGGCCGGCCATGCTGCCCGTGGCGGCGCGAGCTGCGGCACGACACCGGCGCGGCCTCGGCGTCTTCGACTCAAGACAAAACTGCAGAAAAGGGGGGTGTATCGACATGAACAGAACGACATTGGCAGGCGCCATCGCGCTGTGCGTCATGGTCTGTAAGCCGGCCGTGGGCGCAGGGGATCCCAGTGCCGGCAAAGAGAAGTCGTTCAACTGTGAGGCCTGCCACAGTGCCGCCAATCTGGCCATGAATCCGACCTGGCCGCGGCTGGATGGCCAGAACGTTGATTACCTGGTCAGGCAGATGCAGGATTTCCAGGCCGGGAAGCGTCTCAATGGCGTCATGCAACAGATGCTGGCGAGCCTCAGTGAGGCCGATATCATGGACGTCTCTGCCTATTACGCCAGCCTGCCGCTGCCGCCGCCGGGCGAGGCCGACCCCAAGTTGGCCGCACAGGGGAAGAAACTCTACACCCAGGGGACTTCCGCTGTCGCGAGCTGCGCGAGTTGTCATGGTGCGAACGGCCACAGCGAGGCCGCTGGTGGATTCTCCATTCTCGCCGGTCAGCAGTCACGCTACGTCTTCAATCAGCTGCTCGCCTATAAGTACGGCGACCGCAGCAACGATTCCGGGTCGGTCATGCGCGACATCGCCGCGAAGCTCGATGATGCAGAGATGGAGGCCGTGGCGGCCTATGTCGCAAGCCTGAAATGAGAACGGCACAGCCGGTGCAACGACGATTGCCGTTGCACCGGCTGTGCCGCAGGGGTGCGGATGTGCGTCGTTCCCCGCTCAGCCGATACCGATCATCGATTATTGATCATTCGGCCTGGCCGGCTGTCATCGGTCTGTTTCGGCCGTATCTTCCGGGCGTCCGCTGATGCGTTTACGGCCTGTGACCATGGCCGAGATCAGCCCACCGCCTTCACGCAGTTCCGCCAGTACCACGCCGATGACGTGCAGTGGTACCGTCAGCACCAGCATATAAAACGTAATTTCATGGATCGCGACGAAAGACTCGCGGAAATGACGCATATCGGCATAGGCAATGGCATCGACCAGGGTGCGGTCACCCGGAACGAGCTGTGCGGGATCCACCCCTGGCGCCACCACCCAGTGAGCGATCCAGCCGCCCAGCGGTGGATAATAGATCTCCGTCCCCGCCAGGATCATGCCGGTGAAACCCTGTACGAGCAGCAACGCCAGCAACAGGCTTATTATCAACCGACCTGCCGGATTGTGTCCCATGTACGGCCTCGAGGTGCCGCACTGCAGGGCCTGCAGATAACGGCCGAACCGTGCCCAGAAGGCGGGACCTGCCGGGAGCAGATCACGCCAGCTGGCATGCGGACTGTCGCCGCAGGCCCACACCAGCCGCATCAACAGGTTCACAGCGAATACATAGCCGATCCAGACATGCAACGTCTTGAGCAGCAGTTTCCCGTCCGTGGAGAGACCCAGTGTCTTGCCGTTGAGCAGTGCCAGTCCGATGCCGGCCAGACACAACACGGTCAGCAGGTTGACCCAGTGAAAGACCCGCACCACGCGATCCCACACCCGGTACTCGTGGCACTCGAAGGTGTTCATGCCATGGATCGTCCCGTGATCCGTGTCCAGCAGGATGATATTACCCCCATCCAGCGCCTCCCCTGTCGGGTGTGACGAGGGAGGGCCGGGTGGACAGAAGCAGGTATCGGGTATGGTGCACCGCCGGCATCAATGCACATGTCCCTCGGGTGCCTTGCCGGCAAACTGCGGGAAACGGTCGGTCACGAACTGGCTGTGGCAGGTCTGACAGCTATCGACCATTTTTCCGTAGTAGAAGCGCTGCAGCTCGAAGTCCTTCTGCTCGGCCGCATGGGCAAGCTTCTTGGCCGTCACGTGGAATTCGCCATCGAGTGCCAGAAACTCCTTCGACGCCGCCGCCATCAGGTCCTTCTTGTCCTGCTCGGTCAGCTGCTGGGTCAGGATGAAGCTGTCATGCACCTGCATGGCCATGTTCTCCACGATGGAGCTGTCGCCGGCCACGAGGCCGTTCATGATATGTTCCATGGCCTGACGGATGGAGAGCATCTCGTCGCGCAGCAGTTCCTGCAGGCGCGGTGTGAGCTTGGGCCCGATCGGCTCCTGTGCAGGTACTGCGGCTGGCAGCAGGGATCCCGTCAGCAAGGCCGCCATGAGGGTGCTGGTACGGAATCGCTTCTGGAACAGGTGTCTGATCGAAATGTATTTCATCGGATTTCCTCGCTTCTTGATGTCATTGCTTCAATGGAAAATCAGCCAGCCGCCGTGTCCTAATCGAGCCTGACCTTGATGGACAGTGCGCCGCGCAGATCACCGAGCTTGTAGTCCATGGCGCGGTCGTGCGGGTAGAGTGTCTGGATACGTGCGGCGACATCGGGGGCGACCTCGGTTGCCGAGCCATGGCAACTCAGGCACAGGCCTTCGACCGGGATCGCCTTCATGAAGCGCGCATAGCGCACGCCGCCCTCCTCGACCACCTCGTAGCGCGCGACCTCCTTCTCACCGTCGCCCAGACGTTTGCTGAAATCCTGCAACACCTGGTGTTCATAGGCGTCCGGCATGTCGAGCGGGTTACGCGTCCGGTCCGTCACACGACGGATAGACCAGCCGCTGGCACGGGCCGCATCGCTGCCGATGCGCGCCGCCTCGTCACTGCAGACCGCGAGGGCATCGACTGGGCCGCCCGCCTGCATCTGCTGCTGCAGCATCGCCTTGAGCTGGCCGGCATAGCCTTTGGCCACGGCCTTGACTTCGTCGATCGGTGGCGCACCGGACTCCTGGGGCGCCTTGCCCGCCCACAGGGTCATGGTGCCCGCGGCGGCCAAGAGGCCGATCACGATTGGCTGTATTCGCATGTCTCGTCTCCTTCGTTGGACAAAGCCCGCCGCCTTGCGGCGGCGGGCAGCGGATCAGTCATAGGACACTGGGTAATTGCGTGTGATGTGCCAGTCCATCATGCCCGTCGCCATGTACGCCGTGCGATAGCCGGCGTCGGCCAGCGTCTTGGCCGGCTGCAGGCCCTGCGAGCCGAACATGTCGATGACGACAATCTCCTTGTCCTTCGGCAGCTGATCCATCTTCTGTGCCAGTTCCTCGGGACGGATGTGCAGACTGTTCGGGATATGACCCATGATGCGGTAGGCAATATCACTCTGCAGGTCGAGGAAGAGTTTATTACTGTCCTTGGCCTGCCAGGCAGCATAGACTTCGGGTGTGTCATAGAACTTCACGCCGCTTTCGCGCGCATCACTCTCACCCCGGCGCATAGCAGTACTGTTCTCGAAGGTACGCAGATACTTTACGATCGCCCACATCTGCTGCTCGGTGAGCTTGTCGGCGAAGGTCGGCATGACGATGGGCGAACCAGGCTTCTGCGGCGGCCCAAAGCGTACGATCTCGAAGTGCTCGTGGTCACTGTGCAGTGACAGGTAGGACTGCATGGTGATCGGCGGGAAACGTCCCTGGCCGTCGATGCCGTGACAGGAGGCGCAGACACCCTCAAACAGCTTCTTGCCGTCGCCGGGCGCGGCACCGCTGATGCGCTTGACACTGCTGGCGATGAAGAAGTCACCCTTGTCCTCCGGCGGGATGGTGTCCGGCGGCGCGATCTGCTCGTGGAAATCGTTGACCGCGTATTCGACCAGCGCGAAGTCCGGGGTCTTCTTGATGTCTACCTTATAGAGCTGCACGTGCTCCTTGAGGTACTTTTCCATATCCGAGCGGGTCAGATTCATCTTGCGGATCGCGGCGATCTGCTCGGGTCGCAGTACGCGCCAGATTCGATCCATGTAGACCGTCTCGTAGTTCGCCGAGCTCGACGCCTTGATGATGTCCGGGTTGGGATCATACATACGCCGCAGCGGCCGGAAATACAGTGCCAGGCGGAATATCTGACTCATCTCGAAGGAATCACGATCCTCGGCCAGTAATAGCGCCGTCCCCAGCGTCAGGCTCTGCATGGGGCTGAGTGCCTCCTCCGGACTCACCGCCTTGTATTCATCGTCACTCTTGGCCTGCAGCGATGCACCGCCATCCTTCAGCAGCTTGGCGGTATTCTGGGCGGCCATGAAATCGGGATTCAGCGAACCGCTGCCGCCCTTCGGAATCTTCATGCCGGAACTGATCATGAAGCCCATGAGATCCCCCTTGCTGTAGTGCTCGCTCTTGACCTTTGCAACCAGCTCCGGCCCCATCAGTGCCTCGATCTTTGCGCGCGTGGCGTTGATGGCGGCATCACCTGCCTTGGCATCGACCTGTCCGGCCAAGGTATCCCACAATGCCGCGGCCGCAGCCTGATTCTTGACCTGGGCGGGATCATCCTTCAGCGCATTCATGACACCCAGCGCCAACTGGGTATGCGGACTCAGGGCATCGGTGTAGTTCGTATCCCAACCGACATCGGAGCTGGCTGGTGCAAATTGCGGGCCCATGCAGCCGGCACTGGTCAGTGCAATCGCCACACCGAGGGCTGCAGGAAGCAGTTTCTTGGAAAACCGGGAAACAGTGTTTACGGACATGGATGCATACTCCTCTCTACTCACTGGTTATAAACGGATGACCTGCTGGGTTCGGACACGCCTTCAATGCCGATGGGTGAACTGCAATGTGATTCAGGTTGGTCTCTAAGCTGACATCGATCGGCGGGCCGACGGAGGCCGTCATGCTGTTTCCGAAACCATGGATGATGGACAGCGTGAGCTGTCGACAACCGGGTGACACAAAATTCCGTACCGAACGACAGGTTGCGCCCGACGATGGTGGTGACGCCGACATAGCTGATTGATATCCTCCGGACCGAACAACGAATCGCCGGAGTCGTAACCGGGCAGCAAGGCCATGCGGTCGTTTACCACTGACTGCCACGACACCTCCGTACAACATCCCGATCCGATCGCTACGGGCCATGTATTTCTCATCGTTGCCCTCCGGACTGACTTGCGCTCGTGAGTAATTCCAGGTGGCCAGTCGAAAAAGGTCCGATCCGTATCCCTAAACGGAATAGCGGATCGGACAGCCTTCACCCTACCTACCCTGAAACTCCCCCCTTGCTACAGTTCAGTACGCTATCCCGCAGGTGTTTCGCGGATATTGCTGAATGCGGGCAAGTTGTAACAGGGTGTTACCTGACGACGGGCGGTATGAACAAGCGAGGAGAAATGCGACTTGATGCCGGTGGTGTCCGGCGCGGTGAAGGAGAGGCCGATCGTACGGTGCGATCAGAGGCCGAAGCGGCTCGTGCTGGGGATCTCGTACTCTGCGGTGGTGAATTCGTAATTCAGCGCCCGCGAGGGTTGCTGCAGAAAGTAACCTTGTACATGGGTGACGCCGCAACGCCACAGGCGCGATACGCTCTCGGCATCCTGCACGAAGCCGGCGATGGTCTTTGCACCCGCTGTTTCCGCAGCGCCAATCATCGCGCCGATGGCCTCGATCGTGGCCTCCGGGTGGGCGTTGCCGGCCGTGAGCGACCGGTCCAGCTTGATGAAGTCCATGGTGACCTGATGGAAGATACCGGTCTCGAGACAGGCGGTACCCGCATGATCCAATGCGATGCGGCATCCGATCGCGCGGATCGCGCTCAACGCGGCGGCCATGTCCGCCCGCAACGGTGTAATATCCCGACAGGATATCTCCAGCACCAGCGCACCCGCAGGGATCCCGGCGGCAGACAGCGTCGCGCGCAGCCAGGCTGGAAACTCCGGATCCACCACCGATCCCCGGGACAGATTGACGAACAGCGTGAGCATCTTACCGTGATGTCGCTCTTCGCGGATCACCTCGACCGCATGGCCGATCACCCAGCGGTCGATCGGCACCATCAGGCCGGAACGTTCCGCCGCCGGGATGAAATGCGCCGGCAGGTACTCGCCATCCCCCCCGTGCAGACGCAGCAACACTTCATAGCTGTCGCTGGATACACCACACAGTGCGACGATCGGCTGGTAGACCACGGAAAACAGCCCTTTGTGGGTCAGGGCAGCGTTGATACGTTCGGCCCACAACGCCTGCTCCCGATCCTCGGACAGCGCCGCAAGCGTGGCCGTCGTCTGCAGTACGATCTGAAAACCGCATGAGGTCCCCGGGAAGCGGGTGATATCCAGACTGATTGCGTCGCCCCGGCGGAGGCACAGCTCGAGTCGCCGCGTCGCACCGGCGTCGTCCAGCCGTCCGAGCGCAGCGATGAACGCGGTCCCGGACTCGGCATCGAGCAGCCGCGTGAAGGGCAAGCCCTGGATATCCTCAAAATTCGTGGCCCCAACCAGTGCCAGGTATGCGTCGTTCGCATAGCGATGGCCGACATCGTCGATGAGCGCACCGACGATCGCAATCGGTACCGGGTCGGCATCGAAGGCGCGATGACTGCAGCGCAGCAGCTGCTCAAAGTGCGTCCGGCAATCGCGTAATTGTGCCAGCAGCGCGGCGTGCTGAGTGATGTGCTGGTGTTCACGGTCGAGCACCACACCGAGGTCATCGATAGCCTGGGCGTCCAGGGTCGGATAATAACGGCGCGCCAGGGCACGCCGCTGTCCGACCGTACCCACCACCACCAGCGGCAGCACTTTGCCGCTGCGTTCGATCAGATCGAAGATGCGTTGCGCCGCGGCATCGTCGACGTCCGCGACCCAGGTCTGTCCACGCCACGCCGGCCCGTCGGCCACACTCTCGGCAAAGGCATGTTGGTCGAGCGGGACGAGGTCGAGGGCCAGACCTTCGTTGTGCAGGATGCGCTGGATCTTGGGGAGATCACCGGCCGCGTCGATGACGACCAGCTGCAGTCGCACAGGGTGGGGTGCCGGTGCGGTGGGCCTGCGGGGCGACTGGCGAGGCCTGTCCTGATGTCGGGCGGCCCCGGCCGCCGTAGCGACGCCGGCGGCCTTGAGCCAGCGCCGCAGAGTCGCGATGGGGATACCCAGAGAGGTCGCCACCTCGGTCGGTCCCCGCCCCGTCGCCACCGCGGCCAGGGCCGCCCGCTTCTCTGCCTCGGTATAACGACGACGTGCCACGTCCGACGGCCCCCTGCTGTATGCACCTTGTGACAGCCCTGTAGCGACCGCGGCCGGTACGATTTGAGCAACCGCCTGAATTGATCAGATTTCCGATCCCGTTTCCTCTGCGCACAGCGCGGCCCGCTCGGCGGGCTCCAGCCGCTCCAGATCGGCAGGCCGATCGAGATCCCACAGGGTCGGCAGCTCCGTGGCCTCCCAGCCCAGCTCTGCCAGTCGCCGGCGGGTCTGGGTCAGTACCTGCGGGCCGCCCCAGTCGATGCCGGTGAACAGCGTCGCTGCCGGGCGCCGCAGACCGACCAGGACATAGCCACCGTCCTCAGCCGGACCCAGTACCGCCGGGCGACCCGCCGCGAGCGCATCGCAGGCGTGCGCGAGGCAGGCGCAGTCCAGCGCGGGGCAGTCGGTGCCGATCAGGAGCGCGAACTCGGCCGTGGTCAGGGCCGTTGCCAGGGCTGCGTGCATGCGCTCGCCGAGGTCGCGTCCCCGTTGCGCGATCAGCGGGACACCGGCGCCGGCGAGCGACTGGAACAGGGGGTGCTGGCCGTCGGGCGCGACGTGCAGTTCGAGCGGCGCGAGTCCGCAGGCACTCACCCGCGCGATGGTGCGCCGCACCAGCCGCGTATGCAGCCGTGCCGCGCCGGCGGCGCCCAGTGCCGGGATGAGGCGTGTCTTCACCGCCCCGGCAACCGGCGCCTTGGCGAACACCAGGATGCGGGCGCTGGGATGACGCATCGTTCAGCCCTGACGGTAGCGCGCCGCCAGGCGCTCGGCCGGCACGCCACGCCAGTAGTCGAAGCGCAGCCGCCACATCAGCAGGATGGTACGCAGCACGCCGTGTTGTTCCCAGCGGCGGCTGGACGTCAGCAGGCGCACGCGCAGACAGGCCGGTGGGCCGGAGCGCCTGAGCGCGCGGCTCAAGGCGATGTCCTCCATCAGTGGGATGTCGGGAAAGCCACCCACGCGTTCGAACAACTCGCGTCGCACGAACAGGCCCTGATCGCCGGTGGCGATGCCGGTGAGGCGCGAGCGCAGGTTCATCAGCGCCTCCACCGCGCGCAGCAGCGGTTGCGGCCCCGACAGGCGCACATCGAAGCGGCCCCAGGCACGCTGCGTCAGCGCCTCCAGCAGGGTCGCAGCGGCGCCGGCAGGGACCAGGGTGTCGGCATGCAGAAACCAGAGGACCTCGCCGTGTGCGGCCTGCGCGCCGCGGTTCATCTGCCGCGCGCGCCCGGGCGGCGCCTGCAACACGCGGTCGCACAGCCCGGTGGCGCGCGCCGCGGTCAGGTCGGTACTGCCGCCGTCCACGACCAGCACCTCGTGACCGCGCGCGCGCAGCGGTTGCAACGGGAACAGCGTGGCCGCGATCCGGTCGGCCTCGTTCAGCGTGGGGATGACGACGGAGATGCGCATGAACCTGAGAACCCCCTTTCAGCCACGGCTAGCGCATGACTCCAAAAACCGCAACTGCCACGGAAGCGTACGGAAAAATCTTGATGGCCACGGAAACACACGGAAGTACACGGAAAAAATCCATTGTTGAAAACGCAATGAAGCCGTCTGCAGGGTCCCCTCAGCGGACCGGTAGGGTGCGTCGAGGCGCAGCCTGACGCACCAGGTTCCACGCCCACGGTGCGTCGCTGGCGCCGACGCACCCTACACGGCCAGCCCCTTACTGGCACGGGGTACGCCGAAAATCGGCCACAAGAACACACGGCCAGGCACGAAAGAGGTCGACCTGACGGATTTTACATTCCGTGTACTTCCGTGTGTTTCCGTGGCCATCAAGATTTTTCCGTACGCTTCCGTGGCTACTACGTCCTTTGAACCGTGGTGCCGGCGTGCATCACGCGGGCGGGTTGAGCGCACCGCCGCAGCTCGCACCCTGGCCGGCGGTGCAGCCGTAGCAGTGATCGGCGACCGCGATCGCGGTGCCTTCCAGCGCGGCGCCGATCAGCTCGCGGAGGTGCCGGCGGCGGCCGCCCAGGCCGACACCGAGCATCTGGTTGAAATCGCAGTCGTAGACCTGACCCTGCCAGTCGATACTGAGCAGCGAGCGGCACATCACGCCAGCGAGATTCTCGGCGCGGTGCGCCCCGCGCAGCAACGCCATGTAGTCGCGGAACTCGCCCCGCGACACCAGCGTGCTGCCGAAGCGCTGGATGGGCATGTTGGCGAGTACGTAGAGCCGGTTGAATTCCACGCCCGCGCGCGCGCGCAGCTCGCGGCGGTAGTCGCCCTCCAGGGCGTGCTGCGCCGGCGGCAGCATCGGCCCGCTGGGGTTGTACATGAGGTGCAGCAGCAGACCGCTGTCCGCACGACCATAACCGAGCGCATTGAGACGCCGCAGTCCGCGCAGGCTCGCAGCATACACGCCCGTGCCCCGCTGGCGGTCGACGTTCTCCTGCAGATAGCAGGGCAGCGAGGCGATGACCTCGACCTGCTGCGTGGCAAGAAATTCCGCCAGATCTTCCTGCCCGGGCTCCTCCAGAATGGTGAGATTGCAGCGGTCTACGACCTGCACCCCGAGCTCGCGCGCCGCCGTGACCAGCCTACGGAAATGCGGGTTCAGCTCCGGCGCACCACCGGTGAGATCCAGCACGCGGACACCGGCCGTCCGCATGAAGTCCAGCACCAGTGCGATGTTCTCCGCGTTCATGGACTCGCGCCGTGTGGGGCCGGCGTTCACGTGACAGTGCAGGCAGGCCTGGTTACAGCGGTAGCCGAGATTGACCTGCAGCGTTTCCAGCCGGTTGCGTCGCAAGGGCGGAAAATCGGTCTGCTGCAGTAGCGGCAGGGTTGCATGCATGCGTGTGGTCTCCGGTGGTTCGTCGATGCATCAGGTCTTGTGGAGCGCCACCGCGAGGAAGCCGCCCCAGCTGGCCGTAGTGGGTATGTGCGGTTCGATCCAGCGCGCACAACGGCCGCCGCCGGGGAAGAATACGGCACTGCCGAACGACAGTCGCGGCCGCGGTTGCAGACCGGCGCTCCAGCGTATCACGTCGGCCGCGCGATCCCAGCGCGCGCCCCGGTAACCGCCCTGCCCCTGCTCGCGGTGATAGAGCAGACTGCGGCGGTTCAACAATCCCAGTACCACACCGCGACGACAGACCCGCCAGAGTTCGGCCAGTGCCTGCGCGGGTGGCTCCACGAAGCACAGACTGGTCACGGCGGCGGCATAATCGAAGCTGCCCGCGTCGAACGGCAGTGCCAGCGCACTGCCGCGGACGGCCGGCAGCTCCGGGGCACTGTGGCGCGCGACCCCGAGCATGGCGGCATCGATGTCGAGACTGACGACAGCCAGCCCCGCCGCGGCGAAGCGCCGGCTGAACTCGCCCGTACCGCTGCCCACGTCCAACAGCGTCCCCGGCACCACCGGTCGCAGCAGCGCCAGCATCAGCGCGTCTTCGAGCGCGGCGATCCAGCGGCCGCGGGCGCTGCTGTACCAGGCCGCGTAGCGTTGCGCGGCCGCGGGCGTGAGGTACATCTACAGCGTATCGATGAAGCTGCGGGCGGCCTCCACCACGTCGTCCGCGTACAGATCGCGGAAGAAGTGGTCGGCGCCTTCGATGACCTCCAGGCGGATGCGTTGGCCGTCGGCCAGGGGCCCGACCTTCTCCGCCACGTCCGGGACGACCTCGTCGGCGCTTCCGGCGATGACCAGCACCGGCACGTCGATGTCACCAAGCAGGATGGGCGTGTCCAGACGGTGGTCGGGGGTGTAATAGGACGTGAAGGTCCGTGCCTGGACCTGGGCATCGGCACAATAGAGAAAGCCGGTCTGCTCCAGCCAGGTATCGCCCTTGCCGGTGTCGACCCGTTGCTGCGCCGACGTCAGTACGGCGGCCAGTTCCGTCGCGTAGCGCTGGCGGTACTCCGCATTGGCAGCGGCCTCGCTCCAGGTCGCCGGCGCGATCAGCACCACCCCGCGGACGGCCGGCTCGGGGCGTTCGGCCGCGAACCACGCGGTCTGGTTGCCGCCGCGCGAATGTCCAACCAGGATGATCTCCCGCACGCCCTGCGTCTTGAGCCAATCGCGCCACAGGCCGATCTCGTCCAGTGCATCCGTATGCTGATGGGTATGCGGCACGGCGCAGTCGTACATGCCCTCACGATCGTCCAGGCCGAGGCTCAGGGTGATCGCGAGTGAGCTGATGGCCTGTTCGGCGAACAGATCCTGGAGGGTCGCGATGATCTCCATGCCGTTGTGCCCCAGGGTGCCGTGGGTGATCAACAACACCGGCCCGTCCTGCCAGCCCTCCTGTGCGGCCGCCAGATTCGCGTTCAATGTCAGATCGCCGTGCTGCAGCTGCACATTCTCGGCCTGCACCGTGCCGGCGATGCACACCAGCGCCAATATCCAGGAACCCAGTCTTGCCATCATGGCACGCTCTCCTTGTGGAATCTCACTGCGAAGTACTACTCGTCAAGGGATTGGACGCCGGCGGGTGCGCGTCCATTCCCACTGCGTCGGCCTCCCGGCCGGCAGCAGCCATTTCCCGAATGCGTCGCAACCGGCTGACCTCGCCTTTGATACGCAGCAGGTCGCCGTCCAGGGCCGCCTGTCCATGCCACCATTGATAATCGGGCGACTGATGGCCGACACCCAGCCCCACGTTCTGTACATGCCGCCCCATCCGCGCCAGTACGGCCAGTGCCTGCGCCAATTCCACATCCGTATGTTCGTCCCGGGTGGCCTCGACCAGGCTGTGCGCCTCGCGCTGCTTCATCCGGGCGATGCCCAGCATGCGCTCCCCGCCCTCGCCCAGCCGGCCGACGTAGCGCGGTGCGTGGCAATCGTAACAGACCGCGTTCATTGCATCACGGGCCCGCTGGGCCACGTCCGACGCGGGCTCCGTAGCGTGCGGCACGATCCGGCGCCGCGTATCGTGTTCAGCGGTGTGCAGATGGCAGTAGGCACAGCCGGGCGCGCGGTAGTTGGCGCTGCGCAGCGGCCGCGTCCAGTCCCAATGCGGGGCCTCCAGCTTGACGATCACGCCGTGCTTGGAGGTCGCATAGCTGTGCGCCACCGGCGCCTGTGTCCCGCCGTGACAGCCGCTACACGTCTGATCGTGGCGCGCCTTCACACCGCCGTCGTGGACCGCGCCATGGCAGTCCATGCAACTGGCGCCGCCGGAGCCATGGCCGCTGCCCCGCCATGCCGCCACCAGCGCCGGCTGTATCGCCGCATGGCAACTGACGCATTGCCCGGCATCGGCCACCGGTCCGCCGGGGCGCTCGGCGGCCTGCGCAGGACCGCCGAGCAGCACCAGTATGACCGCGCAAGCGCCCCAGCGGCGGCCACGGCGGCGCGCCGCTGACCACGCCTGGCCGAGCGCATCCGCATCACGGGGCCTGCCGCGCACGCCGCGGACCATCAGTTGTGTACCCGGTTGTACGACGTGTATTCACCGTCGATCCAGAAATCCCCGGGATCGGCCCGTCCGCCGGTGCGCTCCTGTTCGGCCTCGCCCAGGGTGCGCAGAGTATCGGCGGCGATCAGCAGCGCGGCGAGATCCTCATCCAGACGGTGGTGTGCGGCGGCGGCATACTCCGGTGCAGAATGCGCCGCGCCCTTGTAGGCGGCGAGATTGTCGAAGTACCACATCTCGAAATAGTCGCGTTCGATCGGCGAGACATTGTAGAAGGCCGAGGATTGCCCCTCCATATAGCCGATGCGCGCCCGTGGCCAGAGGCTGTCCAGCCAGTCCGTGGCATAGGGTGGCCGCTCGCCGGCACCGGGGTGCAGCAGATCGTCACGACGCAGTGCCTTGAGTACATCCTCCGCCGCATACAGCTTGCTCCAGGCCCGCGTGCGCTCCGCATCCAGGCCACGCAACTGCTGCGCCGACCACTGCGCATCGTGGCAATCGCTGCACACCTCGATCCAGGCACGGCGCTTGACCTCGTTGCTGGAGGTGAGCGGATTGACCTGCTGC
>Ga0265293_10002467_pt1 | contig 37074 bp, 38 predicted proteins | sample Munlanlewell138R_FD_192505 | JGI IMG/M metagenome (GOLD analysis project Ga0265293, IMG submission 192505) | Leachate microbial communities from a municipal landfill in Southern Ontario, Canada - Leachate well 138R | ecosystem: Engineered > Solid waste > Landfill > Unclassified | place: Canada... | reverse complement strand
CTCTACGCATAGTTTTTGGCGACATAGGGCAACCAACGCAACCTATTCTCTCTTGTATTTCGTAAAGCGAACATTTTTCAATTCCTCTTTCGGTTAGGAACTGCAATACTTCGCTTTTTGTCCAGTTTAAAATTGGGTGCAAAAAGATTTTGTCTTGCCCCTTAATGCAACTATGCTCTTGTACTTTTCGCTTGGCTCGTTTTGCGCTTTCATCGGCTGTTATTCCAGTTATTACAACTGAATCAACTCCATTGCGCTCTTTTAGGTATTCACAGCAAAACCTCGCTTGCCTTAATGGGAGCATCCCTTTTTTGAAAATGAGTTGGTACATTGTCATTTTTGGGCGCACCCATTCCACGTCTGGATAGTTTGAACGGATAAACGAAAGCAGTTCCCTTGGGTCAACGGAAGTTTTATAAAAATATGCCTTAAACTTTACCCCCGCCATTTTAGCCAATTCGTAGATAACTTGGCTATCCTTACCACCCGAAAAGGCTAAATGAAACCCAAAATCGTTGTAAGTAAGGGCAAGTTTTTCTGCCTTTTTAATTAACTCAATGCTATGTTTTACTTTATCCATAATTTTAGTTTCAATCCGCTCATACTAAACGCTAACAAGGGTTGTATAACACCCAAAGAACGGGGCGATTATACACCCCCAACCGTTATGCGTCAGCTAAAGAAGGTCATCAATAGATTTTTTACTTCTAACATCCATCATCATTTCTTCAAAACTATTATACATTTTAGACCATTCAACTTTTGACCAAACTAATTTTTCTAATTCACAAGATTTATCTTTTGTGTTGTACCAAAAAGAAAACCATCGTTCTTCATTTTGGTCAAGTCTAATTTGAATAAGTGAATTGTCATAGCCATACATTTGCTCTATAATTCCAATATTTTCAACAGGTATTTCTTTGTCCAAGAAACAAGAATAAACGGGGGTAGGGGTTTTCTCTTTATTTAAGTTATAAATATGAGTTGCCATTGATATGTAAATTCCATAATCTTTTAAAAACTCACATAAAATAAGATATTTTGAAAAAGAATCTTTGCGTTTACTTTCACTATCCATAAAAGTAGTCAAATGATAGTTTTTGTTTGATAATTCGTAAGGGTTGTAAATTTTAAATTTGCTCATAGTTTTAAATTTAGTCCGAAAAGCCGAACGCATAACACTGTATAAAAAACAGTTTTGGTTTCGTGCTTAATCAGTGGTTATTGTTTGTTTAATTTGTTCAGGTATTAATTGAAAGTTGGTGTTAATTTGGTCAAGCCGTTTCTTATACTTTAACGTTAACAAAAATAACGTTACAAATATAGTTTATTTATAAAATACAAAGCAAATTTAACCGTATTAAAAATGTTTATGAGTTACATTAGTAACGACCGTTTATTTTTGCAAATTTACACCCATCACGTAATTTGTGTTGGGTGTAAATTTTTTGAGCAAAAAAAAACCCTTGCAAATAAATTGCAAGGGTTAAGATTTACTCTTAAAGATGATAAGCCATAATATTAAAACACTTGTTTTAATGTTTGGGCCATCATATAAAAATCAGTATTATGTTTTTCGATAGCCTTTTTAATAGTTTCAAAATCTTGCGTACTCGTAAAAGTAACCAAGCAAACAGTTATTAAATTTTCGTGTTTTACATCAAATTCCTTTTCAATTAAAAAGGAATCCCATAATTTACTGTTATCAGTAAAAAAACTAAAAGCATCGGTATATATATCAGATTCCAAAATATATAAGTAAACATTTTCTTTTAAAGTTGTACCTCTCATTTTGATTTCGGGGTATGCCGATGAAGATACTACTTTAGTATCAGGTAATTGTTTCGCAACAATTTCCGCTACCCTTTGAGCATCTTCTTTGGTGGGTACAAAAAGTGAAGGTTTGGTGTTTTTGTTTTTTTTCATTTTGTCAAGGGTTTAGAGTGAGTTTTCAACTTTTTTATTTAAGTATGTAGCCATTAAAGCAAGATAAGGTGTACTATCATTATTTTGTTGGGAGAAGTAAGCCGCTAAGGTCATATTAACTGCTTGCGAAAAATTTACATTTTCATTTTCGCAAAACTTTTCGAGTTCAGAAAAAATAAACTGGTCTAAACGAATTGTTTTCTTAATTTTAGTCATATAATTAAAGTTTAGATTAATAATTATGTTAAAACTTAAAAGAGTACAATTTGATAAGGTTTACCGCTTCTTTTAGCCTTACAAATAGTATCTAAAGTACCTTTACTTTTGCTATCCCAAAAAGCAAGTATAAAATCGGATTCCTTTACAATTTCCGAGTTACGAACCAAAGGGGCGATCCTATTATACTTTTTATAATTAGGTTTAAAAACCTTAAATGGAATTACATTACTAATTGCAAATTTTAGCGCAAGTGCATCAGCACCGACCGCACCGCCTGAAATAATAAGCGAAACATTAAAAGATTGTAAGGTTTCAGCTAAAAGTTTGTAATTATCAAAATTCCTTGAACCGATTACGCCAATTTTCATAAAATAAATAGTTAAGTTTTTGCCCAAGCTTTAAGGCTTGGGCAAAAAATTTGTTAAAAATTAATCATTAAATTTTATGTGAAAAAAAACAAAAAAGAGACTGTAAGCGATGTACGGCAAAAGGGTAATATAAATTAGCCATTTTTAGTAAAAAAACACCGCTATATTTTTTTTTCCAATCAAGCGTACAATTTTCATAAAAAAGTGTACAATCTTCAAAAGATAAAATCAAACAAACATCAGAAAAACTATACTTATAAAGTAAAGTTTTTTGATATAAATTAGGGTTAGACAAAAAATGATTATGCCCTTTTTTAGTTTTTGTAATTTGTTCTGTTACCATAATACAAGTTTTTTTGTGAGTAAATAAATTAGGGTTTCTCCCTATTGAATTGTTTCAAAAAATTTTAAAAATGCCCTTTATTTTTAAAAACGTTTGCCCTGCGGTTTTTGCAGGGCAAACGATTTTTTTATTAAAATTCCATTTCAGTAAATAATGCGCCTAATTGATAAGTCCAAACATCGGAACTATAACTTAGCATTTCATTTCCAATTGCTTTAATTTCGCAACCATTTACAATAGCAGTAAAACCCTCGCCAGCAACTTCAACAGCCTCTAATTTTTGCAGAGTTTCAGATATATAAAGTTCTAAAATACTGAAATCGCCATCAAAATTATCGGCTAAATCGTGTAATTGCTCTTTAATAATATCATTATCTAGGTCAATTTTATAACAGTCATCGCCCGCACTTTGCATATAATCGTAAACCGTTAACGGCTCATATTTTTTGCCTAAATTTTCCCAAAAACGCCACCCAGCACGTTTTTTAAAAAGGCAAATTTCTATTTTATGAAATTCTGCAAAACTTACTAGCTCTTCAAAATCATCGAAACCGTAAATAAATTTGTCATCATCGCCTTTCGGATAACCATTCATACCTGTCGTAATAGCTCCAATTTGCAAAAATTCGGTTGAAAAGTTTGCCACTTTGCCCCATTTAGCAACAAGTTTTTTTAAATTTTCGTTTGATGTGTCCATTTTTCTAAGTTTTTAGTTTTAAAAAGGGTGAGAAATATTACTCACCCATTTATTAAAAATTACAATTCTTGTTGTTCTTTAATATTTTTCAGCCAAATATTTGAAAAGCTAGCTAAAGATTTAGCCAGTTTAACGTTAACCTGCCATTTTTTTGCATCGCCCATAAAAATGGCTTCTTGATAAATTCTATTATCTTGAAAAGTACAGGGTAAAACAATTGGCTGATTTTCGGAGTAAAAAAACAAAAAAGTCATATCAGGGTCTGGAACTAAATCCCCGTTTTGTTTATAATAGTGAGAAAATGAAAAGATTTTAGCCGTTTTTTCACCAAACAAAACAACGTCTTGTAAAAATTCAACGGATAAAGGCATAAAAGCCCTGCTTGAATTATCAAACTTTAGATGTTTGTTTTCAGTTTCTTCGACTTTTGCAACGATTTGCGCAAAAATTGCGCTTGGTATCAAATTTAATTGATACGGAAACAATTTAGTTTTTTTCATAAGCGTAGGTGTGTGCCAGGCTATTTGTTTTTTAATAGCCTAGCATACTTTTTTTGTGGGTGTTTCTCACCCGGTAAATAAAAATTTGCACCTGTCCAAATTGGACCTGGACCGGTGCAAAAAAATTAGTTAAATAATTGCGTTTGTTGTTTTGGTTTTTGCTTTATACGTATTTTTATCAACAATATTTGATTGATAAATAAAGCGTATTGCATCAATATCCATAGGTTTAGAGCGGTTCCATATTTTTTTATCTGCATCATTTCTAAAATACCACATTTGTTTTTTCGAAGCGTACCACAATCCAAGATTTTTTAAAGTTTTACGGTGCTTTTTAGTTTCGCCTGAAACCCATAGCCATTGCCCAATAATTTCAATTATTAACCCTTCCAAATCCAGTAATTTATTTATCAATTCTGGGAATATTAAATTAAATTCTAATTCTTCAGCTGTGCCAAATTTGCCAGTTTTTAGCAAAAATTCGTATTCTAAATTCAATTTCTGCATTTCGGCAGTAACCCCCCCCCTGTCGGGGTGAAGTTCAAAAGCTAATTTTTTAAAAAGTTGCTTTAGCTGCTCAAGGTTTTGCGCTTCTTTTAAGTAGTCAATTTTTACGCTTTTCATTTTACTGAGTTTTTAGTTAATTATGTGGGGGTGTCTCCCCCACAGAAAAAAAATACTAGTCGATAATTTTATAAATGCCAGTTGCATAGTTAAAAACAGAACTGTAAATGCGAAAAATATTATCATTTTCTTTTATTAAATTAATTGCTTTGCTCGCAAGCCAATTATTAGAGTGCGAGCCAACTACACCACCCAGAAAATTATAAATGGTAGCGTTACCGAGAATAGCAACTTCGCTTTTTTCGTTATAGTCATAATTTAAAGTAACGTAAATAACACAATGTGCTGCAACCTCATAAATTAATTTATAGGCTTGTTCAGTTGTTAAATTTTCCATTTTTATAAGTTTTAAAGGTTTTTAAACAATTATTAAAGTTTTGGCGGTTCATTAATCCAAATTCATAAATGCCATATAAAATTCTTTCGGGGAAAGTTCGTAAATGTGCTGAATGCCATTGCTATCTACTACACTATATCCATTCGCCAAAAAATTTTCATTTACGCAAAATCCGCAGGGTATTTCATTCAATTGGTACAATTCTTTAACTGCATTGCTGTAATTACCTGCTTTGAATTCGCCTTGAAAATAAAGCCCTCTTTTTTCTTTTGTTCTCATTTTTATAAGTTTTAAAGGTTTGAAAATCAATTATTTATGTTCCACGTGGAACAATAAACCACTGCCTACCAGTGGGTTACCGTTTTATTTATTAAACTACTGCGTTACAAAAAATGACCTGCAAGCTTGCTAGATTTTGTAAAACTACAAGTTTTTCTAAAACTCGGATTTGCCGTAAAGATTTCAAAGAACGTGCAAAGAGTACCCCCTTGCAACACCTCTAAATTACAAATAAGAGCGGACATAAACAAATAAAGAGCGGACAAAAACACGCAAAAAAATTTATTTTAACACTCTTTAACATATCTATAAACCTGCATACATAAAACGAGCAGAAAGCAAGCTTGACAAATGTTAAGCCACCAAATCTAGGGCAGTTGTGGGTGAGCCTGTGGGTAGATTGTGCGGAGCTCTGGAACGGAATGCAAGGTTTTTGTTTTTTTTTAACAAGGTAGCCAACCTTTGGCAAGGGCGTACTTTGCCCTTGTTTATTTTGCTGTATTTTGCAAAAAAAATTGGCTTAGACAAAAGAAAAAAAAGCAAAACTTGTATAACCTTGCATGCAGATGGAAGAGCGGGGGATATTTGCTAACATTTGCAAGTTGCGTGAAAAAGGCGTTTTTTGCCTTTTTACCTTATAGTCTTTTTAAAGCGTTTTTAAGTGTACTAAACTCTTTTGCATAACTATGTACCAGCAAAGGCAAAATAATGGCTAAAACAAGCCCAAAACAGGCAGCAATACAACCAAAGTAAACCCATTTAAAACTTTAATGCCTTTGGAAATGCTTTTTTATCCTCTTTTAGCTAGCTAAAAGAAGAAAAGCAAAGGGCAAGCTCTGCTTGCGCCAAATATTTTTATTTGCGAAGCAAATATGAGCAAGGCAAACTTTGTTTGCGCCTTTTAGATTACTTCACAAATTATTTTCTGGCTATGTATTATACTTAAGAGTATTAGTGAATTATTAGTATTAGTTAATAAGGTCAGCAAAAAGGGAGTGCTGAAAATGAACTTTTCAGGTTTTATGGGGGTTGTGTGAGGGGAGTATTATCGACAAAAAGGGAGTGCTGGGAGTATTATCGACAAAAAGGGAGTGCTAAAACACCCATTATCGACAAAAAGGGAGTGCTGGAGTACCCATTATCGACAAAAAGGGAGTGCTAAAACACCCATTATCGACAAAAAGGGAGTGCTGGAGTACCCATTATCGACAAAAAGGGAGTGCTGATTTTTAGATAATTTCTAAAAAATGGGTTAAAACAGGGGTATTATCGACAAAAAGGGAGTGCTGGAATGTGATGTTTTTAATTTTTTTGAAACATTTATGTTGGTTCAACAGTTTCAAAATTGCTTCGTAAGGTAGATATTGCTGCCATATCAATAGAGCTAAAAAACTTATTAAAATAGTCGTTTTGTGATTTATTAAGTCCGTTTATTGGTCTGCACGTTACTTCTGCAAGTGCTTTAAAAAACTGTGTACGTTTGTTTTCTATGTTTGCTAAAGGGTTAATAAACCAAGTTTCAAAGTTTTTGCCTGTTGTATCATCCTTGTATATAGATTTATAAAGTTTAATAATTTTTATCATTATATGTTGATGCTGAATTTGTTTAAGCAGAATCTTTTCATCTATTGCTTTAAGATTTTTTAATTTATCTTCAAGTTCGATATTGTTATTAAAAGTAAATTTAAAGCCGTATTTCCACCGACCCGAAACGTTTATCGGTTCGTACTCAAAATTATAGAACTTCTTAAGAATGTCAAATTTCCGTGTTTGCAGTGTGTATTTAGCATCTTTTATAGAGCGTTTTTCTTTCGCAACCAATTTTTTTAATGTAACATCGTCGAGAGTATTATTCGTAACCGAATCAATATCAAACAAATCAATCTTAATTTGGCATAGGTTACATAGGTTAAAAAAATTGGTTTCAGTCCAATGCAAGTTGCCGTAATTTTCCTGTAATTTAAGGTATAAATATAGCATAGTAAGGTTCTTTGTGCGAAGTTCAGGAATTAGTGTAAAATCTATTATTAAAAACAGTTTTGAAAGGTTATAATCGAATTCAGGAGAGGTTAAGTAAGTATAGTATATCTTTTTTGTGTCCTTAGTTTGATGTATATTGATTTCTTTTAGAATTTGAATAAACTGTGTTTTTTTGATTTTCTCATTTGTATTACTATCAATAATAGTTGATTTAAAAGGAACGTTCAACCTACCTAATTTGTAGAGAGCGTTTTCAAAAACAGTAATATACTTTTCGTTTCTATTGTAGTTTTCTAAAAATGAGCCAACAATATGTTGTTGGCTTGATTTCTTCGGTTTACCATATTCATTTTTATATACAGAACTATATAATGATTGAAGTTTATTTTTTTTGTACCCCATAACCTTACAAAATTCGTCAAGGTCTATGTGTCCATATTTAAAGATTTCAGTTTGAATTTTATTTGATATGTAAAACATTATATCAAAACATAATTTAAAATCTTCTTTGTAAATATTAACCCAATCAAGGGCATTGGTTGCAAAGTTTTGATCTATTCTAGTTAAGTTTTTCATATCATTAAGGTATGTAATAAAGTTTTAAACAATTAACAATGAGCAAATATAAAACTTTTTAGTATTAAATAGTATAAATATAAAAAATATTTATAATATTTGCATAATAATAATAAAAACAAATACTATTAATATGAAAAAGATTGCATTAGTAAACCATAAGGGGGGAGTAGGTAAAACAACATCTGCTATAAGCATTGCGGCTGGTTTAGCTGCAACTGGTAAGAAAACCCTACTAGTTGATACGGACCCACAATGCAACGCTACTGAAGCTTTGGGTTTTTTTGACTTAGAAAAATCAATTTATGATGCCTTTACTAAAGATGAACCTTTGCCTATTTTGGTTTACAACAAAAACCTGCACGTTGTACCCTCGTCATTGGATTTTGCAGGAATTGAAATAGAAATTTCAACACGTTTAGCAAGAGAAAAAGTTTTGCAAGGTTTGTTAGAACCTTTAGAAAATGACTATGATTTTTGTATTATAGATTGTCCGCCTAGCCTTGGTATTATTACGCTCAATGTATTGGCGGTTACAAATGAAGTTTATATACCTATGTCTGCTGAACCATTCGCATTGACAGGCATTGATAGTATTGTAGGGGTTATTGAGCAAGTAAAAAAATATTATAACCCTACTTTAGCAATAAAAGGGGTATTTTTTACAGAGTTTAATCCTTTAAGGGTACTTTCTCGTGAAATTAAAAAGCAGCTAAGTGAAAGTATTGGAAATATATTAATGGAAGAGAATATACGTGTAAGCGTAGCATTAGCTGAGGGGCAAAGTGTAGGGAAAGATATTTTTACGTATGATACTGAAAGTAATGGGGCAAAAGATTATAATGCGTTAGTTAATGAAATTTTAAAACGGTAGCTATGGCAAAAAAAGAAATTGGTAAAATGCAAAATAAGCATTTAGGAGGTGGCTTGAGTTCTTTAATTAATCCCGACCAAGGGAATGAACAAATGGCAAAGGAACGGAACAAGCAAAATGAAGAGAATAAAATACTTGTTAAAACATTTAATATTTCAGAACAAGATTATGAATATATTAAGAAATATGCTCTTTACCGTTCTTTTATTTTAGGTGAAAAATTTACGCAAAAAGATGTTTTAAATGAAGCCATTGCTTTACTTATGGTTAAATACAAAAATGAGTGTAAACCTTAATTATACTGGATAAGAAAGCATTTTTTAAAAGGCATTAAAGTATTTTTTAGATGCGGTGGCCGTGTGCCAGGCAATTTGTACTATAATTGCCTAGTACACGTTTTTAGTGTTTAGTTTTTACAACGGTAAAAAATTGTAAATAAAAAATTTGGGTGGGTGTTGGCGTGGCCAAGTTTGGCTTGCCTTTTTTTAGTGTGGGTTTGGTGGTAGGGTAAAGGAAAGCGAACTTTGGCTACCCAACCTTTTTTTTGCATTTTTTATTTACAATTTTTTACGGTTGTTTTTTAAGGCAGTAAGGCTTTTTTGCGTACTGTGCAAAAGTGCCTTACGTGAGCGTTGGCGTGTGGTGGGTAGGTAGCTGTGCTAAATGTTTTTTATTTAGCTCTGCTATGGGGGGCAAAGGGTTAGTAGCGTACTCAAACGGCGTAAAAACCTTTGAAGTTTTAGACTTTAGTCAACCTTAGCAAAAAAAGCGACCAGCGGAAGCTATTTTTTGATTTAGGTAGACTAGGATAAAACAAAAAGTTTTGAAGCGTTTCTACGGCAAAGCGCTGTTATTGGATTATGGGGGGGAAGCAAAAAAAAAAGGGTTCGGCTGTTTTTTAGCCGCCCCTTTTTTTTTGCTTAGTGAAAAATAACAGGGCATTGCAACCCCCAAATGAAAAAACTAATTCACATTTATATATTCAACAACCCATTCGGACCATTCATTATTATTGTCACGAACACGAGCCTTAACAATTTTAATACCCTGACTAGCAAAAGTATGTCTAACTTTCGGATTATTTGAAGTAAAAGTATAACCATTAAAATCGTACTCATACCCTGTAATTTTACCCCCGAAACGAGCATCTTTATCATAGCTATTATGCAAATCAATTTCAATAATACCATCGTTAAGCGTATGATAAATCATTTTACAAATAGGCTTAAGATTAATAAAAACCGACAAGTTAAGATTAAAAACAGTTTCAGCGTTAAACGTATCAATACAACCAATTACAACAGTATATTTACCTGAAAATAAACCATTTACAACAAAATTAGAATTATTAATTTTAACATCAATATTTTTCTCATCATTAAGAACCGAAAGGTTAACAATTTCTTCATCTTCAATTTTATAATCAAAGGACAAAGGGTAACCAATTTTAATAGAATCCACAATATTATCAACAGCCAATCCGTGCTTTAGCACGGTTAGCTGTGGATTTTTATTTTGCGTTAAAAAATAGTCTTGCGAGTCATCGCAAGCTATAAGAGAAAGTAAGCAAGCGATAGCGCAGCTTAGCCATATTTTCATCATAGTTTTATAATTTTAGCGTTAGATATTATTTCCGAGTTTAAAATAAATTGTACTATATAAGTACCTGAATTAGGCAATGAAATTACGCCATAAAACAATGTTTTAGGAATGTCGAGTACAATTACACCATTTAGGGCAACAACACGTATACGGTCAAATTTAGGGGCATTGGAGAGGTCTACTTTAAATGTACTATGGCTAGGGTTTGGAAATATTCGTATTGAATTAATGGCATCCGAAACAATGGAAGTAGTACCATAAACAGTAATAGCATTTTCGAGTGTTTTTGAACTTATGCAATTATTAACGCTAGTAACTGTAAGATTAATGTTATATGAGTTAGGAACATTAAAGTAAACAGCAGGATTTTCTGTTGTATATGATTCAGCTAAGCCCAAATTCCACTCCCATTTTACAGCATTTTTTGATTTAGAATAAAAATCTACTTTATCACCACAATTGATAAATGAGGGGTTAAAAGTAAAATCTGCTTTTATAGGGTCAACTACAACTGTATCAATTAAAAAATCGCTTTTGCAGTTAATATCATTTAGAGCAGCAACATTTAAGATGTAATTTTTTTCTAAATCTTTTAAAAAAATTGATGTACCCATTAGGGTATCTTTACTGTTAATAATCCATTGGTAAGTATAATTTGGAATACTATTTACTATATTTAGAGAAGCATTTTGATTAGCACAAAAAATGCCAGTACCTGTAATTGCAGGTTTATTGATTACATTATCTACATTAATAAGAACTGTATTAGAATATTTAGTGATAGTACCCGATGTAACCTTTCTACGAAATAATGTATTTTCTAAAAGTGCAGAGGGTTTAAAGGAAGATGATATTGAGTTTGAAATATCGGTCCAATTTATACCGTCTTTACTTACTTGAAAGTTGTAATTATATGTACCTGTACCCCCTGTTGCATTTTTTATGTTTAGTAGTGTTTCGGGTGCAGTATTATAGCATATTCTTTGATTTTCTCCTATTGTACCCGCAATTAAGTCTGGATTAACAATTATTGATACAACATTACTAGCGAGAGTGTCATAAAAATGGTCGCTTACTATTACTCTATAATCTTGAGAACTTGTAAGAGTGGGTGGTTGATAATCAAAATTAGTCGCAACTATTATATTATTCCAGATTTCAGTATCTTTTGGTTTTGATTGCCACTGGTAATAGTAGGGTGTTAACCCTCCTGTGGCAGAGTATATAGTTTTTATTTCTTGTGGTTGAGTATTGTAATCTATTGTTTGATTATTACCAATACCGCAAGGTGTAAGTTTAGGAATAATACTATATGATATTGTATTACTTAATGAAACCCCACAAATATTGCAATAAGACTTTATCCTGAAAAGTGTAGTTCCATTCATTATATTTGGATAGTACATTATATCGCTTGGGTTTTCGGTTGTTATAAATACGTCGTTCCAACTAACACCATTCAAAGAACTTTGGATTGTATATTCTTTATTTTCGTAACCACCAGAAGGAAGTTCATAAAAAACAATAGGAATTATATCTTTATTTCCATAAATAGAAATATTATCCCCTATTGTGCCACCTCGCATTTGATTTGCTACAACTATTTCAACCGTATTTGAATGAACAGAAAAAGCACCATTTAAAACTGTTCTTCTGTAATATGTTGTTTTATCTAATACTGGGGGGGTAAAATCTTTGCTTACCTCGTTTTTAATAACATACCAATCACCTGTTCCTGTTTCGCTTTTTTCCCATTGGTATGTGTAAATATGAGAAGTACCCCCTGATGGTGAAACAATGTTAGTAATGCTTCTTGGTTTTGTATTAAAGCAAATTTCTTGGTCTGCACCTATTGTACCACCGAACATTACATTACTTACTGTAATAACTATTTCGTTACTATAAATTTGTGTGCAATTATCTTTAACACTTCTTCGGTATGTAGTAGTTTCTGTAAGATTATCCGGTTGAAAGAATTCAAAAACACCAATATTTATATCAACCCAATCGTTATTACCTACTTTATATTGCCATAGGTAGTTAAATGTACCCTTACCGCCTGAAGCAGGTTGTATTGAATTTAATTTATTTGGTTTTGTGTTTGGGTAAATTGTTTGATTTTCGCCAATAACGCCACTTACTAATTCAGGGTTTACTTTAACCAGTATTATGTTACTTTCAGAAACACCGCAAGTATTTGTACTTACTCTTTTATAGTAAGTAGAAATAGTTGCATTCGAGGGGGGAGTATAATCTTTAGAATTAGCATTATCAATTAAATTCCAACTTGCATTATCTAATGAATTAAACCACGAAAAATTAAACTCACCTACACCACCGCTAGGGAGTGTAACATTTTCGAGTTTATTAGGATTACTACCAAAGCATAAATCTTGTTCACCTTGAATTGAGCCACCCGTAACAAGGTCTGCTTCTTTAACATAAACCATATTACTATTAGTAGTGGCGCATAGGTCGGTTTCAACTCTTCTGAAATATTTAATGTTTTTAACTTGATTTGGATTATAGTAATTGTCTGTTTCGTAATTTATTTTATTCCAATTACCTGAACCAGTATTTGAAGATTCCCACGAATATGTGAAACTATTATTACCACCTGAAGGAAGTGTTTTATTTACTATTCTTTCTCCGTAACCATCGGGGCAAATATTTTGATTTTCACCAATAGTCCCAGCAATACGCTCTTTATAAACTGTTACTTTAATAGTATTTGAATACCCTGTATCGCAATTTGTAATCGCTACACGCCTAAAATAGGTTGTAACTTTTAGATTAGAACTATACACTAAACTAGCGGAAGTTGCCCCTGCAATATCTGTCCAACTGTTATTATTTATGGAGTATTGCCATTTATAAGTAAATGTACCATTACCACCGCTAGGACTAGTTGTATTAACAAATTCTGAAGGTTTAGTGTTATAACAAATTGTTTGTGTACCTGAAATTGAACCACTAGAAACATCAGCATATATAGTAATTTTATGAGAGTTACTATATATTGTACCGCAACCTAAATTATCTGTGGTCTTACGTCTATAATATTTTATAGAATTAAGGTTACCCGTAGGTTTATAGTTTGTAGAATTTGCATTTGTAATATTTGACCAATTTGAATTATCCGTTGAATTTTGCCAATAATAATTAAAAATGCCAGAACCTCCTGATGGTAATGTTACCGAATTTATTTGATTAGGTTGAGTATTAGAGCAAATAGATTGCCCTGTAGTAATTACACCTGATACCAAAGGGGGGTGAACGTTAATTTTTATTGTATTAGTATATTTACTTACAGAACCACTTGAAACCTTGCAACGAAAATATTTTATGGAAGTCAGCGGTATTGTATATTGAAAATCTTTAGCCGTATAATTTAATAAATCCGTATAAGTACCATTTTCTGTATCGGAAATTTGCCACTGGTAAGAATAGTAACCTGTAGCACCGCTAGGATTTGTTGTAAAGCCTAATAGAGGAGCTAAGTCATTATAGCAAGCTACACCGAAATGACCGGAAGGAACTGATTTATTTCTAATTTCACCGACATTTAAAGGGTCGCCACCCACTTCAATAGTAATAATATTAGATATTGCAGTAATATTGTCATTAAATAAGCTTATTCTAAGATCAGTGTTCTTAGTTAAATTTTTTAAAGTAAAAGTATTCCCTTGTATATCTAAGGCATCCCATTTATGTTCACCAGCATTAGATATTAAAATACGTTCATTTAAGTATCCAATATCAGATGGTGTATTTTGATAACTAATATTAACGCTCCCACCGTAAGGGACCCAATAAGTATTTGCATTGAAATTATAAATTCTTAATTCGGGTACAGTTACATTTGAAACTTTAAGCCTAGTAATCTCTATTTGGTTTGGTTGGTGTGTAACTAAAGAACCAACTATTAAAGTTTGTTTTGATAACGCTATTGCCGATAACTCAGTAAAATAGTTAATTGGTGGTTGATAAGTATTATCTGTAATATTAAGTTCCTCTATAACATAATACATATTATCTTCCTCTACCCAACCAACGTGATACCATTTTGCAGTGATTGCATTAAATGAATTATTAGAAAGTAAAACTGGGTTTGGATAAGCCCTATTTTGTTTATGGTAAACCAGTGTGTTTGATTGTGAAAAAATTAATAAACTGCAAAAAACAAGGTTAAATATAAGTAATAACTTTTTCATAGTTTTAGGTTTTAGAAGTTATATGAAATAAAAACACCGAAAGTAAATGAGGTAGAATTTACGGTATTGAGTTGGTAAAAATTTTGAGAAGCTAATGCACCAACTGAAAAAAAGTGATAAACCGTATATTCTATACTTATGCCTAGACTTTCACCAAAAAACAAATTAGAATGTTTACCCAAAATTTCGTTTTTCCCATTTTGTAAGCCAATTTTAGCGGAAGCGAAAATGTCTATAAAAAACATATCATTAAAGCTAGCTACTTTATAAAATATAGAGAAGTAAGGTTGAAAGCGATAAAATTTAGAGAATGGCATTGTATGTGTGCCGTATGAAAACCCTGTTTTCATACGGAATGCGTTATTAAAACTGTAATTAAACCCTAAAGCGGATTCAAAACCTTTAGGGTTAAATGTTTGTAAGTATTCCACTGATTTTGCAGAGTGAACACGTAAGAGTTGAGCGTTTGAAACGATTGCAAAAGTAGTAAGCAAGCAAGCAATTAGAATAGTTCTTTTCATTATTTTAGTAATTTAATTTTATTTAGGGTATTGCCTTTAATAGTTAGTTTTGCGCTTCTTGTGCCGTCTTTTTCACGAATAGAAATTTCGGCTTTTCCTGTATTGTTTACGCTAAACAAAGGTATTGCAACGCCTATTATTTCAGATGAATAAGCCTTTACGTTTTTAGTTCCTAAAATTGAAATAGGCATTAGTCGTTCTTCGGTACTTGCTTCATCCCGTTTTATTCCTTTTCTTTTACCCTCGATGAATTTAAACAGAATACCGTCTATTATATAGGCATTACCGCTTTTGTTGTTTATTTCAAAAACGAAGTAAGAGTTTATTTTATCATTTCGAATTAAATTAATTGAAATTTCAACATCTCCTATTTTTTGACCTACCGTAAAGATTTCACGTTTTAGGTTTTTAGCTTTTAATATATTATCGTTTATCTCTTTATCATTAGAAATGATAAAATTATCCGGACCATCTTTTTGTAATGATGTGTTTTCTTTTATGTCAGTTTCACTATTTGTTTTTATAGATTTAGAACTAAAAGAATATAGTATTTTTGCATTCTCGCCAAAACATATATAGCCAAACCAAACATCATTATTTTGCAATTTAATTGTAATAGATGTTTTAGGGGCTTTAGGTGTATTGCCACGAATTACGCAAACAGTACCATCAGTAAAAAAATCGTAAAACTGAGAGCGAGTATCGCTTAGGGGTGGGTTGTTACCAAAAACAACAAAATCAATTTCTTCATCGAAGCTTATTGTAGCAGAGTTGTTCTCATTTACATATATATCACCCATATTTTGAGCAAAGCAATATATATGGATTACGAGAAAAAATAAAGTTAATATTTTCTTCATTTGTATTTAGTTAATTGGTTTAATGTATATACGGTAACCTCTTAAGATGCTTACGGTAGGTTCTTTTTTACGAGCTACTTTATTAACAACCCTATCTACTAGTCTTGCGCCTGTTTTAACGCCCATTTCAGTAATTGATGTGCCTGATACAGTTTCCATTGTACCCTCTTTTACCCCCTCATCCACTTTACCTTCAAATTTAAAACCCCTAGAATAGTTTTCATCAAATACGAAGATGTTTAATTTTTCAACGTTATACATTAGTCCATCTGTATTTTTTATTTGGTATATGTGAACATCAAAAAAATGGTCGTATTGTTTTGCTTTTCCGAAAGCAATGCCATTTTTTTTAAATGTTTCACTCCCTACAATTAAATCTTCCAGTAAAATAAAAACGATATTCGTATTGTTTCTAATGGTAACTGTTGTTTCATTGATTATAGGAAAAAAATCATTTGTTTTTAGTGGTACTGCTTTAATTACAGGTGTACTCTTTACGTTTTCGTTTCTTACAATACCAAAACCGCTTTTAGGTGTATTATCAATTACCGTTTCAGCCGTTTTTGTTTGTACTTGATTTACTGGAGTTTGATTTTTCTTTACTTTACGAGGTTGATTAGAGCTAGATGTTTTGGGTTTAGGTTTTACAGGTTCTTTGTATTCTGTTTCAGAATCAAGTTCAGGATTTACAGTTATAATCGTTGTATCGTTTAAGGAAGAGTCCGTTGCATAAGTTTGAAATTCCGCATTAGGGTTTATATTTTCATCATTTTGAGGGTTACGGTTTTGATTTGCTTTTGCAAGTTTACTAGCATAAAAATCTTTGCTATTTTCCGACACAACATCAGGTACTTTAAAAGAGTCAGATTGTATATTACCATCTGAATTATTAAAGTTTGATATGGTAATAAATACAAGTCCAATAAATAGAATACCAATTGCACCTAAAAAGATAATTTTCTTTTTATCCATAATATTATTTTAATTGCATACGGTTAATCTCACTAAAATTAGTAATTAAAAATCCGTGTGGGTTAAGTGGATAATTTCTACTCACAAAAATAATATTACCCAATGTTTCAAATTGGTAAATAGAAATTTGATTCCCTTGTGTAATAGTAAGTTTGGCAATAATTTTAAATTGGAACGGTTCTTTATTGCCTTGTATGATAATATTTTCGGGTTCAATTTCGATTGATTGTTTTATATTATACATTTCTACCTTATTATACCAACCATCGTTACTACGTTTTATATAAAGTTGCTCAATCGAATTATCGCCTAACCACAATGCTTTTTCTGTATTTCTTTTTACGTTCATAAGGTCATATTCGTAAAAATTTTCGTGAAACATTAACAGGTGGTGTTTTAGTTCTATCTCAATGTTTTCCTTTCTTTTAAGCCATTTCATAGGAATAACTTCACCTTCTGTGCCAACTACTAGTACGGTATTAAGTTGTTTAGAATATAACCTGTTAATTGATATACCCATTATAATACTTGCTACTAAAAAAGCACCAACTAGAGCAAACACAATAAGCCTATTTAATAAAAGAAATTTATAGATGTTAACCTTTGGATTTATCATATTTAGGGTATTAATTTATCCATTATTTTAAATGATTCACTATAAAGTTTTGTTTTTAGTATTACAGTAAAAATTAATATACAGCAAGTAATAAGCGGACCACCAATTGCCATAGTAGCGTGATCCATAACATTACCAGCATTTAATATATCGTGCATATTTTGAAAAACTATTGTAGTGAAAATTGTAGTAAAAACCATAGGAATAATAGCGAGGTAAATACGAGCGTAATATTTCAAAACAATTATAATAAAATCTCGTGTTTTATTAAAGATTGATAAGGCAATCATAAGAGGAAACATAAATTTAAGAATACCCATTATGAAGTACCGTTTACAAAGAAAAAAAGGGTAAATAAACATTTCGATGCCATTTAATAAACCGCTAAGAAGATAATTAGCTGCACCACCTAACCACGTAAGAGGGTTTAGGAATGAAAATATATCTAAAACCGCCTTTACAATATCCCAACCATTTCTTTTTTCTTCAGTTTCTTTAAATAAAGCAGTAAGTTTATCTGTACTAGGAAAAAAAGATACTCTATAATCTGTACCTAACTGTTCCATTTCAGCATAAAACAATGTTTCAACGTCTACCATAAGACTATCAAAAACATTTAGTATTTGTGTACTAAAAGTAACGAGAAGTATAAGCCCAGCGCCTCTTAAAAGGTCATATGGAGAAAAACCATCACTTTCTCTAGGTGTAAAAATAATGCCAGTTCGACTAAAGCTGCGAAATAAATTATTAGACATAACAATAACAATTATTAGGCAACCAAGGACTTTGCTATATGTTATAAAAGGTGATATAAAAACACCTTGAAACATATTTTTATATATAACATCTAAATATTGTAAGTTCATATTCTTTTTTTTTGATTATTTACCCGCATTTCTTAAAGGTTTACCTGATAAGGCGGCTCGCATATAATCTAAAGTCCGTAATTGTAACCTATTGTTTCTTAAAGTTTGCATTTCCCACATTAAAGCATTTATGGTAATAAAATCTTGATCCAGTTGGATTAAACCTTGATTTAAAGCATCTAATCTTTCAAAATCTGAACCCTCTAAACCATAATCTGATAAAACTATTGTAAGCATATTAACTGTATTACTAATTGAGAATAAAATCCTTTGACCGTAATTTGCCATATATCTATATTCTTCAATATGGAATAAGTTGTCCTTTTCCATATCTTTCATAAACTCATAAAAACTTGCAGTAATAGATACTGTTGATGCTACGGCAGATTCTAAATTTTTTAAGTTTCTTAATTTTGCGTTAACTTTACTAAGTTTTGCAGTAGCTTCTTTTACGTATTTAAGCCTTTCCCTGCTTGTTTCTAATTGGTCTGCCAATACCGCAGCATCTTTTACCATTTGAGCCATTTGAGCTTTATGATTTGCTTCATCTGCGGCTTTCCATTTTAAATCCCTTGAAACTAATTGAGGGGGTGCAGGTACTATATATTCAGCACCAATTTCGATTAGCGTACCTACTCCGGGTTGGCTATAACCAATTGTTGCAAAAGCGCAAAAGATGAACAAAAAATTTAATTTTTTCATTGTTTAAGATTTAAGGGTTTTGTAAATTTCGATTGCTTTCTCCATATCTTTTTCTTTATCGTAAATAGCCATAATTTCATTGTAAACTTTACCTTCGGATTCAAAAGCAAGTAAAACTTCTTTTGCTAGTTCTAACCTTACAATATTGCTTTCTGAGCCAATTTTTAGCAAAAACTCCGAATATTTTATTTTGCCTGAAAAGTTATATTTTATTGAGCCTAGCTGGTTCTTGTCGTGTTCTTTTAGTCCAAGCCTTTCAATCAGTTCATCGTAACCCTTTTCATTTTGCATTATATACATTACCTGTGTATTTTCAATAATTGAGCTGGCAGCATCATTTTTAGGAAGTTGGTTAGGTGATTGTAAAACGATGCCAATACTTGCACCTTGTTTACGTGCTGCCTGATAAAAAAATTCAGTAGTTGAAAGTACAGAAGGGAATTTTAGCATTTTAGCGAATTCATCAAAGAATACAACCCCTTTCGTTGAGCGGTCTTTCCAAACCACGTTTTGAATTGCTATGCTAATCATTTGTAGCATTATGGCTAATAAAACGTGGTTATCTTTAATTGCATCGAGTTCAAAAACAATAAATTTTTTACCTTCAATTTTATGGCTTTCGTCTGTTTCATTTTCAAACAGAAAAGCATAAATACCATTTTCAACGAATTCTGATGCTATATGTAAAAAATCATCAAGGTTTATAAATTCAGGGTTTAGTTCTAATACCTTATATATATCTGATTTATTTTGAGCAACAAAAGCATAAAAATGAGGGAAGCTGTGGTGTTCATTTGCTGATTGATAGTATAGAGTAATAATCATTCTAAGACTAACCGCTTCTTCTTCTTCGGGTAACCTATCCCTTTTCCATATTTTAAAAACGAACAAAGCAAGGTCGTTTATTTTTTCAGCTGAAATAAGTTTAGAATTTTCAACCATAAACGGATTTAGTCCTAAAGAAATACCCTCTTCATACTTTATATATATGGTATCGTCAGGGTAGAGTAAAGATAGTTTACGGTAGCTATCGCCCATATCTATAATAACGATTTTCACTCCTTCCTCGTGGTACTGCCTAAATATATGGTTTGCTAAAACTGATTTACCTTCACCAGTAGGAGCAACAATAAAAAAGTTACGAGCTTTAATTCGTTTTTTATCTTCATCCCAAACATCTTTACGAACTGGAATATTAAATACCCTATCGTTAAAATAGATACCTTTATCATCATTCTTATAGTTGGTGCTATTAATAAAAAAACAAATAGATTGCTGTAAGTCTATTGGTTTAATGATATTGCTTTTATTAATATTGGCAACGTTTGCAAAAAACGAATTAAAAAATAAGTTATTTTTATTATGTTTATTTGGTAGGTAAGGTTTTATATCCATTTCTCTAAAACGGTTTACTGTTAACCTTTCCGCTGCATTATATTCGTTTTCATTTTCGGCAAAAAATATTACATTAAAATGGCTACCGACAAGTAATATTTTTTCGTCGTCTGAAAGTTCTGTAAGATATTCGCCTAATCTTTCTGCTTGTATTTCGTAATCTTTCTGAAATTTTCTTGCTCCTTCTAAATTTTGTCGTTGTCTTTCGATACCTGCTTTTATCTCTCTATGGTCTTGGAAGTATATTATTTGATTATATATGTGTGTACAGGGTAAATCTAAACCTAGAGAATCTGCAAAACCTTTATGGTAAGAGTAATCCCCTGCGCTCATTTTCGAATCATAGGTACAAGATTTTAATGTTTCCCCTAGTTGTTTAGTATTACTTATTGAACAAACCCCTATTTTTTTATTACCAATTGTCAAGTTGTTTGTTTCAATATCCGTATAAATATCATCGTGGAATCCATTAAAATAGCTATGTTCTAAATATTGAAAAACACCTTCTTCAATGGGTTCAAGTTTAAAATATTTAGAATTATTTAAAAAGTCTACGCAACTCTCAACCATAGAAAAAAACCCCTTATCTTTTTCTAGTTGTAAAAGAAAATCTTTTGTTTTAACAGGTTTTTTAAAAGGGTTTATAATATTTTCGGCTAGCCAGTTACTTTCTCTAAAAGTAAAAAATATAAAGCTATGATGTTCAAACCAAGGTCTGTTAAGGAAATGATTTTTTGTAGCCTTTTGTAAGTATGTTTCGTCAGGCATATACTCATCAAATGTTTTTTTGAGGTATATGTCACACTTATGTATTATAGCCCCTTTATCGAACCCTTTTAGGGTGCTATACCATATATCGTGTAAATTGTCAAAATCTTTTTCAGATAAAGAGTATATTTCAGGTAGATTAATTTTATAGCCATAAATTATACACCCATTATTAGAGAGGGCAAAATTGCCCTCTCTATAAATGATATTAGGATAGTCTTTTAAATTTATATCCATAGTTAAAAATTATCAACTGTAATTCGTTCGGGAAATTTTTCATTACCTAGTTTAGAAATAGCATCACCTGTTAGTAATTTTAAGCCAAAAAAAGAGCCAACATCGACTAAAATTACTATTAGAAGTTTACCTATACCAAAATCGCCTATTAGAAAAAACACGCTAATAAGTGTTATACCAAAAAACACAAAAAATAGTTGAAGTGGTAAACCTAATATCATAGCTGTAATGGTAAGATTATGTTTTACTTTAAACTCTTTCATTAATTTAAACTAACTGCTCTTATTGCTACATATAGCCCACCTATTGAAAATACAACTGCGGCATAAATAAGCATATTGATTATACCCTTTTTCATATCCCTGTTTTCGCCAAAGAAATTACCAAGGTTCATTAGTGCACCAACAATAAATACGATACCAGCTACAATAGGAAATAGGGGTTTAATCCAAGTGTTTTCAAAATTCTGCAAACCAGTAAATTGAGCAAAAGTTGGAATACTCAATAAAAGCGAAACACACAAAAGTTTTAATTTTTTCATAATTTTGTTTTTTAAGTTTAATTAACGTAGCAAATGTAACATTTTTTTGTTATATATTAATATAGTATATATTAATATGTTAGTGATAATAATTTTATTTGTATGTTTGTAAAAATAATTTAATCATTTTGAATAAAATTAGCATTAGCGATAATAAAGAATTAAGTCTTTTTAGATTTAAATTACACCATTTATTAATTAGTAGACTAAAAAAAGCATATGGCAATATTAAATGGAAATATACCTTTATAAAAAATGTTGAAAATAAATATGGTATAACCGTACAGTATCAACAGTTAAATATTTTCGAAGAGGGCGGTTCGCGAAACGAAAATATATTGAATTTGATTTTACTTGAATTACTTTCGCTGGAAAATAATTTCGATTTGGTTTTCGAAATGGAAGGCACTAATACAAAGATAGAAATACAAACAAATAAAAAAGGGGCATAAGCCCCTTTTATCTTTCTTTACTACCTTTACTGTCGTTTTGGCGCTGTTAAGAATATCCCTATTCTTAATTCCTTCCTCATACAGCATTACAAATATATAAAATTTATGTTAATGCTTCAGCTTCATCGAATATTTTTTTAAAATTAACATCTAATTCCTTTTGAGTAACCATATGTTTAACTGTCATTGGCATTCTCTCGTAAGGTGTCATTCGAGTTGTATATAATTTTTCATACCCATCAGCAAAAATAAAAAATTGCCCTGGCTTAAGTCTAGTAAAATCTTGGTTTTTGTATTTTGAAGTTTCTCGTGTACTCTCTGAGAGCCTTGTATCACCTGCAATTAAGCCACTTTTAAAAGATTTACTAGTAGTTTGTTTTTCAATTTCTTCGCTGAGTTGTTTATAGTATTTAACACTTTCGGGGTCATTTGTTTTACCAATCATTAGGTACGAGAGGTTAGCTAAAAATGAATTTGTGACTGTATCACCTAAAGTTTCTTTGGCTAATGCTTTATCTTGAGTACCGAAAACTGTAGCTATATTATAAGAGCGCATTGTAGCAGGTATTCTTGAAATATTCTCTAATTGAAAGGTAGTACCCTCATCAAAAAGCAATAAGCTAGGCGGTCTATTTCGTATTTGCATTTGATTTATTGCTGTACTTATTATTACTGAAATAAATGGAGCGTTTCCTTTTTCTAAAGATGGCTCATTAACAACACTTAAAAATGCAGGGTTTTCGGGGTTATTAAGGTCTAAATTTACTTCATCACCACTTAACACATAAAATATAGTTGGGTCTGCAAGGTCTGTTAATGGTAATGATAATGAAGCTTTAACACCTGCTATTTGATTTTCTGAAGTAAGCGAATCTATTAAGGGAGTACCAATCGCTCTAGCATAGTAATTTTGTTTAACAAATTCAGCTATTTCAGGGGGCGATTTTACCAAACAAAAAGCAATAGCGTGTGGCAGGGTACAATATTGTGGAAAATCTTCTTTTAATCGCCATATAACGGCTGCAAGGGTACTTTCTGGTATCTTATCAAAGAATCCACCTCCTTTATTTTGGCCTTCGCTTTGCTTTAGATTGGCAAATAATAACTTAGTTGCTTGTCTTAAATGCTTTTCACTTTTTATATATCTCGGTGCAAGTGGATTTACTCTATCTGAAAGTTGGGGGTCGTGTGGTACAACCGTATACTGTGTAATAGTAGAATGTCTATAAAAATAGTTTACTACTTCCGTAAGCTCACCGCTTTTATAATCATAACAAAGGGCAGGAAAGTTTCTTTCGCCAGCGTGTTGTATTATAGGCACAAAACAACTCTCTGTTTTACCTGAACCCGCACTACCAAAAATTACTACTCCTCTTCTTATATTTGCCAGTGTAAATTTACCTCCATTTTGAAGAGGAAAATCTACAGCCCAATTAGGGTCTTTTTTCTTTGTTTTAGAATTACCCATACTTAGAAATAGCCATATAAATAAGGCTAAAAAGATTGATGGAACGGCAATAATTAAATGTATTGTATAATTATAGCCGAATGAGAGAGAAAAGAAAGAGTATGTTATAAATTGTAGAATAGTAAAAAAAAGCAATTTTATTAAAGCATTTTTTTTACACATTAAAATTAAAAGTATTGTAATAAATGAAATTACAATAGCTATTAAAAGCACCATAATTGTAAATGATGACAAAGATTTCAGGAGTTCCATAATAAATTTTATTAGTTGTTTTTAAAGTAGAATTTATATACCCATACCTGCTGCTTCCATTATCGCTTTACCAGTAGCTTTGACAACTTTTGCACCTATTTTTATAGCTGCACCAACAGGATTAGCAGCAGCTAAATTACTTAGCTCTTTAATTGCCATAACCTCTTTACCTATGGGAATTTTACTAAATACTGCCTGTGCAATTTTCATAGGTTCTTTACCTAATTTAGCATTTGTTATTACTCGGGTTGAGTTATAAAGTGTTTCTTTTGAGTATTTAATATTTGTTTGGCAACGGTTGACTGTATTTATTTTATGAAGTATATCCTTTTTCGCAATTTCTAAAGATTTGCCGTATATCTCAGGGTTTAATACTTTCTGTTTGCCTTCAACCAATCGTAATGATTTGTATAAATCTTTCTTTAGAGTATCTAAATCTTTTTCCATAACACTTGCCTTTTGGATTATGGAGTACCCATTGTAATGTGAATCTTTTAAGTTTTCAAGTTTTTCAAATAATTCCTGTTTTGATAAATCTTTATGGTCTTTTAAAAAATCGGTATTGTTATGAATGTTTTTGATTTCCGTAGCAAATGTTTCTAAGTCCTTTTGGTGTGTAGATATAGCAGCATAGAAATTTTCGTTTATATGCCGCATATCCGTATTGTTACCAAGATTATTAACTGGTGTATTTTTAAGAATTGTATTTATTTCAATCTTACAATTATCGATTTCTAATTTACTATTTGCGGTAATGTCTACCTTTTTTGATTTTAATTCTTTTAAAGCATCCCAATCTTTTGCTTTAAACGCATCTTTTATATCCGCATTAATCTCTTTAATCTCATTCTTAGTATTCTTTGTAATGTTGTTTATTTTATCGGTTAGTTTATCAATTTTAATTTCATCGACAGAGGATAATTGAAAGAGGTGTTCAGGAGTATTAATTTTAATTTCAATTTCAGGTTCAGGTTTTAAAAGAGTTGTTACTTCATTTTTATATACTTCAATTTTTTCATCAATAGCTTTAAGTGTATTCAATTTCTCACTCTCTAAATTGGCAATTACAGGGTTTAAGTCAGTCGAAGCAGATTTAATTTTATCTGATATTTCAGAAAGGGCTTCTCTTTTCTGAAAAAATACACCTGTCATTGCCATTTCGTAATTTTCTATCTTATTTCTATCGGGAACACTTAATTTTTTAAGGAGTTCAAATTCTCTTTGTATATCACCATATTGTAATTTAGTTCCGTTGTTGTTATATTTTGCTAAAATTTTATTGATTTCAGTTTTGTATTTATTTACTTCATCATTAAATGGTTTGGATAACTTATATTTCTCTGTTTTTAGTGTTTTTAGAACCGGACTTTCAAAATTCTTCTTAGCATCATTAATCTTTGATTTATATTCAGAAATAACTTTGTTTTTCTCTTTTAAACTGTTATTAATTTTAGAGTTAAGTACATCTACCTTAGTTTGTGTTGTTTTAGAGGTTTTGCCTACTAAATTATGTTTTGTTTCGCCAATTTTAACTGCTTTAAACTTTTCCTTTTCCAGTTTTTCAATCTTATTACTTAATTCAGTAATTACTTTACGATCTATAATACTTATCTTATCTAAAATAACATTATCGTGTTTAACGTGATTATATTTAATAAAAATATTGTCTTTATGATATTTACTAACAATATTTTCAATTTCTTTTTTGTACTCATTTATTTTATCGTCAAACGGTTTTACAATTGCTTCTTTATCAAACGGTTTTACAATTACTTCCGTATCTAATGGTTTTGTAATTGCTTCCGTATCTAATGGTTTTGTAATTGCTTCCGTATCTAATGGCTTTGTAATTGCTTCCGTATCTAATGGCTTTGTAATTACTTCCGTATCTAATGGTTTTGTAACTACTTCCGTATCTAAAGTTGTTTTTTCAGGTAAAAGTGTATTTAGTTCATTCTTTAGATTATCTATTTGGTTTACGTATGAATTTTCAAGTGTTGTTTTTTCAATATTTAACTTATCAAACCTTGTAAATTCTTCATTTGACAAGGCTTTATATAATTTATCGTTTATTTCACTAATTGACTTTTCGTAATTTGCTGTAATATCAACTATTTTAGCGTTAATATTTTCAATTTTAAGTTTTTCAGCAATAGGAATATTATTTATGGTATTACTAGGCTCAATTTTTGGAGTATAATTTCTAAGTATTGTATCTATCTCTTGGGTTTGCCCTTTAATAACAATATTGTAAGGTTTTTCTATATTACTTCTTAATGCTTTAAATTCTTTTAAAGCATCCCAATTTTTAGTAGAATTTGCATTAATAATTTTAGCATTGATACCTGATATAGCGGTTTTCTTACTAGCCAATATTTCTTGCATCTTTACAGTAAGATCATTTACTCTTTGAGTATCGGTAATACTTACTTGTACTTGACTAGGGGTATTATTTATAATTTCATATTTAAGTGTTTCGCTTTCAACTTTTAATGCATCTGAAACAGTTACGAGTTGATTTATAACCGTCATATTTGTATGAAGATGTTGAGCTGCAATTTGATTTAGTTGTACTGAATTGAACATTTTAGTAATATCATATATCTGTTTGCCTATTTCAAATGTCTTTCTATATTCTTCAGGGATAAAAAAGTCATTTGTAAGTTGAGTTGCTTTATTTTTTAAAAAGTTATGATACTTAAATGATTCAGTAAAATCCCGTTTATAGTCCAGTTTTTGGTCAAATTTTGTTTCACAAGTTTGTGCAAAAACTGTTCTATCAAACCCTATTTGTGCTTGTTCCCCATTTGGCATAGTATTCAAACTATTTTTATGATTTGTCAATGGGCTAAGCTTCATTTCGTTATTAATATCTTTTCTTGCGATAGTCATATGTAAATGACTTTGTAAGCCTGATTTTAATTCCCCTTTCTTTGGTAAACCTAATCTTTCAAGGTTTTCCATTTGTTCTATCTTGGATAATTTTATCTGTGTATCTTCATTTATACCATATACAGCAATTTTTGCATTAGGAATAACTTCTTTCGCATTAATGTAAGTTGAACCTGTTGAGAGTACGTTATCTACAAGGTATATAGGTCTATCTTTTGGTATTTCTTCGCTTAAATGAAAATTAAAAAACTCCTTACTTACCTCTTTACCTTCTAATTTAAGGTCATAAAGTTTTTGTCGTTCGTTACATTTCAAAACGTCCGAAATATCTAATGTAGAATTAAGTTTTTTAATTTCTTCGCACATATCTTTAGTATATGTAGCGTAACCCACCGAGCTTGCCATTGGGACCAAAACGGCATTATCAGGAATATTTTTTACCATTTCAGCTGCTGCGGTTTGAATGGCCGTTTTGTCGCCTTTTTTCAAGCCGTGGCAAACGTTGCTACATTCAGAATCTGCATAATAGTATTTATTAAAAGATATATTTTCTACATCATCTTTATTCAATTTTATATGCTCTTTCCTTTCCGATAAAAGGTTAGAATCATCACGGCTATATCTGCGTTCGTGTTCTAATTTCCCAAAATATAGTATATCATCACCATTTAACCCCCTATTAAAGTTTTTTGCGTACTCGTCCATCACAACCCTTGCGTAATTTTTGAGTTCTTTTTCATAAAGTTTCTTTTCAGAAGGTGTAAATTGTGATAATTCGGTTATATGTCGCCCAGATACCTTTTTAGCAATATGTTCCAATTCTTTTTGACTTGGATTAATAGATAACATATAGAATTTAGAATCATTTTTACCTAATCCTGTTCTATTAGAATCAATACTACTTATGACTTCACCCATACCCACATCATTACGCTTTTGATTAAAGAATTCTTCTCTTTCTTCAAAAGTTTTATCAAGGTTTTCTTTGTCTAAATATTCTACAAGTTTAGCGCAAGTACCCTTGTTATCACCGTATCTTTTTGGGTCGTGGATTTTAACGTACATTACATAATCTTTAATAAATCTTTTAATTTAGTTATTTCGGCAATAGGCAAATCAATAATATTTGCGCGTTGCATACCTACCGAACCTCTTTTAATATTGTTTATTATTTTAATATAACTTTTGCTAACTGTATCATATTTTAAATTAAGCATTTCATTTTCTTCTCTTAATTTTTTCAGTTCATCAAGTTCTATATCGGTAATTTTAAGTGTTGGAATGCTCGGTTTATTTTCCGTTTCATCTTTCGATTTTATTCCCTCGCCAATTTTAGGAACAGAAATATCAAGTTGTTTATCGGTTGTTTTCGGTGCTTCGTTTTCTATGTAATTTGATAATTGAACGGACAATATATTAAGTTGAGAGAATACAGGAAGTATAAAATCTTTTTCCTGTTTACGCAAAAAGCCTATTATGGTATCTCTAAATTTCTTCAGCTCTTCGGCTGGAGAAAGTATAATTAAGTCACTTGGATTTATCCCTGTTTTTTCAAAGTAGATTACCATTTCATCTACCGTTTTAAGAATACTTTTATTATTCTTTTCTGCTAGTTTATCAATAGCAATTTTTGTTTTGCTATGTAGTTGTATTGTTAAGTATTTTGACATATAAAAGTAATTTATAGTAATTTTACGATAACAAATATATTGATTTATAGTTGATTAAAAAGCAAATTACTATAAATCTTTATAACTGCTACTATTACTATAATATAAAACGCTAGTTTTCAAGGACATCCCACTCTAGAATCGTACGTAGTACGATTCCCTCTTGCTTCTCTTCGAGAACATTTCCCTACAATGTTCTGGAAGTTCAGAATTGGTTAAAAAATTAACGTCAGTTTAATTTGTTAAACAATTCTGATAAGCCGAAAAAAGGCTAGGGTTTATCCTAGCCTTTTTTTACCATTGAACAAAAAAAAAGGGGGTTTCCCCCCTTCTTTTTATTTTGCTTTTTCCGCTTTTGGTTTTTTAGTTTCGGGTTCTGCTTTTGTTTCAGAATCCACTTTTTTGTTTAAATAAACAGTGTGCGTATTTCCGTAATCGTCTGCTGCTTTTCTAGGAGCTACTTCAAATTTTAGGTAGCGTTTTCCTTTGTACTCAAAAAAATGAGGTTCTGCATCGTCGATACAAACACTTACACTTACAATTGAGAATTCTTCGTTTGCCGTTTTGGCGTTACCGATGTAAAATTTTTCGAATTTTGTTTCCATAATGTTGATTATTTAAGTTAGTAAAAAAGAATACGAATAAGAAAAAACTTAAGATGAAGAAACAAAAAATAGATTTTAAAAAAAAAATGAAGGATTGAGTTTTTTATTTCAAATGTATTTTTTTTCCCGATAGGGCGTTTATACAAAAAAAAAAACAAAAATATAAACGTCTTAGTATTCAGTTTTAAATTTGTATTTCTTTTTGACTTTAAATAGAAACATTATTTAAGGAAACAAGATTTGAAAAAACTTGGTAATGCTAAAATGGTAGAATTTGAAATTTTTTTGAAAGTGCTAGTATTTGTTTCGATGTGCAATAAGGTATTTTGAATTTAAAGGTAAATAACTTAGGATATTTGAAGTGAGAAAATCAGCAGACGTTTACCGCATACCATTTATTAAAAAAGTGGTTCTGAAATAATCTAGCAGAACTGTAAAACAAAAGTAAAAGAAAATAAATGGCGTTCATTTTTATCAAAAATGAAAAAAATGAAAAGTATATGAAGCGATAATGGTTTAACCTATTGGTTAGGAGTGTAATATACAAATGCTTATTTTGAAATAAATGGCGTTCATTTTTAACAAAAATGGAAAAAATGGCGTTCATTTTTATTTGTCTTCTTTTAGCTGAAGCTAAAAGAGGATAAAAAAGCATTTCCAAAGGCATTAAAGTTTTTTTTAGATGCGGTGGGCGTGTGCCAGGCAATTTGTTCTATAATTGCCTAGTACACGTTTTTAGTGGTGGGGGGTAGCATTTTTCGGCTAAGTGTACTTACTTGGCCAAATATTGCTACGTGTGAAAATGGCAGTAAGGCTTTTTTGCGTACTGTGCAAAAGTGTTTTACGTGAGTTGTGGCGTGATGCGCCTATTTTGTTTTTTAAAGCACTTTTAAGCGTATTAAACTCTTTTACATAAATATATACCAACAAAGGCAAAAAAACGTTTAAAACAAGCCCAAAACAGGCAGGAATACAACCAAAGTAAACCCATTTAAAACTTTAATGCCTTTTAAAAACGCTTCTTATCCATTATATTGATGTTATTGTATTGAATAGCAAGTAATTAGAGTGTATTTAAACAGTCGTTTAAACCGCGCGCAACTTGATTTTATTGTGGAAATTCCTTTTTTTCTCTCTTTGCTTCGTTCGGTTTTCCTTCCAACTTCTTGACTGACAAAAAAATAAATCTTTTCCCCTTAAACACTTTTTTTTCATTGAAGAAACTCTTTCTTGTAGAATTACTCTATTGTAGCCCCTCTGTAACCCACGCCACTATTGGGCTGGCTGAACCGAAAACAAAGTTTTTTACTACCAAAAAAAGCCGAAACCAAAGTTTTTTACTACCAAAAAAAACTGAAACCAAAGTTTTTTACTACCAACAAAGTATTATTTACAAAACTTTGTTTAAATACTTTGTTTTTGTGAATAAATTTATACATTTGTAACATTAAAACACTCTAAAACCTATTAATCATGAAAACACTATCTATTATTCAACCTAACAAAATTACCAATGCCCGATATGGTTTTTCTGCTTTGCAGAAAAATGTTATTTACATGATACTCAAAGATTTGCAGAAGCATATGAGTAAAGACCCATCCTTAAATCCGGAACTATTAGAAAATTACGTTGTTTCTGTTCCTGTGGCTGCGCTAGCTGGCGAAAAGAACCACTCCAAGGTGATTGAAGCAGCTAAGGGTTTGATGGTGCGCCCGCTTCAATACAATTATGAGCGAGATAATAAAAAATACACGGTCGCTACTGTGCTTGTCCATACGGCTAAGCATGAACATGGCTCTGAAACGGTTGAGTTATCTGTGCCTTTTGAGGCTCTTGCTTTGCTGTTGTATATGGGCGAGGGGTTTACGCTGTATCAACTGCCTATTGCCCTTACCCTGAAATCTAAACATTCTAAAAGAATGTATGAACTTTGTTGTCGATGGCGAAATATGGGTGGCTTTCGTATGGATTTACAGGAATTGCGTTTAATGCTTTCGCTCGAAAAAAAATATAAAGATGTAAATTCGTTTAGAAAATATGTTCTTGATATTGCTCAAAAAGAGTTAAAGCACTCGGCAGATGTGTGGTTCGACTACAAAATGGAAAAGATTAAAAGTCGCTCATTTAACTGGGTAAACTTTACTATTTACTGCAATAATTTAAAGATAAAAAACGCTGAAAAAGGCGTTTACCCTAGCATTTATAACTATTTGCTACTGACGTTTCCGCCAATAATTAACGATAAAGCGGTAAAGGTTTCTGATAGGCTAGCTGATTTACAGCAACTGGCTGCTGCTTGGGCGAAGTTTAGACCACTTTACGAAAAGTATGCTTCGGGTACAATGGACGCTAAACACCTAATGAACACAACAAAAAAGATACTTCGAGAGGATTTCGGCATTAAATAGAGTGTGTGCCAGGCAATTTGTACTATAATTGCCTAGTACACATTTTTAGTGGTGGGGGTAGCATTTTTTGGCTAAGTGTACTTTCTTGGCCAAATATTGCTACGTGTTAAAATAGCAGTAAGGTTTTTTTGCGTACTGTGCAAAAGTGCCTTACGTGAGCGGTGGCGTGTTTTTATTATAAAGGTTTAAAATAGGACCTATAAAAAGCATCGGCTTTTATAATAAGGCTACTATTTGGATAGATGATATTATACTTTCCTTCACTATTAAATGAAGTTTCTATTATTAGACCTTTTTTATAAATACAGTTAAATTTAGGAATGTGGCAATGTTTAATAAGAGCGGTTGTTTTTGTAAGTCTTTGACCAACAAAAACAGGTAACTTTTTGAAGTATTTTTTTATAAGAGTATCATTTTTCTCGGCATCAAAGTAAGCTAGTGAATTAGAAAATATTTGAAAATGAGGTAGGTTTGTAGAATATAAAAAAACTTCATCAGTCTGCCAAATTCTGTAAGCAGTTGAATTGGTTCTATTTTCTAAAATTTGTAAGGTTGCAATGCCCTGTTTTTGCAATGCCATATATATGTATTTATCGGGCAATGCTGAAACGTTTATAAAATTTTGTTTTACTTCATTTATAAATGTTTCGAAATTTATCAAATGCCAATCTTTTTTAAATATTAGTTTTATCATAATTTTAGTGTTATAAAAAATACAAATATATACTATATAATTGTACGTTAAAATTCAAAAACAACCTTACCATTTACAAGTTTTAGTGAAGCGTCAAAACGTTTACCCGCTTTAGATTTTAAACCTTTTATTTTTACGCTTTCGCCTTTATAAAGTTTTATTGCTTGTTCAAGCGTTAATTTCTTCCCTGCAATTTCTTTCCATATGGTTATTTTGCAGCCGTCACAATTCCACGCTTTAGGACTGCTACTTATTTTTCCTGTGCCACAAGGGCAGGGAGTTGTTTCTTTTGTTTTTTCAAGTTCCGTTTGTATAAATAATTTAATGGCTTCAAATGAAGTATCGTTTTTATCAAAATCTTTTGTATTATTCTCTTTAGCCAATTTCTTAGCAAGAGCAAGCATTTTGGGAGAGGCAAGGTTTTGATTTGATACTTCAATATTTTTAAATTTATCTATTTCGCTACGAGTAAAGTTGTGGATTTCGTCTATAAACTCATTTAACCCTTTCGTACCTTTGTTTTTTTTGTAGATTTCATCCAGTTGGTTTTCCCAATTACTAGTAAGTTCGGCATTCGCTACATCAGAACCGTTAAGTTTTTCAATTAGTTCTTTCCCTTTAGATGTTGAAAGTAAATTTTTCTTTTCTCTACCAATGTAATTGGTGCTAATTAGTTTTTCAATAATGCTATCCCTTGTTGCTGGAGTGCCTAAATTTAATTTCTCCATTGCACCTAAAAGGCTATCTTCCGTAATAAATGCAGGTGGTTTAGTCATTGATTTAGGCGTTTGAATATCAATTATATTCAAACGATTGTTTTCATTTAGTTCAGGTAATTCGTTTTCGTTTTCTTCCTCTTTTTCATCGTTTGTATAAATAGATTTCCAACCTAATGATATAACCCTGTTTCCATTGGCAAAAATTGGCAAATGAAAGGGTTCTGCTTCTAAAACTACCTTTGTACTCTCGAAAATAAAATCGTCCATAAAAGCGGCTATAAATGCGTTTTTTATGAGGTCATAAATTTTTTGCTCCCTTTCGTTATGCCCTTTATATTCGGCTAATGGTATTATGGCGTGGTGGTCAGAAAGTTTTGTATCATCAAAAACACGTTTACCAACGGTTTGAGCTTTGTTTGCAAGTTCGGGGTTAAATTTTTCAAGTAATCCTTGCACCATATCTCTTGACGATTCAGCCAAATGTCTACTTTCGGTTCTTGGGTACGAAGTACATTTGTGAGTTTCGTATAACGCTTGTGTTATTTCAAGCGTTTCTTTGGCTGTATAACCGTATTTCCGATTACCTGCCCTTTGTAAAAGAGTCAAAGAGTAAAGAGGTGGGGGAGTTTTACTTTTTTCTTCTTTTGTTACCGATTTAACGACTGCGGTTGTAATAGGTTTTAGTATTGCAAAATGTTTAGCTGCTTCCTCAGCAGAAAATCTATCTTGTTGCGTTTCTTTTTCGGTGTCGTTAACTTTGCCATTAAATTGTACGCTGTCCTTATCGAGCGTAACAATTATATTTGAAAATGGGGTTGGTGTAAATTTGCTTACCTCGTTATCTCGATTTACAATAATTGAAAGAGAAGGGGTTTGAACTCGACCAACGGACCAAAGAGAATTACCTTTAATGCTAAATAGCCTAGTTAAATTTATACCAACAACCCAATCGCTTATTTGCCTTGCTTTTGCAGAATAAAAAAGGCTATCGTAATTTTCAAGGGGTTTAACATCAGCGATACATTTTTTAACAACCTCTGGAGTTAAAGCTTCACTAGTCCAAAATCTATATAAAGAGGGTAATTTCCCTTTATATGTTACTAGAATTTCCCTAGCAATTAGTTCGCCCTCACGCCCTGCATCGGTGGCAACAATAATTTTTGAGGCTTTCCCAATAAGATTATGAATTATATTTATTTGGTTCTCTTTATTTTCAGCAGGGATATATTCAAAATCGTTAGGTAGCAATGGAAGTTCATCTAAGTTCCATTTTTTATCTCTGAACTCGGTATCATCTATTGTAAAAAGATGGCCAAAAGCCCACGTTATAAAATAGTCGTTGACTTCAAAATATCCTGTTTTTTTCTGATTGTTGCCTATGCCGTTGGCTATGTCTAAGGCTTGGCTGGGTTTTTCTGTTATTACTAAAATCATTGCAAATAGTTTAGGGTTTATAAATACCAACAATATAATATTTTATAAAAATATTATATTGTTGATAAATACTATATTAATTCGAAAGGTTTTAAATATTTTAGTTTACTGTTTATGTATAAATATATTATTTGTTTATACTTTATGCTCGGAGTTTCTAGTAACCCATTTTTGCATACCTTAATAAAAAATCGGGTAGGTTTAAGAATATCTATACCGTTCCAATTTATTATAATTGGTTTAGCGTTTGGGTCTTTTGGGTATAAAATAGCAACGTGGGTAGTTTTCACACTGAATTAATTACAAGTATCTTTTATTGAAAAAGATATTTCATTTTTTAGGCTATCTCGAATATGCATAATCCTTGCCCTATTCACATATAATGTGTCAACTTGTTTAGTTTCTACAAGGTGAAAAACAATAGCTTCTTCGCCTATTTTAGAATATCTTTTAAATTGAAAAGAATCTAAAGCCATTGCATTGTATTTTTCGTCTAATTGATTGTTTTGTTTAAAACCGCCTTTATCTACGACTAGACCGAGTACCAACTTTAGCAAAAAAACGATTATAATAGTTGAAAAAATATATTTCAACATCGTTGCAAATGGATTTTTTTTGTCGAATAGTTTTGACAAAAAGGAATTAATTTTTTCTGTGTCCATAATTTAGGTTGATTTAAGTTTATTAATAAAATTAAGATAGGTATTATATGAATAGTTTGTTTTAGCCGTATTGTTAATTATTTTGGTAATTGATGCGACCGAAATATTTAACTTATAAAGTTTAAGTATTTCAGATTTATACGGTTCTAAGACTTTTCCCTTTTTGTTTTTGCTTCCTTTTGGTCTGCCTAATATTTTACCACTAGCTTTAGCAGCGGCTAAACCTTGTTTTGTCCGCAGCGAAATAAAATCTCTTTCACTTTCGGCAAAATAACCGTATATAGCGAGAAGTAATTTAGTATGAGAAGCATCAGTTGAGAGTTCAGGCTGACGAACAAAACGAATAGAAATCCCTTGTTCGGTTAATTGATTAATGAGGTTAAGAGTTTCAAACATATTTCTTCCCAAACGGCTTAATTCAGCCACTATAAGCATATCCCCTTTTTTCAGTTTTGAAGTAAGCAAGTTAATTTTCCGTTTGCTTGCATCTTTACGACTTGATATTTCCACCTCAATAAATTCATCAATAATCAATTGGTTGGCATTTGCGTATTCTAAAAGCAAATGGCGTTGTTTATCTAAATCTTGTTTGTCGGTGCTTATACGTATGTATGCTAGTATTTGCATTTATTAGTTTAGTCAGTGTTAATTTGGACTACGTGTAATATATCTTGTTACTTTTCTACCTTTAGAATTAACCCCGATTGTTATATTATAAACTTTGTTTAAAGGGCAGGTTTTAAAGTTTGTTAAACAAGTATCAATGGTGTAATCATCAGTATACTTATTATGGTAAACAGTAAGAATTATTTTCAGAATATTATTAGAAAAATATAAGTCAATGCCAGGCGTTCTTTTCGACCAAAGTTTAAGATTAAGAGTAGCATTAAAATTACCTACTGGTATAAGGTCAAAATCGTAGGTATAACCAGAAAAATCAAAACCTTTAGAATAGTAAGCTTCGTTATAACTAATAATATTGTGATACATAATATTAATATTTGGTGTTTTAAGTATTAAAAGGCGTAACCAATAATGTTACTTTTGCATCAAGGTTAAGAATTAAGTTCTTTTAAAAATGTTTGCAATAAATTTATTAAGACTTCAATGTCTGTTTTACTTAAAGACACATCAGTACCGTTTAATTCATCGCCAAAAACAAAGGTTCTAAAATGAACGTTGTCATCCTCCTTTAAGCATTCAAGGGTAGCCCGTGAATTGCCAAAAAAATATGTTGAATAAGCCATAATTTTTAGTTTATTAATTTACATTAGTACTCAAATTTGCAGCATTATTTCTATACCAAAAACCACACTCCCGTAACAGTTGTACATTGGGTTTGCCCTCGATAATGTAAATTTGTGCAGGTATTGTTTGGCGCACCCAAAAAAGGGTAAGAGGTTTGGTGCAGATGATGTAAAGTTCCATTGTTTGGCTATCGGGCGCAAACAAAAAACGAGGATAATTTGGAATGTTTAATTTTTCGGGTATTGGCATAATTTTAGGTTTAAAATAAAAGGTATTGTTATACGTTAGTTAGCGTTAATATTCGCTTTACTGTTCTGCATATTCGATTTTGTACTGAAGTTTATTAGCAAGCCATTGTTTTCTGCTCATTCCACTCGCCCACCAGTTTACAACATCTTCCGCACTTGGAAACTCGCTATACTTACCCTTTTCATCTATTAGTTTTTGAACTGTGTTTATATAAGCCTTTTTAAAGTTTGGCCTATTTCTAAAATCTCTACGCATAGTTTTTGGCGACATAGGGCAACCAACGCAACATATTCTCTCTTGTAT
>Ga0265293_10002466_pt1 | contig 37075 bp, 36 predicted proteins | sample Munlanlewell138R_FD_192505 | JGI IMG/M metagenome (GOLD analysis project Ga0265293, IMG submission 192505) | Leachate microbial communities from a municipal landfill in Southern Ontario, Canada - Leachate well 138R | ecosystem: Engineered > Solid waste > Landfill > Unclassified | place: Canada... | reverse complement strand
CTATTAAATGAAGACTTTTCACCTCATTTTAGTAATAGCGCGATAAATAAAGATTTGCACTGTTTGCAAGATTTAGCTTACACACTTAAAAAACCTCTTTATAGCGCGGCTATGCCTAAAGAGCTATTCTCAAAAGCTAGGGGAGAAGGTAGAGGAGATGAGGATTTTAGCTCCATTTATGAACTTTTAAAATAGTTAAATAAAGCGATAGAGAGCTCTATCGCTTTATTTGTTAGCGCATATTGAAAAACGCCTTTATGTGTGCAACTCACGGTTGCTTATCACGGTTAACAAGAAGGTACGTTGCCACTATCACTTGCGTAATTGTATAGAAAATCGTACACATCAGGTACAAAATTATCTTTCAATGGTTTTGAATTTGGGCAATACTCTTGTAGTTTTTCTACTAATTTTCCTTCATCTTGAATGGCTTTCCATTCAGCTTGAGTATGTTTTGTAGCCATAGTACCGCCATCCATGCCACAAGAGCCTTTTAAAAACTTTAGGTAAAGTTTTTGTCCTTTAGCTGCATCAGCAAAAGCAGCAGTACTAACAAATGCCAACCCAAGGGCGCACGCAAAAAGTAGCGCTGTTAGTTTCTTCAACATAGCTTCCTCCTTTCATAAGATAAGACTGTTTTAAACAGTTTTTATAGCTAACTTTGTAGCCATAAAAGCTATTTAACTCTACGGAAGCACTCTTGCTTCCGTAGATATTATCAAAAGAATGTTAATTTTTTAGTTAACATTACCAATCAGATGGGTCTAGAGGCTCATTTATATCAAACTTACACTCACTACCCTCACACTTAACATTTGCATCTAAAAATAGTGCTTTATCAAATCCACCATCTTTAGCTTTTCCTTGAGATTCCATAGCTCTTCCACCAGCTCCACAATGAAAGATAATATATTTATCTTTTGGTAGTTTTGCTAAAAACTCATCTGTTGAATTCTCTTCAACTGAAACATGAACTGAGTTTGGTAAATGCCCAGCAGCTCTCTCATCAGCTCTTCTAACATCAACTACTACCACATCCTCTGGTAGATTTTTATAGTTTTCATTAAACCAATCTCCATCAACTGAGCCCTCATCTAAACCTTTTTTAAGTGGTCCCATAAATGGATTTGTTAGTTTAACTCCACCAACAACAGCGTCTCCGCCTTTAGTTGTTTTATTTCCGCTATTTTTCCACTCTGGCATACCTGCTGAGTAGTTAGATACATTTGTATAACCTCTTTCTTTTAGCTTTTTTGCAACAAAGTGAGATTTAGCGCACTCCCAACCACCACAAAAGGTAATTATTGGAGTATTTTTATCCTCAGGAAATCTTCCTTTTAACTCTTCATACTCAGTATCTGGAATTGCAACTGCACCTGGAATTGTCTCTCCCATAAATTTTACATATGGTCTTGTATCAACAATAAATGCACTATTTTTATCCATCGCGGCTTTTACCACAGATGTTCCAACCTCAGAATAGCCTAACTTTGTCCACTCAGGCTCACCTGCTTGATAAAGTTTTACATTAGTAAAACCCATCTCTTGCAACCAGCCAGCAACTTGTGGGCTTTTTGAGCACTCCCAACCACCACAATATACGATAAGTTCAGCATCTTTTGGTGTATTGTCTAACTGTCCTACGAAATCTTTAAAATGAGTATCAGGAATATTGATACTTGAGGGTATTGTTCTAGCTTTATACTTTGCAGCTGGCCTAGAGTCAATAAATATTGCTTTAGCTCCAGTTTTTAAGCCATTGCCAACTCTTGAGTAAGCATAATCAAAATCTACATCTTGTAGATTGTACTGATCAATTAACTTTTGAACAGCGGCACTTGGTACTCCTTTTGCAGCTGAGGGGCTTGCCTGAGTACCTGAAGTTGCACAACCTGAAAAAAGCAGTGCAGTTGTGAGTGCTAAGGCACTAACAAATTTTAAACGCATAAATTCTCCTTTTTGTGTGATTTAAGCGTGATTATCACGCAACTTAGTAATTCCAAAAAACGAATCAAAAATCTTGTATATAAGTAAAACTATACCAATTGATCCAATGACAATTAGTATCTCACCCACATGAGGATGCACATAGTTAAATGAGCTAGCTACCTCATAAACATCATATTTTTCATATCCAACACCAAATCTATCTGACATTGGGTTAGCATTACCGCCATATACAAAAAGATACCTACCTGCAAAACCACCAACAATGGTAAACAAAGAGGCTAGTGTAATCTTCCAGTGTGAATTAGTTGATTTAAAGACTAAAAAGAATGGCAATACCATTGCTAATAAAATGTATCCTAAGAAGTATAGATACTTAAAAGGTCCAAACAAAATTAAAAATGCCCAATCTTTATCAACCACCATATATGCAATTATTTCATAAAGTGCTAAAACAGAGATAAAAAATAAAATCCCTTTTCTAAGTATGGACATAAGTTCAGGATACTCAGGCTTTTTTCTATGCACTAAAAAGCTGTAAATCCCCATGATTCCAAGGGAAGATACAAAAGCTGAGATGATGAAGTAGAAAGTCAAGATTGGGAACTCTGTCCAAAGATGTCTAGCTGTATTCATTGAAAAAAGCTTTGCTTGAATGTAGTATTCAACCACATCCACACCAATACTCATGATCAAAATTGGGAGTGCAAGCTTTCTTGCAAGAGCTCTTTTCTTAGTTAAAACTAGATAAATCTCAAAAAGTACAAATGGGATATATGTACAATAAAGCGGAAGCATTAACCACATTCCAGCCTTTACATTTGGACTTAAAAACATCCAGTGCATATTTAACATATTAAGATCAGTTGCGATTGTAAAAAGTCCAGCAAAAACCATTGCAATACCAACAGTCATAAATCCTGCTGCTGCTTTTTCTACTATTTTAAAATTTAAAAGCTCTGCGAGTGCAACTAAAAATATCACCCCACTACCAGTATAAATCATATACATATAGTTAGCGATAAATAGTGTCCAAGGAACTTCCCTAGTAATTTCACCTACATTTCCAAAAACTGCAAGCATCATTGCATCTTTTAAACCTGGATTTGTAGGATCAAGTCCTGCTGCATGGGCATTAGCTGCTACGCTAAAATAGCGCAGTTCAAACATTTCATAAATCCCAACTCCAGCTAAGAATACTAGAAAATACCCTAAAAGCATAGTTTTATTAAAGAAGAAGTTTGCAAAACTTACTCTATTAAACTCTAATCCAGCAATTTCAAACTTTTTCATTATTTGCTCCTCGTGTTGGCAGACTTTGCCATAAAGTGGCTTTTGAAAGTTTCCCATGTATATATCTTTGTATCGTGTGAGACGCTTTGTCTAAAATAAGCCTCATCTTTAGGGACAATATAAAATAGTTTTGGCAATGTTCCAGATCTCTCTTTTTGGAAAAAGAATCTCTCTTTCTTTAAAAGTTTTACAAGATCACTATTTTCATCATTCAAATCACCAAACAGCCTAACCTTTGTTGGGCAAGTAGCTTGGCAAGCTGTTGTGCCATACTCTTCTATTCTATGATCACAAAATGTACACTTATCCACTGCTACTGTTGTATCATCAATAAATCTAGCATCATATGGACAAGCTTCCATACACCCTTTACATAATATACATTTATGTGCATCTACCTTTACAATTCCACCAGGAGCATAATAACTAGCATTTGTTGGGCAAACACTAACACAAGGTGCATTCATACAGTGGTTGCACTGGGATGGGTATAGGTTTACATATGGTTTCCCAAATATAGTACCCTCTACAATTCCAACCCAAATCCTTTGTTTATGTACCCCAAGTTGCACACCATTTTCTTCCTTACATGCAGTTTCGCATGCTTTGCAATTGATGCAATTTTGATAATCTAAAGCCATTGCATAGTTCATAATTACACCTTCCTTATCGTAACCAAAGTGTTGTGCATGTTTGCACATCCAAAGGTTGGTTCAATGTTATCTTCAATAATCTCATTATCACTTGCTCCATTTCTATGCGCAAATGTAAGCCCAGTAGATTTTGCCCCAAATCCATGAACAAAAAATAGAGTTTGCGGAATGATTTTAGCCGTTGGATAAGCTTTTATCTTAATAGCTCCTACGCTACTTTTAAGCTCAACCTCATCTCCATGCTTAATGCCTAACTCTTTTGCCTCATCTTCATTTATCCAAACATAATTTTCTGGCATTAGCTCTAGTAGCATAATATTGTTTTGTGATGAGTTTTGAGTAAATTGGGCATGTCTTCCAGTAATGAACTTGAATTTTCCCTCAGGAACTTTCACATAATGTTCATCTCTCCATGTTGGCATAGCATCAATGCCCCTACTTGTCATGCTAGCTAAATGACACTCAATTTTTTTACTTGGAGTATCAAAACAGCGCTGCAAGTTTGCAACATCGATTGGGTTTACGCAAATATCATGAGTGTAAGCCTCTTCATCAAAGTACTCCTCAAGCTCTAGCATTGAGTAAAAGCGCTTGTTTTCTGGATAAGTTTGGTACTCATTATTATCTAATTTTTTGAAATACCGATCCATATTTGGATAGTAAACTCCCTTTTCTCTTAAAGTACTCCAAGCCTCTTCACCATAAAGTGGAACTACCATATTTTTATTGATCTCTTCTTGAGTGTGCTCAAAAAGATCAAGCATATTGTAACCTTCCTCTTCATAGTACTCATCTTCATCCTCATCCACAAGCATATCTTGAAGATCTAAATCATGCTTTTTACTAACTTCAAAAAGAGGTTTAGAAATGTGAGCAGCAAGCCCTTTTAAAATGTCAAAAACTGGTTTTGTTTCATACATTGGATCGATTGCTTTTTTTCTAAGTATTAAAGCTGGCTCAGCTCCCCCAAAGCTTTGTACAGGATCTTCTCTTTCAAGATATGTACACTCAGGCAAGATAACATCAGCCATCATAGCTGTATCACTTGGCATAGTATCAATCACCACAACCAAATCCAACATTTCAAACATTTTTTTAGTTTTAGCTATATTTGGAACTGATAGCATTGGATTATGCTTATATACAAACATCCCTCTTATTGGGTAAGGAGTTCTCTCTTCAACCACCATATTTCTCCAAGCTACCCATGATCCAGTAGAGCCAATGATAGCCGCCTCTTTGCTCTCGATTCTACCTTGAGCGTTGAAATATAGTGGCATTGGAGCATCATGTTCTTTTAATGGAAGTTTTTTTCCAAATAAAATTCCACCCTTAATGTCTATCCCGCCACCAAGCGCTGTAAATATTGCTTGAGCTCTTCTTAGTTGAAAGTCGTTGCTTTCCCATGTTGTTCTTCTACCTTGATAGTAGATTGATTGTGGAGCATGGGCCATAAACTCTCTAGCTATTTTATAGATCATTGAAGCTTTTACACCTGTAATTTCTTCTGCCCACTGGGGAGTATAGTTATTACTTATGATATGCTCTTTATACTTATCAAAATCATTGAAGTTTTTAGCAACATACTCTCTATTATATATCTGCTCAGTAATAGCTACATATGTAAGAGCTAAAACAAAAGCTAGATCAGTTCCAGGCTTAATAGCCACATAATCATCTGCGTGGATTGCTGTATTTGTAAAGCGAGGATCCACCACCACTAATTTTGCACCCCTACCTCTAGTTCTTTTAAAAAGATCCATAGTATCTGGTGTTAAAATCGCCTCAGCCCTATTTGCTCCAGCCATAATGACATATTTAGCATTTTCTAAATCAGCCAGCCCATAACCACCAATAGTTAAAGCATAGCCTGAAACTGCTGTTTGAAGACATATAGTTGCGTGATTTAAAAAGTTAGATGAGCCAAACTTATTTGCCATAAAGGTTTTAAAAGTATGCTCTCCAAGACCCTCTCCTGCACAAAAACCTATGCAAGATCTATTGTCCTCTTCTTCATCAACTATCTTTACAAGTTTTTGGGAAATATACTTGTACGCCTCTTCCCAAGTAGCTCTTCTATACTTCCCATCGCCTCTTTCGCCAGTTCTAATTAAAGGGTACTTTAATCTATCTGGATCATAAAGAGCATGCACGCCTGCCACACCTCTTGCACAAAGCATATTTCTAGATTTTGGAAAATGAGGATTAGGAGATAGGCTTTTAACTACTCCATTATGCACATTTGCAAAGGCTGCGCACTTATTTACACACATTTCACAAACCGTTGGAATAGCCTGTCTAAGTGGTATCTCTTTATCACTCTTGCTTGTAGCCATCATTTGATTTGAAGTTAGACTTACACCGCCTAAAACACTCAAAGCAACGCTACCTTGAAGAAATCTACGACGCGAGATCTCTACTTTCATTCTCTCCTCCTGGACACTTTTTAACAAAGAAGTATTTCGCCTACTTTGTTTAGTAATAAAATTGTAGGTACTATTAGTTTACAAATAGATTAAACTTTTTTAAGCTATAAGTAAAAATTATACTTGTAACCTTACATCGACCTAAACTATATTTTTAATAAAATTAATTCAAAAAAATTTAACCATACAAATTTTTTGTAAAGTAAACTTTTTTTTATTAAATTTTGAGTTATTTTATCAAAAGAAAGATTTTTTTTACTTTAAACTGAAAGGTAAAAATTAATTTTTTTAACAAAGTAAACTTTTTTTATACTTCTTTAACCAAACTTAAAATCTCAACCCCGCTATATTGCTCATCAATTATCTTGATTTCAATGCCTAAATTTTCTAAATTTCTTTTCATTCCCTCACCAATCTTTAAAGCATAAACCATAGTTGCTTTACTAAATAGGGGAGGAATTACTCTTCCAGCCCCTAAACCCTTTGTCATTTCATCACTATTTGGAACTTTTCCTAAATTTATTAAATGTTTATATATAGGATTTTCAATGATTTCATCAATGAGAGTCTCTTTTTTATTTTTAGAGACTATGACAAAAAATTTTGCGCTATTAAATCTACTGCTTAAGCTTTTTTTATCCTCGCTTGGAAAAACAATATAAGATGTTTGTGATTTTGGCTTAATTTTTAGAGATTTTTGTTGTAAAAATAGGTTTGCACACTTTCTTCTGCCATTTTTTAAATATTTTGAAAAAGTTGGTCTAGAAATCCCCATAATTTTTGCGCACTCTTCATGATATAGATTTTTTACATCAGTTAAATACATAGCCTCCAACTCTTCATGCAAAAGAATCTCTTCTTCATTTAAGTTACTATCTAGTGGCCCAACATGTAAAGTTTTAGGTTTGCATCTAAGTTTATAGGAGAATTTAGGCATTTGCTTCCTTGCTCTTTTTTCATTGATTGTACCATTTATTTTATCATTAAAATATTACAGATGATAATTTTTATCCTTGACAAATAATTATTATTAAGTTACTATTTCAACATATTTTTATTAGGAGGAAGTTATGGGATGTGACACAGGAGTTGTTGCAAGAGAAGAGCCAAAGGTTGAAAATACTCAAACCAATCAAGAAAATATTAAGGAGAAGAAAAGCATGAGTTCTACAATGGTTTTAAGAAAAATGCCAGAATTTAAAATGGCAGCATATGATTCAAAAACAGGGCATTACACAACAGTTTCAAGTGAGGATTATAAAGGTAAATGGACTGTAATTTGTTTTTATCCAGCAGACTTTACATTTGTTTGTCCAACAGAAATTGCAGCTATGAATGCAAAGTATGATGAGTTCCAAGAGCTTGGAGTTGAAATTTTACCTGTATCAACTGATACAAAATTTTCACACAAAAGATTTGTTGAAACTGAGCCAATTTTAAAAGGTTTAAAATTAACTATGGGCGCTGATGCAAATAAAGCTGTAAGTGAAGCATTTGGAGTTTTAATTGAAGAGGAAGGTGTAGCTCTTAGAGGTAGATTTTTATTTAATCCAGATGGTGTGTGTGTAGCGCAAGAAGTTCAAGCTGACTCAGTTGGTAGAAATGTAAATGAATTTTTAAGACAAGTTAGAGCATGGCAACATGCTACAAAAACTGGTGAAGTATGTCCAGCAGGATGGAGGCCAGGAAAGAAAACACTACCAGTGAATACTGATGTAGAAAAAATGACTGGTAGAGTGGGCGATTATATAACCATTGAAGAGATTTTAAGCTAATTAAAGGGGCTTTGCCCCTTTTTTATATCTTTTTTAAAGTAGTTTTATTTAAAACTGATAAAATAACCCTTCTTTAATAGTAAAAAAGGAGTGGCGATGATAGATTTAATCAATTCTAAAAGCCACTTAGATTTTTTACTAAAGAGTATGAAAAATAGCAAAGTTAATAGTGAAAAAAACCACTCTTTTGCTACCCAAAAACTCACAAAAGAGATAACCTCAACCCTGCTTCTTAAATCACTTTTGAAAAATGAAGCAAATCTTCCATTAGTCAAAGAGAGTTTACAAAACTTTTCATGGGCAAAAAACTCTCCATCTTTAACAAATGAACTTAAAACTTTAGAAAAAGCTTTAGAGAAAGAGCCCTCACTTAAAGAGAGTTTAACACAGTTAAAAAGGATAATTTCAACTCTTTCTTCAAATGATAAGAGTAGCTTGCAAGGTAAAACTCTTAATTCTGGCATCTTTTACGAATCAAATTTAAAAAAAGATTTAATTCCTTTTGAGCTAGAAAAAAAACTAACTTCTCTTTCAAATGTTTTAAAAAATGCTCCAATAGCAAAAGAATTTAAAGAAGAAATTGCCCCAAAGCTTCAAAAAATTAACTCTCAAAATCTTTTAACTTCATTTAGCAAAGAGTTAAAGCTTGAAGTAAATCAAATAGTAAAATCTCTTGAAAATGCGCTCAAACATTCAAGTGAACTTTTAAACAAAAAATATCCAAATTTTAACCTTTTAAATGAGATTAAAAATAGTGAAATAACTATCAAGCAATTAAACCCCTCCCAGCTTTTTTTACAAAAAGAGAAACCTTTTGAAAAAATTATAGACTTAGTAAAAAACTTAGATAAGAGGATTGATGAAACTATTATAAAACTTTCTCAAAAAACTCTTAAAGAGCCAGCCAATATGAAGATGAAGTTAATGGAGTTTAAGAGTGAATTAAAAGAGATTTTAAGACAAATTGAGCCAAAAAGAGCTGAGCTTACCTACACTACTACAAGCAGTCCCCTTGGGCAAAAAATTGAAACAAAAGCAACTTTACCAACACTTGAATTAAATGTAAAAAATAGCAATCTTTTTGCTACTATCGTTAGGTTAAACACTCCTACCATACTTAATATTTTTGAAGATTTGCAAACAAAAATCCTACAAGCAACAAATAAAATCAAAGAGCAACTTAGAGTAAGTGAGCCTGCATTGCTGCGAGTTTTAACTCCATTTAATGAGCTTAAAGATTTAGCAAATGGACTAAAAAATGAGCTATTTGAGAGTACTTTAAAAGATCCAAAAACTAAAACAGCAAATGATTTAAAAAGAGTACTTTTAACCATAGAGTCTGCCACAAAAGGAAATGAGGGGGCAAAAGAGGCTTATCAAGCCTCAAATAGAGTTTTAGCCCAGCTTGATTTCCATCAAGCTTTCTCTTATGTGAACCATTTTTCACACACTTATTTGCCCTATCTTTGGGGTGGCTTACAAGGTGGATCTATCTCATATAAAAAAAACAAAGATGAGATATATTGCAAAATAGATTTAGAGTTTAGTAAATTTAAAAAAGTTGAAATTTTAATGGCTCTTTTTAGTAAAAACTATATCTCTCTAACTGCAAGCATCGAGCATCCAGAGTTTTTTAAAACTATACAAAAAAACCTTAAAAAGCTTAGAGAGCTTTTCATAGGGGTTGAGCTCATTCCTCACACCATTGTTCTTTTGCCAATTTTAACAGACAAAGAGCCAATAGAGGGATTTGAGGAGGGGTTTTTTGATTTCAAAGCGTGAAAAAAAAGCTGTTGCCCTAAGATATGACAAAGATAAAGATAGCGCACCAATAATAAAAGCTAAAGGTAGTGGCGAGGTAGCTCAAACCATTATTAAATTAGCAAAGGAGAATGACATACCCATAAAAGAGGATGCGGATCTTGTAGAGATGCTCTCTAAAGTTGAGCTAGACACCCAAATACCGCCAGCCCTTTATAAGGCAGTAGCTGAGCTGTTTAGTTTTTTATATCAAATGAGCAAAGAAAGCAGAGAATAAAATTGAAAAAGTTTTTTATTGTTCATATTTTTCTACTCTTTTTTTTAACTCTATCTTCATTTGCTCTAGAGTTAACTGATGATGAAAAGGCTTTTTTAGCCACTCATCCACTAATTAAAATAGGAGTGCGAAAAGATATCTACCCATATAGTGCTCTTTCAAAAGATGGTAAATTTACAGGAATTGCTTCATCTTTTTTTGACTATTTTGAACAAACTCTAAAAGTTAAATTTAAATTAGTAGCAGCTAATACTTGGGAAGAGCTAATGAAGCTAGAAAAAGATCATAAAATAGATTTGATTTCTACAACTTTTATTAAAGAGCCAAGTAGTTACCTAACCATTCCTCTTTTTAATATTCCCCTTTCAGCTTTAACTTTGAAAAAAGATAGTTTTTTCCAAAATCAAGAGAATTATAGTGGCAAAAAAATCATAATTTGCAATAGATTAGGCTTAGCAAACCTTATAAAAAATGAGTACTCAGATAGTAAAATTATAGATTTTAAAAGCTTGCAGCACTCTTTTAAAGCACTTAAAGCAAAAGAGGTAGATTTAATAATTGGTGAATTGTTTGCTTTAGAAAAACTTATAGAAAAAGAGGAAAACAGTGACTATTTTTTATATCTTTTGCCAAAAACATATCCAATGCAAATTGCTATAAACCACGAATTAAAACTACTACACTCTATACTGCAAAAGGCTGTTTTATCTTTATCAGAAGAAAAAAAAGAGAGTTTTTATAATCTTTGGGTAAAAAATAACCAATCCAAAAAGATAAAAATATCTCAACTTTTGCTTGCTATTTGCATAATATCTCTTTTTTTACTTCTACTATTTTTGGAATTAAAATCCACAAGAAAAAGAAAAATGGAGTTAGAGCTAGCAAATGAGCAGTTAAAACTACATTTAAAATCTTTTGACATAGCGCTAAATGCTACAAATTGGGTTTGGAATTTAGATAAAGGAAGTTACATTTGTAGTGAACTTTATGAAAAAAACTTAGGATATAAAAAAGATGAAATACCTCAAACTTTTGAAGCTTTTATGAGCTTAGTAGCGCCTGAAGATAAGCCTTTGCTACTCTCAGCTTTAAAAAGGTATCTTGAAAAAACTGACTCTTTTTTTAATCTTTATTGCAATCTTTTACATAAAGATGGTAGTTATCAAATGTTCCACTCATTTGGCTTAGTTTTAGCTAATAATGAGTTTAATCTTCCAAAGATTTTAGGTGGATACTACCTGCCCATAGAAAAAGATAGTCCAAATAAACAGCTTCCATTTCTTGATATTAATAGTGCTCTTTTTACTAGACAAAGTTATAGTTTGCTATCTAAACTTTTTTTAAAAAGTGTGAAAAAAGAGTCGTGTGGGGCTGGTTTTATATTGATTAAAATATTAAAACAAAATAAAAAGATAGATGAGCACAGTTTGGGGGCTACCATCTTTAATGAAATCTCTTTAATTAATGGCTGTACTTTTCATATGGGAGAGGGACTTTTTGCTATATTTGTAAAAATTAAAGCTCCATCTTTATTAGAGTTAAAGGCGAAGAAAATAATTGATAGTTTAAGCAGTGAATACAATTTAAACCCCAAAGAGTCAAAATTTAGTACTATCTTCATACCCCCTAACTCCTTTGCAGATGAACAAATTATCTATAAAAATGCTTTCAAAAAATTATTGATTTAAATTAACACTTGACGAAGAAAATTTCAATATAATTAGCTTTATTATCTAATAAAAGGTTGCGCCCGTGTCTGTTTCTTTTAGAATAACTTCCCTATTAATAGTATCGCTCTTTGCTTTAGCACTGATTCTTGGAGGATTGACAGATTATTTCATTAATGAAAACTCCTCTTATTTTTCAAAAACATATGAAGAAAACTTAACAGAAGCTAAAAAACAAGAGCTTAAAAGTGAAATGACAATTGTTAAAAAGATGATAGAAAAAAGTTATCAAAACCTAAAACAAGAGGGTTTTTCTGATGAAGATATAAAAGAGAGTATATTTTACCAATTAAAAGATTTGAGATTTTTTGAAGATAGTAGTGGCTATGTTTTTATTTTTGATTTAAATGGTAAAAGTTTGCTTCATCCTGAAAACCCATCTTTGCATGGAGTGAACATGATAGAGGCAAAAGATAGCAATAATTTATACTTTATTAAAGAGTTAATACAAAGTGCCAAGAGTGGGGGTGGGCATGTTTTATACCATTTTCCTAAAACAAAAGGCGGGGAACCACTTCCAAAGATTAGCTACTCTTTACTGTTTGAGCCATATGGTTGGATGATGGGAACTGGGGTATATATTGACAATATAGATAAAGAGAAAGAACTCATAAACCTAGCCATTAACTCTTCTACTAAAAAAAATTTAACTCTTTTTGGAGCTATCTCATTTTTTATTGTTTTGCTAACTTTGATTATAAGTTTTTTAATAGTTAAATTAAAAATTACAAATCCATTAAACAGTCTCATCTTAAGAGCAGAAAACCTATCTAGCAAAGATGGCGATTTAACACAAAGACTTGAAGTCATTGGAAAAGATGAGTTAGCTAAAACAAGTAGTGCGATAAATAATTTTATTGAAAAAGTACATAGCGTCATATCAGAGGTTAAAGCCCTCTCAAGTGAAAACTCAACAGTCTCTCATGAGCTTTCATCCTCTTCACTTGAATCTGGCAAAAGAGCTGAAAATACAACGGAGATAGTACTTGTCTCTACTAAAAAAGCTCATTTAATTCAAGAAAAAATGAGTGGATCAATAAAAGAAGCATTAGAGGGAAAAGAGGATTTACAAAAAGCAAATGAGCTAATTAGCATAGCTAATGACTCCATCTCAAATTTAGCAAAAGAGATTGAAAATAGCGCTGCCATTGAGTCAAACTTAGCTTTAGAGATTGAAGAGTTAAATAAAGAGGCGCAACAAGCTAGAGAGATACTTGAAATGATTGAAGATATAGCTGATCAAACAAATCTTCTTGCACTTAACGCTGCTATTGAAGCAGCGCGCGCAGGAGAGCATGGAAGAGGATTTGCTGTTGTTGCAGATGAAGTTAGAAATTTAGCCGAGAGAACTCAAAGAAGTTTGACTGAAATTAATGCAACCATAAATGTAATAGTTCAGGCTATCTCAAGTTCAAGTGAGCAGATGAGTAGTAATTCTAAACGAATAAATGAGATAAATAGTGTTGCACTTGGGGTGAAAAGCCAAATCTTGCAAATGAGTCAATCTGTAAAAAATGCAGTTTTATTGTCTGATAAAACCATGGATAGCTATGCCAAGAATGGAAAAGAGATTGAACAGATGATAAAGAGTATTTCACAAATTAATACTCTCTCAACAGAAAATGCAAGAAGTGCGCAAGAGATTGCAAGTGCAAGTGAGCATTTAAGCAATATGACAGAACTTTTAAATGAAAAACTAGCAGAATTTAAAACTTGAAAAAAGATAAGCTAATCCTCATTGGCGCTTCAACGGGAGGACCAGGACATTTAAAAAAACTGTTAAAAAATTTTAATAGCACAAATGTCCCAATTGTCATTGCTCAGCACATGAATGAGATTTTTATCCCTAGCTTTAGCTCACAATTAAGCACAGAAGTTGGAGTGAGCGTAACTTTAGTCTCAGGAGAAGTTGAGTTAAAAAATGGGATTTATGTTTGTGAAAAAACCTCATCAATAAAGCTAAATGAGAGTTTAAAAATCTCAAACATAGATTTTGATACAAGTCCATCCATATTTAATCCAAATGTAGATAATCTTTTTGTTTCAGCCTCTTTGTTAGCCCATAAATTAGACATTTTGGCTATTTTATTAACTGGAATTGGAAATGATGGAGCGCTAGGATTAAAAGCTTTATATGAAGCTGGCGCAAAATGCTTTGGAGAGAGTGAGCAAAGTGCCATTGTGTATGGGATGCCAAAAAAAGCTAAAGAGTTAAATAGTGATTTAAAAATGCTTACTTTAGAAGAGATTAAGATAGAAATGGAGAAGTTTACTAATGTTTTTCTTTAAAAGAAAAAAGAGCGTACGAAATGAGGAAGCCCAAAAAAAAGTGGAGTTTGATAGTAGCAATCTTCCTCAGCTTATTAAGTATGTAAAAAAGTATAGTGGGGTAGATTTAAGCTCAAAAACTGATGTTTTAACTAGAAGATTTACCACTTTTTGCAAACAAAGAGATATAGATAGCTTTAATGAACTTTTAGTAATGATAGAAAAAGATACCTCTTTGCGCCAAAAATTTATGAACCTTTTAACTGTAAATGAGACATATTTTTTAAGAGAAGAGATTCAACTCTTTAGTACGGTTGAGCTTTTAAAAGAGGGGAAAAAAAAAGTTCTTAGCGCACCCTGCGCGTCAGGTGAAGAGGTTTTCTCTTTAGCTTTTTTAGCCCATGAAGCTGGAGTTAGTGAGTTTGACATAGTAGGAATTGATTTAAGCTCAAAAGCAATAGACAAGGCAAATGAGAGTACTTATAGCAGTAGATCACTTCATAAATTTCAAAAAGAGCAAGTTTTAAAATATTTTGAAGCTTTGGGGGAAAATTACCGCGTGAAGCCAAAATATCAAAGAGGAATTAAATTTAAAGTGTGCAATGTTTTTAGTGAAGAGTTTCAAAACTTGGGCGAATTTGATGCTATTTTATCGCGCAATATGATGATATATTTTAATGAAAAATATAAACTTAAAACCATAGAAGTTTTTCACAAACTATTAAAACCACAAGGAAGATTATATGTTGGTCATGCAGATTTAATTCCACAAAACCAACTATATAAAAAGATTACTAAAGATAGATTAACCTACTATGAAAAGATTTAATTTAAGATCTTTATCTCATCAGTTTTATTTGGAACTAAACATAAAAAAACATAAGGCTCATCTCCTAAAACTTCATACCAATGATTAAGCCCAGGAGCTATATATAAAGCATCGCCAGCTTTCGCTTCAACAACTTTTTCACCCAAACCAACCCTTGCCCTTCCACTTAAAACATACTGCTCATGCTCAACACTATTTGTATGATTTGGCATAAATCCACCAGCTTCAATGGTAAATTTTCTCATAGCAAAATTTGGAGCTACTTCATTTGAAATTAGCATTTGCATACTTGCACCACTTCCTGCTTCAAGTTTTGTAAAGGGAAGGTTACTGCTGTTAATTAAAGCCATTTGAAATCCTTTAAATTTTATCGATATTTTTTAATTTTACAAACATCATAGCCGTCATGATAGCATCATTTATTGCATCATGTTTTCCAAATATAGGCAAAGAGAGCTCTTTCATTATAGAATCAAACCTTAAATCTACAAAGCCATCAGGAATGGCTTTTATCTTTTTATCATAATATATTCCAGAAACTTCTATCTTTTTATTTGGTAGTTTGATGCCAAGCCATGGCTTAATATATCTATCTATCATCGCTACATCAAACTCCAAATAGTAGCCAACTAGAGGTAAAGGCCCAATAAAATTTAAAAACTTCTCTATTGCGCATTTTGGATCAAGTGCTCCTTCAAGGTCCACATTTCTTAATTGATGAATCTTAATACTATTTGGATCCACCAAACACTCTGGTTTTGTAAAAACATAGAGTTTTTCTTGTGTTAAAATCCTATTTCCCTTAATCTTAACAGCTCCAATGGATAAAAGTTCATCTTTTTTAGGGTTTAGCCCTGTTGTTTCAGTATCAAAAACTACAAATTCATCGCTATTTTCACACTCGTCAAATAAAAACTCATAGTTGCTATCTTTTAATTTTTTAAGATTTCTTTGTTTAAGAAATTTTCTTAGCATCACTGCACCATATTTATTTTAAAATGATGCGTTAAAAATCTTTTGAATTTATCTACAATTTTAAAACTATCTTTTAAAAGCTCCATTTCTAACTCATTTAACTTATCTATTCTAATAAAATTATCCCTACTTTTGCCAAGCTCTATATCTTGTAACTGCTTTTTAAGCCTTAAGTTTAAAAATGTATCAAAAGCTTCTATCAAAGCTTCCACAAATCCATCTTCAAAAACTCTTTTCTCTTTTAAAGCCTTTAATCTTTTAATAGTTTCAGTCTCATCTATCTTAAATTCAAGTGCCAAAGATCTCACTCCTTGAACTATTGGGAAAATTCCACCTTTTTTTACATCTAATCTATTTTTATCAGTTTTTAAATTTGAAAAAAAGCTAATTGGTGTTTCAAATAAAAGTGCTGCTTTTGCAAAATTTGCCATAAATATGCTCTTACCTTCAATTTTATTGTGTATGAAATCTTTAAGTTTTTGTAGCAAACTCTCATCTCCAACAACAGCTAAACTATCATAAAAAATGGCCAAATGCATATAATCATCCTTTCTAGGACTCTCAAGATACCTAGCTAACTCCATTTCAAAATCATTGAAGCTTTTTCTCCAATATGGATTTGAAACCATTATATCTCCCTCACATCTTGGATATCCAAAATCTATCAAAGTTTGGGTAAATTTCTCCATTAATGGCTTAAAAAGCTCTTCATCTTCTTTGTTTTTAATGATTAAGGCATTATCTTGATCGGTTTTTAGCATCTGCTCACGCCTACCTTCACTTCCCATTACTATAAAACACGCCCTATTTTGAAGCTCTTTTGGAACTATGATTGAGTAAAGTTTGCTATATATTTGTACATTTAACTCACTTATAACTTGTGAAATATACTCAACTCTAGTCCCTTTTGCATGTAGTTTTTTTATGATATTTACAAAATCCTCACTAGCTTTTTTAAGCTCATCCACGCTTCTTGCTTTCCTAACTTGAACAGAAACTAAGTAAGTATGATTTGCAAAATAACTAAGCAAATCAAGCTGTTCAAGTATGCCTACTATCTTCTCTTTTCTTGTAACAACCAATCTTTTTATAGAATTTTTTGTAAATTTAAGCAAAGCATTAAATAAAAAATCATCCTCATCTATGCTAATAATTGGCCTTAACGCAATAGGCCCAATGGGGTCAAACTTACTATAGTTCATATATAGCACATATCTTCTTACCACACTATCAGTCACAATTCCATAATCTTTTCCATACTTATCTTCAACAATGATGCAGTTTGTACTTAAATTATCCATCTCTTTTAACGCATCAATTATTGCTCTATTATAAGGCACAATACATGCTTTATGAAGATACGAATCGCTTATCTTTGCTATCATAAAGCCTGAGAGTTGAGTGCTATACTCTTTTTGTTTTGCAGATTGAATTCTATTTGCAATATCAGTTATATAGTAGTTTTTAAAGGCTTCATTTTTATCTAAAAGCAGTTTGAAATCATCTTTTTTTATCTCAAAACAGAGTAACTCCTCATGCACTTTAAAGCTATTTTCACTCTTTTGATAAATTAGCACATCAGGATCAAATGAGTTAGAAGTGTGATACACCTTTATAAGCTCATTTCCAAAATACTCCCCAACCTCCCCTTTTATGATTATAAAAAGTGTTTCTGGGATAATTTCAGGTGAGATTAAAATGGAGTCTTTTGGGTAGTAGGCAATATTCATTGCATGAGTAATTTTTTCAAGCTCAAAGTTTGATAAAAGTCCAAACGGATGGATAGATTTTAAAAAAGCTTCTTGATCTCTTAAGCTCATAACTTCTCCTATTTTAAGGCTCCATATGGAGCCTTAAAGTTTTAATGTGCATGCGCTGCGCCAGCACCTCTTGGAACTCGTATGTTTTCAACAAGTTCTTGAATATGAGCTGGAGGCGGCGGAGTAACTTTAGATACCGCATATGCTACTATCATGTGTAGTATCGCGCCAATTGTTCCAATGCCCCCTGGCGCAATGCCAAATAGATAATTTGACTTATCTCCTCCCATAAAGACAAAATACACAATGTATGAGAAGGTAAATACCAAACCTGTAACCATTCCAGCAATCGCCCCTTCCCTATTCATCTTCTTATAGAAAATCCCCATTATAATGGTTGGGAAAAATGAAGCTGCTGCAAGCCCAAAAGCAAAAGCAACAACTTGTGCAACAAACCCAGGAGGATTTATGCCCAAATATCCTGCTACTATGATAGCTACAATCGCAGCGCCTCTAGCGTACATCAACTCAGCTTTTTCACTAAGCTTTGATCTGCCAGTCTCTTTATCTCTCATGATAACTCTACCTAAAAGATCATGAGCAATTGATGTTGAAATGACTAAAAGAAGTCCTGCCGCAGTTGAAAGAGCTGCTGCAAGCCCACCTGCTGCCATCAAAGCGATAACCCAATTTGGAAGCCCAGCTATTTCAGGGTTAGCTAAAACAATAATATCAGGATCTACATATAACTCATTTACTATCTCTTTATTAGCCCTCATCTGCTGCGCTGTAAGTTCATGTTTTGGGGCTGCATTATCAGTTGCTTTCTCTCCATGTCCACCCACTTCTCCATTATAGTGAGGCTTGCCACCAATAAAGGCATTACCTGCGCCATATTGGATCTTTCCATCTCCATTTCTATCATTCCATGCTAAAAGACCAGAATCTTCCCATCTTTTAAACCACGCTCCATCATTTACTGTTCCATCTAAATGTCTAGCTTCTCCATTTACAAAAGCGTTATACTCAACATTTTGAATATTTTTAATTAAATTTACTCTTGCAAATCCAGCAACTGCGGGAATTGAAGTGTACATAATGGCAATAAAAACTAACGCCCATCCAGCAGAAATTCTAGCTCCTTTTACAGTTGGAGTTGTAAAAAATCTAACAATAACATGAGGAAGTCCAGCAGTTCCAAGCATAAGTGCTGCTGTCATCATAAATACATTCCAAGTCCCAGACGCACTAGCTGTGTAAGCTGAAAAGCCCAAGTCTTGAACTGTTTGATCTAGAGCATGCAATAAAAAAGTGCCCTGCTCTATCATCTCTATCCCATTATCAAACTCAAAAGCTATCTTTCCACCAAATCCAATTTGTGGTAAAAAAGTATCTGTAACTTGGATTGATAAAAATATCGCAGGAATTGTAAATGCAAATATCATAACTACATATTGAGCAACTTGTGTATAAGTAATCCCCTTCATTCCGCCTAAAACAGCATAGAAAAAGACTATTGCCATACCTAAGATTACTCCAGTTTCAACCTCGACTTGTAAAAATCTTGAAAATACAATACCAACACCTCTCATTTGACCAGCAACATAGGTAAATGAGATAAAAATAACACAAATTACCGCAACAGTTCTAGCAATGTCTGAGTAGTATCTATCTCCAACAAAATCAGGAACTGTAAACTTTCCAAACTTTCTTAAATAAGGAGCTAAAAGCATGGCTAATAGAACATAGCCTCCAGTCCAACCCATTATCCAAGTTGAACCATCGTAGCCTAAAAATGAGACAAGCCCAGCCAAAGATATAAACGAAGCTGCACTAAGCCAATCTGCTGCTGTAGCCATTCCATTGGCTATTGGAGGAACTCCACCACCAGCTACATAAAACTCTTTTGTAGATCCTGCCTTTGTCCATATCGCTATTCCAATATAGATAGCAAAAGTGAATCCAACAACTATATATGTTAAAAGTTGCAACTCCATTTTAAACTCCCTTACTCATGAACATCATATTTTTTCTCTAAACGATCCATCAAAATTGTGTAGAGAAAAATTAGAATTAAAAATACAAATATTGCTCCTTGTTGAGCAAACCAAAAACCAAGTTTAAATCCACCAAAACTTATGGCGTTTAACTCTTCTACAAAAATAATGCCAAACCCATAAGAGACTGTAAACCACACAACTAAAAGTTTTAGTATGGTTGAAATATTCTCTTTCCAATATGCTTGTGCAGCATTTTGATCCATTGTTCACTCCTTAAGCTACAAAATTGAAGTTTAAACACTCTTCATGCTAAATAGTAAAAAAGCAACATAGCATTACCGCAGCATAAATGTTTTTTTATATTTTTTGGAGAGTTTATTTTTTTATTGTGTAATTTTGAAACATTTTATGAGTTTAAATTTAAAAACAGGCATCTTTTTTCCTAAACTGATATGAAAATTAATCCTAATGCAAAAAATAGCCCTATTAAGTTAAAAATAAGAAATTTTACTCCCTTTTATGTTACATTTTTACACATTGAGCTTTATAAGTCTTTTTTTAGTAGAATACTTTAAAGGATAAAAATGATAGATAAAATTTATGATTATCTTAGTAAAATTGATAATTTAGCAAAACTAGAACCCTCATCTATGCCTCCTCAAGTACTTAATGAGTTTTTACAACTACAAGCTGATGAGTTTTATGAAATTTGCGTTAAATGCGCTATTTTGCGCCACAATATTCCAAGTGATTCAAAAATACTGAATTTACAAAAAGATGAGATAGATAGCCTTGCCCAAGATTTTGCAAAAGAGGTGATTTTAGCTTTAAAAAGCAAGATAAATGAATAGTTTTAGGGATTATGTATATAATACGCCTTTATTTTAAATGAAAGAGAAAAGTGAATAGATTTTTTAGTGGGGAGAGCGCTGGGTTAATTGCTGTTATTTTAGCAGCAACTATCTGGGCTAGCTCATTTATAGCTTTAAAAATAGCATTAGATTCAATAGGTCCAATGAGCATTATATTTGGCCGTATGATAGTAGCTTCTTTGATTTTTGCTATTTTTATACCTAAGTTTTTAAAGATTAAATTTTCAAAAAATGATGTTTTATTGATTGGGCTTATGGTTTTGTTTGAGCCATCTTTTTACTTCATTTTTGAGATAAAAGCCTTACAGTTTACCTCAGCTTCTCAAGCTGGAGTAATCACAGCAACTCTACCTTTATTAGTTGCAATAGGTGCAGGAATTGTTTTAAAAGAAGCCATCACAAAAAGATTGATTTTTGGCTCAGTTTTAGCTTTATCTGGAGCGATATGGCTAAGCACTGAAGCAAGTGTAGAAACTTACGCTCCAAATCCACTTTTGGGAAATTTTCTTGAATTTATAGCGATGATTTGCGCAGCTGGATACACAATAACACTAAAATTTTTAACAAAAAAATTTAGTGCTCTATTTTTAACGGCAATCCAAGCTTTTGCTGGAGCAATTTTTTACTTACCTTTAGCATTTTGGGAGTCGTGGGGTAGAAGTTTAAATTATAGTAGTGATGGAATTTTTGCTATTTTTTATTTAGGTATCATTGTAACTTTAGGTGGATATGGGCTTTATAATTTTGCTTTAACAAAGCTTCCTGCTAGTAAAACATCAGCTTTTATGAACCTCATCCCAGCAATTGCACTTATTTTGGGTTTTATAATCTTAAATGAAAGACTTAGCTTTTATCAGCTTTTAGCAACTGGACTTATATTTTTAGGTGTCATCATTACGCAATCAAGGAGTAGGAAAATTAGATGAATATAGCAGTTTTTTGTGGCTCAAGTAGTGGGTTTGATAGGAAATATATTGATGTAGCTAAAGAGTTTGGAAAACTTATAGCTAGTAAAGGACATAGACTCATTTATGGTGGTGGAAGAGTCGGATTAATGGGGACGATAGCCAACTCCGTACTAGAAAACGGTGGAGAGGTAATTGGCGTAATTCCAATCTCACTTAGTGAAAAAGAGTTAGCTCATAATGGAGTTACGAAGCTACATATCACAAAATCTATGCATGAGAGAAAAGCGTTGATGGCTTCATACGCGGATGCCTTTGTTGCCATGCCAGGAGGCGCTGGAACTCTTGAAGAGATATTTGAAGTATGGACTTGGGGGCAACTTGGCTATCATGAAAAACCAGTTGCTTTTTTAGAGGTGAATGGTTTTTACTCTAATCTTTTCTCTTTCACTGAACATATGGCCAAAGAAGGATTCATCAAACAAGCACATAAAGATATGCTCATTATTGAAAAAGAGCCTCTAGCCCTTTTAGAGCGCATCTATGCTTATACTCCTCCAGTAAAAAAGTGGGAGTAGTTTAAACAAAAACAACAACCCCAGACTTAGGGCCGTGTGCTCCAATGACTAATGATTGCTCAATGTCAGCTGTTTTTGATGGTCCAGAGATAAATAATCCAAAGTTTTGCTCACTTAATGAAACTCTCTTAAAAGCTTCATGCATAGTAGCTACGATCTCATCTTTTGGAACTACTATTAATATATTTGTAGCCAAAAAATAGAGTGCTGGCAGAGTTACATTTTCATGTTTTACCCAAACTGCGCCATTTTCAGCAATTGCAAATTCGCCTTGAATGAGAGTTAAATCTACATTTGAAAACTTATGAGGATCTTTTACATCATTTAAATTTACTGTTGCCTCATCATAAATATCTACAGTAGAAGCGATAGTTTTTGCTTCTGGAAAAACTCTTTTAACAAGAGTAGCTAAATCTTCCCCATCTCTTAACTCCTCCACACTCCCACCAACGCTCACTAGAGCACTTTTATATGAATCATATAAATTCTCAAAGCTCATAGGTGTAAACTCTTTATAGTCTGGAAGTCCAGGATCTTTAACTATATTAAGCGAAGAGATACTATTTAAGATTATCTTTTTTGAACTCATTTTTTACCCTTTTGGCGCTTTATGTATAGTTCTTTGAAGCTATTTTTTGGAATTTGAGGCATCTCTTTATATTTGCCCCACAAATTTGTTTTAGAATATAAAATTTTTCTAGGTAGTAAAGGCATAATTTTTCTTGTACTTTTACCCATTAGATCAAATATTTTTGGATGTTTAAAGATCCATCCAGCAAAATTTAATGCTCGCTCTTTCTTTTTATCCATTAGTCCAGCTTTTACTACATTTTGTCTATGTAAATAGAGCTGCTCATGTAGATTTATCTTAATTGGACAAATATTTGAACATGAAGCGCAAAGTGTACAAGCATATGGAAGTGAGCTATGTTTTTTTAAATCTTTAAAAGGCTCTAAGGTTGAGCCAATTGGGCCAGGGATTGTCGCGCCATAACTAAAACCACCACTTCTTCTAAAAACTGGGCATGTATTCATGCAAGCTCCGCATCTAATGCAGTTTAGCGCATTGTGAAACTCGTTTGAGCCAAGCATGGCAGATCTTCCATTATCTACTATGACTACATGCAACTCACACCCATCTCTAGCACCTTGATAAAAAGAGGTGTAAGAAGTGATTGGCTGTCCCGTAGCACTTCTTGCTAAAAGTCTAGTAAAAACAGCTAAGTCTTTAACTCTAGGTATTAGTTTTTCTATCCCCATTGAAGCTATGTGAAGTTTAGGTAAAGTTGCCCCTAAATCCGCATTTCCTTCATTTGTACAAACTACCACCCCGCCAGTTTCACAAATGCCAAAATTTACACCAGTTATCCCAGCATCTGCCCCTAAAAACTTCTCTCTTAAGTGTGCTCTTGCTGCTTTAGTAAGATATGTAGGATCGCTATTTCCTTCCTCAGTGTTTAAAAACTTTTCAAAAGTTTTACCGACATCTTCTTTTTTTAAGTGAATTGCGGGCAAAACTATGTGCGATGGTGGCTCTTTTCTAAATTGTACAATTCTCTCACCAAGATCAGTATCTACAACCTCTATTCCACTCTCTTCTAAAAATGGATTTAATCCGCACTCTTCAGTTAGCATGGATTTACTTTTTACTACTTTTTTAGCCCTATGTAGATTTAAAATTTGTAAAACAATACGGTTATGCTCATCTGCATTTTTTGCCCAGTGGACTTGTATCCCTCTTCTTTTAGCATTTGTTTCAAACTTAGTTAAGTATGAGTCTAAATTTGCCATAGTGTGGGTTTTAATTTGACTTGCTAACTCTCTTAACCTCTCCCACTCAACAACGCCTTTAGCAAGCCTATCTCTTTTCTCTCTTACAAACCATAAAGCTGCGTCATGCCAGTGTGTCCGCTCTTCATTTTGGGTAAATTCTTCTGCTAATTTAGAGTGTTCCATGAGGGTTTTCTCCATTTAAAATTTCAACAACATGCATAACCCTTAAAGGTTTCCCTTCTCTTCTAATGAGCCCATCTAGGTGCATTAAACATGAAAGATCTGCTCCAGTGATGATCTCTGCTCCAGCATTTAAATGATCTTTTATTCTATCTTTTCCCATGAAGGCTGAAATTGCACTCTCATTTATGGTAAAAGTACCACCAAAACCGCAACACTCATCCTCTCTTGTTAAGCTTACAAGCTCTATTCCATTAACTTTTTTCAAAAGTGTTTCTATCTTATTAAAATATGGGATATTTCTCTCGCTTGGTGAGCCAAGCCCTAGCTCTCTATGAGCATGACAGCTATTGTGAAGTCCTACTTTATAGGGAAAACTACTATTAAATGAGTCTGGCTTAATGATATCGTGTAAAAATTCACAAACTTCATAAATTTTATTTTTTAAGCTAGCATAATCTTTATCATCTTTTAAAAACTGCTCATATTGAAATTTAACCGTACCAACACAACTTCCACTAGGAGCAACTACATAATCATATTCTTTAAAAAGAGATACAAACTTTTTTGCTAAAACTTCCATATCTTTAGTGCAACCGCTATTGCTAAGAGGTTGCCCGCAGCATGTTTGCAAAAGAGGATACTCAACGCTCAAACCTTGCTTTTCAAGCAACTCTAAAGTTGCCATAGAAGCTTTTGGGTAGAGTTCATTCATGTAGCAGGGGATAAAAAGTCCAACTTTCATCTGCTTTACTCCTTTTTTGAATAGTTTATTGTAACAAAGGAGGTATGAGATTTGAATGAAAATTGGAGCTTAAATTTATCTAACCCAAAATTCCATCTGCTCTAGGAGATTTTAAGTAACTCTTAGCCCCTAAGTAGTAAACGATAAAAGCACCAGCCCAAAAAAGAGTAGCTAGGGTATTAAAAAGAGTGTAGTATTGACTAAAGGCAAATATGCTAACTCTTAGAAAAGTTGCAATTATTATGAATAAAATGGCAACTCCCATCCATTTTTCATAAAGTAAAGCTCTTCCTGTATGGATCATTGTTATGACTAAAAGAGCAACTATAAAAGCTAGTCCAAAAGCCCCGCTTGTTAAAAAATGCCTAAAATAGACGCTATACTCAAGCTTTAGTAAAATATTTACTCCAAGTGAAAAATAGCCAATTCCTATAAAAATAGGCACAAGAGCTAAAAATATAGGAATTGGTTTAAATATGACAGATCCATATTCAAGTTTAAAATCACTAATGATGCCAAATACTGCTGCGCCTGCTGCAAAAGCAAGCCAAGCTAAAGTGCTATTTGTTGGGTAAAAAAATTCAGCGGTAGTGTATAGCAAGATGGTAAAAACTGAAAGATTATATCTGTAAGATTTAGCCATAAAAAGATCATCGCTATCATAATTATCAGATGCTTCTAACACTTCATTTACTGCTTCCATATTAATTCGCTTAAGAGCAACTACGATTAAAATCATAAACCATCCAAGAGTTACTTTTAAAATATCCATAGTAGAAGTTGAACTAAATCCAGCAATGGATAGGTAAAACCACACTTGAAGAGCAGTTAACCCAACTACCGTATAAGCTACGCTTGAGTGCCTTTGGAGCTTATCTAGCACAACTGGCTTAAAAACCCATATGATAATTAATAAAGAAAAAGCTAAATCTAGTGCAAACTTTATCCAAAGCCCAAAACCAAAAGCAAACAAAAAAGCTACTCTTCCAGCTAACCATAACCCAACCCAATATAGGAGTTTTCTACCAACAATTGGCACAACTCCTGGAAAAAGTTCTGGAAGTCCAGTTAAAACAAAGGCAGCAGTTCCTGCCATGCCAACTCCATACATTAGCTCATAAGCATGCCAAGAGTAAGGATCTGCACTTAAATACCAAGGTAAAACCCCAGCAAAAACTCCAGCCCATATAAGCATCATTCCTAAAACATACCATGGCAATATAAGAAAAAATGGCCTAAACCCATAAGCAGCCCATGGCGCGTGAACTGGATCGTTTGGATAGTGGGCATAATGTTTTGTAGCACTTAGTTTTTTACTCATAAAGACACCTTTATCTCAAATGTATGACGGACAATGTCCTCTTTTAAAAGCTCATGTGTTTTATCAAATAGGTATGTATAATCACGCTTTAGTTTAGGTAGAGTAAAATCATAACTTTTTACAATCTCACCTGGATCGCTTTTTAAAAGAAGAACGCTATCGCTAAGCCTTACTGCTTCCATTAAATCGTGAGTTATGCACAAAACACTCATCAATTCTTCACTATTTGCTTCTAAAATATAGTGCTGTAAATCTTCTTTAAGCCCAACATCTAAAGCTGAAAAAGGCTCATCTAAAAAGAGTAGATCAGGCTTAATTATCAAAGCTCTAGCAAAATTAACTCTTTGCTTCATCCCTCCACTTAAATCTTTTGGATATTTTACAAGATCCTCTTTTTCTAGCCCAAATCTAATGGCAAGTTCGCTAGCTTTTTCCAAACTCTCTTTATCTTTTTTAGCAAGGGGCATAGCTATATTCTCAACCGCATTTTTCCAAGGAAGCAGTCTTGCATCTTGAAAAACAAAAGCACTCTTTTTAAAACTATTTAAAATCTCTCCCTCAGTCACATCAAGCAAATCTGCACAAAGCCTTAATAAAGTTGTTTTTCCACCGCCACTAGGGCCTACTATTGTCTTAATTTCACCCTTTTTTAACTCAAAATTTATATCTTTTAAAATTTGAGTTACTCCATAATAAAACTGCAAATCTTTTACTTTTAATCTCTCCATGATTCCACCTCTTGTTTTATTGGTTCAAGTAAAACATACTCAACAAAAAGTAAAACCAAAACCATCGCAGCTACTAATGCTAGGGCTAAAGGCGTGTCTAAATGGCTTCTTGCTACTGCTAAACTAGCCCCTATTCCATCATGAGTGCTTAAAAGTTCTGCCATAATTACAATCTTCCAACCCATGCCAAGCGCACTTACCCAAGCAGGAAAAAGATATGAAAAAAGATGAGGGAAATAAAGATCTTTTGTCTTTTGAAAAAAACCAATATTAAAGCTATCCATCATCTCTTTTAACTCATTCTCAACTGTCCTGCTCCCTTGCAAGGCACCCACAAAAACTATGGGCAAAGCTGTAACTATAACTGTAAAAATAACTGTTGTATCCCCAAGTCCAAACCAAATCATGGCTAAGACTATCCAAGCAATTGGCGGGATTCCTACCAAGATTGTAACTATTGGCCTACTTACAATTGAAGCTGTAGCAAAATAACCAGCAGTAAGCCCTAAAATAGTTCCAAAAAGTAGTGAAAAAAGAGTTCCATAAAGCCCTCTTTTAACTGTAAGTAGTAGGTTTTGTGTAAACTCTACATCTCCAAATAGAGTTTTTAAACTCCCAAAAACAGAATATGGAGAAGGCAAAATAAGATCTCCATATATTTGATTTCCAAAGTCCCAAAACGCTAAAAAAAGAGCGATTGAAGCGATAGATCCCCAGCCGCTCCACAAAAACCAAGGAAAATCTTTTAATATCTTAATCCAAAATTTCAATTACCTTCTCCACTATAAAACTCATCATTTGGAATCTTATCACCAATTAATTTAGGCTCATGTTCTAAAATAATTTCAAAAAAATCATTAAGCTCATTTTTACTATCTTTAGCAGTTTTAAAGTCAAACTTTACATGTGTAAAAGCGTCCATTATGGCCTCTTTAGTTAATGATGGGATGCCTTTTGAAACAAGCTCACCCGCCTCTTTTGGATTTTCTATGCACCATAAAAGCGCTCTTTCATAAGCTTCATTAAACTCTTTTATAACCTCTTTTTCAACCTCCCCCAAAGAAGCAAGTCCAGCTAAAGGAATGCGTGGTTTTATGTTAAAGGCTCTACCCCACTCTTTTTCTAAATCTACTTTTCTAAAAAGAGTTGGAGAGACAACACTAATTGGAAAAGAGCCTGTTTTTCTCATTATCATTGAAGTAACTGGCTCAGCTAAAAGTACATGCTTTGCTCTTCTTAGTAAAAGAAGTTGCATTGCATCAGGTGGAGTTGGAACATATCTTAATTTATAGTCTGTTTTAAAATCATACCCTAGTTTTTTTATCAAAACTTGCAAGATAATATCTGGCATATCTGCTCTAAAGGGTACTATGATCTCTTCATTTTTCAAATCTTCTAAACTACTAATAGCCTCATCGCTAGAAACTATCTCTAAAATCCCCCACACTGGAACGCTAGTTAGTTTTATGGGTTGGTTTTTATTATATAAATTAGCTGCTACATTTGTTGGCAAAGCAACAAAATCTATCTCCTTTTTCAAAATCATAGCTCTAAGCTCATCTGGGTTTTGCCACAACCTAAACTCTATCTTTTTATTGATATTTTTTAACATATCATCATCTATCATTTTGAAAATGGGGTGAGATATGGAAGCAACTGGCCCTGCAACTCTTATTGTGCCATCATCTTTAGCGTACATTAAAGATGCTACTAAAAAAAGGGAGTAAAGAACTCTTTTCATTGTTTTTCCTTAGCGTGCTTTTAAACAGATAATCCTGAAAATTTACACTTATTGATTTTGATTATCAATGATTTATATCAATAAGATACTTTATTTAAAATAAAAGGAAAAATAAAAAAAAATTATTTCGTCATTTTATACATTATGATATAATCAAAAGAAATGACAATTGTGCTAAAACAAGAGGAGCAGATGAAAGATATAAAAGTTTTATGCGCAGAAGATCACTTAAAAACAAAAGAGTTATATAAAGAGATTTTAGAAAATCTATTTGAAAATATAACCTGCGCAAGTGATGGAGAAGAGGCTAAAAATCTTTTCTTAAAAAATAGCTTTGACATAATAATTACTGATATAAACATGCCAAAACTTAATGGTTTAGAGCTAGCTAAGTTTGTTAAACAAAACCATAAAGATTGCGCCATTATCATCACTTCTGCATATAGTGATTTTGAAATTTTAAGTGAAGTGATTGACTTAGGAGTTGATGGGTACTTTTTAAAACCTATTGATAGTCAAAAATTTATCGATAAGCTTTTATCCATCGCTAATAAAATTCAAATCTCTAAAAAATCTCGTCACTATGAAGCCCTTTTAAGAGAGTATAAAGATGCCATAGATCAAAGTTCCATTGTTTCTAAGACTGACACAAAAGGCATTATTACTTATGTAAATGACTCCTTTTGCAAAATAAGTGGTTACACCCCAGAAGAACTTTTAAAAAAACCTCATAATATAATTCGTCATCCAGATATGCCATCTTCTGCCTTTAAAGATATGTGGGGTAGTTTAAAATCTAAAAAACCATGGAATGGAGTGGTGAAAAACTTAAAAAAAGATGGTGGTTTTTACTATGTTAACGCTCATGTTGTGCCAATATTAAATGAAAATGATGAAGTTGAGGAGTATATAGCGATAAGACATGACATAACTGAGCTTGAGAGCTATAAAAGAAATTTAGAAGATAAACTTACGCAAAGCACTAAGGAGATTGTAAATACTCAAAAAGAGATAATCCAAACCATGGGTCAAGTTGCAGAAAAAAGAAGCATGGAGACTGGTGCTCATGTAAAAAGAGTTGCAACCTACTCATACATGCTAGCAAGGCTTATTGGGCTTAATGAAGATGAAGCTAAGCTTTTAGAGCAAGCAAGTCCTATGCATGACATTGGAAAAGTTGCCATACCTGATCAGATTTTAAATAAAAAAGGTCCGCTAACTGAAGATGAGAGAAAAGAGATGCAAACCCATACAGCAGTAGGTTATGAACTATTAAAACACTCAAAAAGAGAGCTTTTACAAACAGCGGCTATTGTGGCTCATGAGCATCATGAGTTTTGGAATGGTCTTGGATATCCTAGAAAATTAAAGGGTGAAGAGATACATATTTATGGAAGAATTACTGCCATAGCAGATGTGTATGATGCACTAGGACATGATAGAGTTTATAAAAAAGCGTGGCCCATTGAGAAAATTATCTCATACTTTCAAGATGAGCTAGGAGAGCAGTTTGATCCAAAACTAACTGAAATTTTTCTAAAAAATATTGATTATTTTGAAGTTACTAGGAAAAACTTTGAAAAATAAAAGATTCTTTTCTAAAGATCCAACAACTCTTATCATAGTTTTTGGAGCTATTGGGATTTTAGTGGGCATAGTGGGTTCTTTGGTTTTGCACTACCTTTTTTACCTAAATTTGGGGGAAATTGAACATAAATCTATCTTTACACTTAAGGTTTTACTTTTTTTAATCCCCTCAACTGCCATTAGCTTGCTTTTGCTATTTATATTCTTTTTGCTTGCAATAGTAAAAAAACATACAAACACTCTTTTTAGTACAAATAAACTTTTAGAAAACATTTTTGACTCCATCCCTCAAAGGATTTTTTGGAAAAACTCTAATGGAGAGTACTTGGGAGGAAATAGGCTTTTTCTTCAAGACTTAGGGCTTAAAACTCCAAATGAACTTCTTGGAAAAACAAATAAAGAATTAAATTTTGAACCAAAAGAGTTAAAAAAATTTGAAAAAGAGGATATTGCCATTTTAAAAAAAGGGTGGGAGTTAAAAAAGATTAGAAATAAAAGAGTTATAGATGGAGAGACTTATTCGTTTGAGGGTAGTAAATTACCTTTGAGAGATAAAAAAGGTGAAGTTATTGGGATTGTTGGAGTTTATGAAGATATAACTAAAAATTTAATTCAAGAAGCCTTAGTGGTAAGGCAAGGCAGACTTGCGCAAATGGGAGAGATGCTTAGTATGATAGCTCATCAATGGAGGCAACCTTTAAATGTAATAAGTGCGATAAATAGCGCTATAAGATTAAAAACATTCAAAGACAAAATAGACAAAGAGTATCTTTTAGAAAAACTTAATGAAACAAATGAGCAGGTTAAATACTTATCAAATACCATTGAAGATTTTCGTAGTTTTTTTAAACCAAACATAGAGAAAAAAGAGGTTTTAGCTAAAAAAATCATTGAAGATACTCTAAAAATAATAAAATCAAGCATAGATAGTAGGGCTATAGATATAGTTTTAAACATTGAAACAGATATGAGCCTATTTACATATAAAAATAGAGTAATTCAAGTGCTACTTACGATAATTAAAAATGCTAAAGAGGCGATTGAGCAAAAAAATATTGAAAATGGAAAAATTATAATTTCTACAAAAAAGGAGAATGAAAGACTCACAATAGAGGTTTGTGATAATGGAACGGGCATTGAAGATGAAAAACTTGAAAAGATTTTTTTACCCTACTTTACAACAAAACATGAAAGCGTTGGCACTGGCATTGGCTTGTATATGTCAAAAGTTATCATTGAAGAGCATTGTGGCGGTAAGCTAACTGCGCATAACAATAGTGATGGAGTTTGTTTTAAAATAACTCTTTAGATTTTGCTTTAAATGTGATAGTATATTTACAATCCAAGGAGGGCAAAATGAATATACCTTTCGTAAAAATAGCTTCTCTTGCCATAAAAGAGCAGCTAAGCTCAAAAAAGCTTTTAAATAAAGAGGAGCTTTATAGTCACTATCCCAAGCTTAAAGATAGTGGTGCAACCTTTGTAACTCTAAACCTTGATGGCGCTCTAAGAGGCTGCATTGGGAGCTTGGTTGCTTATAGGCCTTTGCTAGAAGATTTAATCTCTAATGCCAAAGCTGCTGCTTTTGAAGATCCAAGATTTTATCCTCTTAATGAAAAGGAGTTTGGAAACACATCCATAGAGGTTTCTTTAATCATGCCTCCAACCCAGGTTAAATACGAGGGAGTGGATGAGCTAAAAAGTAAAATTGTCCCTTTTGAAGATGGAGTGATTTTAGAGTTAAACCATAAAAGAGCAACATTTTTACCTCAAGTTTGGGAGCAGCTTCCAAAGTTTGAGCTATTTTTTGCATCACTTTGTCAAAAAGCAGGTTTAAATGAAAACTGTCTTGAAAAAAACCCCAAAATCTTCACATATAAGGTGAAAGAGTTTAAATGATAGTTTGCTACCACTGCGCACATGAGTGCAAGTTAAAACTAGACCAAATAGGAAGATGTGGGGTAAATAAAAATGCAAATGGAGTGCTTGAGTGCTTAGTTTATGGCTATCCAAATGCTTTGCAAGTTGATCCAGTTGAGAAAAAGCCACTCTACCATTTTTTGCCAAATAGTAAAACCTTCTCACTTGGAACTGTTGGATGCAACTTTTTTTGTGACTTTTGTCAAAATTGGCAGCTCTCTCAATCTAAAGATTTTCAAAAAGATAGATACTACTTGCCAAAAGATTTAGTAAATCTAGCAAAACAAAGCGGATGCAGCTCCATATCTTGCACCTACAATGAGCCAACTATATTTTTACCATATGCAAGAGATATTGCACTTGAAGCAAAAAAAGAGGGGCTTAAAAACATATGGGTGAGCAATGGTTTTTACTCTAAAAAAACCACAAATGAATTGCCAGATTTTTTAGATGCAATCAACATCGACTTAAAGGCTTTTAGTGAAGAGTTTTATAAAAAACTAGGTGGAAAACTATCTGTAGTTTGTGAAAACTTGGTAGAACTTGCAAAAAGAGATATATGGATAGAGGTAACTACTCTTTTAATTCCAGATAGAAACGATAGTGAAGATGAGATAAAAAAGATGGCTAACTTCATTGCAAATGAGCTTGGCACTCACATTCCATGGCATATTAGTGCGTTTTTTCCAGCGTATAAGGCCACTTCATCCATGCCAACTTCAAGCCAAAGTTTAAAAAAAGCCTATGGAGTTGGCAAAGATGCGGGGCTTAAGTATATCTACATTGGAAATAGCAATATCCAAACACCAACCATCTGTCCAAGCTGTCAAGGTGAGCTTATTGAAAGGAGGGGGTTTTTTGCAAACTTAAAAAACCTCAATGAAGATGGAGTTTGCAAAGAGTGTGGTGAGAAAATCGAAGGAGTTTTTCATGAGTAAAGAGATGAGTTTTAATGGCATGTTTTATCCAGATTCTTGCGAAGAGATAAAGAGTTGGATAAGTAGCGTTAAAAAAAGTTTTAAGTTTGAGAAAAAAGAGGTTAAAGCAGCCATAGTTCCACATGCTGGATATATTTATAGTGGCGAGAATGCGCTTAGCGCTTACCTTAAAATTAAAAAAACTTTTTCAAATATTGTGCTCATTGGTCCTAGCCATAGAGTCGCTTTTAGTGGGGCTAGTATTGGGCTTTTTGACTCTTTTAAAACCCCTTGCGGTGAGATAGAAAATGATCTTGTTTTAGCTAAAGAGTTAAAAGAGAAATTTTCATGGCTAAGTTTTTTAAAAGAGGCTCACAATGAACATTCAACTGAAGTTCAACTTCCCTTTATTAAAAATATTTTTGAAGGCGCAAAGGTTGTGGAGATAGTTTATAGCGACATATCTTTAGGGAATTTGGTGGAGCTTTTAGATTTTTGTGCAAAAAAAGATACTCTTTTATTAATTAGCTCGGATTTAAGCCATTTTTACACCTTAGATGAAGCAAAAAAGCTGGATGAAAACTGCCTTTTAGCCATAAAAGAGCTTGATTTAAACAAGCTAAAAAAGTGTGAAGCATGCGGTATCATGGGCATAGGAGCTATCATTGAAGTGGCTAAAAAAAGAGGTTGGAAAAGTAGCGACATAAAATATACAACAAGTTTTGATAGAAGCAAGGATGCTAGTAGTGTTGTTGGGTATGCTTCGGCTCTTTTTAGCTAAGTTTTTTATCCTCTCTTGGGCTAAAAACGCTTAAAGCATCAAAAATTTCTAAAGTTTTCATATAGCTACTGCAAAAAGTAGTTTGAACAAAGGTTCTTTTTTGATTTAAAATTTCCACTGCCTCTTCCACTCTTTTACTTGAAAAAATTAAAGATAGTTCATTTAAATATTCTTGAAAATTCTCTTTTTCTATCATCTCCACTAAAAGATGAGCCAAAACTCTACCGCTTAACTCTAAGTATATTTTAGCCTCTTCAAATTCGCCACTTTGCAAAAGTTTGGAAGCTTTAAGTTCTGCCACGCTAAAAGGTTTTTCAAACCTCACTCCAATCAACTCATCAACTAAAAGCATCTCATCTAACTCCAAAAGTGCATCAAAAAGCTCTTCTTTTGTTACTCTTTCATGATTTAAGACTAAACTTCTAAGCTTTTTTCCACTATTTTGGTTGTTGTATATTAGATCTGAGACTGGGTAGATTTCGCTAAAATTTGGCACGATCATTTGTACCGAATAAAACCCTAAATAATCATACTCCCTCATGTAAATTTCATGTCCATTCAAGCACTTTAGTAAAAAATCAAGCTCATCCTTGCGACTATATCCCTCATACTTCCACGACTTTAAATCAAAGCTCTTCTTAGGACTAATAAGCCCAATATGCACCGCTGCGTTTGAATCAATGAAGTGAGATTCAAGATTAAAACTACTAGAGACTAGCTCTTCATTAAAAGTTGGCATTTCAAATTCTTTTAATTCATCCAAATCTCTTCCTTGAAACATTTCTGTAAAAGATCTTCTTAGCGCAACTTCAAATATGGGATGAGCGCCAAATGAGAGAAAAAGCGTGCCTCTTTTTGGATCTATCAAAGCAGTAGCTACCACAGGATAAACTCCGCCCAAAGATGCGTCAAGCGCTAAAAATTCATACCCTAAGCTTTTTAATTTCTCTACATCCTCATAAATATCACTAAACTTAGACAAATCTTCATAAAGAGGCAAAGAGTAGCCATTTTTTAAAACTCTAAACTTTACAAATCTCTCTATGATTTCACTCAAAGCTTGCACTTGCGCCTCAGTAGGAGTATTGCCTGCTGCTAAACCATTAGTTAGATAAAGATTATTTAAAATATTTATAGGAAAATAGACCACCTCGTCACTCTTGAAATTTCTAAATGGTAAAGTGGCTATCTTCTCTATCTCATCACTACTAAAATCAATCAAATCTTCAAGTTTCAACTCTTGGTTATAAAAGGCTATCAAATCTTCATTTAAGTAGCCTTCATTAGAGTTAAAAAGCTTCACATCATTAAAATAGTCTCTTTTTGGAAGATATAGGTCAAAAAACACTCCATTTGTTTGAAGTCTTTCTATGAATTCGCCCATAGCGCTTGCTAGGGCTTCATCTTTAGTGGAGCCTTTTCCATTTGAAAATATATTTTTAGCTCCTTTGGCTTTTAAGTTGACTGAGTAGCAACTCTTAAGAGGGTTTTTGTAACTGCTAATTTCTAAATCGATGTTTAATTTTTTAAAAACCTCTCTCATTTTTTCTAAAGTTTGAGAAAGTGGCGCTTCTTTTGCTAAAAGATTCATTAAAACTCCATTTTTTGGGTAGATTAGCATAGCATTATTTAGAATCAAAGCAAATATAAAAAACAAAGCCCATTTTTGTTAAAATTTAATTTTAAGCTCCAAAAAAGGATTACTAATGAAGCATAATATAAATTTGGCCAGAGTTTATGACAAAGTAAATCCAAATGATGGCGTTAGAATTTTAGCTGATAGGCTTTGGCCTAGAGGTGTTAAAAAAACTGATTTAATTTATGATTTTTGGGCAAAAGAGTTAACACCTAGTAGTGGCTTGCGCAAAAGTTGGCATCAAAAAGAGCTTACTTTCAAAGAGTTTGGTAAGGCTTATACAGATGAACTAAGCATGCTAAATGAAGAGTTTACTCCACTACTAGAGGCGGCTAAAAAAGGAGACATTACGCTACTTAGTAGTGTAAAAGATATACAAAATTCCCACTTGCCAATACTAAAAAATTTTATTGAAAAGAAACTAGAGAAATAAGTTTAGCTAGATAGTTTTATTTAATTTCTCAAGAGCCGCACTCCTTCAAAATAAAAATGATATATTTGAATATTTTGGACTTAATATTTAATAAATGTAAAAAAAGATATAAATAGATAGGCTTAATTTAGACACTAAATTTTGCTGTTACATAGAAGGAGCAATTGCTTAAGAGTTTTATGCATCAACTTTCAGAAATTCAACCAAGGAGATCGTCAATGACAAAGAGGATTTTTGCTACATTCCTCATAGGAATTCTCGCAGGCTGCGGAGATGACAGTAGTACGGCAACTGATACAGTACAAGCACCAAAAGAGCAAGTCATGCTCCTAGAAACATCAGGTGCAATACCACAACTTGAACGCAGCAATACTCTTCAAGGCACCGATGCCAATGCAAATGGTGTACGTGATGATATAGAGGCAATAATTACTAGCACCTACACATCAAGTATCCAACGTGCCGCAGCTATGCAAACTGCGAAAGCACTACAAAGTGCTTTGACTGTAGATAAATCAGACATACTAGCAGTAAAGGAGGTTAGTCGAGAGATTTCTTATGGAGTCAATTGCTTATATTCAAAATTTGATGGTGCAAATGGCTCAAAACAGCCTGCACAAGTCATACAAGAGTTAGAATCAATGACCACCAATACAAAACAAAGATTGCTGGAATATCTTCAATTCAATAAGGCGCTAGATGGCACATCTTCCGCACTACCTGAAGGAGATACTTGTGAATAAAGATTTTCTTGTACATTATAATATATTTAAATATAAGGAGATACTCAAGCGCAATTTACAAAACTACTAACACAAACAGTTTTCATTTTAGACAAGAGAGCTAATCAAAAAAAGCAGTTATCATACCATATAGCAAGTATGAAAAACCCATAAAACAAGCGACCTCAAAAGAGAGCTTAAATGATGGTGGATTTAATAAGTTTGTAGGGATATTAGATGATAATTTTAAAATGGATGATAAAAAATATAATGAGATTGTAAAATGAAAATTTTTAATGACAGTATGAAAGAAGTACCATAGAGTAAAACTCTTCTGCAATAGATGGGGTTTAGAGCATAATCAATACTACACTCAGCGAAAATATCTGTTTCTGTTGTCAAATACGGCGCTCACTCGCTCTAATAGAGCGAATATGCTCAAGTAATTCGCAAAAATAGTCTTTATTTGTTAAATTTCTATCTTGTTTTAATCTATCATCATCAAGTACAAAACCTTTTAATATGCTTGTTGTCCATTTTCTAAA
>Ga0265293_10002465_pt1 | contig 37077 bp, 29 predicted proteins | sample Munlanlewell138R_FD_192505 | JGI IMG/M metagenome (GOLD analysis project Ga0265293, IMG submission 192505) | Leachate microbial communities from a municipal landfill in Southern Ontario, Canada - Leachate well 138R | ecosystem: Engineered > Solid waste > Landfill > Unclassified | place: Canada... | reverse complement strand
ATTGATTTTAGAAAAATTATTCTTATTATTTATATTATCTCTTTTAATATAATTCACTCAAAAAAAACTATGAAACTAAAAGAAATCACAAAAACACTCGATGAGTTTTTTCAACTAAATGCTTTAGATATGGACCCATCCATGAAAAATTTTATTCCTATGGTCTATGATCCCATTGGATTCAAGCGAAAAAACTTTTTCGAAAAAGATTTTTGTTCAAGATTCAATGGATTGATGATAAAAGGATGAGAAGAAGTTAACACAATATTTTTATCAGTATTCCCATCAGAAGAAGTGCTTGAAAATTTTATAAAAAAATCACAAGCTGGAGATTTGCTGTTTCTTCATCACCCTATTTTTATGTCATCATGAGATCCAAAAGGAAATACATGAACATTTTTTCACCCAATAGACCCAAAAACATTAAAAAAAATAAAAGATAAACAGCTTTCCATATACTCTTGTCATGCACCAATGGATACAAACAATACAATAGGAACAGGAGTGGCAATCATAGAAGCATTATGAGGAAAAATGACAAAAGAATTCGTTCCATTTGCAAACGGATTTGCATGAAAAATCTGCGAGGTAACACCTATTTCCACACAGAAACTTATAAAAAAGTGTGAAAAAATATTTGGAATACCATATTGCGATGTAGCTTGAGTAAACAAAGAAAAAATAAGCAAAATCGCTATCATGCCATGAAGTGGGGACAATGTCGCCTATCTGAAGGAAGCAGAAGAACTAGGTGTTGATTGTTATATATCATGAGAAATATTCAATCATGTCGACACAGATCGCTGAAGAGTGAGATTACAAGAAGTAAAAGAATTTGAAAAAACAACTACTCTTTCATTAATTGGAGTATCACATGCAGCATCTGAATATTTGGTCATGCCTTTACAAATGAAAAAATACGTAGAGGATGTTTTTAAGAAAAAAGTTATACTACTTCCTATGAGTAAACGACGAATATAAAATTCCTTAAATAAAAAACACTTACTATTGATAAATACACAACTCTCTACTTACACAAAAAACCTTTACAAAAAAAACTCCGATAATTCGGAGTTTTTTATTATACTTAGAGACAATTATTCCAATTCATCTATTCCACAAGTTTCATCATCTTCATCGCAGTCAAGTTCACATTCTCCATTTTTGTAAGAATCTATTTCTTGACTAGCACAAGCTGAACAAGCATTTCCATAAGTTACACCATTATCTCCACAAACTGGGAAATATTCCAAAGTACAAACTTCAGCTGATTTTTGTTCTTCTGTACACTGAATATACTCAGAATCTTTTGAACATCCAGCAAACAAAACAGTAAACAAAGCCAATACTGGCAACACAAACAACAATCTTTTCATAAGAATTAAATTAATATATAAAAAATTAATGATTGAGTGTATAACTAAATACTACCCTTTTGCAAGGAAATTTCTATTTTTTTATGAAAGTCTTTTTTTTAAATTTTCTATCATATCTTGTGACATAGCATCCAAGTCATAATCAGCTTTCCAACCCCGATCTTTTTGTGCAGATGAGTCATCTATAGATGCTGGTCGAGAATTGGCAATATTTTGTCTAAAATCTGGAGCATAACTACATTTTAATTCTGGAATATATTTACGAACATTTTCTTCCAAATCTTTAGCAGAAAAAGAGAAAGCTGTCAAATTATAACTCGTATGAATCTTAATTTTTTCTGGTTCTGCTTGCATGATATCTATTGTTGCTTTGATAGCATCAGGCATATACATCATCGGTAATACTGTTTGTTCATTTACAAAAAACTCATATTCACCTTTTTGTATAGCATCATAATAAATCGCTACAGCATAATCAGTTGTTCATCCTCATGGAAGAGTTTTTCGACTAACAATTCATGGATATCTCAAACTTCTAGTATCCAATCCATACTTTTGATGATAATACTGACACAACAACTCCCCTGCTACTTTGGTCACTCCATACATTGTAGTAGGATCCATTGGAGTATATTGAGGAGTGTTTATCCTAGGAGTATTTGGTCAGAATGCTGCAATAGAACTTGGCCAGAAAAATCTTTTGATCTTGTATTCTACAGCCAAATCCAACATATCTTTTAAGCCTCACATATTTACCTCCCAAGCCAAATTTGGATTTTGTTCTCCTGTTGCTGAAAGTAAACTCACTAAATGATAAATTGTATCTATTTCATACTTTTCGATTATATCTCTTATTTTTTGTATGTCCTTGATATCTGCTGTTTCAAATGGTCATGAATTCAATAATTCATCAGAAGGTTTTGTCCTATTTCCTAAAGCCACCACATTGTCTCATCAATAAATTTTCCTCAACTCCAATACTAATTCTGATCAGATTTGTCATGTAGATCAAGTCACTAAGATTTTTGCCATAATTCTTTTGTAAAAAATATAAAAAAACAACTATAAAATATAAATAACTAAAACTCTTCCATTTTCAATAAGATTTTTTTTCAACTAATTATTGTTTTTTTAGTCAAATATTGTTGTGAATAACAAATCCATTAGCAATAATATTTTTTAGCAACAAATATAAAAATTTTAGAAATTAGCTAATTTTCTAATCAATTTTTTGCTTTTTTCAAAAAAACGACTATAATATAATCATAAATAAGAAAAATTAAAACAATTATACTATAGTTTTCAAAAAACTGTTGTAATAATTTAGCTAAAATGTTGAATATCAAAGCAATATTGATAACGTTTGCTTTCCTATCACAAAAAAATTATTTTTAATTCATAATTATAAACAAAGAATGAAAGAAGTATTAGATGTAAAATGATTTATCCAAGAAAACATTACTCCATATCATGGAGATGCCTCTTTTTTAGTATGACCAACAAAAAAAACTCAAGAATTACGAGAAAAATGTAAAATTGCACTAAAAGAAGAAAGAGACAATAATTGATGCAGAAGTATCGATACTGAAACTATATCAACGATCACTAGCCACAAACCTTGATACATAGATCAAAAAAACGAAGTGATAGTTTGACTTCAAACAGATGAAGTTTTGAAAAGAGCGATGAAACCATTTGGAGGTGTTAGAGTCGTAGAAAATGCGATTAAAGAAAGATGATTGGAAATGTCCGACAGAGTAAAAGATATTTTTCATTATGCAAAAAACCACAACGATGCAGTATTTAGTGCTTATGATGCGGAGATAAGACAGTTTAGAAGTAAACACATTATTACTTGATTGCCTGACAACTATGCAAGATGAAGAATTATTTGAGATTATAGAAGATTAGCTCTATATGGTATTGATATTTTGTTAGAAAATAAAGAATGGGAAAAATCCAACATTACATGAGATATGACTGATGAAAAAGTAAGACTTAGAGAAGAAATATCACAACAAATCCAAGCTTTGAAAGATATAAAAACAATGGCTGATAGCTACGGTTTTGATATATCAAAACCAGCAACAAATGCAAAAGAAGCAGTACAACGGTTATATTTTGCATATCTAGCAGCTATCAAAGAACAAGATGGGGCCGCTATGTCACTTGGAAATGTATCAAGTTTCTTAGATATCTATATAGAAAAAGATCTAAAAGAATGAAAAATCACAGAAGATGAAGCACAAGAACTTATAGACCAATTTGTAATGAAACTTAGAATGGTTAGACATCTTAGACCAGCATCTTATGACGAAATTTTTGGTGGAGATCCTACTTGGGTAACAGAATCTATATGATGACAATTTATAGACTGAAGAACAAAAGTTACCAAAACTTCGTTCAGATTCTTGCAGACATTGTATAATTTATGAGCATCTCCAGAGCCAAATCTAACAGTACTTTGGTCAAAAGATTTGCCAGAAAATTTCAAAAAATTCTGTGCAAAAGTATCAATAGATACCTCTTCTATACAATATGAAAACGATGATTTGATGGTTTGTACTCGTGGTTCTGATGATTATGGTATTGCTTGCTGTGTATCATATCAAGAACTATGAAAAAGAATTCAACATTTTGGTGCTAGATCAAATCTAGTAAAATGATTGTTATTAGCTATCAACCAATGACAAGAAGAAGAAAGCGAAGAAAAACTTTTGGATATCAAAAAACTCAGTGATGGTCAATTGAAATACCAAGAAGTTTGGGAAAATTTTAAAATAGCTATGGACGAAATAGCTAGAGTTTATGCAAAATCTATGTATATTATACATTATATGCACGACAAATATTACTACGAAAGAGCACAAATGGCATTTATAGACGCCAATTATGGAGTAGATATTGCTTATGGAATTGCTGGAATATCTATTATAGCAGATTCACTTTCTGCAATAAAATATGCAAAAGTAACTCCTGTTAGAAACGAGAAATGAATTGCTACTGATTATAATATAGAGTGAGATTTCCCAAAATTTGGAAACGATGACGACAAAGTAGATTCTATAGCACAAGAAGTAGTAGAATATTTTGATGCACAATTAAAAAAACATATCGCATACAAAAACGCAAATCCTACTCTTTCATTACTAACAATTACATCAAATGTAATGTACGGAAAAAACACATGAGCAACTCCAGATTGAAGAAAAGCTTGAGAAGCATTTGCTCCAGGAGCAAACCCAATGCACGGTCGTGATACTAGCTGAGCTATTGCATCATTAAATTCTGTGAGTAAATTCAAATATGAATGCTCTCAAGACTGAATCTCAAACACATTTACTATTATACCAAAATCATTAGGTGTAGATGAAAAAGAACAAGTAGAAAATTTAGTAGATATGCTAAATTGATATTTCACAAAAAAAGCTCATCACATCAATGTAAATGTTTTGAATAAAGAAAAACTTATGGATGCTTATGAACATCCAGAATTATATCCACAGTTAACAATCAGAGTTTCTGGTTATGCTGTAAACTTTACTAGATTATCAAAAGCTCACCAGCTAGAGGTAATATCTAGAACATTCCACGAAAGTATGTAATAACGAACTTTATTCGTAAGGAACGCCCCCTTTGATAAGGGGGGAAGGGGGGATTTGAACTAATGAAAGTACTCTTATTTAATCCCCCTTAATCCCCCTTAAAAAGGGGGGACTTCCTTTACTAATTATATCCTTCGCCTTCAAAGACAGTACAATGTTTCATAACCACCTTTTACAAACACCTAATAATCCATGCTTAAAATACACTCTATAGAAAGTTTTTGAACTCAAGAATGACCTTGAATTAGATTTGTTCTATTTCTACAATGATGTTTTTTCAAATGTATATATTGCCACAATCCTGACACTATTCCAATAAATTGATGAAAAGAAATGGAAATAGATAAATTAGTAGAGATGATAAAACAAACAGTTCCTTATTTTTGAACTAGAGGTGGTTGTACGATTTCAGGTGGAGAGCCACTAGTACAAGCAAAAGACCTAATTAGTTTATTCAAAAAATTAAAAAAAGAAAACATACATACTTGTCTAGATACAAACTGATGTCTTTGGAATAAAAATGTAGAGGAATTGTTGGAATATACCGACATGATTTTATTGGATATTAAGCATATAGACAACGATTGGCACAAAAAAATTACATGACAAGAAAATAAAAATGTTTTTAATTTCTTAGATTATTTAGAGAAAAACAACAAAAGAACACGGATTAGGTATGTTTTAGTGCCTTGATATTCTGATCAAGAAGAATATATAAACATGCTATGAGAAAAATATGGGAAATACAAATGTATAGAAAGACTAGAAATTCTTCCTTATCATACTTTTGGAGAACATAAATGGAAAGAGTTATGACGAAAATATGAGTTACACTGAGTAGCAGCTCCAACAGAAGAGGCAGTACAAAAAGCTGAAAATTTGTTCAAAAAACACTTCAAAGAAGTCTATGTTAGATAGTTTTATATTTTTTTAACAATAAGATGAAATTAACAGTTTGAATTTCAAATAGACATGTCCATCTTTCAAGAAAAGATGCTGATTTGTTGTTTTGAGAATGATATGAATTAACAAAAATCAAAGATTTATCACAACCATGACAATTTGCTGCTGAAGAATGTGTTGTCTTAAAATGACCTAAATGAGAGATATCAAAAGTTAGGATTTTATGACCATACAGAAAGGATACTCAAATAGAAGTACTACTCTGAGACAATTATAAATTAGGAATAAACGCCCCAGTTAGACTTTCTGGAGATTTAGAAAACACACCATGATTAGAAATTATATGACCAAATGGAAGTATTACAACAGAAAAATGAGCAATTGTAGCCCAAAGACATATCCATATGAATTTAGAAGAAGCTAAAGAATTTTGACTCGAAAACAGTCAAATCGTAAGCGTTAAAACAGAATGAGAAAGATGATTAATTTTTGAAAATGTAATAGTTAGAGCAGATTCAAAATGAGCTTTGGATTTTCATATAGATATAGAAGAAGCTAATGCAGCTGGAGTAAAAAATTTAGACGAATGTAAAATTATAAAATAGTTGATTTTAAGCTTTGGATTTCTATCATCATAAGTACTACCAATTATTGGTAAGTTTTTATTTTGAAATAATAAATAATGAAAATTTTAGTAATAAATTCTGGTTCTTCATCGTTAAAGTACCAACTTTTTGATATGGACAACAACAATGTCTTAGCAAAATGATTAGTAGATAGAATTTGAATAAGTGGAAGTGCCATAAAGCACAAAAGTTCAAACGATCAAAAAAAAGAAATTGAAATCGAAATTAAAAATCATGACGAAGCATTAAAAATGGTTTTAGATCTATTAGTAGACACGGAAGTATGAGTGATAAAATCTTTAGATGAAATTTCTGCTGTATGACATAGAGTTGTACACGGATGAGAAAAATTTTCACAATCAATAGTTGTTGATACTCAAGTAAAAGAGGAACTAAAAAATCTCATTTCTCTTGCTCCATTACACAATCCAGCAAATATTATGTGAATAGAATCAGTAGAAAAATTGCTTCCTAATATTCCAAATGTTGCAGTTTTTGATACAGCATTTCATCAAACAATGAATCCAGAAGCTTATATGTATGCCATTCCTTACAAGTATTATGAAAAATATAAAATCAGAAGATACGGTTTTCATGGAACTTCTCACAATTATGTGTTTCAAAGAACATGTGAAATATTGTGAAAAGATGAAAAAAACACAAAAATGGTAGTTTGCCATATAGGAAATGGAGCAAGCATTTCTGCAATAAAAAATTGAAAAGTAGTAGATACTTCTATGGGAATGACTCCATTGGAATGATTGATAATGTGAACAAGATCCTGAGATATAGATCCTGCAATAATTAATTTTTTACAAGAAAAAGAAAAACTTTCATCTCAAGATTTAGACAAGATTTTAAACAAAGAAAGTTGAGTTTTGTGAATATCCGAAAATTCTAGTGATATGAGAGAAATAGAAAACGGACACATAGCTGGTAAAGAAAAAGAAAGTTTGGCTATGAATATGTATATTCATAGAATATTAAAATACATTTGAGCTTATGTTTCAATTTTGAATGGCTGTGATGCAATAGTATTTACAGCATGAGTTTTGGAAAATTCTAGCTATATTAGAAAACTGATAATAGATAAACTTTCTTGGCTTGGAGTCAAATTAGATGAAAATAAAAACGATTTTAGATGAGAAGAAAAAATCATTTCTACTGATGATTCTAAAGTTCAAGTAATGGTTGTGCCTACAAACGAAGAGCTTATGATAGCAAAAGATACTTACGAACTAACAAAAAACCTATAATCTAAAGCTGTCATTCTGAACGTAGCGAAGAATCCATTTCCACACAACATTGTCATTCCATCTATTGTCATTTCGAGTGTCATAACTTGCGAGAAATCTTGCTTTAATGCTTTTAGATTTCTCCCAACAATTACAGTCCATCGAAATCTTTTCAAGGCAAGCAAAATGACAGAAGAGTATCGTCATTCTGAGCGAAGCGAAGAATCCATATGCACTATCCTTACCCTACGAGCTCAATATGACCTAATATTAAACTACTCTATCCAACTCTCTTTGCTGTAATCATCATTCTTTTATCTGTTCTACCCAATGGATAACAACCCATTAATGTAACATAATCTCATCAAATTCATTGATACTTTTGAAATTGAGAATCTACTTTTGATGGAACTACTATTATTTTTTCTACAATTTTATATTCATAAAGATTTCATCATCGTATAAGCTTTATTGTATCTCACTGATTCAAGTCTGGCATTTTTGAAAAAACCGTTCAATATGGATTTTTTTGTCGCCATTCTTGAGATGTATGTCCAAAAATCAAAGTATTTCCTTCAGATCATGGTTGTGGAGTTGTGGGATATTTTACTACCCCGTTTTCCAACTCTTCGTCAAAATTTCCTTGAGTAAAATCTATTTCGTTTTTATATTTACTATCTATCAAAGGAACATCCAAATTAATCTTTGAAACGATTAATCTATCCATTGGCGGAAGTAAATTAAAATCAAAATCATAAGATTTCATATTTTGTTGTAAATCTTGTTCTGTGGTCATACTAGGAGTTTTTTCAATTATGTTAAAATTATTCTCATAATGTAAAATCAACGAATCTAATTCTTTCTGTTTTTCTTCAAAAGACTCTTTTGCTTCTTGCTCTGACTCAAGCAACAAAGAAACAGTATTATTTGTGCTTATAGTTTCTTGATTCCAATTAACTATTTCATTATTATCTTTTATTCAAAAAAACAGCTGTGCGTTTGTAAATAGAAGCATTCACACAAAAGACATAACAAAAATTACAACAAGCAATTTTATTTCTCTAAAAAAACCTCTTGGACTTTTTTTTGATTTTTTAACTTTAATATGATGTTCTAAATATTCAAGAGTTGTATACATAACAAAATAAACAATATAAAATTTTGCTCTTTTAATTATAAGTATAATTGATTAAAAAAACAAAAAAACATAAATCTTTTCAAAAAAATTAGTTGACAAAATTGTTTATTTATGATTTAAAAACATCTTTCCCAATAGTATTGTTTTTTATTCAACGATTACTTAATTACGGTTGAATTTTGTTAAAATTTTTATAATCTTAATTGTAGAAAGCAGTTTTTTTTATTTGAAAAATAATAAAAATATGAAAAAAGTAATGTTGATCATCCGTGATGGACGAGGTTATAGTAAAGAAACACATTGAAATGCAATATATCATGCAAACACTCCAAATGATGATAATTATAACAAATCATATCCAAATTGCCTACTGAAATGCAGTGGAAATGCTGTATGAAATCCTGAATGAGTACAAGGTGGCTCTGAGGTAGGACATTTGACTATAGGTGCAGGAAGAATAGTTTGGCAACCATACGAACTTATAAACCAAGAAATAAAGACTGGAAGATTTTTTGACAATATAGAATTGCTAAAGGCAATATATCACTGTAAAAACAATAATTCGGCACTTCACTTAAATTGATTATTTTCTGATCAATGAGTACATGCTGATTATAGACACATGCATGAAATATTAAAATTATGTAAAAAAGAAAATTTTGATCGTGTATATATACACTTGACTACAGATGGTAGAGATGTTCCTGAAAAATCTGCAATATGATTTTTGGAAGATACAGAAAAAGTGATAAAAGATTTGTGAGTAGGAAAAATAGCTTCTGTAATAGGCAGATATTATACTATGGATAGAGATAGAAATTGGGATAGGACTATAAAAGCTTATGAATTGATGACTGAATGAAAGTGATTTAAAGCAAAATCTGCAAAAGAAGCTATAGAATTAGCATATAAAAGATGAGATAAAACTGACTATTATATACAAGCGACAAGTATTGTGGATGAAAATGAAAATCCAATAGCTTTGTTGGAAGAAAATGATGCTGTAATATTGTATAATTTTAGAGCCGATAGATCTAGACAAATTTCTTCTATGATTGCAAGATTGCCAGCTTGTGAAATAGAACCAAACAAACAAATTAAAAACATAAAATATGTGTGTTTTAGTAGATATGATTCTGATTGGGAATTACCTGTAGCTTTTCCACAGACTGAAGTAGTTAATAATTTATGAGAAGTAATTTCAGGTAATGGATTGAAACAACTTAGAATCGCAGAAACTGAAAAATATGCTCATGTAACTTTTTTCTTTAATTCTCAAAAAGAAAAATCAAATAAATTAGAATCTAGAATTCTGATCAAATCTCCAAAAGTAAAATCTTATGATTTACAACCAGAAATGTCTGCTTATGAAGTGACCAATAAATTGTTGAATGAAATATGAAAATATGATTTAATAATTGTAAATTATGCCAATCCTGACCTAGTATGACATAGTGGTGTATTTGATGCTGTAATAAAAGCTTGTGAGGTAGTGGATGAATGTGTTTGAAAAATAGTAGAAAAATGAATAGAACAAGATTATGCTATGATATTGATGGCTGATCATGGTAATGCAGAGAATATGTTGTATCCAAATGGAGAAATAAATCCATCTCATGGAACCAATCCTGTAAGGATGACATTGATAAATGCAGGTGATGTAAAATTAAAAAATGGATGAATGAGTGATATTGCTCCGACTATATTGGAATTGATGTGAATAGAAAAACCAGAAGAAATGACGGGAAATTCTTTAGTCGAATAAAACAAAAATTTGTCTCCCTTTGCGACCGGAGGAAGTCCAGCATAGCTGGATAAAGGGAGATGTCCGTAGGACAGAGGGATTTAAATCCTCCTGTGCTTCGCGCCACCCCTCCTTTAATAAAGGAGGTCAAAAAATACAACATTTAAATTATTAAATAAAATATGCAAAACAACAATTCAAGCATAACGATTGTTGCTGAAAATACTTGTTTGATGAACAATATATTGGCCCAACACTGAGTATCTTTTTGGATTAAATATTATTGAAAGAATTACCTATTTGATTGTGCTCAGATATTTGAATGACTAGAGTATAACTTTAAAGAATTAAATCTAAATCCAGAAAAATTAGATTGAATTATAATATCTCACGATCATTATGATCACGTTCATGCTCTACCAAAATTTATTGAAAAATATAAAACAAAAAAAATATATGTACCAAAAGATTTTAAATCATTAGAAAATAAAAATATAATAAAAGTTGATAATTATTGGGAAATAGAGAAATGATTTTTCTTAACATGATCTATGGATTGATGAAACGCAAAAGAGCAATCAGCTATATTAGATTTTGGAAAGAAGTGAATTATGATAATTGTGTGATGCTCTCATCCTGGAATAATCAACATTGTAGAAAATGCTATCAAAATAACTTGAAACAAAAAAATTATGTGAATTATTTGATGATTACATTTAGTAGAATCAAGTTATGAAGAAATTATGAATATTGTTGAATATTTAAAGAAGATTGATATTAGTTTTATCATACCAGGACATTGTACTTGAAATGATGCAGTAAATATATTAAGAAAGGAATTACCAGAAAAAATAAAAACTTCATTAATGTGATCTATATGAGCATGAAACAGTGTTGAATTTATGCCTGAGATAAAATTTCATATAGATTAATGGTAAAAGTTTGATAGAATAAATAAAACAATTCAAAAAAATGATTTTAAATTATTAAATAAATATTAAAAATGGTAAAAATTAGTAAAATTCACGGAAGAGAGGTATTGGATAGTAGAGGGAATCCAACTGTAGAAGTAGAATTAACTTTAGAAAATTGAGTAATGTGAAGAGCTATAGTTCCATCTGGAGCTAGTACTTGAGTTCACGAAGCTCTAGAAATGAGAGATGGCGACAAAGGTAGATATTTAGGGAAATGAGTTTTGAATGCTGTAAATAATGTAAACACTACATTAAAATCAAACATAGAAAACAAAGAATTTTCTGATTTTGTGGAATTAGACAATTTTATGATAGAGCTTGATGGAACAAAAAATAAGTCAAAACTATGAGCAAATGCTATTTTAGGAGTAAGTATGGCTTTTGTAAATGCTTGTGCGACAAACGAATGAAAATGGATTTATGAGTTCTTAGATAACGGAAACACTTTACCTTATCCTATGATGAATATTTTGAACTGAGGAAGTCATGCAGACAATAATGTAGACATTCAAGAATTTATGATTGTTCCTGTTTCTGCTCCAAACTTCAAAGAATGATTGAGACAATGAACTGAAATTTTCCATAATTTGAAAGCGATTTTGAAAGCAAAAGGTCTAGCAACTTCTGTAGGAGATGAATGAGGTTTCGCCCCAAATCTATGAAGTAATGAAGAAGCTTTACAAGTAATAGTAGAAGCTATTGAAAAAGCAGGATATACATGAAAAATCAAATTAGCACTAGATGTCGCTTCTTCCGAATTTTACAAAGATGGGAAATATGAATTATCTGGAGAAGGAAAAACTTTATCAGCAAGTGAATTAGTAAACTTATACCAAGACCGATGTGCAAAATATCCAATAATGTCTATAGAAGATGGTATGGCTGAAGATGATTTTGAAGGATGGAAAGAATTGAATACAAAACTTGGAGACAAAATAATGACAGTATGAGATGATCTGTTAGTGACAAATATTGAAAGACTTAAAATGGGAATAGAAAACAAATTATCAAACAGTATTTTGATAAAATTAAACCAAATATGAACTGTTAGCGAAACTATTTCTGCTGTAAAAATGGCTCACGACAATGATATGAGAGCGGTAATTTCTCACAGATCTGGAGAAACTGAAGATACTTTCATCGCAGATTTGGCTGTTGCATTAAATACTGGATTTATCAAAACTGGTTCAGCTAGTAGAACAGATAGAATCGCAAAATATAATCAATTATTAAGAATTGAAGAAAGATTATGATCAAGTGCTAAGTATTGAAAATAAACATATTCAAAACAAAAAAATAAAAGTCTGCTATATTAGCAGACTTTTATTTTTTATAAACTAAATTATTTGTATAATAGAATTTATTTAGATAAATGTTCTTGTATTATTCCTATTATATTGTCTCTAAAATCTCACTCAATTAAAAAATTATCACCAGCCAATTCATCTTTTTCTAAACTACGAACTATAATATGATCAAACAATTTTTCTGTATCTCATTTTTTTGTGTTATTAATAATCATTTTAAAGTATTCGTCAGAAGCATCATTTACAAACTTTTCTTCTCAAACTAAATTCATAAAATAATTTTTCATATTATCTAAATATTTCATATCTCATCAAGAAGAATATATAAGTTCATAAATTTCATATCATTTTGGGTCTATCATTTTAGATAAGATTTCTCAGTCTTCTCCAGATAGTTTACTAGCAATAAACAATTGTACATCTCATTCAATTAATCTTTTATTTATTTGCGATTCTTCTTCAGTACCTCTACCTCCCATTCTAATTTTTCTATATTCTGTATCTGCAGCTATCAACACAACAACCAATCTATCTTGTAAATGAGTCTTCATAGCAGACAAATGATGTATACTAGGTTCTGCAACTAAAACATCTGCTTTTTTGTTTAATTCATCTACATGATATGCATATTTAGCATTATTGTTTGTCAAGGTATATTCTCATACATAGTTTTCCTTATCATCAATAAAATTTTGTTCAGGAATTCAAGAATTTTTAAGCCTATCGTCTGCTCATCTATTTGGTCTAGATGTGTCTTTTTTTACAACATCTACCGTCAAATCTTTTTCCAATCATAAAGTCTCCTTTAATGATTTTAAATTTTCTGGATGCTCTGCTATATTCATAGCAACAGTTTTTCCTAATCCAGGAGCTCACATAAATCAAAAAATTTTATTAACCATAATTTATATTTTTAATAAAATAAAATAACAAAAAACATTATATAAATTTATATCAAAAAGTCCAGAACAAATAAAGTATATTTTAAATACAAAAAATCAAATCTTGAAAAAGAAAAGTATTCTAGTATGCTAGGTATATTTATATTTAAAAAATAATTTTGGATTTATTAGCAATATCTTATCAAAATATTTGACCATTCAAAGATAAAATCATAAATATTTTTTTTGATAAAGGAAAATTTTTAATCAAAGCTCCAATTGGTAGTGGAAAAAGTTTTTTGTTTTTTGATTGACCAGTTTATGCTCTTTACAAAAATACTGGTAGAAATGTTTTGAATGTAGATAGAAAAAGCTGATTTATCAAACTACTTTTTGAAACAAATGGACAAAAATACTTAATCGTTAGAAATATAAGCAAATGACCTGTAAAAGACTCTTCTGCTTCTCAACTTTTTTTGGTCAACAATCTAATATGAGAAATTCCAAAAAATTATGACAAAGATATACATGAAATTTTACAAACCACTTGAGCTAACTTAGAAGAAATTACTTTCAAAAATGAAAGAGATTTAGAAGGAAATTTATCTGCTATTTTAGCTCCTAGAGAAGCTTTTTTGAGTACTATGTTTTTACTACAAGATAGTGAAAATATTTTTGAGCTCCAAGCCGCGGAAAGATTAATTGTAATGAAAAATATTTTTAATCTAATTTGAATAGATGAAATTAAAGATCAAATTGCAAACAAAAGAAGAGATATTCAGACCACACTAAAAATAAAGTCTGACACAAGCAATTATGATTTTAAAATTAAAAACATATTGCAAAAACTTATCCAAAATTTCAAAAAAATAAATATTCAAGAAATAAATGCAAATTTTAATAGATCTTTTTTTAAAAATCAGGAACTAATTCAAGAACGAGAATTGATAGCTGACAAGATCAATATAGATTGATTTAGTGTTCAAACATTTGACAAAAATTTAAATATAGAATTAAATAATTATATTTGAATACAAAAAAATTCCTATCAAGAATTTTTTGTAAAACTTCAAAATACAAAAGAGCAAATCAAAAACAAACAAGAAAGTATTAAAATAATCAACAATGATTCTGTAAATTTTGAAAAAAAGATAGAATATTTTCACAAAAAATTAAATGAAATAAATCCCGAACTTATAAATAAAAAAAAGAAAGATAAACTAGTTTTGCTACAAGAAGGTGAAAAAATACTAAATTGAGTTGATTTACAAAAAAAGATCCCAAGTGAAATTAGTAGTTTCATTACAAAACAAGCAGAAAATATTGAAGAACGAATTCAAACTATAAATGAAATTATTGCCAAAGGACAAAACTTATCTGATCAGAAAAAGAATTTAGAACTAAGTATTCAAAATGAAAAAATAAAAACAAAGGCTGAAACTGAAAAAAAAGAAATTGAAATAAGAAACTTAAATGAGAACAAGAAAAACATAGAACAACAGCTTAAAAACATTGTTGATAGAATAAATAGTTTAGATAAAACTATCAATGAAGAATCTCAATACCATTGTTCTAAGATAAACGACTACTGCCCTTTTATTAAAGATATCAACAAAAAAACTTTTCAAGAATTAGAAAAACAAAAAGAAAGTTTTAATAAAGAAAAAAATGAATTAGAAAATAGAATAAAAGAAATTGAAGAAAAAATCAAAACAAATCAAAAATCAACTCAAAACGATAAATTAGAACAACAAACAACAGAAACTTTAGAAAATGAAATCAAAAAAATAGAAGAAAATATTCATAATTTAAAAACTTTTTTAACTGAAATTGATTTCAAAAAAATTCAAGAAAGCTATAGCCAACGAAAAAACAATCAAACACAAATTTCAATATTAGACAAAGAGATATTAGAATTAGAAGTTTCTCAAAAAGAAATAGAAAGTCTAAAAGAAGAAAAAATCAAACTCCAACAGCAAATTGAAAACAATAAGCAAGAGAGTAAAAAAATAGAATGAGAATTGGAAAATCTAAAAATATTAGAAAAAGAACAAACACAAAAATTAGAGTCTTTTGATATACAAAAAATACAAGAATTAGAAAATTTAAATAAAGATATGGAAAACAATATTCGTGATTTAGAAATTTTAATAGATGATTTCAAAAATAGCCAAGTAGAAATTTTGAAACTAAAAGAAGATGAAAAACTAGTAAAACACTTATATCAAATTTTTTCAAAAGAACTTATGTTTTATGTTTTAGAATGATACCTACCAACATTAACAGAAATAATAAATTCATTTTTAGCTCAAGTGGTAGATTATAGCATAGATATAAAATTACTACAAAAAGGAGATAATTTAGAAATGGATGTAAAGGTATATGATGACAAATGAGAAAGAGATATCAAAGCACTGAGTGGCTGACAAAGAGTAATCCTAAAATTAGTACGAATGCTAGCAATATCCAGTTATACAAAATCTCCAATTTTATTTTTAGACGAAACCATAAATAATTTAGATGTAGATACAGTATGAAAAGTTGCTGACATGCTCAATGATTTTGTAAAACAAAGGGAGCTAAAACTTTATACTGTCACCCACAGCCAACAAATTCAAGAAATGGATATTCGAGATGAAATTATAGAAATTTCTAATTACTATAAATAATAATCTTTAATTTTATAATTTGTAATAGCCTATAGTCTGGATTTGTAATAAGTTATAGTTTGATTAGTCTCAAAAAGTAAAATAATTTTAAATACAAGTTAATAATAAAAACATGAAATATATAGAAGCATTAAGGAAATTTGGAAAAAACTACAACCCATTTATCCATATAAAAAAAGAGGAAATTGTAGAGGAAGAGCAAAATTTTATTGTTATAGCTGCCCGTGCTCCATATGCAAAAAATCATTTATTGATAATACCCAAAAGACAAGTCTATTTATTAAAAGAATTAAATGAAATAGAAAAAAATGAAATGTGGAAATTAATAGAAAGATGGACAACAAAATTACAAAAAAAACATAAAGACGTAAACCTACTCCTCAGAGACTGACTAGTAGAGTGAAATATAGGCAAAAGTATAAATCATTTACACTTTCATTTAATTCCAGACTGTGCCATTTGATTAGAAGGAAAATCTAATCCAGATGATCGTAAATTTTTTAGTGATCAAGAGTATATAGAAAATACAGAAAAGATAAAAAAAGAATTTTTAGCTAAATAAGATTTTTTATTCATTTGTCAACCCAAACACACACCATTTTAGTGTGTTTTTTGATTATTTATGAACTTTAAAGTATAATTAGCTATATTTAAAATATTATAATAAAGAAAATGACAAAAATCATTGAAAAATTAAATGCTAAAACAATTTACAAAACAATAATGTTTGTAATATTTTCTATATTGTGAATGTGGTCTATCACTCATGGACAATACTATCAATTGCAAGAAAATTTAGAAAGTTTTGATGTGAATCAAGCCACAAAAACAATAAAAGAGTTGGAATTAAGTATTTTGGATATCACAAAGCAATTATATGAATTAGATTGAAAAGAGCTTGGATTTAGTGAAAATCTCTCTGAAAAATATAGAGAAATTAGGGCAGAAATAGTGTCTGTAATACAAGATATAAATTATACAACAGATTATGTTTGAACTATGTTACAAAAAATAGCTTGATATAAAAAAAATATTTTAATAAAAACACAAGAATTAAAAGATACAAGAGCTTGAATTGAAAGTAGTAAAGAAATTATTTCACAGTTTGCTAGTTTTTTATATAAAATAAATAATCAGATTTTTGATGGTGATAAAATAGATGAGTTTAAATTATTTGCTATGAATAATAATATTCCACTAGCATTATCCAACGAACATTTAGTAAAATCCATTTTAGTACAATTTAATAAGTTAATGGAAGATTTAAGCTCAAATGAGGAAGAACAAATACAATTAATCAGAACATTAAATGAGTTGAAACTAAAAGCCAATAAAGATGCTACTGAATACCAAGTAATATTAAGCACATTACACCAAAAGAAAAATTACCTAATTGAATTTATGAAATTATATAAAAATGATCAATTGGCCCAACAAAATTTTAATATGGTATTTAATAATAGAAAGGATGTTCATGAGGCTATGACAACTATGATAACTAATGTCGTTCAAAAACAATACAATTGACTTACATTTAATATGAATGAGAAAATAAAAGAATTAGAAAATTTATACAAAAGTAATACTAAAGAAAATGAAAATCTACAAACAATGGCACGACCAATATATCCAATAAAAGCAATTGGAAACTATTTTTGAGACAAAGATTTTGAAAAAGAGTATGGCATTCCAAATCGAGGAATCCAAATTAAATCAGAACAATTAACTCCAATTTATGCTTCCAATGATTGAATAGTTTATCATATCACAGATAATCCATGAATTGGAATAAATCGAATGTTAATAGTACATCCTAAATGATATATTTCCGTATATATGTTTATGAATACATCTTTAGTAAAAAAATGAGATATAATTCGTAGGTGACAATTGATCTGATATTCAGGATGAGAGCCATGAACAAAAGGAGCAGGGTTTATATCAAAAGAACCAAACCTAACATTCTTTATTTTCAAAGATTGAGTTGCTTTAGATCCTTTTCAATTCTTAGATCTAAGTGTAATAGAAAATAAAGAAATTATTCCAAGTGAATATAATATAAAATATCTCAACGACAAATATGCAAGAAAAATTGACATGTCAGAAGTAACATTTATGACAGGAAAAACATTAAACGATAGAGCTGAGCAATTTATTAAAAATTATTGAGTAGGAATTTATAGAGAGCTAGCATTTTGGGAAGATGCAGTAAAATGAACAAATATTGATAGAGATATGGTAATATGTGTAGCTTTTGCTGAAAGTACACTTGGAAGATATTTAACAACAGCAAACAATATAGGGAATGTTTGAAATAATGATAGATGAGATAGAGTGTCTATGTGATCAGCTCTAGCTGGGGCAAAAGCTATTGCTGATACTTTAAATAATCAGCATTTATGACATTATCACACAGTAAGACAATTGAGTAGATATGGAAATAATGAAGGGATGATTTACGCATCTAGCCCTATAAACCGACAAACTAATGTAAGCAAATGTCTAAGTCAAATAAAATGATTTTACGTACCAGATGAATATCCATTTAGAACATGACCAAATCCAAATACTTTAAAAAATAGCGAAGAAAAAATAGCTGAAAACAAATAAACATTATTTACAAAAAAAAGAGGACAAAATATGCTTCTCTTTTTTTATATTTTACGCTCTCTCTCCTTACTACAATAAAAATATCTTACAACTCCTCTATTCTATCATAAATTCATTGATAAGTTTCTTTATCTAAAGGAGAATGGAGTCAATTCTCCACTTCACTCATCACTATTTTATCTAATTTAATGACTACTCCACTAGAGTTTTTTATAATTTTAAAACCTCATAATAATGAAATGTATGTTGGTACAGTGTGTCTTTTAAGATTATAATCATAAATATAGTCTGCATTTCAAATTTTAGTGCTTTTCCCCCAGTTTTGATCAAAAATAAAATTCCCAAAAGAATAAAAAACAAATTTATCGTCTATCTTTGTAAATACTCATGGTACATGAGAATGTCCTCCCAAAATCAAGTCTGCTCATCCTTGAATTAAGGTTTTTGCTAAGTTCCTTTGTGATGTGTTTGGTTTTATATAATACTCTGCTCACCAATGTAATATAATAATTTTTACATCACAATCTAAAAATTTCATAGACTGTAAATCTTCTAAAATATTTTTTTCATCTATTTTATTCCAAGAAATTTTTCACTCTCAAACCTTAACATACTGTCAATCATAAGAATATGCTTGATAGCACACTTTTATATCATTTTTAGTCAAGACTCCAATTTTTCTACTTTCTTCTAAGTCCAAACCTGCTCAAACATGATAAATTCCATTAGCATCCAAAAGTTCCTTTGTCATATTAATTCATTTGAATCAACCATTTATTGTATGATTGTTTGTCAAAGATAAGATTAAATCTTTATTATCTTTTAATTGTTGTAAGGTTTTGATATTGCCAGTATTGGCCCTAAATGTAAATCATGCTTCTTTGACATCATTATCAGGAGTATAAAATAAAGATTCTAAATTAAACAATAAAACACAATCATCATAATTACAGTTTTCAAAATCATTCACAGGGTTATATTTTCAAGGTCAAAAAATACGATCATATCATTCTGATTTTCCCAAACGTCATATATTTCTTGAAAGCATAATATCTCATCCAGCCACTAAATAAATTGATTTTATCTTTTCTTTTTTTGGAAATGGATTTAATGTAGTAAATGTTAAATCCAAAGTATCTTTTAAACTACTTCTCTGATGAAGTATCTTTTCATTCTTAGAAAAAACAAATATTACAAAAACAAATAGAACTAAAAAAATTATTGCAAATAACCACAATGCTTTTTTTATCAAAGGTCTATTTATTATTTTATTATCCCTCATAAAAACAAACATAATTATACTCAACTAAATTTTTTCCAAATCAAAGCCATCTGTACGATCTAGTATTTTCCATCAATTTGATATAATCTGATCTCTCAATACATCTGCTCTCGTCCAATCTTTATCTTGTTTTGCCTTCCATCTTTGTTGTGCCAATTCTTTGATTTCTAACGGAATTTCTATTTTTTCTTGTTCTAAATTAGAAAAATCAAACAAATTTAATCTCAAAAGTCTTTGATCTAACCAGTATATTACAGACACAATTTCAAGGCTTGGATTGTGTAAAGCTTTATTTATTTCTGCTAATAATTTTGGCGTATTTAAATCATCCAATATGGCTCCTACTGAATTTTGTAAAAATTCTTTTCATTCTTTAGTGTTGAGTTTTGTTTCTAGATCTAAGTAAGATTTTGCGTCAATTATTAGAAACTCTGACTTTGAAAGTTTTTTTATAATATTTTGTCTTTGTTGTCTAGCTTGATCCAAAACATCTTGATTAAAATCCAAAAAACTTCTATAGTGAGCAGTATAATACAACATTTTTAAATCTAAAGCCGAATATCATTTTTGCTCTAAGTCCTCAACAGTAACTAATCATCATTCAGATTTTGATAATTTTTTTCCTCATAAGTTTAAAAATTGATTATGCATCCAGTATTTCACCCAGGGTTTTTGTCAAAAAGCACATTCACTTTGAGCAATTTCATTTGTATGATGTACTCCAATGTGATCTACTCCTCCAGTATGTATGTCAAATTGTTCTCAAAGATATTTTGAAGACATAGCACTACATTCTATATGCCAGCCAGGAAATCAAACTCACCATGGAGAATTTCGTTCCATTTGTCTTTTTTCTCATTTAGGAGAAAATTTTCGTAAAGAAAAATCTGTAGGATTTTTTTTATTTTCATTTTGAATTCTGGCTCATGCCTTTATAGATTGATTTTTTAATCCAGACAATTTTCCATAGTCCTCTATTTTAGAAGTATCCATGTAAATCCCGTCTCAATCTATTTTATATGTATATCACTTTTTTTCTAACTCTAATATCATATCTATCTGTTCAGTTATATGTTCTGTCGCTCTAGGCAAAATATCAAATGGTTTTATATTTAAACTTTCCAAGTATTGATAAAATTTTTTGATATACATATCCGCCAATTCCCAAACATCTTTATTTTCTCTTTTTGCTGATTTTTCCATTTTATCTTCACCATCATCTGCATCATCAGTTAGATGTCAAACATCTGTCAGATTCATAACTGACTTTGTTTTGTAAGCCAAAACATTTTGAATAGTGTTTCTAAGTATATCAGCAAAAGAAAAGGCTCTCATGTTTCATATATGTGGGTTTCGATAAACAGTAGGTCAACAGGAATAAATTCAAACAAAATCTTTTTTCACTCATAAATAGTTTTGGTCTTCCATAAGTGGGATAAATTCTTCTTTTTGATGAGTCATTGTGTTATAAATTTTTAATTTCATAAGAAAAAATATAATATAAACAATAAACACAATACGGTTTTCTAAGAAAATTTCAAATTGTTTATTACAAAAAATGGCTTATTAAAATAAGCCATTTTTATTATGTACTCAATATGCTGGTATCTCTAAATAATAAACACCTTCGTTTTGATCATATTGAGTTTTATAGTCTTTTACCAATCCATATCCACCATTAGCAGAAACTAAAATATTATATCTCTGCCTAGCAAACTCTTCTTGTAAAAGAGGTATTTCTTGTAAGATACCATCATTAACAATAAGAGATTTTTTGTTGTTCCCTGGAACATACTTTTTATAATAGTCCATAACATAAACATGTGGACTACAATTACATTCCCAGGGGTCTTGGAAATCTGTATCATCTTTGTAAAAAAGCTTCATGATTTCCTTTTCTTGGTCTAACGACCTAGTCCCACCATACCAATTAGGATTTCCTCCAATTTGCTTAGTAAGATACTCCATTTCTGCAGACAAAAATATCTCAAAAAACCTTGGATATACCTCATAAAGATCTTTGGGAATAGCTAAACGCATTTTTTTGAATGCCTTTTCTGCTGTATTTTCCCATTTAAGGTCCAAGAATTTTTTTATGATTTTTTCTTGCATACAGTCTACACACAATTGTGTAGTGTCAGGCATAATCTCCTTTTGATAAGCTTGCCCAAACTCTCTCGCAGCTTTATGATAAAGAGGAGAGTAGCCTGCAGGACCCTTTAGAACAACAACCTCATCATCCCAATTATAAGAATCTGTTGTAGTTCTAGCAATTTTAATGTGCCCCTGATTGGATTTGTGAACTTTCTCCAAATCAACTAACACAATAAAATTTTTTCCTAAAATATTATTGTTTGGCTGTAATTTTTGTTCTTTTTTACAAGAACTCATTGTAGATAGTACAACCATTATCAACAATGAAAAGAAAATTGTACTTAATTTTTTCATAATTTTTAATTTTATATTTGTTCTACATTTTGTTTATAGTTTATACAAACCTTATAAATAATTATAACACAAAGTCAACCTAAAAAATATTTTTATAGGTTTTATGCAAATGTTGATTTTAATCAAATTTTATTTATAGTGCTATTACTTTATTAAAAATAATAAAATGTTAAATTTTGGAATACTATGAATAAATGCTAGAAATTTATCTTATATAAAAAAATTCAACAACAAAAAAGATATCCGTTTAGCTAATGAAAAAATAGAAACCAAGAATTTTCTTTCAGTTAGATGAATACCTTTTGCAAAGACTTACGCAATTATAAAAGACCGTAAGCAACTTTTTGCTATGGACTTTAGTTCCTTACCTAACAAAGAGTTTGTGATCAAACCAAACAAATGATCAAAGGGAAAGTGAATTTATATTACAAAATTCTTAGGTAAAACAGAATACAATAAAAACAACGATAAGTCCAAAAATATTTTACAAAAAATTAAAGACAAATTTGATAAAATAGAACAAAAGGTTCAGAAATTACCAAATTTACCACATTTTTATAGTATCAGTGGTAAACTAATAGATGACAACACCTTTAGAAGATATATATTAGATAACTTAGATGGGAAAAACTCAATAACAGGCTGATGAGATAAGGTAATTGTAGAAGAAAAATTATTTCCAAGCAAATCATTTAAAAAATTTTGTAAATATGGATTAGCAGACATTAGGATAATAGTATTTAATCTTGTGCCTGTTTGAGCTATGGTTAGAATGCCATCAAAAAAATCTGAATGAAAAGCAAATCTTGCTGCTTGATGAGTCGGTTTTGGTATTGAAGTTTGAACTTGAACAATAGAGTCTATGTTTCAAAATAAAAAAATATACAAATGAAAATTTACTGAAGAATTTAAATCTTTCAAAACAACAAAGATACCCTATTGGGATGATATTTTACTATTATCTTCCAAAATTCAATATTTTGTTAATCTATGATATTTAGCATTAGATCGAGTTATTACTGACGAGTGACCAAAATTATTGGAAATAAATGCCAGAGCATGATTGGAAGTACAAAACATATCTGGCATAAAATTATGAAATATACTAAATAAAATTTCTGATCTAAAAATATCTGATCCTGAGAAATGAGTAGAAATAGCAAAAACCTTATTTTCTAAAAAAGTAAGCAAAATACAATCAGAAAAGATATTATATTTATCACAAAATGGAAATATAGGTATAGAATGAGAAGATGCTGTAGTATATGAAGATCTTTTAATAAAAGTTAATATAAACAAATCAGAAAATTATATATCAAAAGATTTATTTGAATTAATTAAAGGGAAAAGTACATCTACTATCCATCTTGAACTACCAGACAACGATATCATATTAAAAAATATTAAGTTTTTAATGGACGAAACATTGTCAGAAAATGAAATTATTCTTTGAAAAGCAACAAGTTCACAATTTTTGATAAAACCTTTAGAAAAAGCTAGCAAAAACACTCAAATATTGAGTAACAAAGATATAGAAATAGAACAAAAAAACAAACTCCACAAAATTGACAATGAAATTAGTAAAATATGAAAAAAACTTATATTAAATAAAATTTTAAAGCCAATCAACTATTTGGAAGAACTTGATAAATTTATATGACATAGATGAAAATACAATCCCAAATTCAAATATAAGTTTCCAGATGATAAAGAAATAAAAGATATTCAAAAAATGCTTTTAGAAATACAAAAAGAATTAAATAAAAATACCTACGACAAAAAATTATGAAATTTATTCCTAGAAAAAATACAAGATTTATTATTTAGAACAAATCTTATCAAGGCTTATAAAACAAAAAATTACAAAAATATTCTTTTATATAATGAAAAACTATTTGGTAAAATCAATAATAATCTATTAAAATTATCAAAAAGTAAAATATTTGAATGAGAGCCAGAAGACAGATCCTTATTGTGAAAAACATTGGATATAGGAGAAGTAAAATCAGCAATAGAAAAGCATTTAAATAAAATAGGGATAGTCTGAGTAGACACCATTATTACATCTACCTCATTGTCTAGGATTAGTGTTCTTATGTGAAAAAATGTAAGAATAAAAATAAACAGACTTTTCCCATTTCAAGAGCTAGAATTAGACTCTATTTTAGCCCACGAAATAGATACTCACCTTATAAGATATATAAACTGATCAAAAAGTGGCCGAAAAATTTTCAAAGAATGAGTTGGCTTTCATATTATAGACGAAGAGTGATTAGCTATATATAATGCTAACAAAAAAGTTCCAAACACTTATGAAAAATTAAGTATATACAAAAGATATTTTTTATTAAAAGAAGCACAAAAATATTCTTTTTCAAAACTAGTCGATTTAGTAAAATTTCTATATCCAGAAAAAAAAATTGAGACAGTCTTTAATACTATATTAAGGCTAAAAAAAGGAATTATCGATACATCAGTTGTAAATGAATGAGCAATATTTATGAAAGAAAAAGTATATTTAGATGGTTATGAAAAAATCAAAAAATATACAGAAGGTGGAGGTGAATTAGATAAAATGTACAAATGAAAACTAAAATTAGAAAATTTAGATTTAATTATTTAATATCAAAACAGCTATGTATTTAATATGATTTTATTCAAAAAAAAAATTACATAAACTCCATAAATTTGACTACTACAAAAAAGAGTTTAAAGAATTAATAAAAATCTGAGTAAAAGTAATATATTTTTATAAAGAAGACAATTCTTTTGTTTTAGAAAAAAAAAACATTGAGAATATAAAAAAGATATGAGTCACAATTGTAGAATTTAAATCTGAAACAGAAATTATAACATATTTAAAAAACTTAAATTGAAAAATATTTATAAATACTTTTGAGGAGCAAGAAATAAAATTAGTTAATCAAATAAGGTTAGATTTACAACAACAAACAACAAACAATCCAAACATATTTCTAAACAAATATCTACAAAGAAGTATAATTTGACAAAAGTATCCTGAAACTATAGTTGATTATAGGCTATTATCTATGAGCCAATTAGTTTTTATAAAAGAAGATGACATAAAAAAATATCCATATATTATGAAACCAACCTGATGAATACAAAGTAGTGGCGTTTCTAAAATAGAAAATTATGATGATTACATAAAATCAATTAATTTTATATCAAACTCTATCAAACAATTAAAAGAAAAAAAACTAACTGAACAAGAGATATTATTAGAAGAATATATTGATTGAGATATGTATACAATAGATTATTATGTAGATGAAGAACAAAAAATCAATCTATCCAAACCTGTTTTAGTAAAGTTATGAGTAGATTATTGAATAAAAGATTTTTGTAATGTTGTTAGAATAATATCAAAAAACATAGAAAAGAAAGTAGATCAAAAAAAACTAAAAGAGTTTATTGATAAAACTGTAAAATGAGGACAAATAAAAAATACATTTATACATCATGAGTTTAAAATAAATTCAAAATGAGAGTTTAAAACGATCGAAATTAATTGAAGAATAGGTGGATATAGACTAGAGTTATATCAGTTATGATATAATATAAAGCTATTAAGTTTCCCATTTATAACAAGCCACAATAAAAAACTATTCAAAAATAATGTTGCATCTTTTGTTTTATATCCAAAAGAAAAATCTATATTTTTATGATACAATCAAGAAATAATAAAAAAAATAAAAAAACTAAAGTCTTTTTATAGATTAAATAAAGTAAACGAACTTAAATGACAAAAGATATGACTTACTAGGGATTGATATTCAAAAGTTGGAGCGATTATATTAAAAAACAGAAATGAACAAGAATTTGAAAATGATTTAAAATTTATGGAAGAGATTTATTTTAAAATATTAAAAACAAAAAAAAATTTATTAAATACTATTTAAAAAATGAAAAAAACATTATTAGTTATTTTAACATTTTTAAGTTTTATTTCTTTTTGATTAGCTCAGGAGTCTTGTGATATAAGTGAATTTGAGATAAAAGGAGAATCTACCATCACCTTAAATCAAGTTTCTGAATACAAAGTTTCAGACTCTTTAGAGAGAGTAAAGTCTAGTGAGATAAATGTTAACTATAGCTTACGAAGAAATGAGCAAAAAATGGATTCAGCACAATGAGATAAATTTTTTTATAATTTTGAGAAAGAGTGAAAATATTTATTGAAGGCTGATTTTTCTTTAGATTGATGTAAATATGAAATAGAAAAAACAATTGAAGTTTTTTATCAATCTATCATTTATATATGACAAGATCTAGAAGAATTTAAAATTGGCTACGAAACTAACTTCAAAAACAATTCAATATTATTTAATAAAATTATTGTTCCCAACAATAATATTTTTGCAGAAGATGAAATAAAAACAAATCTGTTAGACCATCAATATATAATTAAAAATTCAGATATAATCATAATAAATAACAAAGACACCGACTCTATTTTTCAAATTTTGTCTAAGTTATCAAACTCTGAAAATCTAAATTTACAAAATAAAGAAATTTTTGTAATAAATAACACTAACAAGCATTTTATGAAAAGACTTCTTTCTAAATATAGCTTAACAATAAACAATAAAAACACCTACATTGTTCCAAACAATCAAATATTAGGTTTATTGTCTGATCTATCTTTTGGTAAAAATATAAACAAAGACTCTTTGGTTGAGTTAATGCCACTTTATTTTAAAAATACATCTAAGTGGATGATTTTATCCTACTTAGTAGACACTCTAATAGCCAATGATTTGCCAATCAATCTTATATGATTACTTCTAACATTAACTATCGCAACTCTAGTTGTAACTACATTTAGGCAAATAATTTGAATATCAGTTTTTGGCACATTCACACCTTTATTATTCTGATTATCAATTTTAGTATTGGGCACTCAAGTAAGTATAGTCTTTTTTATAATAGCATTTATAGCTACAATATTAAGTAGATTAATAACAAAAAGACTTTATTTACTACATAGTGCAAAAATTTCCTTATTAATAGTCACATACTTTTTAACAATATTAGTTATATTATGATTAGACAAGATAATAGGAACAAATATTATCGATCTACAAATATTCAATAATAGTTTTGCTATATTTCCTATTATGTTTTTGATATTATGAACAGATAAGGTATTTAACGAAGGATTTAATTTTTTTAGCAAATGACAACTGTTTGCTCTGTTAGAATTTATTATAATATCAAGCATAGTTTATTGGATAATCAGTTCTGTCTGGCTAAGATTGGTTTTTCTTTCTTATCCTGAATTAAGTATAATAGTATTAATATTAATAATTTTAGTTTGAAGATTTACTTGATTACAACTTTTAGAATATTTTCGCTTCATGCCTTTGTTGAAATGAGATTGAGAAGAGGAAGAATAATCATCAAATTAATAAAAAACAATTCAGGTTTCAAGTTTTTTCATTTATAAAATTTAATAATTTAGTTAATTTCTTATCTTGTTTTAAACTTTTAGAACATTATATATTATTTTGTTAATTTATTTTTTTATTTAAGAAAATGAAAAAAAGATTATTGTTGATTGTTTTAAGTTTTGTTTTAATAATAGGTTTTATATGAATTAGTAACGCTGATTATCAAATAAGTGCAAAAAACAAAATCAGAATAGATGAATTAATGAAGATAGTAGAATCTGAATGGGAAAAAGAAAGTGTTTTTTGGCAAATAGATAGATACAAAAAAATTATTGATTCCTTTTCAATTCTTAAAAACAATTTTGCCTGAGATCAAAAAGAAATGATATGATATTTAGTATATTTGTTTGAAAATAAATTGTTACAATTAAAAGAAATGTCTGTAAATCAAAATGATGTTGTAAAAAATATAGATTGGGATAAAGTACAAAAAACAATATTACAATGGCATAATGAAGAAAGAAAGCAATTATGATTGAAAGAATACAAAATAAATGAAAAATTAAATTATTCTGCCTTGGTTTGGGCAGATAATTTAGCAAAAAAAAATATAAAAAGCAACACTCATACTAGAAATCCTGGAGATTGATATTACAATTACGATAAAATTTTATCTTGGTTTAATGGTTTGTGAATAAATTTTGATTATAAAGCCACTGCCTTTACAGAAAGTGTAGCCTATCAAGTATATAGTTGTAACAAATCTGATTGCACTCAAGATATGATAAATGCTTTAAAAAAATGATTTGATTTCTGGATGAGTGAAAAATGAAAAGCTTCCAAACCACATTATAATGCAATAGTTCACAACACTTTTAGTGATCTGTGATTTTGAGTTGCTATTTCTGGTAAGTGGTATTGGATAGTAGTACATTATGGAGTTAATGTAAAATAGTTTAAGAGATAATTCTTAAAAAATATTTTTTAATATAAAATGTTTTTTGTTTTTTCTTTTCGCTCATCAAATACTTTTTTGGCTTCATCATACATAATCTGAATTTCTGGAATAGATCTTTGATCTATTGGTTTTGAAAATTCTTTATAAAAATTTCAGTCATCAAAACCAATTTCATCTGCATCTGCTTGAGTATTAGCATAGTAAACTTTATCTATTCTAGACCAAAAAATTGCTCACAAACACATAGGACAAGGCTCACATGAGCTATAAATTTCACATCATGATAAATCAAAGGTTTTGAGGTTTGTACAAGCATCACGAATTGCTTGAATTTCTCAATGAGCAGTCGGATCATTGTTCTTTATTACATGATTAAAGCCTTTTCAAACAATTTTTCAATCTTTCACAACTACTGCTCAAAATGGTCAGCCAAACTGTTTTTCTATATTTTCTCTAGAAAGATCAATAGCCTCTTGCATAAATTTTTTTTCCATTTAAATTAAGATTATAGAATAAATTTTGAAGTTTATAATTAATAAGGTTTAAGTTAGCAGTATAATGAATAACATTTTGCTTATGAATAATGAATAATTACTAATTATTATTTTGTGAATTTTGTGAATTTTGTGAATTTTGTGAATTTTGTGAATTTTATATTTAATTACTAAATTTTCGCTCTTGAAATTCTGCTCGCTTTTGATTTAGTGCATTTCTAGTAGCTGGACCCAACCATCACCTAGCTGGATTAGTTTTGTCATTTGAGTCTAAAATTTTTGAAGCTAATTGAAAGTCATAAACTGCCTGAATTGTTTTTGCATCATATTTATCATATAACTCTCATTGAAAAAATCAATAATGCCTTAACACATCTTGTAAATCTTTTATTTTAGGATTTTGTTCATTTTTTTTATAAGACTGAGAAAAGTAGGAAATAAGTTGGTAGTTTTTGGAAGTTGCTTCTAATCTGTCATTTATATGAGAAATAGATTTTTGTGATCAATTATAGTTTTGCGCAAAATCAATTAAATCTTGAAATGTTGTGGTTTCTGTAAAATCTGGTAAAAATAATTTATTTTTAGATTCCAATTTCATATAAGACCTAGTCAATGCTCAAAAATCTCAACAATATTTTTTGCTAGTAATTCATCTTTTGAGTTGATAATTGCATAATGCATTTTTTGTTTCTGGACCAAAATATCATGTTTTTTTATTCATATATCAAAACTTCATCAAGTATTCTTGTAATTTATAAACCCGTATATCTGTTCTTCATTGGTGAAGCTCTTGTATAAATAATGTTGCATCAAAAAAGTTTTTTAAGACAGGGATATAATCAAAATTTAATCAAACTGTTGGATTAGCATTAATGGATTGGAGTTTAGTCTTTGAACAATAGTATCATGTCAAAGTTCTTTTTCAGAAAGTTAGTGCTCTGATAAGTCACTCTTCTCATTGCCCCATCCAAATATCAATGCGATCATAGTTATCTCATCTTTCTCCTGCATGTACTATTGCCCCTCCCCTATCTGCAATTTCTCCAACTCAAAAAGATGGAAAAAATATTTTTCATCAAAAATCATAAGTAGATGGAGCTGCAAGCATTCCATTGAAAACACCTCTACCACTTGCTCCATGTGTTCCACTTCAATTTAACATTTTTTCTGCAACTACATTTTCTTTATAATAAAATACCTGTCAATCTTTTGGAGAATAATATGCTGTAACAACAAAAGTTTTTTCTTCGCAGTTAGCTTGAAAATCAAAAGCATAAATTTCTAAGAAAAAAAGCGATAAAAAAAGTGATATTAAAAGTAATTTTATTGTAGATTTCATAAAATATTGTAAAATAAAACTTATTATCTTATAAAAAGATCTTTTAAAAAATCAAGCATCTAGACTAAAAAACAACTTTTCATGCTTGACTTTCTTATTCGTTTCTCTAGCATAAGCAATGCTTAGTTTTATATTATTAAACTCTTATCATGAAAAAACTATATTTCATTATAGTATCATTACTTTCTGTCATATTACTTGCTGGATGTGGAACAAGGTATTTACAACCAGAAACAGAAAACAATTTAAATATGTCTGAAAATGAACTCATAGAAAATAACCAAGAACCCACAACACAAAACATTCTTGTAACTTCTTCTGACTATGATATCACTGACATTACTCAATGAACTCCACAAGGGTACAACACCGATATATTTACTATCAAAAAAATAACATATATCCCTGACTGAAAACGAACTTACTTAATAAGCAAAGAAGGTTCTCGATCTGATTTTGAATCAGCAAGAGAAATTTCACTATTTGACGAAGTTGTAAGCCGACCCTGACAAAGTGCTCAAAACGATTCTTTTGATACTCACTACGATCACAACAACAATCCTTGGTATATGGTTACAGTTCCTATCGACTGGGTACTTCTTGTTTATGAATGAATATCCACAACCTATGTCCTAGATTTTGATGATCCAAGTTGAGAACAAAATAAAATGGATCTGGCTAGAATTCAAGATCTCCTAAGTTATCTTGAACTATAAATTCATCTTTAAAATTACACATAAAAATCAATACATCATACCATGAAGCTTAATCCAAATCCCTTTGAGAATATAAAGTCTGGGAAAAAACACATAGAGTTATTATTAAACAATAAGATCTACAATTATTTTCTCTCAGCCAAGTTTAGCAGCTCATATAAAAAATACTAATAGCAGAAGCCACACAAATACCACGGAATTATTTACAATATAATGAAACAATTATTTAACTTTGATTCTCAATTTTGTTTATTGATCATGCTTTTTGGTTGAAAATTAAGTCTTAAGCAAAAAAACTTGCAAATGAAATAAATTTTCTTACACATAAATATGTATTATATTTATAATCTTATTTTTATCTCAATGGCTAGCTGAATTACAAATCGCCTAATAAATTTCATCATGTCTGGATGGCCTTTTGATGACAAAAAAAAGAAAGAAAACAAGTGAAACAACCAATATGATGGAGATATTTTTGAAACAAAAACAGATTATATATCCAAAGTTGCAGAATTTTTGGAAAGTTGAGTAAAAGAAATGAAAAAAGATATAAAAAGACTTTAATATTTGTAAAAAACAATAAAATGTGAAAATAATTTCACATTTTTTTTATAAATGCAGCAATATAAAAAAACAATGGGGTTTATCTTAATGTTTTTTCAAATAAGAATTTATAATTATACTCATATTTTTTAGTGTACTGGAAGTTATATTATTTCTCTACGAATATTTCTATCTAATCATACCAAAATTTCATATATTATTTTATCTGAAGCTTTACTTAAGTGGTAAAGTGAATTTTTTCATGCTAATCAGATCAATTCTATATTGTCCAATATAGAAGATTTATTTGAAACTTCTATAGAACAAAGATTCATACAAATTGTGCCTATTTGTGGGAAGTAAGCTCTATTTTGTCTAAAGTATATTTTATTACTAGCAGATCTAGGCAATCATTCAGTATAACCAAATGGAATAGATGCAACAAATGTGTTTTTTTCAGCAAATCGTTTGTGATTATAGCTAACTCAATCTCATTTTGATAATTGATGTAATGCAGTAATTTTAGAATAAATTTCTAAAGCTGGTTTTAATTTTTCAGTAAATTTGTAGTATGGATCCGTTTCTGATAGTGGAGAATATCCATAAAGAGCCAATCAGGGTCTGTAAGCATTGAAGAAATCATCTTGAATTTTAAAAAGTCAGGCGCTATTTCACAAATGTCTCCATTGTGGATTATGACCATAATCTATAATTAAATGATACATCTTTTTGAATAAATCTATTTGAGCTTGAATGGAATTGTGATCTAAAGAATCTGCGCTATGTAAATGAGACATCACTCATTCTACTATTAATTTTGGATAATCTTTCAAAAACTCTAAAATGTTTTTTAATTCTTTTTGATTTACTCATTCTCTATGCATTCAGGTATCCAAAAAAAGATGAATTTTTATTTTTTTATTGAGTTTTGCTAAATAGTTAATGGTTTCTAGATTATATACACAAAATGTTGTTCTGGAAAGATCAAATTTCTTATAATTTTTGAAATTTGTTTCTCATAGTAAAAGAATTTTTTTGTCAGAATATTTCTTTACTATTTGATATTCAGGAAAACTATCAATAGCTATATATGGGATATTAGTTTTTCTTAAAATTTTTGTCATTTGGAGAAGACCATGCCCATAAGCATTAGACTTTAGTACAGGGAAAATTGATGATTTTGCTTGCAATTCTTGTAAATAAGATAGGTTGCTATGAATATTTTTAGAATAAATTAAAATTCTATTTATTGGATCTACCCTTGGATTGAATATTTTTCTTAACAATTGTTTCATAAATTATTTTTAATAAATAAATTTCTAGAATTGTAAGTTACAGAGTTTGGATAGAATGCCTCTTAAAAAAAGGGATAACAATCAGCTGTTTCATCCTAAAGTTTTATAAACTATTAGCTTCTTTATAAGAAAGTAGAAATAACTTGCAAGATTTTAAGCACCATAGCACCAAAATACATTTTGTGCTATTTTTTCTTGAAAATGCTTATTATTTTTATATAAATGATTTGAAAAAGAAAATGGAAACCATAATATAAAAATCCTTTTGTTTTTAGACTATATAAATACCTTAAAATGAGAAAAAATATAAAACTATTTAATCCTTATGCTACTTCTAGTTTAAAGTTTGCAAATAAAATATCCTTAAAAAACAAAAAAAAGACCATTTGATGAGATTATTTGTTTTGGTGAGTTTATCAATATATCAAAAATCATCAATATTTTGAATTATTTTGCAATGTTACTTGACTAACAAATGTAGAAGCATTAGATACATATTACAACAAAAAAATTAAAATTGATTTTAGTTCCAAGCAAATAGTAGAAGATAATGAAGAACTAAAATTAAACAAAAAACTTAAATCTAAAATAGAAATAATTTTAGCGAATGGATTGTACCAATTAGACCTAATTGTTTTGTTTTATATATCATTTTTTGATTTGTCCAGTCAATTAAAAAATTATTTATCTCAAAAAAACACAAATATAAGCATAGAAAACATAGTCAAAAACTGCAATAACTTATTAGAGAACCCTGTGGTAATAAAATCTGGTATATTTGCATTTTTAGAAATATTGGATAAAATTTTTACTAAGCTAAATTTAGATCCCAAAAACGTAAAAATCATGGATATTAAAAACCTTAATAGTTTAAAAAATGTGGATGATATTTTAAATTCTCTAGATAGTGAAATTGTAGAAAAATGAGATACTAGCGAAAGCCAAGTATGAACCTCTGTAAAATCTGCAAAAAAAGAGGAAAGAAAAATGACAGTAGATTATTTTTGAACAGATTTGACCAAAGAAGTAAAAGATGGATTTATGGATCCTATTATATGAAGAGAAAACGAAATCAATCAAGTGATTTATACTTTATTGAGAAAAAACAAAAATAATCCTTTATTGATTTGAGAAGCAGGAGTGTGAAAGACTGCCATTATAGAATGATTGGCTCAAAAAATTGTGACATGAGATGTTCCAGAAAAACTAAAAAACAAAAAAATATATCTTTTGGATATGGGAACTCTTTTGGCTGGAACTAAATATAGATGAGAATTTGAAGCTAGGATGAAATCTATCTTGGATGAAGCTATGGATCCTACAAATCATATAATTTTATTTATTGATGAATTACATACAATTATATGAGCTGGATGACAAGACAATAATGATGCTGCCCAAATGTTGAAACCACTATTGGCTAGGTGAAAAATCAAATTGATTTGAGCGACTACTTATGATGAATACCAAAAACATATAGAAAAAGATGCAGCATTAAAAAGAAGATTTCAAGAAGTAATTGTAAATGAGCCAGATGGTCAAACTGCTATACAAATTATGGAAGGATTAAAACAAACTTATGAAGATTTTCATGGCGTAAGTATTAGTAGTTCTGCTATCAAAGCTAGTGTAAAACTAACAAAGAGATATATGCTAAATAAACATTTACCAGATAAAGCATTGGATATTATTGATGAAGCTTGTGCTAGAAAATCAACAATGCAACACAAATTAGAAAATGATGAAGAATACAAAAAAGTTGAGAAAAAAATAGATAAGGTTAAAGATGAGATTGAGCTTGCTATTGAAAATCAAGATTATTTCAAAGCTGCAGAATTAAAAGAAAAAGAAGAAGAACTAAAAACTGATATTTTAAAAATTAGGAACAACAAAAATATTCCTAGCCATCTAAGACCTACTATTGAAAAAGAAGATATCGGTAATGTTTTAGCTGATAAGACTGGGATACCAGCAAATGTAGTAAATCAATCAGAAATAGAAAAATTAAAAATGTTGACTGATTCTTTAAAATGACAAGTATTTGGACAAGATGATGCAGTACAAGCTGTTGTAAAAACTCTTACTAGGAATAGATTATCAGTAATAGAAAAACACAAACCAATTGGATCATTTTTATTTTTATGACCAAGTGGTGTTGGTAAAACTTTTTTAGCCAAAATGATAGCTAAAAGTTATTTTGGAGATGAAAATGCTGTAGTTAGATTGGACATGTCAGAATATATGGAAAAGTTTTCTGTAAGTAAATTGATAGGTAGTCCCGCTGGTTATGTATGATATGACGAATGATGACAACTTACAGAATCTATCAGAAGAAAACCATATTCTGTTCTACTTTTAGATGAAATAGAAAAAGCATCCTTGGATGTTTTAAATATATTATTACAAATATTAGATGAATGAAAATTAAAAGATAGTAAAGGTAGATGGGTAGACTTCAAAAGTACAATAATAGTAATGACCTCAAATCTTGGAAGCGAACAATTTAGTAAAAAATGAGGAACTATTGGATTTAGTACATGAGAAGAAAGAAGATGAGAAATAGATGAAAAAACTTTTGAAAAAGCACAAGAAAGGGTTCTGGAAGAGCTAAAAGACTTTATGTCACCAGAATTAATAAATAGAATTGATCATAAAATTGTATTTAAACCATTATCCAAAGAAGTTTTAACAGATATTTTTAAAAAGAATTTAAAAGAATTTTTGGATTCTTGGAAAGCAAATTCAAAAGCTATTTTACCTGAATATACAGAAAGAGAAATAAAGGCAATAATTGATAAAATTTATGATCCACAATATGGAGCAAGACCAGTAGAAAGGTATATTCATGACACTATTGAGCCAGAAATTATTCAAAAAATTATGGAAAAATAATAAAAATATTTATAATATAAAAAAATCTAACTTTATATAAAAGTTAAATTTCTTTGTTTTGAAAATATAGTTATCATATAGATTCTTTTTTCTTTTGCTCTGCAAGCTTATAAACTTTATAACTAGGATTTTTGATATATTCAATAGCTTCCCAATCTTCTTGAACCGCTGCAAGCTGAACAGATTCAGTTGGATCTTCAATATTTTCAATAGCTCATCAATATTTTTGAACTGCAGAAAGCAGAGTCTTTTCACCTAGATTTTCAATACTTTCAACAGTTTGTCAACCTTCTTTAACAGCAGCGAACCAAGCCTTTTCACTTGGATTTTCAATATATTTAATAGCTCTCCAATTAGCTTTAATTGCAATAAGCTGAATCTCTTCACTTGGATCTTCAATATGTTTAATAGCTCTCCAATTGGTTTTAATTGCAATAAGCTGAATCTCTTCACTTGGATCTTCAATATGTTTAATAGCTAGTCAATATTTTTTCACAACAGCAATATTACTATTGCAGCAATTAGGTTTACACATTAAAAAAGATATAATAAAGGGTATCCCTCTTTATTATTATCCAATATTTAGATGAAAAAGTGTAAACAATTCATGAAAATCATAGAAAAACAG